>Ga0070665_100000027_pt1 | contig 359314 bp, 295 predicted proteins | sample KBSS13metaG_FD_65862 | JGI IMG/M metagenome (GOLD analysis project Ga0070665, IMG submission 65862) | Switchgrass rhizosphere microbial communities from Kellogg Biological Station, Michigan, USA - KBS S1-3 metaG | ecosystem: Host-associated > Plants > Roots > Rhizosphere > Soil ... | reverse complement strand
GCCCGAGACCGTGATCCCGCTATTGGTCCCACTACCCACGCCGAAGTTGAGACTGTTCACCGCCAACGCCCCGCTCGTGTTCGCCGAGGTCAAGCCATTGCGGTTCGCGCTGAAGAAGACGTTCGTCGTGCCGGACACCGTCGCCGACGTCAGCACCGTGCCCGACACGCTCGTGTCGAAGTTGCCGGGAGTGTTCAGGTTGGCTCCCAAGCCGTTGAAGTAGGCCACCGTCGGGGAAGCACCACCGACAGAGAAGGTCACGAAGAGCGCCGAAGTACCATTGCTGCTGAAGGTCGCCGTCAACGTGCCGGTTCCGGTCGCCAGGAAGTTCGCCGCGTTGAAGCCGCTGATGGAACCCGCCCCGCTGATCAATGTGTAAGAACCGCTGGTCGAAAGCGAACTGAGCGCGTTGAAGTTGAATGTCGTCGTCCCGCTGAAAGTCAGCGTGCCGCCGCCCAGCGCGATCAAGTCGTTGAACGTGCTGCCCGCCGTCGTCGCCGTGTTCAAGTCGTAGTCGAACGCCGTGCCGTCACCGATCGTGAAGCCGAGGTTGCCCACCGTGAGCGTTCCGACCACTCCGGCCGTCACGCCCGGCGCCACATGCGCCACGTTGCCGCCCGTCGTCGCAGTGACAATCGGACCGTTGATCGTGCCGTTACCCGCGAGGGTCGCCACCGCCGTGTTGTTGCCCACCGTCACCGTACTACCGCTGCCCAAACTTCCGTTGACCACCAGCGTGCCCGCATTGATACTTGTGGCACCGCTATAGGCGTTCGTTCCGCTTAGGGTGGCGGTTCCTGCCGTCGATTTGATCAAACCCAAGGTTCCGCTGAGGTTCGCCGTGATGGTACCGGCCTGGATATCGAAGGCCGCCAGACTGGTCAACGATCCGGTCGTACTGGAGACCAGTCCACCCGTGACCTGAAGGCTGGTCACCGTCTGGGCCGTCGAGCCAATGGTGAACGTACCGCTGCTGACCGCCACATTGGCACCTGAAGGAGAGTCACCGGGGAAGGTATCAAACTGATTGTTGAGCACCGTCTTGAGGGTACCACCGTTGACCGTCACGTTGCCCTGGATGATTTGCTGGGCAGAGCTGTTCAAATCGAGTTCACCCCGCGTGACCAAGATCGAGGTATCGGTTCCGAGACCGCTCGCCGTGATGTTGGCGATACCCGTCGTCGCAGCAGTATCGTTGATCACCATGGTAAAGTTGCCGCCCGTGCCGAACGCGATGCCAAAGTTGACGGTCTGGCCGTTGGTATCAAAGTTAAAGGCTTGATTGGCGGCCGTGCTGAATCGGCCCGTGTAATCGGTGGTGTTACCACTCGAAAATTGCAGGGTGCCGCCGTTGAAGGTGATGGTCCCCGCCGAGCCGATGGCACCGGCACTGGCGAGCTGCAGGGTGCCCGCATTGAGATTGACCCCACCCGTAAACGTATTCGTCCCGGAGAGCGCCCATGTGCCCACGCCGCTCTTGGTCAGAGCTGTAAGCGACGTACCCGTACCATTGGCGATTTTACCGCTGAGGGTGTTGAGGCCGGTGTTCGTGCCCGATAAGGTCAGCGTTTGGGTGCCACTGCTCTGGCTATTCGTCATCGTACCGGTGATGGTCACGGCACCAGAACCGGAGGCGTCAAAGCTGCCACCATTGGCACCGAGAGTGTAAGCGCGATCCGTCGTCGTTGCGCCACCCACATATTGCAGGGTGCCTCCATTGAGAACCGTGTTGGCGGCGGCATTTGAGGATGCGCCGATGCTGCTATTTGAACCGCCGGCCGCGAGGGTGGTAACCCTTAACACGCCGCCATTGATGGTCGTCGCACCTGAGTAGGTGTTGGCTGCATTGGAAAGCACCAAAGTACCGGTGCCTGCCGTCGTGAGAGCCGTGCCGGAAACAACATCCGCAATGGTCGTGGTGTTATTGACCGTCAGGACCGAGTTGGCAATCGTCACAGTCGCAGGCGTCGTCAGGCCCGTACCATCGAAGGTCAGGCTGCCCGATCCCGCGCTGGCAAAAGTCAACGCACTGCCAAACGTGGCCGAGTTCGCTAGTGTGATGGCCGTCCCGTTGTCTTCCAAGGTTCCTGCGGTAAGCGTCAGCACGCCCGTGCCGAATGGCCCGCTGGAGATCGTCGCGCCGCTTACCGTGCTCGCACCCGCAACCAAGGTTCCCGCCGAGAGCGTCGTTCCGCCGGTAAAGGTATTGGTTCCGGTCACATTCCATGTCCCCACTCCACTCTTGATCAAGCTTGTCACTCCCGCACCGTTATTGGCCAGGGTGGGTGCAAAGGTATTGAGATTGGTGTTGGTACCGGTGAGGGTCAGAGTACGTGCCTGCCCAGTGTTGCCATAACCCAGACTACCCGTATTGCTGAAGGTGATGGCACCAGAGCCCGACGCATCAATCGCCCCCGAGCCGCCGGTCGCATTGGAACCACCGAACGAGAAGAGACGATCCGTGCTCGCTCCGCTGCCTGTATACTGTAAGGTGGCTTGCGCGCCGTTCGTTCCCGTCAGAGAGAGATTAGTGGCGGCATTGCTGGATTGCCCGATGCTGCTGGCAACACCGCCGTTGGCCAGGACGTTGGCACTCAAGATACCTGCCGAGATGGTCGTCGTGCCGGTGTAGGTGCTGGCCGAATTCGTCAACATCCACATACCACCTCCGCTCTTGGTGAGGCTGAGCGCACCTGTGCCGTTATCGTTAAGAAGCGCCGCGAGGGAATTGGCGAAGGCATTGGAGCCAGCCAAAATCAAGGTACGGGTCTGATTCGTTGTGCCATAGGTCAGGCTACCTGTATTGGTGAAATTAATCGCTCCATAGAAACCACCGCCGGGATTGTTGCCCGAGGCATCGAGCGTCGCCGTACTTCCGACCGAAGTACCGGTAAGAGTAAAAAGGCGGTCCGTGTTGCCACCCGCACCGGTATACTGCAGCGTGGAAGCGTTATTGATGAGAAGGTTGGAGGCCGCATTGCTGGAACTACCAATGCCACTGGCCAGACCACCGTTGGCCAATTGCGTGACACTCAAAATACCCGCGGAAATCGTGGTCGTGCCGACATACGTGTTGGCATTGCTCAAGAACAACGCACCCGTGCTGGTACCCGCCTTGATCAAATTGATCGAGCCACTGATAACGCCGTTAAAGGTAGCAGTGGTCGTACCGTTATTCGTCGCCGTAAAATTGGTTGCCGTCGTGCCGGAGTTAGTCACCACGCCGCCACCCGAGGCACCATTGCTGCTCGTGAAAAGGCCGACGGAAGTCGCGATGTTGTTGATGTCCAGAGTGGCACCTGGGGCGATCACCAGCGCGGAGCCGCTGTTTAGCGAGCCGCCTGCCGCCAATTTAAGGGTACCATTTAACACCTGCTCACCACCCGTAGAGGTGATCGGCGCGCCCAGAAGGGTGGTCGCCGTATTGTTAAAATTAACAACGCCGGTGGTACCCGCGTTGAGCGTCCCATTCAAAGTCAGGTTCCCGTTCCCGCCAATGGTGATGCCGCCAGCGGCGGTTGAGTTGGCTAGGGCTGTACCAATGGTCGCCCCGGCAGTATTGGCCGAAAGGAGGATCAGGTCAGTTGAACCGGCGACGCCCGCATAGGTGTAGGTGCCCCCGTTTAAGGCAATGGCAGATGTACCAGTCAAGAGGAGGCCGTTGACAGGATCCAAGGAATTGCCGACGTTGGTGAGCGTTAACGCACTTCCAGTAGTGTTGTCGATTTGCAGCGTATTGCTGATTCCACCCGTAATCGTGCCGGTAGACGTGAGGAGAATGTTGGTCGTGCCGGTAGCATATGTGGTGGATTGTTCCGTGGAAGAATTCAAGAGCCGCACACCGTTCGTCGGGCTGTAGGTGGCGAAACCGATCGCGCTTCCCGTATTGGCGAGCGCGCCGCGCAGAACCGCAGCCTGTGTGGTGGTCAGGGAACCTGAACCATTGGCCACAAAGGCACCGGTAGTCGATACCGTGGGCGTAGCCGTGAAGATAATGTTCGAAGTATTCGCGCCGAGAGCGGAACCGAGACCGGCACCGCTATAGATGGTCGTGGCACCAGCCGAACGAACGCCCAAAGAGGCGAAAGTCAGCAAAGCGGATTGTCCCGAGCCCGGAGTCAGCGAGATGGTGCCACCACCCGTTCCGAGCGAGAGCGCGCCCGCCGTATCACTGCTGGCCGCCGACGCATTACCGATCAGGGTGAGATTACCTCCGTTGAGCGCAACCGTATCCGTCGAATTCAAGCGGGTCAGATTGGTCACGCTGTTGTCAAGGACGAGAGCGCCGCCGCTGGAAATGGTGATGGCGCCGACACCTACCGTCGCGTTTTGGGCAAAGTCCAAGACACCATCTGTAATGACAGTACCCACCGGGCTGGTGAAGCTGTTGCTCCCGATGAAGATCTGGGTATTTGAGCCGTTTTTAATGAAGGAGATGCCACCGCCATTGGCCGTGTAGACACTCCCGGAAAAGGTCGTCGTACCGGTGCTGGTCAATCCGTTAATGGTCACGACGTCCTGGCTCGGACCGTTGAAGTTCGTAAAGCTTTGGAAGCTCGCAATGTTGCCGAGGCCCGTCAGGCTCGCGAAGGTAGCCGCGCCCCCTTGACCAAAGTTCAACTGAGCGCCTTGATCCACGGTCAATGCGTTGGGGTAAAGGGTCGAGAAGAACTGGCCACCCGTGGGATTGGGATCGATATTCCAAGCTCCCCCGGCCAACTCAACGCCGCCGGTCAGGTTCGCCCAATTGGAAGCGATAAGCTGCCCGAATCCCGCCAAGGTCAAACCGCCATCACCCGTCACCTTCAAGCCGTAATTGCCTCCGTTAGTCACATAGACATAACCGTGCGTATCGCCAAAATTGATCGTTCCGTTTGAGTTGTTTCCGCTGCCCGCCTGGATGAAGCCACCGCTACCGACATTCACGTTGCCCGTAAAGTTACCGTTGAAAATCAAGGCATAGGCACTTTGAGTGCCGACCGGATTGGCGCTCGTGCTGACAATATTGTTCGCGCCAAAGGTCGACGTCGTGGCGGCGTCCTGGAAGCCATTGGCACCATAAGTCACAAATTTCAACGAAGTCCAATCAATGATGTTCGGAGCGACCATTCCATTGTTCACCGCCGGAGCGCTGGTCAGGAAGAAATTTTCCGATGAAGCCGTACCGGCCGTACCCGCACCAAGCGTTGCACCCGAAGTCGGCTTCAAGAGCAGGACACCATTGCCATTAAAGTTGAGAGCGGGAGCGGTATAGGCGACACTGGTATTCGCATTCGAGCCGTGGGTCAGGACGATCGAACTTTGTCCAGCCACGGTAAGAGTGCCGGTTGAAACACTGAGCGCCGTATTGGTGGCGAGATTAGTTATTGAACCGAAACCGAGGGTGGCCCCCGTCAAGCTCATGGCACCCGAACCAAAAGGAGTGCCGCTCGATAGATTGGTTTGCAGGATGGAAGTCACCACGGATGTGCCGCCACTGTAGGTACCAGCCGTTAGCATGTTGACCGTTCCTCCCGAACCATTGCCGCCAACGACAAGGCTGTTACTTCCGCTCAAAGACGAGTTAAAGTTGAGCGTACCGCCGCCGCCGCCCAGGCGATAAACCGTTCCCTGGGGCGTCAGGGAGCCACTGAAGGTACCGGTCGTACCCGACACTTCACCGAGGCTAAGGCCGAGATTGGCTCCCGTGCCGGCGCTGAAATCCAGCGGATTGCTGCTCGAAACGCCGAGGGCAACGGTACCGGCCGAATTGTTGGTGATGCGAGAGAGCGTCGTTTGATCCAAGGCATACCCCACCCCGAGCGTGCCGCCGTAGCCAACGGTGACGTTCTTGGTGCTACCGGGAAGATCGGCATAGGCCCCAAATTCCAGAGTACCCGAATTGATAAAGGTGCCCCCCGAATAGGTATTGGCTCCATTCAAGAGCAGGATGCCGGTGTTATAGGACGGAACGCCTCCCACAGTGAGGCTAAAGCCGCCGTTGATGGCACCGCCCACCGTCAAAACGCCCTGCCCGGTTCCATTCAAGGTGACGATCCGGTTTCCCGTCAGGGTCACCGCGCCAGCACCCAAATTCAGGCCGAATCCCGTCGAGTAAATGCTGCCGATGGAAAAATCACCGGACCAAGTCTGGGCGTTATTGGTGCTCAGCGTCACGGCCGCGCCGCTGGTGTTATCGATGGTACCGCCATTGATCGTGAAGGTCCCCGTTCCCAAGGCCGTAGCCGTGTTAAGATTCAACCCTCCGGCATTGAGCGTGACGCCCCCGGTAAAACTGTTGGTTCCCGAGAGAGTCAAGTTGCTGCTACCGCTTTTCACGATCGTGCCCGCGCCGGTTCCGTTGCTTAGATTTCCCGAATAGACAAAGACGGCCGACCCGTTGCCTTGAAAGGTAAGAGTGCCATCAACAGTGGTGTTCACTTGTACAGTGTTCGTCATGTTGGCGCCTTGGGCGTTTCGGTTGCCGCCCAGATTCACCGTCGAGGTAGCTCCTGTGAACTCCCAGGTGTTGCTGCCCGTGAGGTTCGGCTTAATGGTCAGCGTGGACGAACCGCCGCTGGTCGAGGTGTTCAAATCCAGAATATTCAATTGAAATGCGCCCGCGATATCATTAGTGGAGACTGCTGTTGTGGCAGATCCGAAACTTCCCCCGAAGGTCAAGCGGGTGGAGGCACCGCTTACGGGAGCCGTGCCGCCGGACCAATTGATTCCCGTGCTCCACAAAGTCGTCGTCCCCGTCGGGGTGTACGTGTAGGTCTGCGCTTGGGCGGGTGGCACCGTCAAAGGCAAGACCAGCGCCATAGCGCAGATAAATTGGAAAAACCGGGACGCCTTTTTAAAGGTAGAGACTGGATTGGTTTTCATATTTTAAGATTCCAATGGCTGCTTAAAGTCGATGACAAAACTGTAATAATTTCTGATTGGTTACGTATAATGAATTGGGCTTGCAATAATTGCAAGCGATATTTTACATCCGTCACCTTTCGCTCTATAATATTGTTTATAAGCTACTTGCGATTTTTTGATTGATCGTTACGCAATAATAGTTGCAGGTTTTTCATTTAAAAAATATCCGAAAGATTATACGCAGTATAACTCTTTCCTTCGATCACTCAGCGCGATTCCAATATAGTATCAAAAGCGATTACAACAAATAATGTGTCTATCAGGATCATCTCCCCCTCCCCATACTGGTGGACGAAACCCGCGATCGCCAAGCTTGCTTCGCTGCCACTTCTACTGTTGTTCGGAACAACCTGAAAGAATGGTTCGTGGGCCGATGGGTATCCCAACAAGCCATGTCCAACCTCCTTGTCGCCGCACTCCATTGGGATTTGGGCTGGAAATAACCCACGGCCCCTTTCCCCCCGGGCCGCCTAATGCGATACGGAGGCGGTGGAGGGCGTGAAGTCGACTTCGTACCAGAGAGTTTTTGCCTCAGGCTCGATGTCGATCGTCGCTCGACCGTGATCGATTTTGACGGGGATCTCGGCCAAGTGTTGACCGCTCTCCCCCAGGGCCCACGCCTTGGCGTCGCCACTGACCGGGAGGGTAATGGTCGCGCCGATACCTTCCACCCGGGAGGGGGCCGAACCCCAGTTTTTGCTCAAATAAGCCACCTCGCCGCTTTTCCACTTCATGCCGGTATTTGCACTGGAACCGGTTGCGGTGATAAGAACCCGATGTGCCGTCTGGAAGTTGTCCCCTTCCATGACTGTCGTCGTGATGGTGGACCAACCCTGCATTGTCGCGTGGGGCGTAATCGTCACTTGGGACAAGGGAAACGCTTTTTCTTGGGCAAACCCGATAATTCCTGCGGACCTAGGCGTATCGATCGTGACCTGGCTCTGCTCGAGGGCCGAGTTCCAGCGGAGGTCCATGGTGTCGGAGGTAGTGCCGGGAAAGACCGACTGGATGGTGGGACTCCCGGCACTGGCAGCGCCGGTTAATGTGAATTGCACGGGATGACGCAGGGCTTCATCCGCACCGATACCAAACTTAGTGAGGTCGGTCGCGGGCCCAGTTTTTTGCCATTGATCCCAGTAGGTTCCTGCTGGTACCGAGACAATATGGGGAGGCGCTGTCTGCACATCCCCGCGGACAAACAAGGCCACGGCAGCGGGAAGTGTCGCCATTTTCGCTGGATTTTGTGTGATGTCGTAAAAGTCGCTGATCATACCCGATTTCATGGTGTCGAGGTTGCTGGAGTACGAGGACGCGAAGACGGCATCCCAGTCCTGCAAGGCGGCATAAGCGCCGAGGAGCAAAAAGCTTTCCGACGAAAACGTGTTGGGCGCAGGCTCGTCATATTCGGTGCAGATGAATGGCTTGCCGGCTACCCGCAACGCGGCAAGCCGGTTGATGGAGCCGCCTTGGGGGTCGGTCACCAAAGATTGGCTTTTGGAGACCCACTCGTCCGGGTTGGTCGGAATTGGAAACCGCGGGTTATTCCAGGAAGCCTGCGCATTGACCCCATCGAGATCCGCTTGGATCAGCATGGGACTGGCCTCAGCCTTTGTACCCATGACGAGGCTCGGTGTTTTGACCGTTTCCTTGAGGTACTTGTCCATTCCGGCCCAATAGTTTTTCTCGGTATCGACGAGGAAGGCGATCCAGTCGCTCTGGACCTCGGAGGTGCGTCCGTAGTAATCTCGCTTGTTGAGGACGGACACCGAGCCGAGCTTTTCCCCATCGGGCAGTCCCTGCATCGCGCTGGTCGTGAGAGAAAGATTGGCGAAGTACCAATCACCCACTTCACCGGCCAGATTATCGAATCCGAAACGTGCCGAGCCGATGCCGATGGGGGAAATGAAGGTGACGGTGTATTTCTTCCAGTCGGTGCCGACGGTGACGGGAAGATTGACGACCGTCTCGTACCAACCATTGACCTGATGAACGCCGACGGCCATGGTTCGGGCGCGACTGGCCTTTGCCAGGAAGGAGAAGGCATAGCTTTTCGTGGCGTCGATCGGCTGGTGGTAGCGAATGTAGTATCCCTGCGCGGGATCCGTACCGGGTGCCGTGATGTGGAGGGCCGTGGCGGGGAAAGGCTCGGTCGTGACCGCTTCCTGCTTTCCACCCGCGGGATATTTGGCTTCCGCCGCCCAAGTCGTAAAACCACCCGTGCCGAGTAATTCCGGCCCGGCAGCCGCAACGTGGGCGTTCCACTGGGCAGTCAGCTTGTCATTCGTGCCATACTTTGCAGTCAGCCACTTGTTCCATTGGTCCTGCAATTCTTTGGCGTAGACCTCGGGCATGTCGTCGAGACGGTAATTCCACCATTCATTGAGGAGCGACGACTCATTGTTGATCTCGATAAAAGCGACAGCCGGCTCGTTGCCGTAAGGAGCCTTGGTATAGGCGTTAATGTGGCCCAACAGGTCGGCGGCGTACTTGCGCTGGGCCTCGATCATCGGAGGATAAAAGTTGTCCACGCCTTGATCGGCATCGGGCATGTTATCCCACGCCGTTGCCTTGGGATAGGCCCGACCATCTTGCAGGACCATATCGACATGGATCCCTTTTTCCTTGAGCGCGAAGACGAGGTAATCGAGCTTTTCGAACTGGGCAGGATCGAAGGTCATGTTGTCAGACTGGAGTAGCCCAAGCGGTGCTGGTCGGGCTGCGAGTTTGTGCAGGCGAACGCAACCAAGGCCGAATTTGGCGAGGTGACCGGCAATCTTGTCGGCGTCCTCATGGGAAGGAAAGTTGGCGCCGAGGGAAAGATTGACGCCAAAAAAGCGGATGCGCTTATCGTGCAGGAAAAGATGTCCGTCTTTGACGGTCACGAATTGACTGGCACCGTCGGGAGACGGAAGCCAGGCGGAGATGTCGACGGCCGAGGGAGTGGCGTCGTCCCACGGCACGACAAACTTAAAGAGCGGCGGAAGCTTGGGCGCAGGTGGCGCAGCCGGAGGCACTGGAGCAACGGCAGGAATGGGCGCCGGTGTCGGTGGAATGGTCGGGGGGGACGGAACTTGCGCGTCGATGTTCAGGCAGAAAGCGAAAACCAAAGCGACCGAAAGTATAGGGCCCCATTTTATCCACCTTTTCATGGCCCCCCCGCGGGCTGGATCACGATGGGATCGGCATTGGGCAAGACGTCAAATTGAATGGTGCCGTTCGCCGCCGTCGCCGTGGTCTTTTGCGCGCCCTGAGTGACTTGGTATTGCGTCGACTTCGGCGAAACCTGGGTGATGAGCGTCAGGGGATAGTCGAACAACTGCGGATCAGTCGATGATTTTAAATTGAGGGTGATTTTGGCGTCGGTTGCGCCAACAACCTGGACCGCGGCGCCTTTTCGCTCCTGCTCATATTTGTAGGCCGAAATATGATCGACGACCCAAACCCGGTCCATCCGGGACTGGAGCTTGTCCAGGAACTCAAGAAAAAGCGGGAGAGGCGTCGGAATGGTGCCAGGCCCGATGGAGTGAAAGACGATGTACTCGACACCGCCCTTGGCCAGGGCCCGGTCGACAAGCGCGGCCATTTCGTCGGCGGTTGTTTCGTGGAACATGGCGCCATGATCGCGAAAGTCACCCCGGTCGATGAGGTGGTGTTCCGCCAAAATTTGTTTGTATTCATCGATGCTGATATTCCAATGTCCGGCTGGCACGCCCGGTTGGGCGAACGAAATCAACCGCGGCACCCTGCCAGTGGGATTCATACTCAGGATAATGTCGGCGCAATGCCCGATCTCCTCCTCGGCGTTGGCGTAGTCTTTGACGCCCTGGTGTGTCATCGTGTGGTCGCCCAGCACGGCGACGCCCGTTTCCGGCGCTTTTTCCCACTGGCTTTTGACGGAGGCATACTCTCCTTTGCCGGGGTTGAGGTAGAATGTCGCAATCATTTTGCGCTTCTGGAGCTCGGGAATGACAAGCGTAAGCTGATCCGCGATACCATCATCAAATCCCATCGTGAAGGCCGCCTGCTTGTCACCTTTCCATTGGGCGATCCGAGTCGTGCCGAGATCCGCAGAGTGTTCGGCAAAGGCAAGGTCGTGGTGAATCGTCAGCAGAAAGACCAGCACCCACCATGTGCCCACTAAGCGGGGCCGCGGGGTGCGAATCGAAGAGAGGCGGAGGCTGGGAAGCCTGGATACTTTCATCATGATGGAATTGACACAGGGCGAAGCAGTCCGTAAAGATACGTATAATTAGCCTAGGTTGTAAAGATGCCAATGAGCATTTAGTCAGAGAAACTCCCGACCATGCGACTACCTTTTTTACGATTCGGCTGGGGCCTTCTCCTGACCACCACAATCCTGCTTAATTCTGTCCAGCCGTCGTGGGGTGCGCCGGGGGAAGAGCATCTGCTGATCCTGCACAATGGCGGAAAGATCTGTGGCATTGTGCCGCAAATCGGTGGGCGGATTGTCGTCTACCGCACCAAAAACGGCGACAATGTCCTGGATGCACGACCGGCGTTGTGGACCGACCACCCTCCGATGGACCTGACCGGGACCGACTGGAAGCAGTATTATGGGGAAAGTGTGTGGGCCGGGCCTCAAGCCGATTGGGGAACAGCGCGTGAACCCTACCCTCCACCCGTGGAAAGAAAAGGGACATGGCCCCCGGATCCCGCGTGGGAAACGGCCCCGTTTTCCATCGTGGAGCAATCACCGACCCGGGTGGTTTTACGGAGCCCAATCTCCAAGTTCACCGGGCTGGAGCTGACGAAGACGATTGAGTTATTGGCGGATGGCCAATTATACCTCCATGAGCAGGTGGTAAATCGCGGCGATCGCGTGGTGACGAGGGACTTATGGCTCCTCCATCGAGTGTCACCGACGGCGCGCAGCTTTTTGCCCTCGAAATCCGCAACAACGGACGGTGAGTTTTCCCAGGTGGCCTCCCTGGAAAAAGTGAACGGATTGACCGTGCTGGAGCCTTTACCCCAAGGGACTTCGACCAAACTCCGGTCGGGGAAAATGCGTATCGTGCCGGAGGCGGGGTGGATGGCCACGACGGTGCCGGAGGGATTTTTTACGGTGAACTTTCATCTGACTGACGCAGCAAAAACGGCACCCGGCCAAGCTCCGGTCGAGATTTTCGTTTCGACGGCACCCAAATTACTTTGCGAAATGGAGCATCACGGGGAACTCAAAACCCTGCAGCCGGGCGAAGGGATGGAGAGCGAAGAATCCTGGCAGATCGTACCCTATACCGGGGCTTCGACCCCTGACGCCCAAACGCAGTTCCTGCAAAAAGTGGAATCGTCCCCAACTGTCTCTCCCGGCGACTAACCCGGGGCCTATTTGGGCTCACCTAAATTGTGGTGATGACGCACGGTGCCGTCATCGCGATCATTGTGTTGGGCCAGCTTCAGCGTTTTGAGGAGATCGAGGATGTCCCGGGTCGTGCCGATCGTGAACCAAATAGTGGTAATGACGCCGAGGATAAGAGGAATCCAGAGGCCAGTGACCATCGTGTACTCAAACCACCAGCCGTCCGAGAGTCGACCGACCAGCAGCCACCAAAGAAAAACGCCCAGGGCAACCGCCTTCCATCCAATGATCCAGATGGTCGTGATGAGGGACAAGACTTTGTCTCCTGCGGTAAAGTGTTCATTGATGCCAATCAGCTTGCCCCACGCGAAGCCCTTTTTCATCGGCTCTTGCACGTCGTCCTCGGCCTTGATGGCATATTTGCCGCGATGCAGCATGCGATCCATTTCGAAGTCTTTCTTGCACGTCAACAATGAGACAACGATGTAACTGAAAAAGGCGCACATCGCCGCGGTGGTGGTGAATTCCTGTCCATTGATCGGACATTTCACGGGATGTGCGGCCAGGTAGGTGGCCCAGGAACTGGCGCCGGCCAGCTTGACGAAGACGGGCTGAAGCTCCACCCAGAATTGTTGCAGGACGTTGAAAATGATGGCCAGCGTGGTGCCTGTGAGCATGGATGCCCAGCCTCCGGCTGTCGTCCCTTTTTTCCAGTAAAGCCCGCCCCAGACAACCGCTCCCATGCCGCCAAGATAGATGGCACCGATCAGTCCGACCATCATGGTCAGGTACTCGACCGGTTTATAAAAGAGACTGAAGGTGGTCACGAAAATGGCCACACCCAGCATGCTCATGCGGAGGGCGAGCAGATGCGCTTTCGGACTCAGGGGCTTTTTAATCAAGGGCAGGATGGCGTCTTGCAAAAGAGTTGAACCATATCCGTGCAATTGCATTCCTTGCGAAGAGAGCACACCAAAAATACAGATCGCGCAGAACGCGCCCTTGATGCCCGGGGCCAGCAAAAGCCCCAGCGCCAGCGGCATACTCATCTCGGTCTGGAGTTGCGCGGGATGGACATTTTGCAGTCCTTGCTGCACGAGGGCCTGTTGCGCCAGGAAGGCCGGATGATGCAGGAGCGTAAACGCGCCGAGGCAGGCGAGGGTCCCCATGGCCCCGGCCGCATAGCTGCGCCACGAGGCAAGGATGGCCGCCATCACTCCTTCGTGGGCAGTCTTGGCGGCGGCGCTGAAACCCTGGTTCCAGGCGGCACCGCGGAAAATATAGATATTAAAGATGAGCCCCAAGATGAGGTAGAGACCGTTGAAATCCTCCTGACCAGCAATATCAAACGGATTCACATAAGACTTTCCGGGCGGCCCGGACAGCAGGGCTTCCTTCATCTGGAGAATGGGGACTGTCAGGACAATGAAGAACGCGACCGTGAGATAGAAGACCCCGGAGATCAGCCCTTCGACGCAATCGGTCACCATGACGCTGATCTGTCCCCCGGTCCACGACATCGTGAGGGAAATCGTCATGAGGGTCACCATCACAATCGCGAAGGTGGGAATGGCCACGCCGGCGACATAAACTTCCTCCGGCATCCCGCAAAAATAGACGAAAAAGCGCCCCCCCACGGCAGGAATCAAGCCAAAATTGATCATGCCGGAAAAAATGTTGATGGAGCTGCAGAGCACGCGCATCGACTTGCTGTAACGGACCTCAAGGAACTGGTGAAAAGTCAGGCAGCGTGTCTCGCGAAACCGGTAAGTCACGATACCGAAAAGAGTGAAAACGAAGAAGATGACCGCTGCAAAGCTGTTCCAAAAACCCATCGAGACCCCGGTCTTCGAATAGACTTCCATGCCACCAACGAGGCCCATGACGCCCGCCCCCAACTCAGCCGATGCGCTGCAAATCAGATAGCGCCCCGCGCAGCGGTTGGCCGCGAGAAAGTCGGCGACGCTGTTCATATAGCGCCGCAAACTAATGGAGATGATCAGGACAATGACCATGGGGATGCCCATGATCAAATAATCGAGTGTCGTAAGGCCCGCGTGGGTAGCACTGATCATGGCGTGTTTTTATTGGTCCCAGTGTTGTGCCAAGGAACGGAAAAGCCAGCCTGCCGCAACCATTGTCCATAAGCCGCGGGAGCAAAGGGCGTGTGGCCGGACAGATAGTGATTGCGGCCGCGCAGGTTCTCTCCCTGCCAATCGATGAGGAAGCAACGCTGATCGGCGGTGAGGAGAGGAATGAAGTTGGCGACTGTCACCGCATCCGCGCGGGCCGTCACCTGACCTTGAACGACGACGGTATCCGTGACCGCATCGCGCACTTGATAGTTGAGTGAAACTTCACGCCTCATGTCATTGCAGACGACCAGTTCGTGCTGCCAGTCGGTCGCCTCCCGCAGCATCAGACAGACGGGTTGCTGGGAACGCTGAATGTAATCGAAAGCGAGTTTTTTCTCGAAATAGTAATCGACCACCGCGTCGGAAAACTGGGGCCAGCCGTCACACAGATTCCACCAGATAATGCCCGTGCGGCGCCATTTGGCCGCGCGAAACCACTCGATGAAAAACTTGAAGGCCTCGGCTTGGACGCATTGGCTCAGGTAAGCGAACTCCTCGAGGTTCGTCGCTTCAACGCCAAAAAATTCGTAGACCTGCTTTTTCATCAGTTCAACGCGATAATCGTGGAGGTCCACCCCGGGCACGGGCGACGTCGCGTGGAGCAGCCACTCATCGTTGCCCGGCGGCCAGAGTTTTCCCGGTGAGATAAATCGGCGGACCGAATCGGGCGATGGGCAACCGTGATAGCCGATCTCGCTGGCGAAATGACAAAGGGCGTTCTTGTAATAGTCACTCTTGAATCCGTCCCGCGGGCCCCAGAGATGGTTTTCCGGCAGGAACTGCTCTCCAGCAGCCAAAGCGGCCTGATCGATGTAGGGCGATGATGGCAGATAAGGGCGGGTGGGATCTTCCATCCGCACGACATCCGGGAGCACGCGGCGGGTAAGGACGTTGGCGTTGGGATCGCCCAGCCCGTACCAGGCATAAGCCTGATCACATTCATTATCGCCCGCCCAAAGCGCCAGGCAGGCGTGTTCACGAAGACGCCGGACCACAGAGACCGCTTCATCGGCCAGACGCCTTTGAAAAGCGCTGTCCTGAGGATAAACGGCACACCCCAGGGCAAAATCCTGCCAGACGAGAAAACCCTTTTCATCGCAGAGGTCGAAGAAGAGATCGTTCTCATAAACATTCCCTCCCCAGCAGCGAATCATGTTGCAGCCCGCCTCTTCGGCTAGGTTCAGCAACGTCGGGATGCGTTCAACGTCCCGCGAATGAAAGGCATCGGCGGGCACCCAATTGGTCCCGAGAACAAAAAACTTCTCTCCGTTGACCCGGAAACAAAACTCTCCGCTCCCGGAACAGTCCGTTGTGCTGGTACGTTCCAATTCGACACTACGCACGCCATGACGCCATTCGGCTCGATCGATCACCGTTCCATTTCGGCACAAACGGACGTTGATCGCATAGAGGGCCTGCTCACCCCGGTCGCGAGGCCACCACCGCACAGGACGCGCGAGTTGGAAGACCAGACGTCCAGCCTCGAAAAGAACGCGGTGACGCTCCGTAAAGACGGAAGCCTGGCAGCGGCCTTCGATTTCGATCTCGTAAGAGGCGGAATGATCCGTGGTGCGCACGCGATAGTGCAAAGCAAGCCGGGCCAGTTGTTCTTCGACCGAGAGTGTTTGCAAAAACAGCGTCTCGATCCGTTCAGCGGGCCGAAAGACGAGCGAGACGGGACGCCACAACCCTGCTGAAAGCGCCCGCGGCATGATATCCCAGCCGAAACTATGGGGAGCTTTGCGTAGGTGGAGACTTTCATAGTTGCAGCGATTGGCCGCCAGGCCCGGTGGATAGGCATGCTTCCCGGCCTCGAGGACAGCGGGCCGGATGCGAACATAGACTTCGTTTTCACCCCGCAACAACCGGTCTGCAACGGGGAACTCCTGCACGACAAGCGCATTGTCGCTGGCACCGATCTTCTCGCCGTTCACAAAAATCTCCGCATGACAGTCGAGTCCGTCGAAACGAAGAAAGGCTTCGTGCCCGGCCTGCGGCTCGGCGGTAAAACGCCGGCCATAGGCCACCCAGTGATTTTCCAGTCCGGCCACGGCAGTCATGTTCATGCCGTGGAACGGCTCGACCAGTTCTCCGGCCCTCTGCAAGTCGAGTTCAAGATTGCCCGGCACGATTGCGGGAATCAGCCGTGATCCGCCCGTCACCGTCTCAACAAGCGAGCGAAAAGAAATCGGAGTTTCGCTTAAAAGCAGTGACCAGGCTCCGTTGAGGTCGGTGACAGGATACAACGGAAATTTCATGGAGCGACAACAAGTGACAGTGATTGTGGGCCCGAACTAATCGTCACTAATTTGGACGGAAATACCTCACGCGTCCGGTCTGGGCATCAATCTGAATCGTGATGAAATTGACCGGCAATCCCGCCGTGGTATTGCTAATGGCCTCCTTCTGGTTCGCGAGGCTCACAAACCAAGGCGACGTAAAACTTGGGGTGAGATCGGTGCTGCCATCGGCCTTAAAATGGAACGCCATGTAATTATAAGATGCCGGAGCGTATTTCCCGAGCGCGGTCCCAGCAGTCGTTCCCGCCACATAATAGGGAGGACTGTTTGTCGTGAGCAGAGTCGAGGCTGCGCTGTTGGAGGCGATATAAATCTGATGCGGAAGGTACGTGACCGGCACCAGGGCGTTGGTCTGCGTACCACTGTTATCGAGCGAAAAGCTCTGATACGCGCGGTAGATGGCCGGAGTGGTCGATGAAGGAACGGTCAGGTCCGGCAATTGATAAAATCGAAACTCAACCTGGCAATTCTTCGTCATCGCAGTCTGTCGAGCGAGCGCGAGTTGATCAACCAGATGATTGCTGCCTGTCGTCAGGTCCGACCCGCGCAGGATGCTACTCAACGACGGAATGGAGACCGCGATCAAGATGGCGATGATGGCCATGACCACCAGCAGTTCGACCAGTGTAAAACTGTTGGGCAGCGAACGCTTGCTCATTTTGTCCATGGCCAAGTCGCCTTAAGGCGTAAACTGTTTCGTTTCGATGACGCGGAACTTATAATAAGTGTCGATGGACGCGGGATTGGCTGCGGTCGCGTAGTCCGGAATCGATTGATCACTAGTATCAAGGTATCGCTCCAGGGTGGAAGAACCGCGATATTCCCCGGTAACGATATCTGTTCCCTCCACCCATTGATTGACCGCAGTGGTATTCAGCTTCTTCAAGGTCTCGACCCGGTAATGGACGGTGAAAGTGTTGGATTTCGTCGTGAGGCGCGGATAGAGATCGGCGTAGGGACGTTCGCGAACGTTATCGCCGGTGAGTGCTCCGCCGTTGATGCCCGAGGCCTTCCAAAACGCCTGCATGCTGGAATAGGTTAACGCGCCCGCCGGTGTACCCGACGGTATCAGCCAGAGGCTGCAAATTTGCGCGGCAGACCGAAAAATGTCCGGAGCCGAGCCCGATCCGTCGGGCTTACCCGTGCTGAACATGTTACTGAACTGGGTTAAGGTAGCATTCAGGTCAATGTAATAACGTCGGTTGGGCGTCGCGCTGGACGCCTTATAGGTAGTCCCGTCTGAGGTAGGGATCGCCAACATTTGTTCCGAGCGCAGGACGGCCTGAACGGCGGTCGAGCGAGTGATGTAGGTGAAGGGCACGATCTGGTAATTCATGTTCACCTTGCCCGCCGTGGAAAAGGGGTCACTAATGGGATAGGGCTCGATCACCGGCATGTTAAAGAGATCGAGCAGGAGGTAGTCGGCGGGACTTTGTGCCCCCATGTGCTGAGGTGCGCCACCGGGATCGGGCCGGAACAGCAACGTTTGCCAGGGCTTCTGGGAGATGACCCCGGTCGAAAGGGAACCGAACATGACGGGCGAAGGCATCTGCCGATTCGGCGTGAAGAAATTGCCGTTGATCAGGTAGTTGTTATAGATGGGCTGGGTAAAATAGGGGAGTCCTCCATTTGCACCGCTGACCTGTGCGGTATCGTCACCTTCATCCGCCTTGTTAATATAGGCTCCATCGGGCTGGGTGGCGTTGCCGGTATCCCAATCGCCCGGCGGCGCGGAGCTACTGGTTCCGCCTCCGGCAAAAACCCCGTTGGCACCCTGGGCGTTGACGGGTGATGCGGTCGTATTGAAGACGACGGGAATACTGGAGGAAACCCTGATGCCATTGGTGGAAGAATCGCCAACGGCATAGGGCTGCTGAACCGTCAAGGCACTGTTGGTATATTGGTTATAGAGGCTCGTGGATTGTTCGTAGTAATTGGTCATCGTGCCGACGTAGCTGAGTCCATTGGTCAGGCAGCCACTGAGACTCCCGGAAGCAATCTGATTGGTCAGGATGCTCGCATAGGCGGGGGTGCCGCTGGCGTAGTTGACTCCAGGCACCAGGTTCCCGTAATAGGTCCCGAGATAGGGAGTTGAAGCGTTCTCGACCACGCCATGGCCACCGACCGTGACCGTGGTGCTGTCATAGTAGGGACCCGGGGTGAAATAACCCGCGGAGGCGGGAACGTTGGTCATGGCGGCGATCATGCGCGCATCGACTTTGCTGGCATCCAGAACCATGCTGCGCACGACATCCCGATCGGTGATCCAAGCCGCCTTCGTCGTAACACCCACGCGCGAAAAACGTTGATCGATGTCGCGAAAATCTGAGCTGACAGGGCTATTGGTGTACTGATAGTCGGTCACGTAGGGAGCCAGCGAGGGAGGCGTCCATGCTCCCGTGGCCGAACTGGGCTTGGGAAAAGTGATATTGATACGCTGTAACACTGTGCCGGGTGTCGAAGCGTACTGGCTGTTGCTGCTCTGCGCCCGGATCACTACGGTCAGCGTTCCGCCGTTAAAAACCCAGCGTTGGGATTGCTTCGTGGGGACAGTATAAATATCCAGCGGGATCCCGTAGGTGGGGTAGCCCCAGGTTCCCTGGGGAGTAAATCCTTGAGAAATGTAGCCGGACGCCTGATTATGCATCTCGGTATCCGTATTTCCAGCATCTACGGAATTCTTCATTCCGATGTAACCTCCGTTGAGATTGAAACCGCCCAGGACCATGTTGGTCGTGGAATCCTGTGTGAACATGGGATAGGTGGTCGTGCCGCCATCCGCCGACCATTTAAACGTGCTCAAACCATCGTACTCGATGGAAAAATTCTGCCGGACCGAGGAGAAGCCCATGCTTGGGTCAAAAAAGTTGCAAAGCAGCGCCGGCTGAATGCGGGTCTGGCCGCTTGCACAGTTGGTGGCAGTACCGCCGGAAGCGGCATAACTCGAATAATTGGCGGAGGCCGGAACCCAGGTCTCGGTTTGCGTGCCGGCCGAGGGAGAGGTGTATTGAAAATTATTCCGCGCATAGGGCGGGTAGTTGGTTTGAGACCCGGTGTTTTGCCCGATACCGTAAACGATGAGGTCCGCCTCAATGACCGTGGGGAAACGACCGAATCCGCGCGTCTTGTTGACACTGTCGTAAATCGGCGTGATTTGCCCTGACTGCAACGGCGTCATCGTATCGACGTTGACAACATAGCCGTTGGTGGTAGGCGTGAAGGAGTTCGTCATCACGGAGCTGGACGAGTCCTGCTCGTTGATCGCGCGAGTGTAATCGAAAATTTCGGTCAGGATTTGGTCCCGATCGTTCGGCGTGGCGTTTTGCGGGCCATACTTGGAAGCAAATGATTCTCCGTTGGTGCTGAAACCGGGGACAGGAGTGGCCGTAAGATTCCGGAGATAATTGATGAGAGACCGGTTGCGGCCCACACCAGTGGCCAGCGCCGTTACAGGAAGGTCATTGACCGGATCAATCGAACTGGCCCGTTGAAAATAATAGGCGTTTGTATTGATCGTCCCCGTGATGGCGTTGGTGCAGACCAGTGAACCACAAAAGGCAATCAGGCTGTCCGAGGCAGTCCGGCAGGAAGGCGAGTTCGTTTCATTGATGGGCCAGGCAACTATGCGCGGTTGGTTATAGAGATTAACCTCCGGCGCGCGGCTATGGGTCGTCAAAAAGAACTTGGCACTCTGGACCTGGGTATTGGAAAAGGCAATCGCCCCGAGCTTGTTTTCGATTCGATTGGTCGCCCCCGACATGTTGGTCGAAAACATCAATTCATCCACTGAAGCGTAGAGCCGGTCGGTTTTTTGGGTAATGGGTGAGGCGTTGGTGATGGACAGCGATCCACCATTGGAACCTCCGCCGTTCACCCTCGGGACAATGGCGAAGAGATTATTCGTCGTCATGTTAGGGAAAACCGCGCTAAGAAAGGTCGTCGCCGGATGCCCCGGATAGCGCTGAAATTCACCGTGCGTCGGCTGGTTGAGCGCATAAAAAGTCCTTTCGAAAGTGCCGTTGATTCGAGGTGTGTCCCAAAAGGCGGGAGCATTGGTGGGCGTCACGGAATTGGTCCAGGCATCGCCCGCCGCAGTGTTGAGATTGATCTTGGAAGTATCGTCGTCGGCCCAGAAAGCGATGCGGGCCACGATCGGGTTGCTGGCGGTGGCAGCGGCAATCGTCGCCGTATTACCCGCGGAGCCGGTGGCGACGGCCAAGGATCCATCTTTGAGTACATAAAGCCATTGCACGGGCATCGGAGCGGCATCCCGGCTCGAGGTCGGAGCACCGCTGATACTGAACCCGATGACGGAATTGGTGGCGGAAGGATCGACGATGGGGTAGACCCCGGAGACGGGATCATTCAGGTCCGTATAAAGCGCCGGGCTATTCGTCCATGAAGTAGGAGGTGTTTCGGCCGGATCGGTTGGATTGAAGCTAGTCGTGCCAATCATATTAGTCCACGAATAGAGCTTGTAATAGCCCGCAGCCTGCCCGGAGGTATTGTAAATGCGGATCATTCCCGGCTGGGAGGCCCACGCCAGCGTGTTGCCAGCCGTATCGGTACCCCGTGTGGCATCCTTGATCTGGCCCATCACAATATCGACTGTCGAATCGGCCAACAATTTGACCGAGGAACTGTTGGCGTAAAACTGGGCCGACTGGCGCTCCGTCGAAATAGCGATAAAGAAGGCCACTATGAGCACGGAAATCAGCACGAGAGACGCGAGCACGAGAAGGAGCGCCGAGCTTTTTTTGGCCGCATAGCGACGCCGCAACTTCGCCAGCCGCGCGGTGGAATTGTCCGGAAGACTCATTGGGTGCTCCACTTGGCACCGTGGATGGCAATATCCGTGTCGAAGACGCGATAACTGATTTTTTGCGAGCTGAGCTTGCTCCCCAGTGTGTTGAGATCCGCGTCAAGTTGGCTGGAGGTCTGGAACAGCGACGTCTCGTCCGTCGTGATCGCGGAGGGAGGACTTGTGCCGGCGCTAACGCTTAGGCGTTTGGCCGACGGTTCATCAATGGCAACCATGACCACACGCAGCAGCGGCGGCAACTGGTTTTGGGCGAGGCTGGTAATCGTGCCCGCCCGGGTATCGTAGGTGTAATTGGGAGCGAGGCTTGAGGAGCTCGCATCGCGAGGAGAAAGCTCCGGAAGGATGACCAGTGCAATGATGTTTTCCGCCAGCATGCGTAACGGGGCGTTGGCCTGGGTCACGTTCGGCGGAAGAAAATTCGTGAACCAACTGTCATAACTGGAGGCGGAACCGGTACTGGCGGTGCTGTAGACGGCAAAGCTTTCCGTCGGCTGGAGAAACTCCATCAAGCGATAGCGATAGCGCCCGTTGACCGATGCACCTACCACAGAGGGAATATAGGCAGCATCGGTGTTGAACTCCACGTAGTAACCACAGGCATTGAGAATATTGGGCAAATTACCGTAGCTGGCCGTGGTCACTGTAAAACCCAGCGGGGCCTGAAAAAAAACGGCCTGCGTTGGATGGAAGTTTGCGTTCTGACCGGTCTGCAAAGGAACGAGCGCACTGGCCTGGTCGACTACAAAGTGGAGATTGGAAGCGCGGGCATAGCTCGCCGGAACGAAAGTTGAAGAATTGGCGGCCGTGCGAACGTTTCCGCTCGCATCATAGTAGTCCAAGTAGGTATTCAAGGTGGCCTGTCTCAGGCGCATGGTCATCGTGCTGAAGGCGGCGCGAGCGGACTCGAAGGATTCGATCTGGGCATTCGATTTTTTCCAGATCTTGCCAACCTGGTCGGTCATGGCCGCAACGAGAGCCATGATCATCAGAAGAATGACGGTCGCAACCATCATTTCGAGCAACGTGAATCCCCGGGAGCCGCGCCGAACGCCGTTGCCAAGATCTCCCCGCCTAAGATCCATTATTGGCAATGTGAATCGGAATGGCATTGGTAACTTGAGGTGAAGATTTACTCGAGATCGAGATGATGAACGTCAGAGTATTGGTGGGAAACGAGGCGCTCCCTCCCGGGACGTTGAGTTTGGCTGGCGCGCTGACAGTGGCCGAATAAATGGCATTTGCCGCGTTGGTGGAAATGCCTTCCTGGGTAAAATAGTAATTGCTCGTCGTGCTAGTGCTTATGCTCGAGTACTTGGCCAGTTCCAATTGATTGGCCAGTTGCTGGGTAATTTCCGATTCGGTGGTGGCGTTGATCGCGTCGTGGTACGTCTTGAGGCCCATCGTCAACAGTCCCATCATCGAAATCATCGCAAAACTCACCACACCCATGGCGAGGACGACTTCAACCAAAGTAAAGGCCCGGAGCGGAGCGCCAGCCTTCTTTCTCAGTGGTAGCAATACTTTCATGGCATCGACCTTCCTGACATACCCAAGGATCATTCCCCGTGAACCGCATAACCGACTTGATTAGTCTTTAAGGCTGGCTCAAACGATTTGGCGGGAGCTGTGGATTGACGGGGACTTATTCTTGGCGTGAATTTGATCGATGGCGTTGAACGATAGGCCTCCCCACCCTTGTTGATCAGGGAGATGGCCATGTTCACGGTCGCTACAGCCATTTCATAGCGGGGAATATGAACGCTCGAGAGAGGCGTTGTGCTGAATCGGCACGATTCATCATTATTGTATCCAATGATAGCGATATCCTCCGGGACACGCACGTGGATTGCATACAGAAGTTGCTGCAGAATCATAGCTTCCCCATCGTTGTAGCAAAAAATGGCTTCAGGCCGGTTAGAGTCCCGCAGCCAATTTAATATGGCGGTTTTACCCGGAAATTCTTCGGCGACTAAACCACCGTCCATCGCGTAGATATCTGCATCGAGTCGTTTAATCTGGGCGACGAGACCATGTTCTGCCATAACCGACATGTATCCCTCAATCCGGTCTTTCTTGCTGTAGTGATCAGCCTCCTCGGATAGGCCGGTATGAAAAAAAGCAATGCGACGATAACCCTGATCAAACAAGTGCTGGGTCGCCATGCGCCCCCCGAGATAATCGTCAACATAGACCGAGCAGTACTGCTCCTTGGCGTTCAGGTAGACGACGGGCAAGGTATTACCATGTCCCACCACCTCCTTGATTTCACTGATCGGGATGGAAAACGGGTTGATGATCATGGCGTCAAGATGGGCCTCGTTGAAGGTCTTCGGAATGGCATCCGGATCCTTCGCCAAATGAGACGGGAGCCTGATCATCATGACGTGAAAACCCTGCTCCGAAGCAGCGTCGTAGATACCAGCCCGGAATTGCGCAAAATCAACCTCACCAAAATCGTTGGTGGCGGCAAAATACCCAATGTTGAAAAAACGGCCGTGCCGCATGCTGCGCGCACTCAAGTTGGGGCGATAGTGCAACCGTTTGGCGGCATTATGCACTCGAGTCGAGACTTCAGCGGATACCCCAATGTTGCCCGGTTTTCCTCCCAAAACCACACTCACGACGGCTTGGGAGACGTTGGCCAAACGTGCAACATCCTTTTGGGTAGTTAACTTTTGCGGTGCGCTCATGGATGTACGTATAATAGAGTTACAAAGTAAAAGTGGCAATAGTTATTTTTCAAGCCGAGTTAAAAAATGAACCTTATGCCCTTAAGCCTCCTCGATCAGGCGCATTACGCGAAACGAATACCCCTGTTCATCATACGTATAATTCTAGGTGTTTGTGCCTGCGTCAATCATGCCCTTTAAGCCCCGGCGCGTTCCTCGCAGAATTCCGCTATAAATCTCCAAAACACCCGATCCAGATACGGGAGACCCTAAACTATTCCAGAAAACCTCACATCACAACAGTCCTTTAAGATTCAAGCGGTCGGTCGTTGTTCGCGGGAAAACACTTTCATCCCGTTTTGTGGCCCGAACGCCACGTTCAACCTGAAATCAATCGTCCTTCGGCGGTGAAACGCTTGAGGTGGTCTCCGGGGAAGAGGAGTTGCTCAAGGTCACCCTGCTTGAATAAAGCTTGGGTACCGGGCGGAACAGAGAGGTGTAGTTCCGTAAATTCACTGAGCGTCTTCCAGTTAACCTGAATGAAACCATGCGGCGTGGGCAGACTTGCGCTCGCGTCCGCCAACAATGTGAGGCGCGGTCGGAAGCCAAAAACGCGGAAACCTGGTTCCAAGGGAAAGAGACCAATGATATCAGACATCAAGTCGACATTCGGCGTACAGCTATAGGCATGGCAACGGCTATCGGTCGTGGGTACCAAGCCTTCCGGAAAGGTCGTCAGGCCCATACGGAGAAATCCACCCCAGATTTCCTGCAAATAATCGAGCACCCGTTCTGGCTTTTCGATCTTAAAGAGGGCCCGATGAATGTAGTAATGGAAGAACGGACTGAAAGCCCGGGCGGCATGGAGTGCCGGATCGATCATGGCCTTAAACATTGGTTCCCATTCGTCGCGCGGAGCCACCTCGTAAAGCAGGGCCAAATAATTCACATGGATGCTGATGCTCGATAGCAGCTTGCCGCCTTTGCTTCCATCAATGAAAAGATGCCGTTGTGGGTCCCAAAGCACGCCCAGGATGCCGTCTCGCACCCGATCGGCGGTCATTTGCGATTCCCGGGCGTCCGCCTTATGTCCAAACTCAGTTGCCACATAAGTGAAATCGCGCAACGCCTGGTAAAAACGGAGATCCAACCGTGTGCGCACGCCGGAGCGGTCGGCATCGTGATAATCCCATAATTCATGATCAATCCAGCAACTGCCGGAAAGATTTTGCAGCAACCCATCGGCATTGAGGTGACGCGCGAACGCTTGCATGAGTTTCCGAGACGGTTCGTAGAATTCGCGGAGGATCTCTCGCTGCCCGGTGAACAAATAACAGAGCCGCACGATGACGATGAAATCGAGGTTCTGATCCAGGATGTTGCCCGGTCCTTCGCCAAAGAAACCCGAGGGCTTTTGTCGGCGGACGTATTGGCGGAGAAGATTGGTCGCCAGGAGCGTGTCCCCAAAGGCTTGGTAGGTGGCATGGATTTGCGGAACTCCGTCACCGAGATAGTCTTTTTGTTCGCGTGACGGACAATCCATGTAGGCGTCTCCCATACAACACTGCAGAGTGCGGACGCCAACCCGCCAGATTTCATTGAGGATCGTGTCGCTGCACTCGAAGTGACCGACCGGTTCCACGGGATAACGACATTCGCGGAAGTTGAGGCGGTGCACCGTGAGGGGGCCGGTCGTGTTGCGAAAATGTAGCTGAAGGTAGCGACATCCTTTCCACCAAAAACTCGGTTCAAAAATTTGGTGCCCCTGGCGCAATATGACGCGGTCGGCAAAATGGTTCACATAGTGGGCGACAGGAACCAATCCGTCGGCGAGAAACTCACCGTAACCGACATCGACCACGGTGCTTGCCTCGCCGCTCGTCAATTCCAGGATCGGAAAGCCCACACATTCCTTTCCCAAGTCGACAATGACTGAAGTGGTTTCTCCTGGCATCTGCCGGGGGACTTCGAGGGGAAAACCCGAGGGGATGGGCAGGTCCTTGATGACCTGCTCCCACGTCATGCGTTGCGCTACATCCAGATGCGCCTTGACGATGGGGCCGGAGGCGGCCTCACCCTCCCCAAGCTCCAACTCCGGCACGATCTGCATCGGCACCGGCCAGTCGTTCTTTTTCACCCGATTCGGTATTACCCGCCAATGATCAAGAAGGTCGGATGCGTTGCCGCTCGCAGGCGAAAAGCGCACCGACTGATTCGGCGTGATGGCATAGGTTGTAGTCCAGGTCCAGATTCCCTTCCCGATTCGCAAGGCCAGAAAATGACTTCCACGCGTGAGACGGAGAGGGAGAGGCCGGGCTTTCTCGGTGGTGTCCTTCGGTCGAAAACTCAAGCAAACGCCATCCAGGAATACCGCCAGGTCACCATCGCCCACACCTGTGAACTGTACCGTGACATCCTCCTCAGCGAGGATACCGACACCGAGATACTCCGTCACACCAGACATACTGGCGAGATCAAGGCTATAGGCATCAGGCAGCGACGACATGGCACAGGCACGGACAAAGACCGAAGCCTCGCCCACGAGTTGTTCCGAGAGTGGGGGAATATCGCGCAGAGAAAGATTATTCGCGGCGGCGTCCAGCGCGGCCTCGCCGACGACAATAGGTGCAGCCCAGGTGGAATCGTTAAACCCGGGTTCCAGCCAATGTTCGGGCAACTCCCGCAAGTCGACTACCTCCTGGAAGCCAACTTCGGGACCGGCCGTCGCGGCCCGCACATCCGTGTTCCAAGCCCGCGCAGGGCTGACCCGCCAACATGCGATGTCGGTATCGAGGAGGATAGGCGCAGCACCTTTCACGTCCACCGAGCCCTGCACCAATAATCTACCCTGTCGCCAAAATCGCTGGTGAGCGAGGACCGCGATCACGTTACTCCCCACCTGAAGGTATTCCGTTACATCGACCATGTCGTAATAAAAATGACCGGCAATGCTTCGGACGGGGCCACGCTGGATGAACCTTCCATTGACATGCAATTTGTAATGACTGTCCGCACTGATCGCCAAGGAACAAACGCAGGGCCGACTGGACAACTGAAAGCTTCGCCGGGCCATCATGTAACGATTTTGTGCCAGACTGATTTCAAACCAGACCCACGGGGCCTGCCAGCGCAGTGACGTTGCTTCGATCATAAAATTGCCAGGAAAGAAAACTGCGCAGCGAGAGACCGCTCAAATGATAGGTGGCTGCAAGATAAGGAAAAAATATTGATCGGAAAAAGGCGCTGACTTGCCACTATGCCCGCATGTCTTTTGTCATCCCTCCCGGCTCGACTGTCCTGCTGACGGGCGATTCGATTACCGACAGCGACCGTCGCGGGGCCGGTGCTCCCTTGGGCAATGGCTATGTCAGCATGATCGCCGATCTGGTCCTGGCCAAATATCCGAACCAGAACCTGCGCTTCATCAATACGGGTATCGCTGGGAACAATATCCGCGATCTCTTTGACCGTTGGACGGATGACGTGATCCGCCATCAACCTGACTGGCTTTCGATCATGATCGGCATCAACGATCTCAACGCCTGGCTTTCCAATACCGCCGGTCGCTCGGTCAATCCGGAAGAATACGCTAATCTTTATCTTCAGAACCTGGAGCGCATCAAAAAAGAAACTTCGGCTAAAATCATCCTGCTCGATTCGTTTTATATTTCGACGGACTATGCCTCCGGGTCTTACCGCAATCGCGTGCTGCAGCATCTTCCCGCTTACCTGGCAACCGTGGAAAAATTGGCGACGCAATTCGGGACTTATCATGTCCAGTACCATACGATGTTTCAGCAACTCCTGACCCAACATAGCCCGGACCGGTTTTGCCCCGAGCCAGTCCATCCGAACAAATCGGGCCACCTCCTGATGGCTTATGAATGGCTGCGTGTCTTGAATTTCTAGAGTCGGGTTTCGCATATAATCTTTGGCCTGAAACGGACTGGCTTGGGGTGGCTCGTTGTAAAATCACTCCAACACAAACGAAAGGGTCATCTCCCGGTCGAGATTCTCAGGAATGAATTGTAGACGGTGAAAGGACCGCGGATCCTGTCCTGCGTGGACCTCTGGTGGAAATGATTCCAGAACGAAATGTCCGGCCATTTCCGCCCGCAGGATCGCACCGGCGTCCTTAGTCCCCAGCCGAACCGAGCGGGCACCCTCCAGGATTTCCGCCGACACGAACGTCACAAACCCTTCCTCCACCGCTGTCGGCACGGCCTTAAAGATAAACCTATCCTCCAACTTGAGTGTGCCGTCCGGAAGCAGCATCCAACGTCGCATAAGCGACGTCAAAGTCGGATCTGCATAGGCATGGGTGAGATCCGCAACGATGCTCTTCATCGCCCCAGGCACGTTAAGATTTTCCACGATGAGGGATGCGCTGAACTCCGCGCCGGTCGATTGTTCGTGTCCATTGACCAACGGCACGCTGTGGCCGCGCGATCGGCAGAACAACAACTCGTAGCGTTGATCACCGAAGGTCTTGGCCGAATAAATCGGCGAGCCGGGATCGGCCAATAGAACCGCGCCGCGCTTGCAGACGATGAAACTGCCGAGGTCATTATGATTATGAGAAACAGCGTTGGATCCGGCGACGGCAGCGACCACAACGCCGACCGACGGATCGGCCGCGTTCAGTTTCACGAAATTCAGGTCCGGCATCAGGTAATCGGTCTCGTCTTGATGCGGTAAGGGACGCTCGCCGTTGTAAAGCGAGAGACCTGACATGTCGTCGAGTAACAGGTGACTACCCTCTTCCGTGCGGGCGGCAAAACTGAACAAGGCCGGAATAGAAAAAAAACGGTTGATTTTGAGCGCCGTCCCGGCGTTGATCCAGTCGTTGCTGCTATCGGCAAAGGTGGAACGCAGGGGTGCTTGCAAATAGACGGCGAGCGGATAGCGGCAGATCCTTTCGATTTTCGGGTCAGCCGTCATCAGGTTGATCGCTCCCCCGGTGCGATGCTGCAGCATGATTGCAGCATCGACAAAATGACTGAAGCCGTAATCCCAATAGCCCGGTCCCTCAACACATCCGCCGTCATCGGTGAAGCCGTCAATCGCATAGCCGAGACGCAAGACCAGCGCGTGAACGAAGGCCGCCAGGTGTTTGGTTTCCTTGATCTGATAAAGAGCGATGGCGATGAGGTTGGCATTACAAACATGATTCCAGTTATTTTCGCAGGTTTGCCACCAATCGGCGCGGGCCGGATCAAAGGCAGGCGCCAGCATGCGCCTTTCAATTTCATACCCGACGCGCTCCTGGACTTCCGGTTCAAGCCGCGGAGCAAGCATGAAGGCGTATTCCGCGAGACGACGTCCCACCCGCGTGGAAGTGAGTTCCAATGTTTGGGCTTCGTGAGCCGGCAGGTTCCAGGTCGTCATTTCACAGAACGCCCACATAAGATCCTGAGTGTGATCCAAATGGGCTTCCGGATGATCAAGCCACAGCGCCAGGACGGCTGCATCCAGTTCACGGATGAGGTCTCGATAGACTTCCTCGAAAGCGCGCCGACTCCCTGTCCGCCGATAATCACGATAGCTCGACCGCTTGAAAAAGGCGATCGGCCGTTGCGGAACAAACTCCCGTCCCAATGTCTGCCAGCGGCCCGTTTCGACCAGATAAGCGTGGATGCGCTCCCGCACCAACGGGTCCTCCAGCCCCGGCCAGGCGGGTAGACCCATGTATGGCTCAAGCAGTGGGACGAGCTCGACGGCAGAAAGGTCTTCGAAGAAAAACATGGGATGCGGTGGATCGTAGATTAAAAATTGGACGCGGAGAGTTACGCCTTATTTGGGGGGAACCGCCGACGGCGTCAGGACAATGGGATCGGCACCGGGCAGGGCATCATAACGCACCTCCCCGTTCTGCACCGTCACGGTAGTCTTGTTCTTCCCCTGGGTGACATCGCAGGCCTGCCACGCGGCGGGCACTGCTGTCACGAGCGTAAGTGGAAAATCATAAAGCTGGGGATCCGCTTCGGACTTCAAGGCCACCTGTATCTGCTGGTCGGTCGCCTGCATGGCGTCCGCCTTGGCGGTGTCGCGCTCGGTCGCGTATTTGTATTCCGAAATGTGGTCCGTAATCCAAAGCTGGTCCTTGAGCGCCACCAGGCCATCCAAAAGCTTGATGAATTCACCGGTCGGAAAAACCAGCCAGTCGCCGCCCACGCCGTGAAAAACCACATGGTTTTCCGTGCCCATCACAATGGCATCGTTCGCCAGTTTCAAGATGGCATCGGCATCCTTCAAGTTGATCGTCGCCGCATGACCGCTGAAGGGAGGGCGCTCGATCAGATGGTACTTGGTCAGCAGCGCCGCATATTCTTCCTTGGTGATCTTAAGCGGACAACCGCCGGGAACGCCATACGAGAGGAGATGCGGATCCTTGCCGGGTTGCAGTTGCCAGATGATCTGCGCGCACTTGCCGATTTCGTCCTCGGCACCCATGAGATCCTGATAGCCGCGATGGGTCAGGGTGTGGTCGCCATAGACCATGCCCGTCGCGGGAATCGTCTTTTCCCAGTCACCGACATGCGCCTTCCATTGGCCGCTGCCCGGATTGACGTAGAAGGTTCCGATCATGCCGCGCTTCTGGAGCTCGGGGATGACGGTGGCCAGGTCCGTCGGGATGCTGTCGTCAAACATCAGGAGAAAAGGGGCCTTTTTGTCGTCCTTCCACGCGGCGACCCGCGTGGTACCGGGCGCGACCGGTGTCTGCGCCAAAGTTGGAAGGGGGGTTGTCGTCATCATCGCCGCAAGGGCGATGCCACAGAATAGAGGTGTTTTCATGGTTTCAATTGAACTTTCAGATAGTGATCGCTTCGGACCCAGGCGTCGTTTGTTCCGGTGCCATAAGTCATTTGCAACTGGCGGCCCAAGCCGGCGGCGGCAAAATCGATTTGAAATTCGAGACCGAACTCACCGGTGGGAACGCCCGTAAATCCCAGGGTTCTCCACGGAAGAAGCGTTTCCAGAACGTAGCCTTTGGTCAGCTTGGCGCGACCGATCTCCGCGTCGCCGCCGTTGACACCGGGACGATCAAGTCCGGGCTGCGCGTAAGCCAGAAAAATCTGTTTGGCCGGCTTGCCTCCCTTGCCTTCAGGATCGGTGAACACCTCCACGCAATCGCCGTTGTACCATTGACCGCCGGAACCAGGGACCACGTCGGGTTGCCCCTTCTGAATCTCCACCATCACGACGAGCCCTGCCTTGGTCGCATAAAGCCAGAAGTTGGCCCCCTCCCCGTTGGCCCTATGCCCGGAAACCACATGACTTCCAAAGAAATTCCACGCGGGGACATGGCCCTCGTCCATGGTTAAACCGTACGACTTCTTCCATTCGGGCTCGGCCAAGGTGCCATCGGCTTTGATCGTCGCATCGGGAAAATAGGGGATCTCAATTTTTCCCATTGGCGGCACCTGGGGCGACGGTAGCGGCACATGGATAGCATCCTCCGTCTGTGCTTTGTCCGTCGGTCTCGAACCGCTGGTGGCCTCGCTTTTCATCAGGAAAAAGAACGGACCAAACTGACCGGATGAGGCCTGGGTCAGGGGTGTGGCCACGCAGCCAAAATCGACCCGATCGACTTTGCTCCAATCAGGATGAGCAGGCGCACCGGGATGTTTGTCCGGTTGCTGCAAGGTAAAGTCGTCCGCCGAAAGCAGAACGTCCTGCCATTGATCATTCTCAAAGATGGAGGCCAGAGGCTTGCTCTTGTAGGCAACATCTCCAGCTTTCACTGTCAAAAATCCCTCGCGAGGCATCGAGCCTCCACCCTTAAAGGTGAAACCAAACCCGGTACATTCTCCCGGACCGATGTTTGGAGGAGCGGTCAACATCGCAAAGAATCCACCAAAATAATCTTTTTCCTGGCACCCAAATTGGGCATCCAAAACCGGGCCCGTGGCGGGATCTGTCACCAAACTGACTTTCGCGTTCTTGTAAGGAACGGCTGGTTTTCCATCCGCAAAATCCTTGCCGATGAAACGGGCGCCCTTGTCTTGGGGAACCGCGGCAGTCGTGACCAAGTCGATAGCCCTCGGACCATTGGCTTTCTTCCAAAAATCCCCCAAGCCAATCATGGCGGGGGCTTGGGGCGGATTGACCCGGGGTTTTTCCTCGCCCGGCCAGGTCTGGCCCACAGCCAGCGGGGTGCCGGGTCCGGCAATTTCCGGAGTAGAAATCTCAAACCAACCGGTGCCCCACTTGGGAGAAAGCGTGAAGTCGAGGCGATTGTCCTTCACCGTCGAATCCACTTTGCCGAGCCGACGTCCCTCCTGGTCAAGAGCATAGACCGTCAGCGTCGAAGCAAGGTTGGAGGAAAAGGCCACGTGCCCGCGCAGGGCTTCCAGGAAAAGGGGGGCCTTGCCCACCTTGGTGATCGCCATCACACCGTCCTTATTTTCCGCCATTTCTTCACCGGTATTTTCCGTCCTGCCCGTAGCCACCAACAAGAGGCGATGCGACTCACCGAGGTCCTTGCCATCCGCACTGGTGATGAGGACATTTCCATAGGGGCTATCGATGGTGCAATTCAAGTTTGCAGTCGCATTCGTCGGACGCCACCCCATGAAGCCCGAAAAACCCTGCGATCGCGGCGTGTCGATGATGAGGGTGCCGCTGCCCCAGTCAACGGTGAGCTGCTTGGTATCCGATTGGTAGAACATGGCATCTGCCGAATTGTCGCCGGTGTCGATTTTCCAACGCTTCGCGGCTGCCAGATACATCCGATAAAACCATTGCAGGTCCCCATCCTTGGTCTGAAAGGCGCGTCCATTCGGGAGCACAAGAAAACGATCGTCCAGCCAGCCCAGAGTATATTTGCCATCGGCGCTCTTGCCGATGGGCTGGGCTCCGGGCGGAATCGAGCCGAGCTCCACCACGCCTTCCAAGGCATCGAACGACAGGGCGCGCTCCTTGTCGTAAGGCCAGGAAACGGTAAAGGTGGTCGGTGTCTTAAGGTTGTCGATCTTGACGCCCGGGTTCACAAAACGGACAGGCGCCCCAAGATCACGATGCTTGTGATAACGGTCGCACCAGGGATTGTCCCCCACGATCACGGCGTGTTTGGCGTGACTATAATCTCCGGAGGCGGTGCGGCCCGTCATGAAAACAACATCAGCGTCCCCTTGGTAGACGGTGTCGAAAAAAGTGCATTCAACATCATGCAGGATGGGAAGGAAGGTCGCCGCGTCTCCGATGGTCGCGCTTCCACCGCTCCGGCCGAGAGCGTGCAGGTTTTGCTCGAAGCGATCCTCCGCTGAAAAGCCAATCTCCGCCTTCGTGTGCGCCGCGGCAAAATCCCGACGAATAAAAATCGGGGAACAGATTCGATTCACCATCATCCACGGCTCATCGTGGAGCGAGGTATAAGCCAGCCCGATTTTGTTTTCGTAGGCCAAGAACGAGAAGATCGCGTTGTAGTCGGGCATCGGCACCCGTGTCCACCGCTGGGCGTAGGCGAAGTGCAGGCTTTCCGTCAATCGTTGAAAGGAAGTGATCGCCGCCACTGCGACATTCACATCCGCACGATACATCTGCGTGCCCCCGGTCCATTCGCCGTTGATGCCGGGAGCGCCCTGGATTTTGACCCGTGGAATATTGGAAAACCAATTCCGCGTTTTGACGTCGACACCTTCTGTGACCTGCCCCCGAACCGTAGGCCGCGCATTCCACGCCGGAAGGCCGGTCGCGTACAAGTGCGCCGCAATGGCCCCGGTGCCCTGGACCTCGGCATATTGGTTGATCGGTCCCTCGAGTTCATGCGAACCGACAATCACCCCCTTAAAACCATAACTGCGAATGTGCTTCGATGCGTCCCGATAAAAGGCCGTCGCGCTCTCAGCCAGGAAGGCATAGAAGTCGTTGACCCGTGCCGCGCCGCGTGTCTTGGAATGATAGGGTCGGTCCCATTCCAGCAATGGGCCCATCGGAGGGGCGAAGACGGTGCCTTGCGCCGGGTCCTCCGCCTCATAGAGTCCTTTCGCGTCGTCTTGATCCGTCCACTGCTTGTCGAGATTCTCGCGCGTGCCGTATTTCTTCAGCAGCCATTGGTTCCACTGGACATCATGCCACTTTTGAATGGCCGGATTGATCTTGAAGCTCCAGTCCCAAAAAAGGCCGTTCTCATTGATGATTTCGATCGAAGCCACCCCCGGCTCCTCTCCCCAGGTCCGCCCCGTGTAAGGATTCTTATGCGTGAGAAGGGAAGTGACTGCCCGTTTCCACGCCTCAACGATTTTCGGATGCGGAAACAATCCTTTCCAGCCTCCGTCCTTGAAATCGGTTGCACCGCGCAAATCGTCGATCCCATCTTCGGAAAGCAATGGGCGGGAATCGCAAAAATCGAAATATACATAGATCCCCCGCTTGAACAATTCGGTCGCCATGCGGTCCAACCGGTCCATCATTTGCGGCTCGAGCAATGAATTGCTCTTCGGATTTTCCTGGAGATACCCCAATCCATTGCCGGGGGTATCGTTATGATGAAAGCGCACAAGATTGTAACCGCTGGCGGCGATGGCATCGACCAACGTGGCGATCTCTTCCGGCTTGTCGGGGAAAGTCGCGCCAAAGACCAACGTCGTGCCCCAGAAACGGACCGGAGTTCTGTCGGCAAAAGCCAGTTGCCCATCCGGCTGGGCCTCGACGAAGCCGTGCTTTCCCGCGGGCGCGTCGAAAAGCCATGCCCCGGTGTTAACCACCGACGCCGGATCGAAGACCGGATATCCCTTGACCGGCCAGGCAATCAAATCGGAGGAATCAGGCAGGCTATCGCCCGGCGGGACGGTGGGAATTTGCGCTTCCGGAACTCCGCTTTGGGCGGTCCCGATAAGCCCGGCCAGCAAGATCCCCCCGCAAAGGGCAAAATGAGCGAGGCTGCTGGCCACGCGACGGATCTGGATAATCCAAAAGATCTCTGGATCCATAAAAAATGTGCAGATCCGCTACTTCAACGAAAGGTAACATCCCTCACATTGCGCAGATGCAAGTCCAGATCATCTGCATTCATGATTTTTTTTTCATCGAAGTAAAAGTCTTCAAAAACAATCCCTTCCACGGGCTTGGAGGAATCAAATCCGCTGATCAGGGAGATGGTGCATCCCGCGTTGTAGGGGCTGCGTACGATCTGGATGTTTTTCAAGGTAATCTGGCGAATCCGACCCCGTTCGATGTCCTTGTTATAGCGGGAGTGCACCACCCGGAAGTCGACGAGTTTGTCCCAGTGATGCTCAACCCGGATATTTTCCCAACGGACATTTTCAACAGTCGCCCGGTCACCATTATGAATGGAAAAGGCTGCACCTTGTCCGTGGACACAGAGTACGTCGATATTTTCAAAGACAATATCGCCCACGCGGGCTGTTCGCAGTTCGTAACCGATCTCCATGGCGTTGCCGCACGGCGCATTCCAAAAGACACAATCGCGCACGCGGATATTCTCCACATCCTCTTCCCAGCTGTAACGACTGCCCCTCACGGCCAGCGCCTTGATCACGACATTGTCGTCATTGTTCAAGAGGCAGCAGCCTTCGATGACAACATCTTTTGATCCACAGATGTCGATGCCGTCAGACGACATGACCTCCCCAATCTGCTTGAGGTTGCTGACGCGAACCCCCCGGCAGGCCCCGAGCACCAGCATCCAACTCTTCGGCTCAATCATGATAATATCTTCGACCAGGACATTTTTGCAGCGCTCCAGGACCACGAACTGCGCAGGTTTGCCCCGGCCCGCATCGCCATCAAGAATTCCCCGGCCGCCGATGCGAATATTCTCCGCATCGTAGGCGCGCACGCAGCCCTTCACCACAGCACCCGCCTCGATATAAAGCGTCTCGTCCGTTTTCAGCTCAAGCTCACCCACCTCGTAAACTTGTCCTGAGCGGAAAAAGTGTACCTTTGGATCGCGGGCATCCGGGCGGTTTAACTCCGGCGGGTTGGCATAAAGAAAGAGTGGAATTTGTCCCGGAAGATCAAGGCACAGATTCTGGGCGTGACTGATCTTAAAATGAACCCTGTTCTCCTCCAGCTCCGGGGTAAGTCCACGACTGAGAGGTCGAATCCAGGCTTCAGTAATGGCTTTCGTTACTTCAACGACAATTTCCATCGGTCGGTCACACTCGAAGGCGGCAAAATCGGCCATGTTGGTGTGAGAAACTTTAACCAACTGGCCATCCACCCAAACGCGATAGAGTGTGGATTGTTGTGGTACGCTGTGATCGACCTTCGGAAGAGAAAGAGAAAAGGCAGGCATGCTCATAATCGTGGATAGTTTACGGAATGGAAAACCCGCGCATTATACGCATTATTTTTGTTTTGAACCCAACCACGACCCGACAAGGCAGTTTGGATTCCATTACTAAGAATTTACTATTTAAATAAAATAACATTCGGCCAGAGGCTTTTTCATTCATTTGCGCAACACGTTTATAATACGTATTTTCATTTGACACTGCAACAGGCTTTTTTGCCTTTGCGTAGCTTCCTCGGCCAAGCCTTCGTCTCTCGTAACCGCCTATCTCCCGATGGAACAACGAACCGGAGTGGAAGTCCGGGCACAGTGGGAGCGAAATGGTGAGGAGAACAGCTTCCAGTTTGAAGTCAGGCGCATTTACCTACGGGCATGAGGCGGTCCGAGACGTTATCAGGCGGGGCGCAGCGACGGTGTTACCGGACACTTCCCGTTGGACTGTGTCGCGCTGTATGCAGAAGACGCGAGGGAAAGGTTTTTCCTGACCAAGGTGTTGATCAGAACATACTCACTGCGGCTGGCGCGTTGCCGAGAGCTTGCAGCAGACTATTCTGCATAGACATAGCTGGAAAAGTCGCGGAGATGACCAATGTTCGATCCGGGGGTTGAGATTGAAAAAACCTCCCATAGCATCCCTGGTTAACCGGGACATCGCTGAGAGGATGACACGGCGTTTGGCTGTTCAGTTTGAGGTAGGCGAACTTCCACCCTGATTGGCAGGCCCGTCCCCAAGGCACCGCCATCTCTTTGCGCCGCACCAATCATGTCGGCGAAGTCAAGCTCTTGGGCTATCTCTTCCCGTTCGCTCCCCTTCGGCCCCATCGTCTGGTCCGGTGTGAAGTGGACCTCCTCGACAACCAAATCCGTTGCTACCTGAACCCTCGTCCCAACCTCTGATGCGACTCTCCCTTATCGGCTCCCCCGTGAGTCGCTTCGCTATCACCCGTTCAGCCACCAGCACTCTGTCGCCATGTCCTGTCATTTGGCATCAAATCCTTAACACAAATTGTTTCGATACGTAATAAAAAAAGGCTATACTTTAGTGGTGTCTTATTGCTTTTATGTGAAATACATTTTTTTATAACATCATAAGATACTCATTTACAGCGTTATAGTGGATATTGGTTGGCTTTTAAAATAATATTGCAATGCTTGCAATCTTTGACATTATTCGTATAACTAAATCCGCGTAGTGACTTCTTGATTCACGAATTCTTACTTAAATGAGTGCGTCGAGAATGCTCGAAAAGAATAAGGCTAACAATGCGACGCTTGTGTTTGTGCTAAGCGAGCGGCCCCAATCCTAACCCAAGGCGGTCTCCCATGAAAAAAAAACACCAGCTCAGTCAATTGTTTCAACTTCTCAGTCTCCTTGCTTGCGCCTTCATCGGCTTATCGGTCGTTACCCCGGCCCAAGCCGGCTCCGGAACCCTCCCCAGTCTCGCCAGCGATGCGCAGGTCAATCAACTCAACGGTGTTAATGCCGTCACGAATGCGACGGCCACATTCGCCAGCATCGGGGGAAATAATGGCACACAGGAGGGCGTTGTCTTCGTCTTCCAGATTCCTGCCTCGATCTTGTCCGATCCAACGCAGCAGTTCAGTGCGGCCACTTTTACCGCTAAACTCGGTTCCTCGAGTGCCTCCGGTTATAACGTCAACGGCGATCTTTACGGCTTGGGCGTTTCGTCCAGCCCGAGCGTTCTGGCCAGCGATTTTTACGAAGGGGCATTGGATTCGTCCAACACGCTCATTCAAGACAATCTCATTACGCCGGCCACGCTCAGCTACACCACGGTTTCAACATCCAACACGGCTCTGATTAGTTATTTGAACGCGGAACTGGCAACGGCGCGGTCGTTCGGTCTCAGCACGGCTTACGTGTTTTTTCGGATCAATCCAGACGCCTATCTCTACTGGAATGGTTATTTGATCGGAATGTCCGAAGCTCAATCACCCTACCCGCCAACTCTCAGTTACACCACGGCTTCCGTACCGGTTTGGCAGACGGCTCCGCTGGGTGGCGGCGGGTTTGTCACCGGACTGGCTTGTAATGCCGATGGCAGCGCCATCTATTGTCGCACCGACGTGGGCGGAGCTTTTCGCTGGAATCCCGCCGTTGATGGCAACAACGGCTCGTGGCAATCACTGACCGATTCGCTGGTTCCTTTCGGAACCAGCGGAGCCAGTAGTCTGTTTGGCGTTGAAGCGATCGCGACTGATCCCAGCAATCTCGATCGCATCTACATGGGGGCAGCCAACCATATTTACGAGTCCGACGATGAGGGCACGACCTGGACATCCATCAATCCCAGCAACCCGATCACCATGAGCGGAAATGGCGGTGGCAAGACTTGTGGTGAGCGACTGGCGGTCGACCCCAACAATCCGAACATCGTCTGGTATGGTTCCATCAACAATGGTCTTTATCGCGGCGACAAAACCAGTGGATCGTGGGTCTGGATCCAGATATCCAGCACGCTCGTACCCGCAGGCACGGCAGGCACGGGAGTCAGTTTTGTGGTGTGTGATAAAAATGGCGGAACAACCGTGGTGTATGCCGGGGTGAGCGATCCCAACAGCGGCGGCGTGTATGTCGGCAATAGCGCAGGGACCACCTGGACCAAAGCCGGCGTCGCGAGCGGGACGCCCCTTACGCCGCGCCGCGCCCAAGTGGCCAGCAACGGCAATCTGTATGTTACCTGCGGGACCAATGGTGTCTACCGGATGGCCCGCGGTGGAACCCTGTCCCAGTTGACCGCACTCCCCACCACTCTGGTTTATGATGGTACCGTCAACTACAGTGCCGTGGCGGTGGATCCGAACGATGCCACGGGCAACACGGTTTACGTCGCTGAACTCAACTCCGCGATCAGCTACAATAGTTTCTGGCGCACGGCCAACGGTGGGACAAGTTGGACCTCCCAACGGACGATCTTCAACGGCGTCAGCCCCAACGGAAGCACGATTTTCAATGCCCGCACTGAACCCGACGGGACACCGAGCTTGACCGGAAGCTGGTTCGAGGCCGTCGCAGCGCTCATGGTGAATCCCGCCAACTCGAGCGAACTCTGGTCTACGGATTTCTTTGGTGTTTACCGCACCCGTGATGCGCAGGACCTCGGTAACAATACCCTGCCTCCTTCCGGCCCTGGCGGCTGTTACTGGTACGCGCTCCAAAAGGGACAGGAGGAGACGTTTGGCCTGAGCATTCTATCTCCTCCTTCCGGAGCACCGCTGTTGACTGGTCTTTCGGATGACGGAGGGTGCCGCTACAACGATATTACCGTTCGTCCCACCGGAACGGGAGGAAGCCGTTTTTCCAATCCCTCAGGTGGCAATACCACGAGCATGGACTTTTGCGAAAGCAATCCGCTCGTCATGGCTCGCGCGTGGGTTGATGGCAATCGCAGCACGGGGGCCTGCGCTGTTTCCTCCGATGGCGGTTCGACCTGGACCGAATATAACCCTGGGGGAAATCTCTGGAAAGGAGGCGGCCGGATCGCCGTTTCATCCACCAACTCCCAAAACATGGTTTGGATGCCGATCAAGAATCCCAGCGCCACCACCTATGCTTATTACAGCACGAATGGGGGAGCGACCTGGACCGTCTCCACGGGAGGGCCGGCGTCCAACACCGTCGATGTCTACACCAATGGAAGTTCGCTCGGCTGTTCCGGACAAAATCTTGCCGCCGATCGGGCCAACGGATTGTTCTATCTGGCAAGTTTTGGCGGGGCGACCCATACGATCTATAAAAGCACGAACGGAGCGACGTGGACAGTAGCGGGCACGGTGAGCAATGGCGGTACCTACAATATGATAACTCCCCAGATTGTCGCCGCTCCCGTCTCGCCTACCAACCCGTCGGGCGGCGATGTCTGGCTTTGCGATGACGACACCTACAACCACAATGCCGGGGCGGGCGGACTCTGGCGCTCTACTGATTCCGCCGGACATTGGTCCAAGATCACGACGGTGGGCGCCGTCACTGCCGTCGGATTCGGCAAGTCCTCCACGGGAACGGGCTACTCCGTTTATATCTATGGCTATGTGGGTGGAGTTCTTGGCATCTACCGTTCCGACGATTACGGCGCAACGGCGGCTGGCTGGGTAAAATTACCGAATCCCACCAACGAGACCATCTCAGCCCTTGTCGGCGATCGTCAACATTACAACAGCGTCTTCCTTGGCACTTTGGGGCGTGGAGTCTTCCACTATTGATCCGGATTGAAAACGAAAGAAATGCCCGGTCGAACCATCGGGCATTTCTCTTCATTAAACAATTTTACTCGAAAGTTTCGATCGTCCGCGGTGACCGCCTCGGTCATTGGGAGCCTGCAGGCGAGAATGCCTTGGCTCAACGCGACCCGATTCCGACGCGATTAGAGCGACGGTCGATTTCACTGGAGATTTTTTGCAATCAAATCTTCGGGCCAACAGCAAACGTTGTGCCTCAGCCTTGTTGCGCGTATGAAGGTTTGATTGTTTTTTAGTGGTTACATTCTCGATGAAATAGCGCCACTCTTTCCCCGGAATAGTCTGAACTGCTGCATGGCGTTTCTCCGATTCGTAATCGTAATCGGTGGCCATGAAATCCCTAAGCAAGCGTGTACACAGTAGGTGAAAGTTGCCCGAAGTAAGCAATAAGTTCACAATGCCCATACGTTTTACTGGAGATTTCCCACTCCGCCTTCGCAAATTTCACTCATACAATGAGATGGTAAGAGAGGCGAGGGTCGGAATCGGTTGAGAACTCCGATTCAGTACAGAGGCAGAATAAATGTCCTCAGAGCTAATCCCCAAGACAATTTGGCTGAACTGGTCAGAATTTTTTACTACTGCGGCAGTATTTTCACTGACACTTTCACTGACAGTACTCCGGATAAATCCCGGTTAAATTCGGCTTATTCGGGCTAATTCAGGATCCAAAGAATTATCGGTCAAGGCACAAATGTGTGCCTTGTCTGATAATTCTTTGCTTTTTTGGCCGTCAAATGTCCCAAATTTCACGTGCATGGGCAAAGGACAGGTAGCTTTCCCACCACGTTTCCAGCGGATTTCTATTTTTTAGAGGGAGGAGAAACGGGGGTGGACGAAGAGGCTGGAGAAGGTGCGGAAGTCTGGGAGGAGCTTGAGGACTGGAGGGCCTTGGCTAGTTGCTGCAATTCGGCGAGGCGGGGGGCGTTGTCCTTGCGCCATTGTTGCATGGCGGCTTTGCGGGTGTCGGGGTCGTCGGTGCGATGCTGGTTCTCGAAGGCGATCTGGTCGCGGGTGAGTTGGTCGCGGGCGGTGAGGAAGGCTTTCAGTTGCGGCGAAGCATTGGCCGGGACTTGCAGGGGCGGGGGCGGCATCTGCGGATGCCCGGCCTGTTGCTGGGCGATGATTTTACCGAGGTCAGCCTGGCGTTTCAGAAGGTCGGCGTTGTCCTTCTGGAACTGGGCGTAGGCTTGCGGGTTGATCACGCCGGTGGTCCCCTGCGCGCGCAACTCGTCCATTTTCGTGTTGAGTTTGGCGCGGTTCTCCAGGAATTCCTTCAGCTCCGGCGTGGCGTTCGCGGGAATGTTGGCCGTCGGCAATGGCTGCGCCGGGACGCCGGGATTCCACGGCGGACGCGATGCGGCAGCCTGAGCCGGCTTACTTTCAAGAAAGGACCGCTGTCCCAGCCAATATCCCGACCCGAAAAGCACCGCGCCCAGGACGAGCGCGATGATCGGCCCCGTCCAGTTTTGCCCAAGGCCCGGCTGAGATGTCGTCGCCATAAGAAGTGCAGAGGAGAATGCCAGCTACGGGGTGGGATTCAAGGTTGGCGTTGTCTTGACCGAAAATCTCCTCATAGCAAAAATAGGACTGCGCCAGGAGCAGTCGCGTGGGAGTAGTCGCGTTTCTGACTCGTTTCGTGGATGGGGCCAAGGTGAAAGAACCTCCAGGCTCTCCGGTTGACGAGGACAGCACTGGATGTGGGTGGCCCGTGTGTTGGAACGTTCGGATGAACAGGGAAGACCACCTCCCTTCAATGGGAAACGTTAGTACCAAGAAGCTGCGCCTGGATTTGTTTTACCGTTTGGTTGACGCAGTGTTTTCTTGGCACTGCGTCAGCTAGAGTTGCCTCATTTATTGCTGACTGTACCTGTCTCCGATTTCATGAACTAGCCACCGTAGTTAGGGGAATAAATTTTTGGATTTCTAGCAACCAAGGCTTTGATGGCCAGTTCAATTTTATCTTTGATCCTGGACGAACCTCCGAGAGTTTCCTTCATCTTCTCAAGCTCAGGAATGACACGTTCCCTGCGTAATGCGACTAGGGCAAACAAGGCATTGCCAGCGCTACGCTCGTTTTTGTCGCGTGTTAAGAAAAGCAAGGCATCGTCCACTGCTTTGCTATCGGCCTTAACAAAAAGAAGTGTATTTGCCGCACGTACCTTTCCATCTTTCGTCGTGTATTTACCTTGCAAAATAGCCTCAGCCAATCGCTCGTTTTCTCTTCGCTGATTAAGAAGAGAAGAAGCCGTATCGCCGATTTTACTCGACTTATTATTGAGCAAATCCAGCAACATCTCGGTCGAGAGCTCCGACATCTCCTTCTTCAATTCCTGGTAGGATTTACCCTTCAGCCGGGCTGTGATTTCATTCGTTTGCGCCATAATATTCGCTTTACGGAGTTGCTGGAGGTGGTGGTGGTGGTGGCGATGGAGTCGCTGGGATTGAAGATGCCGGAGGAGGAATATTCCGCGTGGCACCAGGCGTTGGCTCAATCCATTTTACGTCGCCGGCTTCCTTACCCAACGCTTTCTTCAAGGCCTCTATTTTGGTGTCCATGAATCGGGCATCTTGAGACGGACTTCTCACCTCCGTCACGTCCTTAACTTGAGAACCATCTGGCAGGGTTCGGTTAACCTGAGAATCGGGTTTGTAACCTGGAATCGCCTCGCCTTTAGTATTGGTAAGCTGCTGATTAAAGCGGGCGTCGGTATTACCAGGGGTATTTTGCTTACTCAAGGCATCGTTAAACGCCGTGGCATCGTGTTCATCTGTCCCGTGCTGGGGGCGAGTAGAATCAATTGGTTTTGCATCCGGCTTTGTAACTGGAGTCGCTCCTCCCGCGGCGGGTGCAGTCGTGGCAGGTGGCGCAGATTCTGGCGGAGGCGTAGGTGGCGCGCCGGATGCAGGAGCAGTACGAGGTGCTGCTGGCGCGGTGGAAGGAGTTGCTGGAGCAGGACTCTTGCTAAAGAACTTGCTTACCGAATTCCACAAATTCCCGTAGCCTCCGCCAACTAGATCATTTTCGGGGTGCATCGGATCAGTAGGCTCCGCGACAGGTGAATCTTCCTCTTGATTCAACGTCAGTCCTTCCGGATCAAAGTGGGTCCAGGGGTTCTGGGCGACGTAAGTGTAAAGGTTCGGCCCATCGACGAAGCCTGCCGGATCGCGGGTGGTGAACATGCCGGTTTCCAGGTCGCGGTAGCGGAAGCCTTCGCAAACGAGGCCGGTGGGGTCAGTGTCCTTGGAATTGCTCTTCTGGCGGTCGGAGGTGGAACCGGTCGTGGCGGTCTGTTTGCCGAAGGCTTCGTATTGGGCCTGGTAGGTCAGCGTGGTCACCGTACCGGTAGTGCTGGTCTTGGCCACGACGTCGCCGCGCTTGTTTTCATGGGTGTAGCTGAAGGTGCCGCTGCGCGTGGTGTAGAGGATGCCGCCAACCCCGCCGCCGTAGTCGCTGCCCCGGATGTACTCCACCGTCAGGGCCGGGGTGGCGCCGTCGTATTCCTGCACGCTGGTGCCGCCGCTGAAGACGACATGGGTGATCGCCCCGCCCGCGCTGCTTTCATCGCGCACGACCCGCCGCGTGCGGTAATCGTAGGTGTAGGTATAGGTCCCGGTACTGGTGCCGCTGCCCTTGACCAGGCTGACCAGCCGGTTCTCGTAATCATAGCTGGAAGTATCGGTCCCGTTGTCCGATCCGCCCGTGACGACGCGCGTGGCCCGGTTGCCGTTGTTGTCGTAGGTGAACGCGACGTGCCGCGCGCCCGTGTCGTAATAGGTGAGCTGGTTGAGGCTGTTATAGTGGTAATTGGTCGTGCCCGCGCCGCTGCCGCCGGTGACGGTCATGCCGGTGCGGTTGTTGCCCGCGTCGTAAGCGTAGGCGGTAGTGACTGATCCGCCGCTAGGGACAGCGGCGGCTACTTCGGAGGTGAGCCGGTTGATGGGATCGTAGCTGTTGGTCACGGTGCGGTTACCGAGGCCGGAGGGGTAGGTCTCGGTGACCCGCGCGACGTTGCTGTCGAGGTCGTAGGCGTAGCCGAAGGTGTAGAGAGACGCCCCGGAGCCGGTCGTCGCCGTCTGGCTGGAAGCGCGGTTGAGCGCATCGAACACGGCGACTTCCTTGTCGCCGTTGGGCAGCGTCTTCTTGACGATGTTGCCGTTGAGGTCGTAGGCATAGCTGGTGGTGCGGCTGGTGTTCTCGACCATCTGGCTCAAACGGTTGAGCGCGTCGTAGCTGCTGACGATGGTGCGGCTGGTGCCGCCGTAGGCGGTCTGCGTCCGATTACCGGCGAGGTCGTAGGTGTACGTGTGGGTCTGGCCGTTGGACTTTTCCGTGAGGACCCGGTTGTTCGCGTCGTAGGTGTAGACGACATCGGCCGCGGTCGTGGCGGCGTTGGGCTCGGTGACGCTGGTGAGGTTGCCGAAACCGTCGTAGGCGTAAGTGCGGTTGTCCGCGGTGCGGCTGACGTAGACCACGCCGGTGAGGCGGTTGCGGGAATCGTAGGCGTAGTCGGTCTCGTGACTGAGGGCATCGACGCGCTTGGTCTTGTTGAGCCCGTCGTAGGTATAGGTGACGGCATGGCTGGCCGGATCGGACTGGGTCAGGTTCCGGTTGAGACCGTCGTAGGTGAAGGTGGTGGTGTGGCTGAGGCCGTCCTGGACGGTGAGCTTGTTGCCGACCTCGTCGTAGGTGTTGGTGACGATGATGCCCGCCGCGTCCGTCGAGGTGAGGAGCCGGTTGAGCGCGTCGTAGGTGTTGGTGGTCTTCTCGCCGCGCGGATCGGTGACGGTGAGGACGTTGCCCACGGGATCGTAAGTGGTGCGCGTCATCGGCTGGGCGTCCGGTCCCGTGCCCTGCGGCACCAGCGGCGCGATGGTGCGGATGACGCGATTCGCGGCGTCGTACTCCATCCGCGTGATATTGCCGTTGGCGTCCTTCTTCGCGGTGACGTTGCCCGCCGCATCGTAGTCCGTCGTGAAGACAGGATGGCCGGTGGAACTGCCCGTGCCATAAGGCACCGTGGGCTGCGTAACGAGGGTGGGACGATTGCGCGCGTCGTAGGCGGTGGTGGTAACGTTCGAGCGAGGATCCGTGACCGAAGTGGCATTGCCCACCGCATCGAAACCGGTCGTGGTGACGCCGCCGTCCGGCGAGGTGACTGTGGTGCGACGCCCGGCGGTGTCGTACCACATCGAGGTCACATGGCTGGTGGAACTCGCTGTTTGCGTAACAGAGGAAAGCAAGCCGGTGGCGGTGTAGGCATTGACCGTCGTCGAACCATCGGCGTAGGTGGTGGTGACGGGCCGGTTCAGCGCGTCATAAGTGGTGGTGGTGGCGTTACCGAGGGGATCGGTCGAGGAGGTGAGGTTCCCCAAGGCGTCATAGGTTGTGTACGAGGTGGAATAGAGCGCGCTCGGACTCTGCCGGTACTCCACGCTCTTGTTGGTGGCGTGGTAGAGCGAATCGTATGTGATATTGGTGATGTAGCCGCGCGGATCGGTGACTTGCGTGGGCTTGAAGCCGGTGCTGTCGAAGTCGCTGCCACCGGAGTTGGTGCCGTAGACGAAGGTTGTCGTATGACTGAGGGCATCGGTGGTCGAAGTAGGCCGTTGGAGCTCGTCATAGGTCAAGGTGGTGGCGTGACCGTTGGGATCTGTGACCGAGACCTTGGAGTTGACGAGATTGTACGCGTAGGTCGTGATGAGATCGCCCGAATCGATGGTGTTGTCGTGATTCATGTCCCGCGCGGTCGTCACCAGACGGTTAAGGGAGTCGTAGGCGTAGAGCGTGGCGACGCCGTTTTCATCGCTCTCCATGATCTTGTTGCCCCGGGCGTCGTAGGCGAAAATCTTGCCGCTGCCATCCGCATAGGTGACGGAGCTGAGGCGGTTGCGACGGTCGTAGGCGAAACTGGTCGTGTGACCGTTCGGGTCCTGGGCCGAGAGCTTGTTGCCATTGGCGTCGTAGGTGTAGGTCGTGGTCAGGTTGAGATTGGAGGGATCGACGATCTCTTGGGCCACGCGGCCATTACCATCGCTATCTGGTACGTAACTCGTGATCAGGCTGCCAGTCCCGGTGCCGACGATCTTTTGCGTAATGAATCCCGGATAAGTGGAACTGTAGGTAAACGAAGTCGTCAACGTCGTCGTGCCTGAACTGGATATTTGCTCTTGCGTGCGCCGTCCGAGGCTGTCGATGGTATAGGTGGTGGTGTGCCCGTCCTCGTCCGTCACCGATTGCATGATGCGCTGGGAATTATAGGTGAATGACTTGGTTACAGTCGTGCCGCTGAGGGTGCGTACCTGGGCCGTAGGGTCGTCGAAATGGCCGTTGTAGCTACTGCTGCCAACACCAGCAACCGTCGGCCAGGTGATACCGCCAGGCAGCGAGACGGCGAAGGTATCACCATGCGTATACGTCGTGGTGTTGCCACTGAAATCGGTGACGCTGGAAAGTGCTAGACCCGCGTCCGGATCGAAATTGAAGGTTTCGGTGCCCAGGGTTCCGCTACCCCCGGCATACGTGAGTGTCATCGTCTGGTAGAGGATAATCTTGGGATGGTTGCCCTGGTTGAGGTTGAGCAGCGACTGGCTGACATCGAGGATCTCGGGATTGCTCCACGTATAGGTGCGTTGGTATCCGGCGGCATCGGTCACCTGTGTCTGACGGACGCTGTCGGAACTCAATACCGCCGCCGACCCGCTGGCCACCAACTTAATGTTGGACTGGTTGGTGAAGGTCACCGTGCCCGTGCTGCTGGGGAGCGTGACGACGTGCACCATGCGCGGATTGCCGGTGGAAGGATAGTAGCCGGAATGGGTGGGATCGTGTTTATAGGCCCATTTGGCGTGGGAGACGCCGGCCCCAGCGGAGACGGTCGATGCCGGGTCATGGTCGAAGGAATAACTGAAGCTGTAGGTGCTCCCGTTTGGATCCTGGATCGAGGCGACATCGCAATGGGTGGATTCAAAGCCATAAGTGTCCGTAGCATCACGCGGCGTCAGGTCCGGCTCCGTCACTATCTCGTAGGTATAATGAGTCACCTGCCCGTCGGGCGTGGTGACGGTGGTCAGTTCATCAATGTTATTGGTGCTGTCGTGCGTGTAACCAAATTGGGTCTCATTTCCCTTGGCGTCCCAGATGGCTGTGATGCGGCTAGGTCCACCGGAAACGATCGGCTCTTGATAGATCGAGAGCGTCAAATCGGGCCGATCCACCACACTGATGGTGTCGGGAATAAGACTGGTATCCGACGCATAATGATAATTGACGGTTTGCCCCAGCCGGTCTGTGACGAAAAGCAAGCGGGCGTAGTAAATCGTTTGGTTGGAGGTCCGGGCCTGGTTCCGATCCGACGAGATAACTTGAGTCATGCCGGAGGCGGTGACTTTCTCGTAGACCAATGTGGAACCGAATTTGCGTTTGAAGGTGAAATAATTGGTGCTCGAATTAAAGCTAAGGCTGCTCAGATAGGTCTGCTGCTCGTTCTTGGCCGTGGGGAATGGATACCAGGTTTCGACGCCTGAGGAGATTTCTCCTGTGTCGGCGAACCGATAGCTGGCGCCGTTTTCATCCGTCACCGCGGCGGTGACCAAATCGTTGGAGGGCTGTTCGACTTTGATCGTTGCACAAAGATTGCTGTTCCAGGCCACGCCGAACGGCATATCAGGCCGCTCGTGCGGACGCAGTCCACTACGCATGCGCCAAACTTCCGATTGCACATTGCGCCGGGCGGACAGCGAAAGCTCACTGCCGGGGACAGGAATATAAGCATCCGTCGTGGAATGCCGCAGTCCCAGCGTCATTGCATCGATGAAAGTTTCTTCCGGCTGCTGGTCACTTTCTTCCGCGGTCTGCGGTTTGGAATCCGGTAAAGGACGTCCATTCAGCGCAATCTTCCGATAGAGCGCACCCGAGGCGTCGTCGACAGGGACGTTGAGATTTTGTGGTGGAACTGTTGGAGGAGTGTAGGTGAAGGTTTGCGATTGAGATCCAACATAAGTACCGCTCACTGCAAGCGTTCCAGTCACGGTTATTGTCCCAGCTAAGGTAGGATCAAGAACCGATATTAAACCTGTGGCGCTATTAAAGCTGAGAGAGCTAGATCCACTTGCCGATACATTCGCGCTTTCATATGGTATAGAGGCATACAAGAATTCGGCCATTCCATCATTGAGACCCGGTGATCCAACATAGGCTCCTTCACTTCCAATAGCATGACCGGCTGTCATTGGGAGAATGGATTTTAGGTAAATTAGTGTTGGAGGAACCCCCAAGGCACTTAAATCAATCGTATAGGTCCCAGACTGGGTCGTAGTACTGTTGAGAGATGCTTCCCTTGCTGCTAAGAGACTCCCTGTACCAGGTGCCCCAGTGGATATGTCAAGTGTTTGCGCCCATTCAATCCATCGGTAGGTCGTATTGTTAACCGCAGGGTAAAATGTATAATAATATTGTACTATGTTCCCTGGAATCGGCTCATACGCAGAATAAAATGAAAACGATTCAGGATCACGTCCGTGTCCATTTGGAAATTCGTAATACTGGATAAAACTGCCTGAGAGCGAGACGCGGCCGAATAACGCTCTTAGTAATGGCACTTCCCATTCCGCTTCAATTGACGCTCCAGAATATGTATTAGATCCCCAAGTGAAGATAGGAGTCACCCTATATTTAATTTTCTGATTGGCTAAAAGATCATCATCTTCGTAGCTGTTCTCTGTGGCATTAGCCGTTGTATGGATCAACACCCAGTCGTTGTCGTCAAATTTTCTCTCGATTTGAAACCGGGTAATATCTGAACCGCTGGGCGGAGGATCCCAAGAAAGCGTTATACTTGAAAAATCCATGTCGAATGAAGTGTAGGTATCGGGGTAAAGATACTGATCCGTCGTTTCTATCGTCAGATGAGCAATGGTCTCGCTGCTTGCTAGAGGAGGGTCCGAATCTGTGATTGGCGCAGTACCAGCCCCCCCGGGATCCGCCGTCCCGCTTCCGCTGCTCGTCGTCGTGTAGCTCGTAAAAATCACCCCTGGTGCAACGCCATTGGGGAATGTGACGGTGGCAAAGACCATATTGGCGACCGAGGCACTGCCGGGTGCAAAGAAGACAGAGGCCAACCCACCGGAGTCAGTCGTTACGGTGGCACTGGAGGCGCCGCCCAAAGTACCATTGCCCTCAACCACGGAAAACTGGATGGCAACTCCCGCGTAAGGCGTCCCGCCTTGGTCCACCACCTGGACGGTGAACGAGTCCGGCAAGGCGGTGCCTGCAGGTCCGGACTGGTTGTCTCCTCCATGGATTTTAACGATGGGGACAGTCCCATAGAAGTTGAAAGGTGAGATGCCGTGCTGATAATCGTACAGGACGGTCGTAGTACTTCCATTCGGCGTGGCATTCGTGTTGTTACCGATCTGGCCGAAGTAATGCATCTCCCACCAGTCAGGCAATTTGTTTCCGTCTGTGTCTGCGGTGAGATCGAAATTAAAGACCGCTTTAATTTGGCCAAGGTTCATGGCCACATAGTCGTTCGCATTGGTACCGATCAACCAGGTCGGAATCGAATTGGTGTAACCCGCAGTGACTAAGTTCGTCCACACCAGGTTGCCGATATACTTTAATTGCCCCTGGTTGATGACCCGAAAATCCTGGGGAGCCGGATTGGTGGAACTATAGCCATTGGTTGCGTAATAGTTGCTCCAGCCCGCGACCATATTATTGAGATTAGTGCCCGCACCACTTGGGAGGTTCGTGTTCATGTACTGAACCGCTTTTTGCGTGAACTGCTTAAGCTGTCCCTGGTTCGCAACAGCATAATCGTTGGCCGGATTACTGTCGAGGGGCCCCCCGGTCGCCGTCCACCACGTGGGCTGCGCCTGCAAGGTAAGGACAAGCGCAAGAAAGACTACCGCCATTAACGCTGCTTGCTGGACCGTGAACGACGAGTCTTCGTTCGACGATTTTCTCCCTTTATGGTACATACGGTTCATTGGAAGATTCCCTGGACAACCCGGAGCACTTTGCTTAGTGACCGAACATCGGAATGTCGCCGCCGGGAGCCGCCGTAATGACTCCTCCGGTCGTTAGATTACCCTGAATGACGGCGTTACCGTTTTTGTACACGACAAAAGCGTCTGCCTGTGTGGTCGGAACTGCAGGAGAATCGACTATCCAGATTTGACTCGCCTGAGTATCGTAAACTGGATTGCTGTCAGCATCGTAAATCGGGTTACCACTAGCATCGTAAGCCGGGTTGCCCATAGGGTTAAAAACCTGACTGCCGTAGGCATCGTAAATCGGACTGCCGTTGTAGAAATAATTCGAAGACATTTCACCAACTTCTGGCGTCCCATTAGCTCCATTGCCAATTTCAAAAAGCGGATCGGCGGGCACCCAAGACGTGGCACTTGGCGCTGTTCCAGTGGCGGAAAGGCCCAGATTAAGCATTCCGATGACAAGCGAACCATAGGCTGGAGCTTTCGTGGAAATACCCATGACTGTTGAAGCGTAGCCGCTGGCTGTTGACCCGCTACCATGAGCAAAGGAAAAGGTGCCGGTGGCACTCGTAGTTCCACCCATCGCTGTAGAACAATAGCCGCTGGCGGTAGTATTAAACCCCATTGCCGTTGAATCCATTCCGATGGCACGGGATAAACTCCCTATTGCCGTTGAATGATCTCCACTGGCCGTTGTCGCCCATCCCAACGCTAATGAAGCGTCTCCACTGGCCGTTGTTGAGTTCCCCATAGCTGTCGAAGAGTCGCCGCTGGCTACTGTTCCGTTTCCCATTGCTGTCGAAGCACGACCGCTTGCTGTGGAAGCACCCCCCAAGGCAGTAGCCTCAATGCCACTGGCAGTTGTAAATACTCCCATTGCGGTGGAGCCAAAGCCTTCGGCCGTCGACATATACCCCATCGCCGTTGAAAGGTAGCCACTAGCAGTTGTTGCAGTTCCTATTGCTATAGAATACTGGCCACTAGCAGTTGAAGATCTCCCCATCGCTATGGAATAATAGCCGCTCGCGGTTGAATATCTGCCTTCGGCAAACGCGGAACGTCCTGTAGCCGTTCCTTCATTGAAACTCAACGTCGCACCTGTAAGACCGCCAGAAGAGGCTGATCCAACCGTAATTGTGGAGCTTGAAAGATAACGTCCGTCCGCCAGTCCTTCCGTCAGCACACTATTAGCTCCGGTCAAAGTCTGATTCGGCATCTGGTTGTTAGTGCCGTTAACAGTTAGTGTGCCTGTCACCGTTAAGGCATTGGCAAACGTACTTACTCCCATCGGGTCGAGAGTGATCTTGGGTACAGGCGTGGACGATTGGTCAAAGATGATCAGTTTGTTGTTGTTGTCCAGCGTCAGTTGCAACTGCGAGGTGCCGCTCCCATTCTGCCACCACCGCCAAATGTTCGCACTGCGCGTGCCCATAAAATCCACATGCGACGTGGTTCCATCAGTGTAAACGACCTGCCAACCTGGGTAAGAACTAGCGCCCGTGCCCAAACTTATCGTCGTTCCTGCGATATCGGCGGTTCCCGTCAGCGTCAGATTATCGCCCGTCAAGTCGGTGGCGCGTGCCCATCGTGTCTGCAAAGCCACCCAAAAAGTCAGTAATAAGGCCCACTTTTTTAGTCCACAGATGCTCATCGGAATTCTCCTCTACTATTTAGTCATTATGCTCGTCAAAGATTGGGAATGGGGCGTGATTCGCACCATGACTTATCGACTAAGATTCTCGGCAGGTAAGCGAAATCTAATTTTATTGTCGATGAAATAGTTCAGCTTCGCTTATAAGTCTATCTGGATGAAAGATATTGCGATGCCCTCTGCTTAAGGCGATTTGCGACATAAGCCTCGAATCCCAGCTTGTTCTTTAAACCGTATCCAACTGATATCCAAAAAGCGTGAAGTACCAGGCATAGTTGCTCTGCACAAAGCGGACCACATCCCTCCCTAAGACACTGGGATAGTCGCTTTGTACGGGCTCCACTTTAGCCCGAATTTCATGCAGCCCGGGAATTCCAAAGACTTCATCATCTTCTTGCGTAACTTGTTTAATTGCATCGAAATCGTGTTTGAAATCCGGAATATTTAGATACTGATATACCTTTTGCAAGGTTTGCGCTGGCTGGGTGGTGAGATCTTCAAACCGCATAAAGAGTATCTTTGAATGCCAGCCTCGCTGGTGAATTTCCACCAGCCGATCCAGCGCCAAGCCGATGGGCGGCGTTTGCAAATGTATCATCGCCCGTTTAAGCGTTGTAGTACCGCTTAAACTGGCATGCTGTTCGATCGGACGATATTTGTCCGGGTTCTGCCGGTATTTCTTTTCCATCGAAGCCAGGATTTGCCTGAGGTCCCGCACCAGACAAATGATCTTCGGTTCTTCACCAAAGATCTGACTCAATAGATCAAAATGGACACCCCAGCCACGAGATTTATCGACCACATAGGGTTTGTCCGTCAGCGCCTTAAAGTAGGCTTCCATGCCCGCCCGACTGAATCCGAGAAAAGCCTTCTTCATCAACGCTCTGTCCTGCGATTTAAATTCGGGACTATTGGTATAATTCAATCGAGCGCCAAAAATTAACTCAAGCAAACCCGATGTCGGCGTCACATAAAAATCGGGATTCTGCGCCAGAATATTCTGCAGCAAAGTAGACCCGGCACGGGGAAAAGAGCTTTGATAGAAAATTTTGCGTACCATGGGTTCGACGTCGAGGGATATTTGGCAGACAAATACGGTTATTACAGTACGAATGCGACTTGGCTTTCGGCCTACAGCAGCGGTGTCCAGGCAGAAATCTCGGCCAACAAGTGGAATAAGACTCAGGCAGACGCCTATGTGGCTTTGCTAGGCACCAGTCCATCCGTTCCGATCAATGGTCTTGGCATGTGGCTTAGAGCTGACAGTGGGGTGACCACGGATGGCTCTGGTAACGTCAGTTTTTGGCAGGACCAAACACCGAATGGAAACAATGCTTTCCAGACTTCGAGTTCATTGCGTCCACCGCTGGTGTCCGACAGTTTTAGTGGTCAACCGGGTATCTCGTTCCATGGCGATGGCCTTTACTTGAGAATCACTGACAGTCCCAGCTTGCGCCCCGCGAATGCCCTGACTCGGATTATTGCCTTTAAGCCAAGAAGTCAAAATCCCTATTACAGCGCCGTGATCAATAGGCCCTACCATACCGATTCAAGTTGGAGCTTTCCTTGGGTAACGACAGGTCTGTGGATAGGACCAACCGATTACCTCTTCACTTGGTTGACGACTAGCGCAGGCCAATCGACAATTGGAGCCGTCCAGCCGATTGATTCCGTCAGTGGATGTATCTCGATGGAAGTTTATGATGGCACGACGCAAAGCTTTTACCTCAACGGCACCCTAAATGGGACGCTTACGCCCTCCCACCCTATCGACTACAATGGTTCAGGGCCCATCGATTGGGTCATCGGCGTGTCGGGCCCTTACGCTCCCTATTATAATTACAATGGAGATGTTTGCGAAATCCTCTTTTATAACCGGGCTCTCACCACTACAGAACAAGGGCAAGTAGACGGTTACCTCGCTGACAAGTACGGTCTATATGATCCCAATGCAACCTGGCCCTCGACCTACAGCAGTGGCGTCCAAGCAGAAATCACCCTCCACCAATGGAGCAAGGCTCAGACGGATGCTTATGTCGCCTTGCAGTCTGACACCTCTGGTGTGATCACCGCTGGATTGACCCCTCTGGTTCAAAGCCGATGCCGATGTGACCTACGACGGCAGCGGCAATGTCAGTAGTTGGAAGGATCAGGCCGGCAACTACACCGTCTCGCAAACAGGCTCGGCCCGACCGACCTTCGTGGCGAGCGACTTTAACGGCAAACCCGGCGTCCATTTCAACGGAAGCCAGTGGCTCTACAGCGCGGCTAATTTGGGCCCTGGACTTAATGCCGGTATCACCATGATTACCCTTGGAACGACGAGTAATCCCGGTGCGCTGCGGGAGAGCTTATTTTTGGGCAACGGCAGCTTGTACACCAATCGCGGCATGGGCTACTTCATGGGCGACCCGTTGTTTGATGCCTTCGATGTCGGTGGCCTTGGCGCACCCGCTCCGAGTGCCAATACCTGGGTAACGGAAGTTGTGACCATTAATTCTGGACTGAGTACGCTCACCTTCTACCGAAATGGCAGCCAGACCTCCACTATGTCCATTAGTGGGTTGTCGAACCTATCGCCAGGCATCACGATTGGGGCCCCCACCGATCAGTACGACCCCTGGGAAGGTGATATTTGCGAAGTGCTCGTCTATGACCATCAGCTTTCCTCCACGGAATTGCAGCAGGTGTCAGCTTATCTCGCTTACAAATACAACATCGAGTACGACGCCTACGACGCCCCCACGATTTCGCCCTCGGGAGGATCTTACTCGAGCTCGCAAACGGTCACCATCGGCGGCCCGGCCAGCCCCGCCGTGATCAAGTACACCCTGGATGGCTCGAATCCGACCATCGGATCCACCACCTACACCGGTTCGTTCACGTTGACCGGTAGCGCCCTGGTCCAGGCCACCGTCTTCTTTAACGGCCAAATCGCCAGTCCGACGGCCAGCGAGCAATTCACCTTCGGCGGCTCGAATTTGCCGACGACGCCGACCTCGCTGACAACGACCGTGGTATCCGGCCACGAAATCGACCTGTCCTGGACGTTAAGCGGCCAGCTCAATTACAGCGGCGTCTATGTCTACCGGCGCATGTACGATGCCTCGACCAGCACCTGGGGGCCCTATGTGCTGATTGCCTCGCTCGATCCAACGGCCACCTCCTACAAGGACTGGAGCGTGCAAGGCGGCAACAATTACCAGTACTACGTCGGCACCTTCAATTCCGCCGGTGAAAGCGACACGACTACCGCTTCCGGGACCACCACCTCGTCCGGCACCATGTCCATCTCCGTATCCGCGCCCTCGGGAGCCACTCCTTTGCCATGAAGACTTGTTTTCGATCTAAACTTTTGGGGAAGTGTCTGACCGGTTTGCTGGCGCTGCTGGGTGCTCTGCCTTTTTATAGTGCACCGGCAAGGGCTGACGTTGGCTCCGATGTTTTCCTGAATTTAAGCTGGCACCCCGATAACAGCATACCCGGAACCACGGATCCGGATAAGGATACCATTAGTACGGAAGTTGTAGCCATAACGGCGCCCGATACCTCTCAGGTTTCCCATACCGTCACACTTTTTCATACTTATCCGGACACCATCTACCAGATGGATATCAAGGACTTTACAGTTGGGACCTCAGGGACAGTGACTTCTTCGACGGGCGATGTCAGCACGCCGTTATTAAATGCCAGGAGGCAGGTGGTCGGTTATGCCACGCTGGTGGGGACCTTTACCCTTCTCGCCAATGACGCGCATTACAACACGTTCGATTTGTTCAATAACGATCGTTTTATCGTTTATGATCCTTATATCGATGTCTATTCCATGCGGCTGGATGCCACGGGAACCTCGGCTTGGGTTGCCAGTCACGGCCTCGAGGCTATAATCGATGTCTCATACAATAATTGGACGGTGATGGGGGCCGCTGTCATGGGGGCCGCTGTCATGGGGGCCGCTGTCATGGGGGCCTATCTTTCTCCGACCAGAACTCCCATTGGGTGGCGAGACAAGACGATTTTTCTCACGTTCGGCGATTTGAAGCAGGAGCCCAATCAGCCCTTAATTCCTCAGAAATGCCCTACTTGTGATTGCGGCATGGCCGTGGCCTCGTTCGATAGCTTCCAGGCCGGCATTGCCATTACCGATACCCCCATCAGTTACACTCCGGGTGTCGGGATGAGCATGAACTTCACGGTCAGTTATCACCAACGGCTCAACAACGAACCGACCTCCTTCAACTATTCCAACCTGAGGCCGCAGTGGCGCGGGAGCTGGATTTCCTATATTTCAGATGGCCCGGCCAATTTGCGGGTATCGGCTGTCCACCACGGTGCGGATGGCAATGTCTTTACCTATGGCGGGTTTCAACAAACGGTCGTGCAAGGACTCGGCTTTGGCTTTCCCAACAACTCAGGCGATTTTGTTTCCAACCAGGGCTGGACCCATGCCTCGCTCCATTACCGTCAATCGCCGGAACGCTACGAACGTTGGCTCCCTGATGGCACGGTGGAAATCTACGCGCAGGCCGTGGGCACTTCGCCGAACCGGCTTTTCTTCCTCACCTCGATCAAGGACCCGCAGGGCAATGTCACGCGGCTGACCTACGATCCCAATGCCGCCGGAAGCGGCAACGCCATCCTCACCGCGGTGATCGATCCGACCGGCAGTCAGTTGACCTTTACCTATGGCTCCGGCGATCCGCTCAAGATTACCAAGGTGACGCGGAGCAAGGACGGATTGTCGGCCAAGTTCCAGTACCGAAATTCACTCTTAAAATTCGGGATAATTCGGCCTAGTTCGGGCTAATTCAGGATCCAAAGAATTATCAGTCAAGGGACAAATGTTGATAATCAATGTGCCCGAGGCGGGGGTCGAACCCGCACGGGGATTTCTCCCCTCAGGATTTTAAGTCCTGTATGTCTGCCATTCCATCACTCGGGCAATAATTGATTACGCGCGCTTACACCTGTGCAAACCACCACCGTAACTTTCGACTCTGCGCAGGTACAGTTCGATTTTTGACTAGCAACCATTTCGACCTGTCTCGAGGTTTGAAGAGAGCCAGAAAACTCCAAATTAAGACCGTGCTCGCAAAGCGTCACGCGATCTCGATTTGCACGGCACAAGCCTTGTAGGAAGGCTGACGGGAATAGGTGTCAAAGATAGGGCAGGTCAGTTGATTCGCTTCCACGTAATGCATCGGAATGAAAAGCTGTCCTGGCTGCACGGTGGGAGTGAGGAAGGCTGTGGTCGTGATGGTGGCGCGGCGCGATCGGATACTCACGGAGACGTTGGGGCCAAGGCCAAGCCGTTTGGCATCGTCAGGATGAATTTCGACATAACATGATTCGGGGTAAAGCTTGCGCAGGACATCCGACTTGGCGGTCCGGGTATTGGTGTGCCATTGGGAGGAAGTGCCGCGTCCAGTCAGCAGGAGAAAGGGGTATTGAGCATCCGGCGTCTCCGGCATAGCGCGCGGTTTTTCGAAAATAAAACGCGCCCGGCCATCCTGAGTATAAAAGAGGCCATCTTCAAAAAGTCGCCTCTCTTGTACGGGCTTTGTCTCTACGCCTTCGCTCCGATCTCCGCTCCGATAAGGCCACTGAATTCCACCGCAGTCATCGATCATCTGGTAGTCACGAATTGCGGTGATCTCGCAGGGCTGCCCGCGCGTTACCTCCCTGAGCAGCTGGAAGACTGCCTCGGGCGAGCTCCATTGATGAAACATCGCACCGCAGCCCCAGTAATGGGCCAGCAGTTGGAGAATGTTAAAATCGGAAAGGGCCTGTCCCGGTGCACGCCGGACTTTTTTCACCAAGCCGATGCGACGTTCGGAATTGATCAAGGTGCCATCTTTTTCGCCCCAACCTGCGGCGGGCAAAAACAGATCGGCACGCAAAGCGGTATCGGTGGTGGGATACATGTCCTGAACGACCAGAAAATCGAGTTTGCCAAGGATTTCGTTGAAAGCCTTCTGATGTATCCATGAATGGGAACCGTTGGTCGCAACAACCCAGAGACCTTTGATTTTTCCCTCGTCAATTCGTTGGACGATTTGGTCGTAGGCGAGGGAAGGTTCGCGGGGAATGACGCTCTCCGGGATATCGAGCAATCCCGCGATCTTGGCGCGATGCGATTCGTTCTTCGCATCATGTCCACCGAGCAGACTGGTGATGTTGGCGAAGAGGCGTGAACCCATCGCGTTGCATTGGCCGGTAATCGAATTGGCACCAGTTCCAGGCCGCCCGATGTTACCGGTCATCAGGGCAAGATTGATGATCGCCTGGGCGGTGCGGGTCGATTCGTGTCCCTGGTTGACGCCCATCGTCCACCAAAAGGAAACACGTTTGCCCTCTGCGATGGTTTGGGCAAAGCGATGCAGGCGATCTTCTGCTATTCCAGTGGTTGAAGCGGTCAAAGCCGGAGTGAACGTCTCCACGAATGCAGCGAATTCCTGATAGCCGGTGGTATGGGCTGCGATGAACTCAGGCTTCACCGCTCCCATTTTAATGAGGAGATGGGCCAGGCCGTAAAGAAGGACAAGGTCGGACTTGGGTTGGATGGCGTAATGTTGCGTTGCTGCCATCGCGGTTTCGGTGACGCGGGGATCGACCACGATGATCTCGGGTCGATGTGGATTGCGCATGACGCGTTGCCACATGATCGGGTGAGCGATGCAGGGATTGGAGCCTACGAAAATAAGCACATCCGATTCTTCAAAATCGGCGTAGGCATAAGGCGGCGCATCAAATCCAAATGATTCCTTGTAAGCGACGTGGGCGGTCGCCATGCACTGGCGGGTGTTGCTGTCGCAATGCACAAAGCCCATGCCAAACTTGAACAGACATCCCATGAAGGCCATCTCTTCGGTCGTGATCTGGCCGGTACTGAGAAAGGCAACCGACTCCGATCCGTGCTGATTCCTGATTGCCTTGAATTTATCGCAAAAGAGCGTGAGCGCATGGTCCCACGTGCAAGGCTCAAGTAGCCCTCCCCGCTTGACACGCACCAGGGGTGTCGTGCCCCGGTCAGGTGCGCTCAACGGGGAAAGCGCTTCCCATCCCTTGGGACAGGCCATGCCGAGATTGACGGGATATTCGGCATCCGCGCTGAGATTAATGGCTTCGCCCTCTTTCAATTGAATGTTCAGGCCACAGCCGGTGGAACAAAAACCGCAGACGACCGTAGTCGTGGCATCCGGGGCAAGACGCGAAGGCACCTGACCAAGACCGAATTTGCCCGGCTCGCGCACCAATTCCTCCGTCAGCGCCCCCTTCCATTGCCGAAGCGTGGTCAGGCCTTCGCGTAGTTCCTTTAAATCTTTGGGTAGTTGGGGCAAGGACATAAGCAAACTGTTTCTCAGATACCTCCGGGCATCCGATAGGCCACCACCGCAGTAAAATAAGTGTAGCGTTCAAGCAACAGAAAGATCCCCGTGCTGGTGAAGGCCAGACTCAGGAAAAGCGCTGCTGGAATTCCATTGGTCAAAACGGCCCCGAACAAGAATAGACCGGAAACGGCAAACAAAATATCACGGGCCACTTTGACTCCCGGCAACAACCGCTCGAGAATTAGCGCCGATTGCTGGATGGAACTCGCGTCGTCATCCAGAGCATGGCGATAGGTGGAAAATTCCCAAAGCGTCAGGCAGGCCAGGAGAATGAGACCCACATTGGCCATAAGGTGCGCCGCAACAGAAAAATCAAAAGCCAGGAACCACCCTGTCCACATGCTCACCATTCCAGTCGCAAGAAGACCCATGAGTGCTGACGCGCCATAGAATTTCGGAGCGGTGTATTTCATCCTCCAGAATTCACGATGAGTATCGACATAGATCATCACCGAGGTAAAGACGGCCAGGGCCCCCAGAAAGGCGGAGGACGCCGTCGCGACAAGTGAGATCATTGATCCGGGCAAAAACCAAGAGGAACCCACGGCAGCAGAAGCTGCCCCGGCAAAAATCGAGAAGGCCAAAATTTCCCGACTCATCCATGAGGTGCGCAGGCCGAGAAAAAACCGCCAGGCGCCGAGCGGTCGTCCCAAGTGGAGCGTTGCGCAACCTAAACCAGCATTGAGGAGGAGAAAGGCGGAGGCTGAAACGGAAAATTGGACCATCTTGAACGATTCAGGAAAAATCATCCCGATCGCGGTGAGGGCCACAAACATTCCTGCAGCGGTTTGCGAGAGCAGCAGCATGATGATCAGGGGCCAATGGGGGTGCTCCATCCGCAACTTATGGGCGCTGGCCGACATGCTGGCGGTGGGAATGGCCTTCCTAGTCTGATAATGCGTGGTGGGACGGGTGTAGCTCGAATCATAAGCACCGGGCAGCATCCTGGTACCGGGAACCGCTTCGCGGATCACCTGCTCAATATCGACGAGCGTGATCTTGATCGCCTCGTGCGGACAGGCCTGGACACAGGCAGGGGCTTCCCCGACCTCAAGCCGATCATGGCACATGTCGCATTTGCGCACGATGCCGAGTCGCTCGGAATACTTGGGGACATCATAAGGACACTTCATCGTGCAGTACTGGCACCCAATGCACTGATCATCCAAGTGCCGGACGATTCCGGTGTCTGCCTCTTTCTCGTAGGCGAGGACCGGACAACCTTCAAGACAACCGGGGTCGGCACAATGATGGCACGCCGTCGTGACGGTTTGTTGATAGGCGCGGCCCTCTTCCTTGCCGACAACGAGCCCGACATCGCGCCATGTTTCGTTTTCCTCGAGACCATTGAGGGAATGGCAGGCACTGACGCAGGCCTTGCAGCCGCTGCACGAATCGAGATTTACCTCAAAGGCGTACTGCTGACCTGGTCCGGGCCTGGAAAGAGGAATGAGATCGCGGTAAAATTTTGCCTGAAGGGGAAAGTCGGCACCCGCATGTTTCTGAGAAAAGCGTTCAACGGCGGTCAATTCCCGCTGTTCGGCAAGGAGACGATCAATCAACGTTTCTCCAGACGTCTCCAACAGGCCGGGAGCGGGTTCGATGGCCTTCATGCGCAGAAAAGAGTCTGCAGGGCATTAAGATCATACCGCGCGGTGAAAGCCTGAAACGATTCTCCCGCCAGCCTGCTTTTCAGGTAAACGAGAAGAATTTTTTCCACCAGCGGCTTGAGTTCTTCAAACGCAACGGCCTGGAACACCGGTCGACCCACGGCCTGATGTTTGCCAAAACCGCCGCCCACACACACATGATAAGCTTCCCGTCCGTCACTCGTCTTTGCACCGAGCAGGCCAATGTCGCCCATGTAATGCTGGGCGCATGAATTGGGACAACCGGTGAAGTGAATATTGACCGGCACATCCAGTTCGACCCGGCGTTCGAGATGCTTGATAAGAGCCAACGCATGCCCCTTGGTGTCCGTAGACGAGAATTTGCAGTACTTGTTTCCCGTACAGGCAATGACACCGCTGGCCAGGTTCGACTGTTTCGAATCAAAACCAATCCGACGGACTTCCTTTTTGACTGTCTCCAGAAAAGCAGTCGGGATATTCGGAATGATAAAATTTTGCCAGACCGTAAGTCGAATTTCGCCGGAACCGTAATGATCCGCGATGTCAGCGATGCGTTCCAGTTGCCTGGGCGTTACCTGACCGACCGGCAGCGCAACACCGAGATAGTGGAGCCCTTCCTGTTTTTGAGGAAAGGCTCCGATGTGGGAGTGTGGGACGGCCTCGGACGGATATGTGATGGAGACCTGATCAAGCGGGGAACGGATAAGTTGTCGACCCAGCAGTTTCTCCGTCTCGGCGAGATACTGATCGAGGGTCCATTTTTCGAGCAGATGTTTGAGACGCGCCTTTTTACGGTCGCCCCGGTTACCGTTCGCGATGTAAACGCGGATCATGGCAACGACGACCTTGACGATCTCGTCCGGTGGCACGACGACGCCCAGATCCCGGGCGAAAGCCTTGTGTCCGGTTGCGCCGCCAACGGCGATACGAAATCCAATCTCGTTCCCGATTTTGACCGCCTTGATGCCGATATCGTTGGTATCCTCAACTGATCCGATCAGTCCGCCGCCATCAAACGCAATATTGAATTTGCGCGGCAGATCGTAGAACTCGCGGTGATTGATTATGAGCTGCGCGAGCTCCTGCACATAGGCCGTGCAATCGATCAGTTCATACGGATCGATCCCGGCCGTGGGATTAGACGTAAGATTGCGAATGTTATCGGCGCCCGCACCGCGAGTATGAAGACCAATAAGCTGGATGCGCCGCAAGAATTCAGGTGCATTCTTGGGCTCGATGAGCCGGATTTGCACGTTGGCCCGCGTGGTGATCTGGATGTAACCGGACGTCAACTCCCGGGCGATGGCCGCAATCTCGCGCAATTGAAAGGTCTTGAGTTGGCCGCCCGGGATGCGCAGCCGCGCCATAAAAGCGTCTTTGACCGGCGTGAGAAAAAAGAGGCCGTTCCACTTGAAACGGAAGATCTCTTCCTTGTCGGGAGCCTTGTTTGCTTTCGCGTTCTCGGCGAGGCGATAATAGGAATCGAGCGGATGCTCTTCCTTCTTGATACGTTCTTCCAGAATCAACGGCACTTCGTCCTCGGGAGGTTTTGTCCCGTTAGCCTGGGCAAGATCACCAAAAGTCACGCCCTTGGAGGCGAGCCCGGAGAAAAATCCCTTGAGATAGTTTTTTTGTTCCAGGGTTAGCGGCTGGCCTTCGATCACGTCAAATTGGGGAAGAGTGCCCATAGTCTAGTAAACGTCGCGGCAATAGCGCTTGTCCGCTTTGAGTTTCCCGATGTAGGCCGTCGCAGCTTCTGTTGTCAGTCCGCCAGCGGTCTGACAGACCTGATGTAACGCAGCATCAACGTCCTTGGCCATGCGCGCAGCGTCTCCGCAGACATAAAAATGCGCACCTTCTTCGATCCAGGCCCAGAGCTCAGACGCCTTTTCCAGCATCCGGTTTTGCACATAGATTTTCTCGGCCTGATCGCGCGAGAAAGCGAGATCGAGGTGGGCGAGAAAACCGTCCTTCTTCCATGCTTCCAATTCCTCGCGATAGAGATAATCGGTTGCGGCTCGTTGATCGCCAAAAAGCAGCCAGTTGCGGCCGGTCGCACCGACAGCACGTCTTTCCTCAAGAAAGGCCCGGAATGGAGCAATCCCGGTGCCGGGGCCGACCATGATCATGGGGGTGGCGGGATCTTTCGGTGGCTTGAAACCCGGTGAAGCATGAACGAAAACCGGCACCGAGGTCTCGCTTCCAACGCGGTCCGCCAGGAAAGTCGAGCATGCCCCTTTGCAGAAGCGTCCATTGAGTTCGTAGCGAACAACTCCGACCGTGAGGTGCACTTCGCCCGGATGCGCCTTCGGACTGGAGGAAATCGAATATAGACGCGGTTGAATTTTACGGAGCTTCGCAACCAGATCGACAGCACCCAAGCCAGGCGACGGGAGTGCCGCGAGAAAGGGCTTCAAATCAAAGTCCTCGACCAGGGCCATACGCAAAGATTTTTCCTGGTTTGAAGGCGTTTTGACGGCCTCTTCGCCATCGAGCCCGGCGGAAGAGAGAACCTCGCTGACAAATTCCGTGCAATTCGTCGGGATGACTCCAAGCGCGTCACCGACGTCATAGCTCAAGCCGGAACCTTCGAGGACAATTTCGATGTGCCGCGTGTCTTTGGCCGAGCCCTCACCGTTGAGTTTGCGGTTGGTCTTGAGACGCGCGGGAAAAGGATTTGATTTTGAGTAGGCCCCGCTCGATTCACTCGCGTCTTTATCTTCGACTGAATTTGCACCGGTTGCGCTGGTTCCATGGCCCAGCGCCTTCAGCAGACCGTCAAACCAGAGCTTCGATTTTTCCTCGTAATCGACGTCGCAGTCGACACGGTCATGGACTCGCTTGGCGCCCAACTCTTCCAGCCGCCGGTCAAACTCCTTCCCGGCTTGGCAAAACTTGCTGTAATTGGTGTCGCCGAGAGCAAGAACGGAATATTCGACGGTTTCAAGTTTTGGAGCTGTTTCGCTCGCCAGAAAATTCCAGAAGCCCTGCGCATTGTCAGGCATCTCGCCATCACCATAAGTACTGGTGACAATGGCAATGCGACTTTCCGCCGCGAAGTCGATTTTACCATGATCATCCATGCTTATCGCACGCGCATTAAAGCCGTGTTTTTTGGCTTCCCTGGCGAGACGCGTAGAAAGCGCCTCCGCACCACCGGTCTGGGAGCCGTACAGGATTAACAAATCTTTCAAGCTCGTCGGCGCGGATTGCGCTCCATGGGCAATGGTCAACCTCTCCGCCGACATCAGTCCCGCAAGATAACCATTGAACCACGCCCGTTGTTCAGGCGAGAAAGGGGCTGTTTCCGGAAGGAGTGGATTCGTTAGCGATGACATAAGAGAATCAGATAAAATCCAAGGCCCAAGGTCGAAGCCAGCAGGAGCCAGAAGCCGACTTGATAGAAACGAAGCGGATTGCGTTCCAACAACGGACCACCATAGACGTTCCACGGAGCAGCCTCGGGATGGGCGAGAGCGAAAAGCAGCTCGGAATAACACTGGTAACGCTTTTCCTGCTTAAGGCTCAGGCACTTGAGGACGACGCATTCGAGCCAGGGCGGAACATTGGGATTGAATTTGCTCGGTCGCAGCGGATCGGCGTGATGGGGAACCTGAAACCGCTCAATGGCTCCAAAGGGAGGGCGGCCCGTCAGGCTTTCGTAAAGTGTTGCGCCGACGGAGAAAATTTCGGTCCTCTCCGTCAAGAGCGCCCCCTTAAAGCGTTCCGGGGCAAGATAACTTGGCGTACCTGAGGTCGAGGCTTCGGTAAAAACGGGGCTGGCCAGCCCCAGATCGAGCAGCTTGAAGGAGACGTCATCGCCTTCACGAAAAACGAGTACGTTGTCCGGCTTGATGTCACCGTGAACCAATTCCCGACCAAGGAGAAATTGCCCCGCCCGACAAAGAAATTTTCCCAATTCGAGGGCTTCATCCGCAGATAATTTCCGGGTCTTGAGCAAAAATTTGAGACTCGGGGCTTCGACATAATCCATCACATAGAAATAAGGATTGTCGCTTTCCGGCTTTTGGGAGGGAACGAAGTAATCGCCGTGCAAACGGCAGGCGTTCCACACTTCACGGGCAAAGCGCGCGATGAGAACGCCGCTGTCATCGGTCTCGGCCTCCTGCGGGATGAACTTGAGGACATGGCGTCGTTCGTTTTTTTTCGCCAGCCAGACCCGGTCGTTTCCTGCGATGCGGTTCAAGAGTACGTATCCGTCGAATTCCTTCCCCTTGGCGGGCTGTGGAAAGGCTTCGGTTGAAGACATTCCGGGCTCCGGAATCGGATGCCCCAGGTTTTCCACGCGGACAATGATGGCGCTTAGATCATCCAAGTCCTCCTTGCGACGATCCCTGATGGCTTCCTGAATGAGACCTTTCGCACTGGTGGCTCCGTTAATGAGGAGCCCTAAAGCTTCGTCATTTAATAATTTGGTCAATCCGTCCGACGTAAGGAGGAGCGCATCATCCTCACTCAGGTCCTTCTCGAAATAATAGGGTTGGAGCTGAGGCCCCATACCGATGGTCTGGGTCACTCTTTCCTGTCCATCGGCATCCTTGACGACGTGGTCGTGACTAAGCCGCTCCGTTGTTCCATTTCGCACCAGGAGGATAGGGGAGTCGCCCACGTTAAGCCCAAATAACCGGTTGCCCTGGAGACAGGCGACGGCCAGCGTGGCCTGCATTGAGATGTTACCGTCGAGATAAAAGCCTTCCCGCAGAAGACTCTCGTTGGCCTGTTGTACCAGATGCTCGAAAAATTTGCGCATGGGCCATTGCCGTGGGCGTGCGGAGAAATTATCCGCGACCAACCGCACCACACGCTCCGCACAACGCTCGGGATCACGCGCGGTACCAACGCCGTCGGAAAGCACGCAAAGCAATCCTTCTTCCTCGTGCGCTGTGATAGCAAGACGATCCTGGCTTGGCTTGCCGGGCACACCGGGATGCGCATAGCTGGAGGATCGTAACTTCATGGCCGTAGTTTGGGGACAGTCTTAGATACGGGCCCCGCTCAAGGCGCCCCACGTGCTGCGCCACCGGGTCTTGACGAGAAGCAGGCCGAAGAGCGCAATACCACAGAGGCCTCCGAAGATGAGAAGGCCCACCGTATAGTGTCCTGTCCAGCCCTTGGAATAACCGAGCATCATGGCGAGGAGAAAGCCTCCGACTCCACCACCACAGCCAACCAGACCAGTCATAATACCTATTTCACGGGCAAAGCGCTGCGGGAGAAGTTGGAAGACCGAACCATTGGCCATGCCAAAAAATCCGCAAGCTACCAGTAGGAACATAAAATTCGACAGCAAGGGCGTAATAAAGGCAGCGCCTACCAAAGCCAATCCCGCCCCGGTGTAGAACATCGTCAGGGCCCGAATTCCCCCCAGATGATCCGCAATGGCCCCACCCACGGGACGCAAGATTGCACCAGCAAGGGTACACATCGCGGCATAGTTGCCTGCCTCCACCGGGGAAATTCCGTATTGCGAGGTAAAGTAAATCACCAAGGAGGTGCCAAGTCCGACGAAGCCACCGAAACTCACTGTGTAGTAAAAGCAGAACCAGTGAGCATCCTTTTGCTTGAGCAGGGTGGTGTAGTCGGAAAGCTTTTTGGCTTTTACCTCCACTGGCGCGTCCTTCGCCAGCCAGATATAGACCGCAAGGACCATGAGGACCGGGACGAGAACAATGCCAAATACCGCTTGCCATCCGTAGGCCGCCGCGAGGCGCGGTGCCAGAAGACTATCAATGACAACTCCGACATTACCCGCTCCCGCCAAGCCCATGATGAGACCCTGCATGTGCGGCGGATACCAGCGCCCCGCCTGAGGAAGGGCCACGGCAAAACTTGCCCCGGCGAAACCGAGTACGACCCCCAACAAAAGCGCGGCCTGCAAGGACGGCAAACCAAAAATCCATGCAGCCAGAAGTGCCGTGGCCACAATCGATTGCGCCACAATGCCGGTCGGCTTTCCGCCGAAACGATCAACGGCAAAACCGAGGATGAGCCGCAAGGCCGCTCCGGCCAGGATCGGCGTCGCAACCATCATGCCTTTATCCTGCGGTGACAACGCGAGCGTCTTGCCGATCTGGGCACCCAAAGCACCCAAGATTGTCCAGACCATGAAACTTACGTCAAAATAGAGAAATGAAGTGAGCAAGGTGGGCCAATGGCCGCTTTTTTTGAGATCAGATAGTTTCATATGCGGGGAGGGTTAAGTTTGGTTGACATGGAATTCGGCCATTTTGGATGAGACGAAGGAACGTCCCCCGTTGACAAGCTGGCGGGCCTGCAGATAGAGGTCCTGGCGAAAGACCCGCTGACAGAGTTCCGTCGAGGGCGGGCTGATTTTCAAAAATCCGTTGTCGGCCAGATGTTCCGCGATCCAGTCGATCTTACCCGGCGTGGGCTCGTTTGCGTTATGTCGATGGAAGGAGATGAAATCTTCGATCTGTTCCCGGCGACCATGACCATAGTCATAGCGACCACCCAAACTTGGCAGCAAAACCTTGGCTGATAGATTGAGATATTCCGGACGGCAGAGCATCGAAACAACCTCACTTAAATTTTCCGATTGGTCGCACCACTTGCAGGCTTCCAGCAAAGCGGCCACCAGGGCCAGATGTTCGTCGGGCCGTTTTTCGGCAAATTCCTCCCGGACCATGAGGATTTTTTCGGGATGGCCTCGCGACAGCTCCGTGCTGGTCGCAACGGTCCAGCCAAGGTGATTTTGCACTGCGAGCGAATTCCACGGTTCGCCTACGCAAAACCCATCCAGGTTTCCCGCTTTCAGGTTCTGGCAAACTTGGGGAGGCGGCACAACAACGATGCGCACATCCTTGTCGGGATTGATCCCACCCGAACGAAGCCACTGACGCAACAGGAAATTATGCGAAGAAACCGGACTGACCGTGCCCAAGGTCGTAACCTTCCGGGGGTTGGACGCGAGAAGTACCTCCTTAAAGCTTTTCGCGTCCCGCACACCTTGGGAAAAAAGCGAATTGGACAGAGTAATGCCATTTCCGTTGGTATTCAGAATCATCCCTGTCACACAGGGAGCTTCCACGGAGCCCCACCCCGCCGTGGCGGCAAGGGCCATGCCGGCCACAGCATGGGAGGCATCCAACTTACCGTAGATAATCTTGTCCCGCACGGCGGCCCAGCCGAGTTCTCGATGGAGTTTCACGTCGAGGCCGTATTTCGCGAAGATTTTTAACTCATAAGCAACAACGAAAGGGGCGCAATCAACCAGAGGGACAAATCCGACGCGTAATTTGCGTTCATGGCGAATGAGATGGCCAAAGGATTTCGAAGACATACCCGGCAGAGAGGCACGCGACATGCCATGAGCGAAAAATCATGGCATTAGTATTGCTCAATGTTCTCATACAAATAATGAATGAAATTCATTTAACGGGTTCTCCCCTCGACAGCCGCCAGATCCAAGCCTTTCAGGTTTTGTCCCGCACGGGCAGTTTTACCGAGACGGCGAAGGCTCTTCATCTCTCCCAATCCGCCATCAGCCACTCGATGAAGGCGCTCGAACAGAACATCGGCTGTCGTCTTTTCGACAGAGTGGGCAAGAAAGCGCTGCTCAATCAGGCTGGAGAACAATTTCTCGTTCGGGTGGAAAGAATCCTCCAGGAGATGAGTCAGGCTCGATCCGAATTGCGGCATCTGGGGCAATGGGGGCAAGGCCGTCTGCGGGTCAGTGCCACGCCCACCGCCTGCCAATATTTGCTTCCCTCCGTCTTGAGGGAATTTAAGGAAAGCTTCCCCAAATGCGCAATCCTGATTGAACCCGGCGACACGCCCCAGGCACTGGATCTTCTGCGCCAAAATCGCGTCGATCTTGCCCTTGCCCTTGAGCCGCCAACGGAAGAGCGCATTACCTTCCGTCCTCTTTTTTCGGATGAGCTTAAATTTCTCGTCAGCCCGCTTCATCCGTGGGCCAAGGCAGGTCGGGCGGTGCGCGAAGACATCTCAAGTCAGAATTATATTCTCTACAACAAGGGCAGTTACACCTTCAGGATTGTCGCCCGCTACTTCAGTCAGGAGGCGATCAACCTGCGTTCTTCCATGGAGCTCGGGAGCATGGAAGCAATCAAGGAGCTCGTTAAATTGGGGCTCGGTGTGAGCATCCTCGCTCCCTGGATCGCCCAAAGTGAGATCGAGGAAGGTTCTCTCGTCGCCATTCCCCTCGGACGCCGGAAGCTCAAACGCCACTGGGGGATCGCCCATTGGCAATCGCGCCGACTCAGCCTGCCCGAAGAGACTTTTGCCGGTCTTTGCAAATCCATTTCCGATAATTTGCCTCTGGATTTATGATACCCCGACGTTGAACGTTTCGCATTCAGGAACTCTAATCTTGAGGGCCTTTGCTGCTTTGTGACACGACAAGAGCCTTGCCTGACACAATCGATTGCGATCGCCGGGATCTTAAGGTGTTGGTGTCGAAGCCGAGCCACCGGCGGCGGCATCGGCCTGTTCAAGCAATGCCTTGATCCCCGGCCAGGTGATGGCGAGGCTCGCGATCTTGTTCGGGTGATTGCCGTCGGGAACTTCCTTTTGAAAAGTAGCGAGATCGGTCTGCTTGAATTTTATCCACTGAGGCTCGTTATCGATGATCGGCAGGCTGTGGGCCTTTGCGTAATTGCGGTAATTATCGTAATAAAGACTGAGCTGAGGACGCTCGGTTTCAGCTTTGAAAGCGGTGGGATTGTCCCAGCCGACATTCATCGTCTGGAGAATGATGGCGGCCTGGGGATTTTGCGCGTGGATACCCTGGACGATCTTGTCGAGGTTATCGGCGCAATGCTCTGGAGTCAGATTGAAGCGGGTGTGCGCATCGTTGTATCCGAACTCGATGAAGACAAGATCCGGATGCTTGTCGAGGACCTTGTCCTGAAGATGCGCTACCCCGGCGTCCGAATTGCATCCGTGCATTCCGCTGTTTACCATCGTCACCAGATGGGGATATTTCGCATCAAACCAGTCCTGCATGGCCTGGACCCACATACCGTATTCAGTCAGACTGGTTCCGTAAACGAGGACTACTTGCGGCTTTCCCGCCTTGAGATTCTTGAAAAACGTGTTCAAGGGCACCATCTCCGTTTCGGCATGGCTTGAGACAAGCGAAGCAGCGAAAGTGAAGAGAAGTAAGAAAATCCATCGATTCCGGAGGCGCATAATTTTCCATTAGAGCCGCCGTTTTCGTAAGAGGCAAATCCTTCCCGCAACAACGGAGGTCCTTTAGGCTTTCGCCTCAATCCGACCCGGGGCTTGCGCCCTGAACTGAGTGGGGCTCGTTCCACTGTAACGGCGAAAACGGTTGGAAAAGTAAAAGGGATCCAGGTAGCCGGCTTCCACGGCGACTTGGGTCACAGTGAAATCGGTCATGCGCAAGAGGCGCGAAGCGATCTGCATCCGGTGTTGCTCAAGAAAACGCTGGGGAGACATTCCGACCTGATCGGTGAAAAGATGCGCGAGGCGGGAAACCGAAAGTCCGCTGTATTGCGCCAGTTTTTCCATCTGGAACGGATCCCGGAAATGAGCCGCGAGATAGTTGATCGCCTTGCGTACACGGTCGTCCATCGTGACCCATTGGTCCCGGAACGCGGCCAGTTTGGCCCATAATAGGGCCTCTTCCAGTGCGAGCAGCGCCAAGTCCGAGGCGATGGGCAGGGGACGTTTCGCCTGGCCAATCATGCGTTTCATCGCGATACGAAAGTCGTCGTGGATTTCGCTATTTTCCAATCGCAATAACTTCAATCCGTTCTCGCCCACGGGCCAATGCAGCCATGCGTGCCAATGCGGCTTGGGCACAAAGTGTGTCCAAAGAAGCTGCCAGTGTCCCGTCTCAGGTGCGGTGGCATAGTCCTGAGGCTCCTGTGGCGCATAGAGAACAACATCGCCGGGCCGGGTGACCGCAGTTCCCTGCCCCGCAATCAATCGACCAGAACCCGCCACGGTATAAATAAGGAGCCAATCACCACTTCCTTCCGGACGCCAGGTGGAGTAGGTCGCTTCGCGCTGGAACTCGTCGCAGACAAACTCGCCAACTGTATGAGGAGTCGCATCACGCCTAACCATATAGCAGGATATTATAGGTAATAGACAGTCACGTCCATTCTCAATTATCTGAAAATTGATTACCTTTCCACCATGATCTCAAAGGCTCCATCATTGATTACAGATGAACAAAAACGTCACTATCATGAGGAAGGGTATTGCGTGGTCCGTGGACTTTTTTCGGAAGATGAAATTCAGGAGGTCGAGGACTTCTTCGAGGATTTCAAGCGGAATGGCGCGAAAATTTATGATGGTAGCGGCTTCGACGAGGTTGACATCACCAAGCGCCAGTTGCGCGCGATGCATCCGCATCGTTGGGATTCCCGCGCCGCAGAGTGGTTGATCCAGCCCAATGTTGCGAGCGTCCTCGAAGAGCTTTTGGGCAAGCCCGCGCTTGGCGTGCAAACCATGTATTATTTCAAGCCACCCGGCGGTAAGGGCCAAGGGATGCACCAGGACAATTTCTATCTCGTTTCCAAGCCAGCTACGTGTATTGCAGCCTGGACCGCGATCGACACGGCTGATCTCGACAACGGCTGCCTGTGGGTCGTGCCCGGTTCCCATCGCGGCGACATTCTTTGTCCCGAGGGAGAAAAGGAACGTTGGATGGATTATGGTGATTCACATATCGGGAAGTTTCCGCGCGAACAGAAGCCCGTGCCGGTCATCGTGCAGCGCGGCGAAACGATGTTCTTTGGCGGCAATCTCATTCACGGTTCAGGCCCGAACCGGACCAAGGACCGCTTTCGCCGGACCTTTATTGGCCACTATATCGATGAGGCCTCCGAACAAGTCGCATGGCACTATCATCCTGTCCTGAATATGCAGGGAGAAGTAGTGAGCAATGTGGCGTCCTTTTCCGGTGGCGGCCCGTGCGGGGACAATTGGCAGGGCGGCGTGCACTAACGCGGTAGCTACTGTGAGGCGGTGGACGGTTAGCCGAGCGTGGCAACCTGCTCGGCGACGGCGCGGGGAATACCTTCCAGCGTATCACGGTAGCTTGATTTCGGCAGTACCTGCAGAGAGGCGACGGCCTGGTCGAGATAACCCTGGATGCGGCGCACGGCGTTTTTCAGTCCGCCCCGCTCGACGACTTGTGCGAGCAGTTCGATCCGGTTTTCCGCAGTGCCGTGAAGGATGATATTGTGTAATTGCTCCTGCTCGGCCGGACCCGCTTGGGCGAGGACGTGCAACAGCGGCAGCGTCAACTTGCCTTTCGCGAGGTCGGTGCCGACGGTCTTGCCGGTCGCCCCTTCGGTGCCGACGAGGTCGAGGCAATCGTCGTAAATCTGGTAGGCAATGCCGAGGTAATCACCGTAATTGCGCATGGCCTGGATTTCATCCGGGCGACATTCGTTAAGCACGGCGGCCAGTTCGGTGCAGATGCGGAAGAGTGCGCCGGTCTTCATCGAGATGATCTTGATGTATTCGGGGATGCTGAGCTTGAGATCGAACCGGCGCTGGGTCTGGAGGATTTCGCCGCTGCAGACTTCGTTGGAGGCCTCGGCGATGCGCCGTGAGATGCTCTGGTCGGAGAAACCCGAGCTCAGTTTCAGCGCGTGGCAGAAGAGGCAGTCGCCGAGGAGGACGGAAAGTTCCGCGCCCCATTTCGCAAAGGCGGTCGGTTTGCCGCGGCGCTGTGAGGCACCGTCCATGATGTCGTCGTGGACCAGCGTGGCGAGATGGATCAGCTCCAGCGCGACGGCGAGATCGATGTGCTTGGGCGTGGACTTGCCGGTCGCGTGGGCAGCGAGCAGCACGAGCGCAGGGCGGATGCGCTTGCCGTTGCTGTCGAGCGCGTAGCTGACATAGCCCGAGATGCCGGGATCGAATTCCTGTACCTGGAAGCGGAGCCGTTCCTCGATCAGGTCGAGGTCGGGTTTAATAGTGGCGAGTTGCCGACGCAGGTCGAGTTTCTGCGAGAGAGAGGGAAAGGCCCGCTGCATCGACTTCATCGAGATGTCCCGGGCAGCTGGGTCGCTCATGTTCCCTGAAACCTACGCTGATCGGCGTGAACGGTCAAACCCAGAGGCGAGGCCGAAACCTAGAGGCCGTGCTGCTGCCAGAAGTCCTCCTCGGCGGAGGTCATGTTGGGGATCCAGAAGCCGGAGGCCTGACGACCGCCGCGGTGGATCCATTCGGAGTGGAAGGCCTCGAGTTGGGAGAGGGGGATGAGGGCGGCGAAGTCGCCGGGGTTGACGAGGAGGCCGGCGGAGCCTTCGGCCTTGCGTTCGAGGCACCAGACCATGGCCTTGGGGGTGGGGATGGCGATGACCGGAAGGGGGGTGCCGGTGGGGGCGAGGTCGGCCATGCGGGCAGAATCGGAAAAAACGAGTTTATACCAGTGATTTTCGATCTCCACCTCTGAAGGCTGCGGATTTTCCTTGGAATTGTTCCCGAGAAAATACCAGTAATCGAGTGCGGAGAGGGCCCCGAGGACGTATTCGGCCTGACGGGCGGGGTCGAAAGATTCACGGGCCTTACGGATCCAGAGATCGAAGTGGTCGGGCAGACGGGCCATGAGGCAATTTAGCGCAAACTTTCCTGGAGTACATCTTCCGTCTGTAGCGGTGGTCTATCACCAACCAGAAGAAATCAAGGTGTGACGCGAGAACATCGGCGGTCATAGACCGCCGCTACAGGCTGCACCGTCGCCCGGAGGTCGACGGCTAACGAAGGCTATTGCTCACGTGACCGTTTCGGCGACAGGGACTTTCTCGTCGAGGATTTCGATGCCGGTGGGCTTGGGGCTGGGCCAGACCGCATGGCAATGGGGACAGAGGGTTTCCTCGATGGGGCGTTTGCGGTGGCATTGGGGACAGGGGACGCGGACGGGCCAGTCGGCGATGAGAAGGAAAGCCAGGAGACCGGTGAAGTTGAAGGCGAAGACGAAGACCGCCCATAGCCAGGTTCGTTGCCATGAAAAGTGAGCCCTGCGCGCCAGGAGGATGGCGATGGGTACCCAGAGAAGTGAGACCAGAAGGATGCGAAGTCCTACTTTAGGCGGATGGCTCCATTCGGGATAAAATGGATTGATACCGCGATCATCGTAATGACCGATGCCGAGTGCGGAGCACAGATTTTGATAGGCGACGGTCCCGTACCAAAAGGCAGGGGTCTGCCCGGCTTCAAGAGCATAGTAGACCCAGTTACGTTGGGGGGCACCGATCGGCAAAGCCGGGAGCACATAGGAATTGAGGACGTTTCCCTGCCTGTCGACGATCTCGAAATAACTCGTCATGAGGTGCCGTATCGACCAGTCGATCCAGCGACTTCCCCCGTATTCCACGAAGAAGCGGTCGTGTGCGAGATTCAGGCTGAAATTGATCGTGCCAAATTCATCCACATCGTGGTGGAAGGGAAGAGTGGCGATCGGGTTGCCCTGCAGATCGTACACGAGTATTTCCCGGAAGGTGACGAGCACGATATCTTCTTCCACGACATTCGGTACTGCCGTTGGAATCCTGATCATGTTGGCGTGAAAGATCCAGGCGCCGTCGGGGCTCGCCAGATCAAACATCTTCTCTTTGACCAGGTTGATTACGTGCACGGTCTTGCCTTCGTTGAGGAGATAGGTTTCCCCGGAACGACCGCTGAAAGTGGTCATGGGGTCGTATTGAAAGGGTTGGGGCTTGGTGCCCCACGGCTTGAATCCGGTGCGATCCACGATTTCCACGGGCTTGCACGTTCGGACGTTGAAGCCGATAAAATATTTTGCTTCGGGCAGATAGAACCAGAAGATGGGTAGCGGAGTCTCGGACTGGATTTCGATCGGCGAAAAATAGGTATAGTAGGACCGGTACCGGGGAAATCGTTTCGTGAGGTCGAGGCCATGGGGATCGCCGATAAGATGAGCGACCTGTTGCATGCTGAGGATGTTTTCCAAGGCGAGCCGACCCCGGTAGCGCGGATCGGTATTCTCCTTACCATCCAGATCGGCGACCTTCTCAATGTCGCCACTTGTTCCCCACACGATCAATGGAATGCCTTCCTTGGTAAATTTGTATTGAGGACCTGTGTTGCCGCGCTGATCGAAAGTGCCGACGGTGAGAAGCATCCTGGCGACATCACCCAAGCCGAAGAGGCCGTAAAGGACGACGACGATCAACGCGATTTTTCCGAGCCAGGGACGGACCCGGAAGGGGCCATTGCCAAGGATGGCACCCCATGCGGCGATAAAAATCGCCAGGCCCATGAGCACCGCTGCCTCGATAACGGAATGAAAGTAGACTTCCACATCTTCGCCGCCGTCGGTGACATAGATGGAAAGATGCACAGCCGCGAAAAGCCCAAGAACACGCGCGCCAAACCATGAACCGCGCTGGAGAGCCAAGAAGAGGGCGGCAAAATAGTAGACCATTCCGGCGCTGAGATCGGCTATAGGGGCGAACATGGTGCCCGGCACAAAGGGTGCAATATGACCCGGCGCGGCGACGAGCCAGATGCAGACGAGGAAGGGCGGGACCGTCGCGAACAAATAGAGGACCAAACCCGCAACGACTTTCCCGCGCAGAATGACGCCCCGGGTCACGGGACGGTGGAGCAGAGTGGCCCATTGGTCACGCCGCTGTTCCGGCAAGATCTGGAGGAAACCCAGGAATAAACCGGTCAACGCACAACCGAACGTGGTGGCCATGAGGAAGGTCGACTTATCGAGGCTGAACATTCCATTGTCGCGGTTGTTATAGGGATCCCAGTAGTAGAGTCCGTAGATCTCAGCAAGGCCGAGGCCGATCATGGCGAGGACGGCCCACTTGAGGTTTTCGCGGAGTTCTTTCCAGATCATGGCTTTCATTTGGTCTCCTTGCCGTTCATGAAGAACGTTTTTTCGCCGCGTTCACCGACGTAGCTGATGAAGGCGTCCTCCAGGGTGAGATCGACGGGCTCGATGGAGAGGGGGTGCAGGGCGTCGAGGTGGTTCTCGGTCTCGGGGGTGACGTTGACGAGGGTGAGGGCCATTTCGTGGTCGACCCGGACACTTTCGAGCAGGCCAGGGATGTCGGGTGTCGGCGGCGGCGTGTCGCGGAACTTGAGGACGTAGTGGCGGATCTGTTTGCGGAAGGTGTCGACGGTGCAATCGGCGCGGAGGACCTTGCCGTCGAGGACGGCGATGCGGTCGGCGACGCGTTCGACATCGGAGAGAAGGTGCGAGGAGAAGAAGATGGTGCGGTCGGCCTTGCGGGTGACATAGAGCATCGACTGGAGGAGGCTGCGGCGCGCGACGGGATCGAGGCCGAGGGCGGGGTCGTCGAGGACGAGGAGTTCGGGCTCCGGTGCGAGAGTGAGTGCGAGACAGAGTCCGGCACGTTGACCGCGGGAGAGATGACCGGCCTTCATTTTCGGTGAGAGGCGGAAATGGGTGAGGACGGTCTCGAAGATGTCCTGGTTCCAAGCGGGGTAGAAGCTGGCCTGGAACTGGCCGCATTCCTTGACGGTCATCCAGCCGTAGACGTGATGGCCCTCGGGGAGATAGCCGATGCGGGCGCGAGCCTCGGGTGGGAGATGGCGCGAGTCATAGCCAAGGACTTTGGCCGAGCCGCGGGTGGGGTCTTCGAGTCCGAGGAAGATGCGGATGGTGGTGGTCTTGCCCATGCCGTTGCGGCCGAGGAAGCCGTAGATGGAACCGCGCGGAACGGTGAGCGAGAGATCGGAGACGATCTCGCGCGTGCCGTAGTACTTGGTGAGATGATCGATTTCGATCACGGGGCGGGCGTCGGTGGGTTCGCTCATGGTTTCTTCCGTTGGGTGATTTGGCTTTGGAGGGTTTTCCATTGTTCCTCGAGGGAGGCGCGGACGTCGGGCAAGGGGATGTCGAGGAAGAGGGCCTCGTGGAGGAGCTGCTCGACGGCGTGGGCGAGGCGGCGCTGGCGCTCGGCGTCGGAGAAGACCTGGCGCTGTTCCTCGGCAACGAAGACGCCGATGCCGCTGCGGCTTTCGAGGAGGCCGTCGCGGATCAGTTCCTGGTAGGCGCGGGCGACGGTGTTGGGGTTGACGACGAGCGATTCGGCGAGGACGCGAACGGCGGGGAGCTGCTCGCCGAGCTTGAGTTGACCGAGGAGGACGGAGCGGCGGATGTGCTGGACGATCTGGCGATAGATGGGGATGTCGCTGGCAGCGGAGAGGCTGAAGGAGAGCGACATTAGTGTATTAATAGGCTAGTACGCTTGGGATAGCTAGAAGATAATATTTAAATGGTCGTAGATTTAAGAAACCAATGATAGAGAGCGAAAATGCCCTGTTATTGGAAAATTGTAATTGCTCGAAATACAAGGCTATCGCAGCGTTGTGTAGCGTTAATCGTACACAAATACTTTTGTGTGCAGTTTTTTTCGGATTACTGCACACAAGTACTTTTGTGTATCTTGGCCAAGTCATTAAATGAAACCCATCGAACCGCAATTACTTCCGCTAAGTGAAATAGACTGGAAGCCCCTAATTCCTTTGATGAGCAAAGCCAATCGTGCTCTAGCCCATTATGACGGCGTGCTCTTAGGAGTTCCAAATCCCGAAGTTTTGCTTTCTCCCTTAACGACCGAAGAGGCCGTACTCTCATCAAGAATGGAGGGTACACAAGCCACCATGGGAGAGGTCTATCGCTTCGAGGCAGGCGACGCACCCGAAAAGGAATCACGGCGGGAAGATATTTGGGAAATTCTTAATTACCGAAGAGCCTTGAAAAGAGCCGAGTCAGAATTGCAGACGCGTCCTTTCAATCTGAACCTATTGCTGCAACTTCACTCGATTCTTCTCGATAGCGTCCGTGGTCAAAATAAGGCAAGGGGGCATTTTCGAACCGAGCAAAACTGGATCGGGACGGAAGGCTGTACAATTGAACAGGCCGATTTTGTACCGCCCTTGGCCGGTTCCCTTCAAGGGTTTCTTGATAATTGGGAGAAATACTATCACCTCGAAGAGCCTGACGCATTAGTACAGTTGGCTGTCGTCCATGCTCAGTTTGAAATTCTTCACCCCTTCTTAGACGGTAACGGACGACTTGGTCGTATTCTCGTTCCACTCTTTTTACGCGAAAAACGAATTTTACATCGCCCGATGTTTTATCTTAGTGCCTGGCTAGAGGCTCGTCGAGATTTGTACATTGGTCGGTTGCGTCAACTAGGAAAATCTCCTGGTGCCTGGAACGGTTGGATTGAGTTTTTTTTGACTGGCCTCGAAGAACAGGCGCGTATCAATTCGGAAAAGGCCCGTGCTATTCTCGAACTTTACGAAAAATTAAAAACTACAGTTCTTGCTCTGACGCATTCGCAATGGGCCGTGCCCCTCTTGGATCAGATGTTTGAACGCCCTGTTTTTGAAAGCAAGCACTTGAAATTCCCAGAAAATCCTCCAACCCGTGGGGCGGTCGCGACGCTCTTGCGAGTACTCAGGAATGCAAAGGTACTGAAAGTAATCAGAGAAGGCAGTGGACGTCGCCCCACTACATATGCCTTTGCTGAGCTAATAAACCTCTGCGAAGGCAAAGAGATCGTCCCGTAACGTATTAAGCCAAGAAACCGCTGGCGGCGTAGTCGTCGATGCCTTTTTCGAGGGTGAACTTGGGGGTGTAGCGGAGGGCCTTGGTGGTGAGGGAGAGATCGGCCTCGGTATGGGGCTGGTAGTGGGCGTGGGGGTTGTCGATGTACTCGGGCTGCCACTGGGTGTTGAGGACGCGGTTGAGGTTCGCGATGATGTCGTTGAAGGAGCGGGGGACGCCGCTGCCAGCGTTGTAGATGCCGGAGGTGCGCGCCTTGGCGGCGAGGATGGTGCAGTTGACGATGTCCTTCACGTAGACGAAGTCGCGGATCTGTTCGCCGTGCTTGAAGATGCGGGGGGCCTGGCCACGGCGAATCTGCTGCGCGAGCTGGAGGATCATGCTGGAGGCGGCGCCCTTGTGACCTTCGCGCGGGCCGTAGACGTTGAAGTAGCGAAGGCCGACGACGACCTGGGAGGGGTTTTCCCTCGCGAAACGGCGGGCGAGATTGTCGAGCTGGACCTTGGAGAAGGCGTAGACGTTGGCGGGCTTGGGGTCCTGGTCGACCTTGTTGACGCCGGCGGCGATGCCGTAGGTGGCGGCGGAGGAGGCGTAGACGAGGCGGGTCTTGCGGCCCTCGAAGTAGTTGAGGAGGTTGCGCCAGGACTCGACGTTGTCGTGGGTCTGGCGGAACTGGTTGTGGTCGGTGGTGTCGGTGATGGAGGCGAGATGGAAGACGAGATCGACCTTGCGACCGCCGAAGTATTTCTTCACGTCGAGGTTGGTCAGGTCGGCGGCGATGACGTCGCCCTTGAAGCCCTCGAGGTTCTTGAAGGAGCCGGAGCGGAAGTCGTCGACGACGGTGAGTTCGGCTTCAGGATAGCGCCTGGCCATTTCGTGGACGAGGTTGGACCCGACGAAACCGGCCCCGCCGGTGATGACGACGTGTTTGTACATAGTCCGCCAGTATAGGCTTCCGGGCCTGAGAGCTAAAGCTTCCTTTTTATGAGCCAGATGAGGTAGGCGATCGAGGAGGCGAAGATGACAAGGCCGATGATGATGACTTCCAGAGCGGAGCCGCCGGTGGCCATGGCGAGGATGTGCATAGAGATAGACTACACCATCGAGGCAGGATGAAAACGGCCAAAGACATGAGAAGCCAAGCCGGCGGATCGGCTACTTGAATCGATGCTTATTAGCAACCGAGAAAGCCGGTCGTTGAAATATTAGAGGGCCTTCGACTGCAGCTCGAATGAGTCGCCTGAGGAGAGAATTTGATAGGCTCGCCTCCGCTCAGGATAACAGATTTTTTAGCGGCTGATATCGCGCTGGGTGAGGAGCTTGAACTGGTTGGCCTGAAGGACTTCGGTGGCGCAGTCGCTGTCCTCGACGTGGAGGGCGAGGGCGGCCTTGCCGCGGGGACGGGTGAGGAGCGAGTAGGCGGAGTGGATGTTGCATTCGGCCTGGAGGAGGGCGGTGAGGACGGCCTTGAGATCGGCGGCGCTGCTGGAGAGCTCGACGACGACGAGGGAGACCTCGGCGAAGGCAAGTCCGTGTTCCTGGAAGAGGACGCGGGCCTTGTCGGGGTCGTCAGTGACGAGGCGGACGATGGCGGCGTCGGCGGTGTCGAGGATGCTGAGGGCGACGACGTGGACGCGGGCCTGGGAAAACATCTTCACGATATCGAGCAAGCGCCCGACTTTGTTCTCCATGAAAACGGAGAATTGTTTGACCTCGTCTTCCTGGGGTCCCTTGGCTGTCTGCAATTCGTTCGATTCCATCTCCATAAGCATGCGCACGGCAAACGAGCCGGAGGCATAAGCGAACCTTACCGCCCTCCAAGGTGACGGGCAAGTGACAAAGCCGAAAAGGTCGCCGGATCGTCAAAATGGACGCCGATTTGAGTCGCCACGCTGGCCCCGTTCTGGCCTGATTTACCGTGCCATGCCCGCCGCGAACAAACTTCCGGTCGAGAAATCGCAGACCCCCAAGGCGCTGAGCGCAGTGGCACGCCAGCAGCTTTTGCTGATCAATGGCCTTCTGGATGAAGTGGGGCGCAATTACCTGGCCCGGCTCCGGCGCGAGATCACGGACCTGGTCCGCACCCTGGAGAAAAAGCAGGCGGGGCCCGGCTTTTCGCGCCGCGAATTGAAAGACCTGCGGAACATGCTGAAGCGGATGGCGCACCTGCAGATCAATCCCGAGCGGGGACGCCGCAAGGACCTGAAAAAAATCGATTCGCTGATTGGCGAGGTCCAATCAACCGTCGAGCGATGGTAGCGCCGGTTCCTGCCCACCATTTCCTCACCGATGCGTTACGCTGTTTTTGACCTGGGCAGCAATTCGATCAAGTTCGTCGTGGCCGAGACCAAGGCGGGACGTGTGCGCGTGCTGCACGAAAAGAGCATCAGTACACGGCTGGCGGAGCACCTGATCGATACATGCGAACTGCGACCGGAGGCAATCACGCGGACGCTGGAGGCATTGCGCGAACTGCGGGCGATCGGTACCGAGATGGGAGTCGAGATCTATCGCGCGGTGGCGACGAGCGCCGTGCGCGACAGCCGCAACCGGCGGGTTTTTCTCAAGGCGGCGAAGGAGGTGCTGGGTTTCCCGGTGCGACTGCTTTCGGGTGATGAGGAGGCGGACACGATTTTTTCCGGCGTGACGGCGGACCCGCATTGGCGCGGGAAGGATTTGTTCATCCTCGATATCGGAGGCGGCAGCGCGGAGTGGGTGCAGGGGCATCACGGCAAGATGGAGAAGCGGATCAGTCTTCCGCTGGGCGCGGTGCGGTTGCGCGAGCGCTTTTTGCATGAGTACCCGGTGGCGCACGACACGGCGGGGCTGTTGATCGAGACGGTGCGGGGGCAGATTTCGCATCCGCTGGCGCATTATAAACTGGGTGCGCGCCGGCTGGTCGGTACGGGCGGGACGATCACGTGTCTCGCGGCGATCGAGAAAGAGCTGGCCGATTTCGATCCGCACAAGATCGACCACACCTCGCTGACCATAGCGCAGGTACGCGCGTTGATGGACCGCTTTTGCGGGCTGACACTGGACCAGTTGAGAAAGCTACCGGGGTTGCCGCCGAAGCGGATCGATTTGATTATTCCGGGAACCGCGGTCGTGCTGGCGACGATGGAGTTGCTCGGGGCGAAACGTCTTTACGTAAGCGTGCGGGGTTTACGCTACGGGGTGCTGACCGCGGCGATGCATGAGGAGGAGGGGGCGGGCAAACGGCACGGGGCGATCCGCCATTGAGTTGAAGAATTATGTCCAAGTTGATTGAAGAGTCGCTGGTGCTGCGAAGCCGTTATGATGAGGAACCGAGTCACTCGGACCACGTGACGAAACTGGCGCTGGAGATTTTTGAGGGACTGCGGAAGTTGTCGGGATTGGGCGACCGGTCGCGTGAGTTTCTGCAGAGCGCCGCGCTGCTGCACGATATTGGGTGGTCGCAGACGCCGGATGGGAAAGGCCATCACAAATGGTCGGCGAAGCTGGTGATGGAGCATCCTTGGAAAAATCTCAAGCGCGACGAGGTGGCGATTGTGGCGCAGATCACCCGGTATCATCGCAAAGCGGTGCCGCAACCGGAGCATGCGGAATTTCAGGCCCTTCCCGCAGCGGCGCAAAAGCAGGTGATGCTGCTCGGTGGGATTCTGCGCATCGCGGACAGCCTGGACCGGACGCATACAGGCAGGATCGAGGGACTCGAGGTGGCAGTTTCAACCGACGAGATTCTCGTCTGCGTCAAACCAAGGGGACCGTGGGATGCGGAGCGGGTGATGTTTGAGACGAAGAAGGACATGCTCGAGATTGCGACCAAGCGGGCGGTGCAATGTGAGGCGATGAAGGCAGGTTAAGTTCGATTTTGCAAGGAACTGCCTCCTGCGCGCAGTGCGCGCCCGGGCAACAAGTAGCCCGGGCCACCCGAAATTTACTTCAGTTCAAACTCGGCGGTGACGACGGCCTTGATGCTTTTTTCGCGGGAGCTGGTGTCGAGGGAACCTTCGCTGGAGGTCTCGGTCGCGTAGACAGCGGTGATCTGGAAGACGCCCTGGCTGGCGGAGCGGAGACTGCCGATCTTGCGGCCGCTTTTGCCAGCGATTTCCTCGGCGCGGCGCTGGGCGTCCTGCACGGCTTCGCCGAGGAGAGTCACCTTCATGTCGGCGAGCTTGGTGCAATAGTACTCGGTCGAGTTGAAGCTGATTTCGATGCCGCTGCGGAGAAGCGTGGGAGCGGTGCTGCTGAGCTTGGAGATGCTGTCGAGATCCTTGGAGGTAACCTGGAAACGGCGTTCAAGCTTGTAACCGTCGAGGTCGCCGATGCCGCTCTCGCTGCCTTCATTGGACTTGCTGAGCGCGGTGGTGGTGAGGTCGGAGACGCTGATGCTTTCCTTGGGGACGCCTTGGGCGACGAGGAAATCGGTGACGGCCTGGGTGGACTTGTCCATCTGGGAGGCGGCGTCGGAGATTTGCTTGCCGCGGGTGATGACGGAGGCGGACCAGAGGGCGAAGTCGGACTCGACGTGTTTCTCGGCGTAGCCTTTGACCGTGATGGAATGGTGGGCCTTGACGAAATCGTTCAGGGGGCCGCAAAGCAGCATGGCGGCGAAGATGATGCCGAAGGCGAGGATGCCGGCGGGCCAACGGAGACTGCGGGGACGTTCGGAGGAGGGAGCGGGAGTGGTCATAGGTTCTAAGTCCTAATCGCAAGCATGCGCCGGTTTCTTACGACGGCAATGGAGAAAGACGTCGCCGATGGGGAACATCCGCCGCTGGGGACAGCGGCGGCTACCTTCGGATGGCACGACGGACACCACCGAATTATGGCGCGGGGGTGGCGCCGATGACTTCAGGGGCTTCGCCGCCGGCGAGCTTCTTCTGGATGGCCTTTTCGATCTTGCCGTAGAGTTCCTTGTTCTTCTTGAGCTCTTCCTTGGCGGCGTCGCGGCCCTGGGAAACTTGCGCGCCTTCGAAGAAGAGCCAGGCGCCCTTCTTGTCGACGACATTCATCTCGATGGCGAGGTCGAGGAGGGAGCCTTCCTTGGAAATGCCCTCGTTGTACATGATGTCGAACTCGGCCTCGCGGAAAGGGGGAGCGACCTTGTTCTTCACGATCTTGACGCGGGTACGGTTACCGAGAACAGTACCGTCGGGGGTCTTGATCGCCGCGATGCGGCGGATATCCACCCGGACGGAGGCGTAAAATTTGAGGGCCTTGCCGCCGGGGGTCGTTTCCGGATTACCGAACATGACGCCAATTTTTTCGCGGATCTGGTTGGTGAAGATGGCGCAGGTCTTGGCCTTGCTGATGAAGGAGGTCAGCTTGCGCATGGCCTGGCTCATGAGACGGGCCTGGGCGCCCATGGTGACGTCGCCCATCTGGCCTTCGAGTTCGGCCTTGGTGATAAGGGCGGCGACGGAATCGAGGACGACGACGTCGACGGCGTTGGATTTGATGAGGGTCTCGGCGATGGTGAGGGCTTCTTCACCGGAATCGGGCTGGGAGACGAGAAGCTCATTCATGTTAACGCCGAGCTTGCGGGCGTAGACGGGGTCGAGCGCGTGCTCGACGTCGATGAAAGCGGCGACGCCACCGGCGCGCTGGGCCTGGGCGATGACAGTCAGGGTGAGGGTGGTTTTACCGGAGGATTCCGGGCCGAAAATTTCAACGATGCGGCCGCGGGGGAAGCCGCCGACGCCGAGCGCGGTATCGATGGCGATGTTGCCGGTGGGGATGGCTTCGACGGTCAGCTTCGAGTTGGCGTCGCCGAGGCGCATGATGGAGCCTTCGCCGTATTCCTTGGCGATGGCCTGCAGCGCCAATTCGAGATTTTTGTCCCGGGCGGCGTTGGCCTTGTTTTCTGGTTTCGTTTCGGGTTTGGTCTCGGTTTTAGCTGCCATAGTGGATCGTTGTTAGCGGTTGTTATACAAACGTACAAGCCTTATTTTGGGAAAGTTTTGGGCCCGTGAAACCGGTGTCCCTACCCCTTATCAGATTTTAATTCCCGGGCTAGATTCTTTTTCTACTGCACCGGGAGTGTGACCGTCACGCTTCGCGTATAGACTTGGTAAGCGGTGGCGTGGTTGCGTGCATCGGTCCAGACCAGGTGAAAGACGCCTTTCGCGTCGGTGTCGCCATAGACCTGGTCCTGGCCGGCCCAGCGAGGTTCGGTCAGTGGCTGGTTGGACGTTGCGGTGGAAAGGCGAACCGGTTTGGAAAAGGTGGCACCGCCGTCCGTCGAGGCGGTGAAGAAGACATCGAAATCGTGCCCGCTCTCGAGGCTGTAATATTGGATCCCGACGATCCCGGTGGAATTGACCATGATGCTGGAGGAGCCCGCTCCCCATCCGGGCAACGCGGGCGGGACGATGGCGCGGGGCTTGGTCCAAGTGGTACCGCCATCGTCGGACGTGGTCATCATCAAGGCGTCGGGCTCCGTTTCGAGACCCTGGGCGAAGGTGAGGTAGATTCTTTCGCGGCCCTGCCAGGTTCCCACTGCAAAGCCGCCGGTTTCGGCGGCCCCACCAGCGATCGTTTTCGCCGGACCATTCCATGGCGTAATGACGATGGGCGGGTCAAAAGTCACACCGCCATCGTGAGACCGCAGACAGTAGAGCTTTCGCTCGCTTCCAGCATAATTTCCGTCCTTGGCGAGGATCTTCGCCGCTCCCATGATCGGGATGACTAGCGTGCCGTTGGCGAGGACGGCCGGTTTTTCGACAAAGCCCTTGTTCAGGTCCCCCTGGTAGGCGAGATGAGTCGTCGCAAAGGTCGCGCCATGGTCCCGCGAGCAGACGACATCGTAGCCGCCCGTCGACATGGGGCGTCCGGCGATGTAGATGGACCCGCCAAACTTTCCCGTGCCGCGGTCGCAGATCATTTGGGGGTGGTCGATCTCAGTGACATCCGCGATGATCGTGTCGCCCCAAGTGGCGCCGGTCGTGGTCGAGGTCCGCACGCCGAGCGATTTCGGCTGAGTATTGATGAATGACCAAAGAGCGCGCCCGTCCTGCGCATAAACTCCATCTGGATCGCCCGAATGGGCCAGTACCGGCGATGCGGTCCAAGTCTTGCCGCCATCGATCGTAGCAAGCGCAATCGTCTGCTTTTCATCACTCCCCACTTTGCAGGTGATCAGCCTTTGGAGAGGGTCCGCCGGGTTGCAGCGAAGATCGGTCTGGTATTCATTCAGGGCGGGATTCAATCCTGCACTGGAGGAAACATTTTGCTCCGGACCCAAGGACACCACCGGACCGGCGGCGAAGGTTGCCTGAGGGAGCATGAGTAGGAGCGCTGCCGCCAGAGACAAATGGATCTTCATAGGCAAGAAGGGGGGATATTTCGCAGCGTTGACGGGTATTTCAAGGGCAACTTACCAGCGTGGAACGAGCACCGCCGTATCGAAAGTTAACTGTTTACTGGAACTGAAGCGAGTCATTGGGAGATTTTGAGTGTTTATCGAGGGAAGCTCCATCTTCTCTTACCCTAAAAATGAAAACCCTTCTTCGTGCACTACTCTTTGTCCTGATTTTTTCCGCAGTGACAACTCAACTTTGGGCGCAGGCGGGGGTGCAGCCGAAGACGCTCGTGACGCCGGGCTCGCCGGAAGCAGTGGGACAGATTTCGGGCAATGGCAGCCAGGTGACGGCAACACCGGGGGCGGACGGGATTGCGGTGACGATCAAGGCGGGGGACGCGGGTTATCCGGGGATTGCGATCAAGCCAGCAGGGGGCGCGGCGTGGGACCTGGGGCTTTATGGGCATGTGGAGGCGAAGATCACCAACACGGGGACGAAGAAGATCAATCTTTCGCTGCGAGTGGACAATGAGGGCGACTACAAGACGAATCCGTGGAATGCGGAAGCGAAGACAATTGAGCCGGGGCAGACGAAGACGATCCGGACTTATTTTGGGTACTCGTATGGGTACAAGCCGGGGTTCAAGTTGAATCCGCAGGCGGTGACCGCGGTGCTGCTCTTCACGGGAAAGACGTCGGATGACCTTTCGTTCAAGGTGGAAGATGTGAAGGGCGCGGGCTGGGTCGGCGAGAAGATCGGGGTCGATCCGGACCGGTTCGGGGTGAAGCCGCCAGGCGGAGTGATGCTGGATCCCTCGACGGCGGTCACGGCGGCGCAGATCGCTGCGGATGGCGGCGCGAAAGGTGCGGCGGGGCCGGATGGGAAACTCTTGCAGATCGATTTTACCGGCGGGAAAGAGGAATCGGTCACGTTCCGCCCCGCGAACGGATTGTGGAATCTGAATGACCAGCTTGAAATGAAGGTGAAAGTGAAGAACACGGGTGCGACGCCGGTGACGCCTTCCGTGCGCATCGAGAGCGAGCCAGGGCCGAGCGATACGGTGACCTCTGGGACTACACTGGCCCCGGGTGCGGAGACGGAGATCGTGATTCCATTCGCGGCCAAAGTGCCGTGGAAGGGTGAGGTCGATCCGAAACAGGAAGACCCCACGGCGAAGGGCGGCTGGGGTGCGCAACCGGGCACCGGAACGAAGTATGCCAGCAACAAGACTTCCGGTGTGACGATTCTTTCCGATGCGACGCCGGGGGCGAAGAGCCTCCTGGTGACGTCTATTGTGGCCGATCTGCCGCCGTTGAATCTTCCGGAGTGGCTGGGAAAAAAGCCGCCGGTCGATGGCGACTGGGTGCAGACACTGGATGAGGAATTCGCAGGTGGCGCGCTTGATCCGCATCGGTGGAATGTGAATCCGCCGGGCAATTATTGGGACAAGCGGATGCATTTCTCCAAGGAGCAGATCATCGTGCAGGACGGGGTGCTGCATTTGAGAATGGAGAAAAAGACCGGGCCGATGAATGACGATCCGAAGGGGAAGGTGACTGATTACGCGGCGGGTCAGCCGGACACGTACGGGAAATGGACGCAGCGCTACGGGTATTTTGAGATCCGGGAAAAGCAGTCGACGGCGAACTGCCTGTGGCCGGGGCTGTGGACGGAGCCGGACCGGGGACTGGCGTTCGGCAAGGGCCGCAGCGATGTGGGGCACGGCGGGATGGAGTTTGATATCACCGAATCGCAGTCGGGCTGGGGTCCGTACCGGTTCAACACGGCGTGTCACTGGGACGGATACGGCGCGACACACAAGGCGATGGGGACATCGTCGAATTATGTGCAGCCGGACAAGGATGGATACATCACGGTGGGAATGTTGTGGCTGCCGGGGTCGGTGACGTTTTACGGCAACGGGAAGGAGATTTCGCGCTGGGACAGTCCACGGGTGGCGAGTGTGCAGGAGTACCTCATCCTGCAAAATGAGATCGGCGGCTGGGACAACGAACCGGTGAACGACGCACAGTTGCCCGCCGATTTCCTGGTGAAATATATCCGCGTCTGGCAACGGAAGGATCTCGCGACGCCGGATGATGGCCCGAAGCCGAACAAGGGGGACCTCGATGCCTTTCATGAGACGCTGACGGGGACGGAGGGGAAATAGGGATTCGAGTTCGGCAAAGACGAACCAGACTCATCTTTCGGTAATTGCTCTTATTACTCTACAAGATGATTGGTGCGAGGGTTGTTGACGCTGGGTGCCCATGGCAGAAAGGAAGGTGGATGGCCTTTTCCCAAGGCCATCGCTGTCTAACCCAACCTTTGGAAAACACCTATGTCGCTGGTTCTTCGCTGTCTCTCCGTTGCGCTGCTTTTGGGCGCGGTCACCACTCAACTCCACGCACAGGGCGGCGTGCTGCCCAAGACGCTGATCGTGCCGGGTTCACCTGAGGCGGCTTCCCAACTTTCGGTGAAGGATGACGGTCAAACTACGGCGACATCGGCGGGGGACAGCATCGCAGTCGTGATCAAGCCGGGGGACAATCCGTATCCCGGTGTGACGATTAAACCGGCGGGCGGCTCGCCTTGGGACCTCGGACTTTACGGCCATGTGGAGGCGCAAATCACGAACACCGGCAGCAAGCCGATCCAGCTCAACATGCGGGTGGACAACCCCGGGGAAAGTTCGGCCCAGGCGTGGAATGCGGAGAACAAGACGATTGCTCCCGGACAAACCAAGACGCTCAAGGTTTTCTTCGGTTATTCATATGGGTTCAAGCCGGCCTATAAATTAAATCCCCAAGCGGTGTCGGCCGTGATCCTCTTTACCGGCAAGACCGCCGATGAGCTTTCATTCAGCATCAAGAATCTCGAGGGTGCGGGCTGGACGGGTGAAAAAGTGGGGGGTGACGCGGACCGGGTCTCGATCAAGCCGCCGGGCGGGTTGTTGCTCGATCCTTCGGCGCCGATCAAGCCGGCGCAAATTGGCGTGTTGGGTGCGGCCAAAGGCGCGGTGAGTGCGGACGGGAAAGCGTTGCAGGTCGACTTTTCGAGTGCGGGCAAGGGGGATGCGGTGACTTTCCGTCCGGCGATCGGCACGTGGAATCTGAACGAACAACTGGAAGTCAAAGTGAAGGTCAAGAATGCAGGCACGACAGCGGTGACGCCATCCGCGAGGATCGAAAGTGAAGCGGGCCCGAGCGATGTGGTGACGGCGAGCGCCCCGCTGGCTCCCGGCGCGGAGACGGAGATTGTGATTCCCTTTGCGGCGAAGATTCCTTTCAAGGGCGTGGTTGATCCGACGCAGGAAGATCCGAATGCGAAAGGATCTTTTGGCGCGCAACCGGGCACGGGGACTCTCTACAAGAGCAACAACACGACCGGAGTGACGATCCTTCCCGATGCAGCCGGGGGCGCGCAGAGTTTGCTGGTGACTTCCATCGTGGCTGATCTCCCGCCGCCGCCAGTGTTGCCGGATTGGCTGGGCAAAAAGCCTCCGGTGGACGGTGACTGGGTGCAGACGCTGGATGAGGAATTCGCCGGCGATACCATCGACCTGCACCGCTGGAATGTCCATTGCGCGAACTGGTGGGACAAGCGGATGCATTTTTCCAAGGACAATGTGATCGTGAAGGACGGCTCGCTCATCCTGCGCACGGAGAAGAAGACGGGTTACAACAATGACGATCCGACCGGGAAGACGACCTATTCCAGCACGACGCCGACCGACTATGCCTCGGGCCAGCCCGATACGTTCGGCAAATGGACCCAGCGGTACGGTTATTTCGAAGTGAAGGAAAAGCAACCGACGGCGAATTGCATGTGGCCCGGTTTCTGGATGATGCCGGACCGGGGTATCGCCGCGGGCCGCCCCGGCTTGCGCGGAGCCACGGACAACGGGGGCATGGAGTTCGACATCACCGAATCGCAATCATCATGGGGGATCCACCGGTTCAACATCGCCTGCCATTGGGACGGTTACAAGCTAAGCCACAAGTCGCTGGGGACCTCGGCGAATTACGTGCAGGCGGACAAGGACGGGTACATTACGGTGGGATTGCTATGGCTGCCGGGCTCGATGGCGGTGTATGGCAACGGGCAGCTTATTTTCAGCTGGGACAGTCCGCGTGTTTCCAAACAGGAGGCGATTCTCATCCTGCAAAACGAACTGGGCGGCTGGGACAACGAACCGGTGAACGATGCGCAGTTACCGGCGGATTATACCGTGAAGTACATCAAGGTGTGGCAGCGGAAAGACCTGGCGACGCCGGAGGATGGACCGAAGCCGAACAAGGGGGACATGGATGCATTCCATGAGACGCTGACGGGGACGGAGGGAGCGACTCCAGCTCCATCAAAGTAAAGTTTCAGGATGGGCGGAGCAGAGCACTGTTTCCACCTTCTTGCGGTAAGCAGCTCTTCCCGCTAAGTTCATTTTCGAGATGACACGACGCGAAATTCTTGCCGTTGTCGTCATCATTTTGATCCTGGTGCTAATTCTTTTCCCGGTGGGCAATTCTCATGAGATGTTTACCGGGCCCAATCTGAGAAGTATTCACGAAACACTTCTCAAAAGCGCATCCGAACATCATCCCCTGGTCAAATCTCAATTGAAGGAACTCATCAGACCCTTGGAAGTCCAGTTCAACCATCGCTTTCGGTTTAACCTCGTGGGTACGGAGGAAAGTTGGACACTGATCGTTGCTCATGATGATTCAGAGTTTTTTGACCAATCTGGTCTTACCTTGTTGTGGCATCGGTTGAACTATTATCCCCATGCGGTCTACATTCTTTCCTCAGCGGACAATAGTTTGACGATAGTTTCCCAGAGGGGAGTTGCCATACGTTCCGATAACGACAATCCGTATCCATAGTAGCTGTCTAAAACTGCAGCCTTTCCCCGTCAATCGATCCGAGTTAACGTAGCCGCCTTCACTATGTCGCGACATACCTTGTCTTCCCTCCGCGCCCTTTACGACCAGCCTTTTTTTGACCTGATCTCGCAGGCGCGGGAGGTTTATCGCGCGAACTGGGCGGAGAATGAGGTGCAGCTTTGCACGCTGATGAGCATCAAGACGGGCGGGTGCAGCGAGGACTGCTCTTATTGCGCGCAGAGCGCCCATTACGACACGGGCCTGGCGAAGGAAGCGCTGATGCCGCTGGAGCGGATCCTGGAGACGGCGGAGCGCGCGCGCGCGAATGGGAGCACGCGGTTTTGCATGGGCGCGGCGTGGAAGGGAATCACGGAGAAGGACCCGAAGTTTCCCGCGGTGCTGGAGACGGTGCGCGAGGTGAGCAAGCTGGGCATGGAGGTGTGCGTGACATTGGGGCAACTGACGCCCGAGGCCGCGCGGCAACTGCGGGCGGCCGGGGTGACGGCGTACAATCATAATCTCGATACGAGTCCCGAGTTTTATCCGAACATTGTCACGACGCATACGTTTGATGACCGGCTGAACACGATCCGAAACGTGCAGGCGTCGGGGATGTCGGTTTGTTGCGGCGGAATCATCGGGATGGGCGAGACGGAAGTCGACCGGCTGAAGATGCTGGAAGTGCTGTGCGGATTCGATCCGGCGCCGGAGAGCGTGCCGATCAACTGCCTTATGCCGCAGACCGGGACGCCTCTCGAAGGTCTGCCGCCCGTGGATATTTTCCAGCTGGTGCGGCTGATCGCGACGACGCGGATTGCACTGCCGAAGGCACGAGTGCGGCTCTCGGCGGGGCGGACACGGCTCACGCGCGAGGGACAGGCGCTCTGTTTCTTTGCCGGGGCGAACTCGATTTTCTACGGTGACAAGCTGCTCACGGCGGCGAATCCCGGGGTGGATGCGGACCGGTCGCTGCTGGATGAGTTGGGGCTGGGGATTACGGCACCAGTGCCGATTCTTGCGCAGGTGTAGCGGCGGTCATTGGACAACCCAAAGGGATTTCACCCCTCCATCGCCAGAATCGCATCCATGGCGCGGCTGGTGTTGTGAATGAGCACCTCGGGTGCGTGTTTGTAAAAGGGGACGGGGGGGATCATTTCGGCGGTCACCCAGCCCGCGTAGGGAACGGAGCGAAGGGCCCGAACGACGCGGGACCAATCCACGTCGCCGGAGAGCAGGTCGCAAAAGCCATCGGCCGATCCGACCGCGCGGCGATAGTCTTTAAAGTGAACCCGGGCGATGCGGCTGCCGAGGATCTCAATCCAGTGTTCCGGATATCCGGTGGCGAGGACATTGCCCACATCGAAGTAACTGCCCACCCATTCCGAGCCAAACTGGTCGATGAAGGTGCGCATTTCCAGCGGACTGAGGAGAAATTTGTTCCAGACGTTTTCGATGCCGATCCGGACCCTGCGCTTTTCTGCTTCAGGCAACGCCTGCCGGAGAAATTCGGTCGCCCGTTGATAGACCGCCTCGTATGGAACGATCTCGCACCCGGGAATAAAGTCGACGCCCACCGCCCCGGGCACCACGAGGATGGCATCGATCCCGAGGACCTGCGCCGTTTCGATTTGTTTCGCTAAAATGGTGGCCGCCTTCTTGCGGATCTCCGGATCGTGTGACGCGGCATTGCTGCCCCAGTAAAGACCGGTGGCCAATCCGCTGAACTCGAGTCCCGCCTTTTCAACCAGCCGGCGAAGATCGAGAAGCTCAGTGTGGCTGCTTTTCAGATTCACCGGCCCGTTCTCCGTCAGATCGATTTCAAATCCGGTAAAGCCAGCCTCGCGGGCCAGGGCCAGTTTATCCTCCAGGGAACCTTTGCCGTAAAAGGACCAGATGCTGATCGATTTTTTCATAAAGTTACCTTATGCCGGAACTCTCACGGGAAGCCATGCCGAGACTGATGCTCTTTTTAACCTTTTCGATTGCCAGCCGCCCGGCGACCGGACCGATCGGCAAGCCGGCCCCGATAATCGCGAGCGGAGACCCCGGTGAAATGCCGGAAGGACCGGCTAAAGGCGAAGATGGAATCGAATCCGCACCGCTCCGCTACCTGGGTGATGGAAAGGTCCGATTGCAGAAGCAGACCGATGGCCTTCTGGAGTCGCAGTCGTCGCATGTGCTGGCCGAGGCTCATCCCCGTTTCACGCCGGAAACTTGCGCGCAAATGACTCTCCGAAATGGAAAGATGGGCCGCCAGTTCCTTGATGCCCAAAACCTGATGGAGATGCAGCAGGCAATGCTGGTTGATCCGCAGCAGGAGCGAACTGGCCGGCTTGGACCGGATCAGGCTGCTCCCCTTGGTCGGACTGGGTGCCTGCACCATCCGCTTCAGGACCAGCGCCAGCCAGTCGGCCAGTTCGTCCCGGCGTTTCGCTTCGTTCCATGCCGTAACCAGTTCCGACAAGAGCCCGAAGTCTTCGGCCGCCAACTTGCGCAGCGGATCGAGCCGCAAGGCCTCCAAGGCGGCACCTTCTCGCATTTCAAAGGTCACAAACTGCCATAACATTCCCGTCTTTTTAAAATTGAAGCCGTGGTGAAATTGAAAGGGGAAAATCAGCAGAGCATGGGGAGGTTTGAGCAGGAAACGCCGGCTGTCGACATGAACCTCGCCCGACTCCAGCCAGGGAATGATCAGGACATACCGGTGATGGTGGTGTTTCGCCAGAGGCTCGGATACGGTTGCCGGCTGGCTGCTGCGCGTGAAACAAAGGATTTTCTCCGGCCACAACCTCAGGCTGCTCTGAGTCCCGGCGAAGTAATCGACCGGAACACGGACACGGCGTAATTTTTCCAAGGTGGTGGAGGCCATTCCCCGCATGAGAAGACCATCCTAGCCGCGAAATCGAAAGTGTTAAAATCTAAATCGATCTCACCATGGGTTTGTTTCATCGGAAGGTTCATATTTGTCCCATGAAAATTCGCGTCGCTCTGGTGGGTTTTGGTTTCATGGGACAAATGCATGCCCGGGTCTACCAGGCTCTGCCGGGAGTTGAGATTGCCGGGGTTGTCGATTCCTTTCCAGGAGTGGAAGCCCGGGCCGCAGAGATGGAAATCAAGGCTCCTATCGTCTCTTCCTTTGAGAAACTTCTATCCTGCGCCGACTTCAACGTAGCCGACATCTGCCTTCCCACTGATCTTCACGCCGAAGCGATCATTGCCGCCGCCTGCGCCGGAAAGCATATCTTCTGCGAAAAGCCCCTCGCCCTTGATGCGGATGAAGCTGAACGGGCACTGCAGGCCGTGGAAAAAAGCGGCGTCTCTCTCCAGATAGGCCAATGCATCCGATTCTGGCCTGAGTACCAGGCACTGGAAGCGTTCGTTAAATCCGGCAGGGGAGGAAAATTGCTCAGCCTGTCCCTGCAACGCCGGGCGGGGCGCCCCGGCTACAGTCGCGACAACTGGCTGCACGACTCCCGGCGTTCCAAGGGTGCGGCGCTCGATCTTCACATCCATGACACCGACTATGTTCTCCATCTTCTCGGCCAGCCCAAAGGCATCCATTCGGTGGGACGTCTCGAAAAAGAAGCGTTGTCCCATATCTTTACCCACTATCTCTTCGATAACATCGCTGTCACCGCTGAGGGAGGATGGGACTTGCCTCCCCAATGGGGCTTTCAGATGGCTTTTCAGGCGGTGTTTGAAAATGCTGTCATTGATTTCGACACGCTTTCCTCCCCGACGCTTCACCTCACCATGGGCACTGGTCAACGGGAGCCGATGGCGTTTACAAAACCGAGCGTTTCTTGGGCCGCGACCGGGTCGGGCGGAAATATCTCGGACCTTGGAGGCTATTACAACGAGCTGGCCTATTTTTGCGGACAGTTGAGCTCGGGCAGAAAAATCGAAATTGCCACGGGGCGGCAAGCCCTGGAAAGCCTTCGCACCGTTCTGGCCGAAATCGATTCGGTCGAACAAAAGCGGGTCATAGTGCTCCGTCCCGGCCCTCAAGGTTTGAACTGATTCCTCGACTTCGCCCGGATTGACGGAATTATTTGGCTGCGGTTATGTTCCGCCGCTAAATTCCTGTTTTGAAAATCCTTATCATCAAACCAAGCGGCTTGGGCGATATCGTCCAGGCGCTGCCTGTGCTGACCGGGTTGAAGCGCCGCTGGCCGGAGGCGGAGATTGACTGGATCGTGAATGATACGTTTGCCGCGGTCCTGGACGGGCACCCGTGTTTGCGGAAGACGATCCATTATCCGCGGAAGCGGTGGACGACGCCGTGGCGGATCCCGGAGATGTGGCGCTGGGGGCGGAAGCTGCGGGAGGAGAAATATGACATCACGATCGATTTGCAGGGGCTGTTCCGCAGCGCGTTGATGACCTGGGCGGCGAATAGTCCGCGCCGGATCGGGCTGATGTCGGCGCGGGAGGGTTCGCGTGCGGCGTACAATGAATTTGTGGCCGATACAGCGATCTCGGCGGCGGAGCGGTACCTGACGTGTCTGGAGCATCTCAATATTCCGGTGCGGCCGCTCGATTTCCAGCTGACCGCGCGGGCGCCGTTGCCGGAGGCGCTGAAGGATTTTGAGTCGTATATCGTGCTGCATCCCTACTCGAAGTGGCGGACCAAGCTTTGGCCGTGGCGCTATTATCAGGAGTTGGTCGATTCGATGCCCGAGGCGAAGTTTGTCGTGGTGGGCGAGGGCCCGTGGTTTCCGATCCACGCGCCAGGACGACTGGTGGACCTGCGGGGAAAATTGACCATTGGCTCGCTGACCAGCGTGCTGGGTGGAGCACAGAGTGTGTTGAGTCCCGATTCGGGGCCGGCGCATATTGCGGGAGCGCTGGGGCGACCGGTGCTGGTGCTCTTCGGGGCGACCGACTGGCGGAAGACGAAACCGTCGGGAGCGCACGTTTTGGTGCATACGCATGCGCTGTTTTGTTCTCCCTGTCTAAAACGGAGTTGCTGGCGGGACACGCCGGTGGAGTGCATGAGTCTTCTCACCCCGTTGAAAATTAGGACACTTTTGCTGTCGCTAGCGTCATAAAGGCCAGTAATAGCAACCCTATACACAAGAAATCCCAAAGATTTAGTATAAGGTATTCTTATCATTACACGAGGGCAACACTACTGTAACATTGATTTTCTTGCGATTGGCACGGAAATCGCCTAAGTAGTAAGAAATCTAATAATTATATGAATACCCAACGTAACAAAAATTGGAATGAGCAGCTCGTCACTGAGGAAGTTCGTTCCTGGCATGAATCGGGAAAGCCTCTTTATTCCCACTACATGCGGCAGAACTACCAAGAGTTGCTCGCCGCCGGCATCCGCTATTTCGGCACATGGCGCGCCGCCATCGAAGCCGCCGGCATTCCCTATGATTCCGTTAGGAAATATCGGGATTGGTCCAAGGAGCGGATCATCGAAACGATCCAGCGCCTCGAGAAGGATGGCGTCGACCTTTCATTCCGTTCGATGATGTTGAGCAAGTATGCGCCGATGGTCTATGCCTCGATCCGCCCGAACCACTTCGGTTCGTGGAAGGACGCGCTGACTGCGGCCGGCTTGGCTCCCGAGGAAATCTACCGTTACCGCTCATGGGACGACGAGTCGATCCTCTCCGAGATTCGCCGCCTGAAGGAAGAGGGCGCGGACTTGAGCTCGAAGAAGATGGACGAGACGGCCAACCCGCTCATTGCCACGGCACGCCGCCGGTTCGGCAACTGGGGCGCAGCGGTTGAGCGGGCGGGCATTGATTACAGTGCGATCCGCCGCCGCCGTCGTTGGACGCGCGAGCTGATCCTGTCGGAAATCCGCGAACTGCGCACGGCCGGAGCCGATCTGCGCAGCGGGGAAATCCGCCATCAGCACGCCGCGCTGTTTGCCGCCGCCTGCAAGGCCCGCTTCTTCGGAAGCTGGACGAAGGCGCTGCAAGCCTCGGAAGAAGTGGCGACTCCGGTCTAAGTTCCGGCATCGCTTCACGAAAAGGCATGACTCGTTCGCGAGTCATGCCTTTTTTGTTTGCCGAGGGGAAAGGTTTTGCACTGAAGAGCAAGGCTGGGGGAACTGATCCTTCGACAGGTTCAGGGTGACGGATTATAAAAGTCCATGGCTGAGCCGCAAAATGTCCGGGGGTTTATTGTAGGGCGGATGCCGTTCGGAAATACGAGTCTCATCGTGCGGTGTCTGTGCCCGACGGGGCGGCTTTCGCTGATGGCGAAGGGGGCGACGCGGCCAAAGGGAGCGTTCACGGGGGCGCTGGATCTTTTTTATCTGGTCGATCTGCAATATCAGCCGGCGCGGACGGGGGAGATGCACACGCTGCGGGAGGTAAAGCTGGTGGAGGCCCACCTCGGATTGCGGCGATCGTATGCGAACCTGGTGGCGGCGCAGTATTTTGCGGCGCTGATTGAGGCGATCACAGAAGCGGGGACGCCGGTGCCGGGGGAGTATGAGCTTTTTGCGAAAGCGCTGACGTATTTGTGCGAGACAGATATTTCGTGGCGGGCGATGGAACGGTTTGAGCAGCGTATCCTGGCACTGGCGGGGATTGCTCGGCCAGACCATGATTTGCCGCGGGCGTTCCAAGCACTGCATCACAAGGTGCCAAGTTTGCGGGAAGATTTACTTAAACTGCTGGTTCCTGCAACCTCTTGATTCATCCGCCATGTCCACGCCCAAGCCTGTTTTCTCCAAGCCCAGCTTCATTCTTGATCTGAAAAAACTGCGGTACAATCCGCATGACGATTTGATTTTTCCCTCGGTGATCCGGGTGGATGGGCTGATCGAAAAGCCGCTGGGGAAATACTACCTGTATTATGCCCCGCACGACACGCCGGGTGGGATTTGTCTCGCTTACGCCAATGAGGTGCAGGGCCCTTGGATGGAGTATGGGGGAAATCCGATCCTGGGCCGAAAGTGGGAGCCGCATTATGAGGTCTCGCATATCTCGAGCCCGCACATCCTCTGGATGGAGGACGTGAAGAAGTTTTATCTCTATTTCCACGGAGAAAATGACACGACGCGGGTGGCGAGTTCGACCGATGGGATTCACTTCACGTACGAGAAGGTGGCTGTGTCGACGGCGATGTACGATGGGATTTCGGAAGCGTCGTATGCGCGGGTGTTCCCCTGCACGACCGGACCCGCCGGGATGCGTTTTGTGATTCTCTTCATGGGCAACAACCAAGGCACACGCCGGATTTATGCAGCGTGGTCGCGCGATGGGCTGACATTTACCGCGCAGAAGAAGCCTCTCGTGAATCCACCACCGGGAACGGAGGTGACCCAGGTAGGCGGGCCGTGGTACCTGCCGTGGCAGGGGAAAAACTACGTCGTTTTTCATGGGGACAAGACGCCGCCGGATTTGAGCGCGGTCTCGTCAGACATTTATATCGCGGATGTTGGTGCGGAGTTTTCCGAGGAAAATCATCTCGGTGTGTTTTACAGCAGGCAGGCCTTTTCGGAGGAGAAGCGACGGGTGTCGGACCCGTGTTTTTTCCACGACAAGGGGAAGGACTGGTTTTTCATGGCGGTGGGACCGCGGCTGAAGCAGACAATTGCGCTGGCGCAGGTGACGGGGCTGTAAACGGAACTGATCCTTCGACTTCGTTGCGCTTCGCTCAGGAAGACGGCGCTTTCGTTGAGGAAATCTTTTATGTCGCCTTGGCCAGGGCGCGCTTTTCTTCTTCGAGCAATTTCGCCTGGGCTTTGGACTGGTCGGAAACGATGAGCCGGCGGGGTGTGGTGGGCTTGAAGTCGTAGTGATCGACGCCGAGGCCGCGCAGCACGGCGAGTTCGACCGGGGAGTAGTCGTCCTTGTTGGAGCGGTTGAAGTTCATCGGCTCGGCGAGTTGCAGGGCGGGGTTGGTGATGAAGCGGGCCACGCCGGAATGATTCTGCGAGGTGGTGTGAAGCATGTAGGGATGCATCAGGACGACATCGCCGGTGTTGCCGGTCCATTCGATGAACTCGTGGCATTCCTTGATCAGTTCCTTGAAACCGAACTGGCCGGGCTCGACGCCCTCGGGGCGCTCGGCAAGGAAGCGGGCAAGGACGCCGACGGAATCAAGCGCGCCGAAAGTACCTCCGCCCCTGGGCTTGATGTCGGAGGAGATGAAGATCATGAGCAGACCCTGCTCGGGAGAATCGAGGAAGTGGTGGAACCAGTTGCCGTCCTTGTGCCAGCCGGGGGACTCGGCGGACGGGGGCATCCAGGGACGGTCGACACCTTCGCTGAAATTCACGATGAAACCCTCGGAATACATCATCATGGGCTTCTTGATGCGGTCGGCACCGCCGACGAGGTCCGCGGCGGCGGCGTAGGCCTTCGGCGAATAGGTCTCGAGGTCCACCTGATGGTCGAGCGCCATGTGGATGCGCGGTTTTTCCCAAGTCTTGGGATCGTTGCGGTCGTAGCCGAGTCGCTTGAAGGCGTAATCGGTCCGCTCCCTGGCAAATTCCGGGGAAACGCAGCCGGGGACGGTCACGTAACCGTGTTGGATGAAGTGTTCGATCTGATCGCTACTCAGGAAACGAGGGGTCATGGGCGCAGGGTATGACGTGGAAAGGCGGTGTCAAATCCCGGTTCTGACGGCAAAGGTTCCAGGGCTTCCCACGATCCGGGCTTGTCGGACTGCTGCGGGAACGTAGTTTTGGGGTACTATGGGCATTGTCATTCCGCCGTCCCCTCCTGTGCCGGCGCCAGCGAAAGAATCCCGGTCTTCTGTAGGGCTCGTACTGTTTGGCGTGGTTTTTGCGTTGCTGGCGGCAGCGATCTTTACGGCCAAAGTCCAGGCTCCTCCTCCGTCTGATACACCAATGACGATTTCCCCCATGCCCACCCTGCCCCTGAAATATCCTCCCACCCGAAAAGTCGATGCGTTCGATACCTACTTTGGCGTGAAGGTGCCCGACCCCTATCGCTGGCTGGAGAATGGCAAATCGCCCGAAGTGCAGGAATGGCTCAAGGCGGAGAATAACCTGACCCGCAGTTTCCTTGATGCGTTACCGGGCCGGGCGGCGCTGGAGGCACGTTACCGGCAGTTGCTTTACATCGACACGATCACGGCACCGGGCCGGGCGGGCGACCGGCTCTTTTACATGAAGCGCAAGTCGAACGAGGAGAAGGCGGTGCTTTACTGGCGGCCCGTCGACAAGCCGAACGAAGAACATGTCCTGATCAATCCCAATGAGGCGATCTCGGTCAACAATGCGTCGCTGGGACAGACAATCCCCTCACACGACGGGAAGCTGCTTGTCTACACGCTAAAACCGAACAACGCGGATGAAGCGACGCTTTATGTGAAGGACGTGGCAACCGGAAAGAACCTGCCCGGCGAGGAAATTTCCGGTGCGAAGTATGCGGGGCCTTCCTGGATGCCGGACAACTCAGGATTTACCTACACGTACCTTCCTCCAGCCGACCCGGCGAACATCGCAGAGCGTCCGGGTCTGGCCGAAATCCGTTATCACCAACTGGGAACGGACCCGAAAAAGGACCCTGTCATCCATGCGAAGACGGGCGATGCGACCAAGTTTGTGGGAGCTTATATTTCCCGCGACGGCAAATGGATTTTCTTCGAACAGCAAAACGGTTGGGACAAGAATGATATCTACTATCAGCCCCTCAAGGGACAGCCGACTGAGGCGATCGCCAACAAATGGCAGCCGATCGTGGTGGGGAAGCCGTTTCTCTATTCACTCTCGGCCTGGAATGGGCAGGCCTACATCCTGACCAACGAGGACGCGCCTCATTATCGGGTCTTTTCGGTCAGTCTCGATGATCCCCGCCGGGACAAGTGGCATGAGATCGTGCCCGAATCGACCAGCGTGGTGATCCAGGGCCTGGAAGTGGTGGGCAATCGCCTGGTGCTGGATGAACTGGAGAAGGTCATCGGCAAGGTGGAGATCCGCGAGTTGGATGGAACGTTGGTGCGACAGCTCGACTTGCCCGGGTTGGGCAGCGTTGGCCAGCTTTCCGGCGAACCGGACCATGACGAGCTCTATTACAGCTTCGTCAACTTCACGACTCCGCCGGAAATCTTCCAGACGAACGTGAAGAATGAGGACCAAGTGCTTTGGGCCAAGATTGAAGTTCCGGTCGACCCCTCCCCCTACGTTGTTGAACAGAAATTTTTTCCCTCGAAGGACGGCACCCGCATCCCGATGTTCATCGTGCATCGCAAGGACATCCTGCTCAATAACAGTACGCCATTTTTGCTCACGGGATACGGTGGCTTTGGGGTGAGCGAAACGCCCTACTTCTCACCGGGCTTTTATCCGTGGCTCGAAGCGGGAGGCGGCTATGCGGTGGTGAACCTGCGCGGCGGAGGGGAATTCGGCGAGCAGTGGCACCAGGATGGCATGTTGCTGAAGAAGCAGAACGTTTTCGACGATTGCATCGGTGCGGCGGAGTTCCTGATCAGCCAAGGCTATACCAATTCCGACCGGCTCGCGTTTCGCGGCGGTTCCAACGGTGGACTGCTGGCCGGAGCGATGATCACGCAGCGGCCGAACCTCTTTCGCGCTGTGATTTGCGAAGTGCCGTTGCTCGACATGATCCGCTACGACAAGTTTGGCAGCGGCAAGACGTGGGTGCCGGAATATGGATCGCCCGAAGAAGAAACCCAGTTCAAGGCATTGCTGGCTTATTCTCCGTATCATCATGTCATTCCCGGCACAGCGTATCCGGCGGTGTTGATGTGCAGCGCGGCGAATGATGATCGCGTTGATCCAATGCACGCGCGCAAGATGACGGCCGAGTTGCAAGCTGCGACGAGCAGTCCGAATCCCATTTTGCTCCGCGTGGAGTTGCAAAGTGGTCACGGTGGCGGAGATCAGGTAAAGAAAAACGTCCGCTATGGCACCGATATTTGGGGCTTTTTGATCCATGAATTGGGCGCAAAAACGCCCGGAATAGCCCAAAATCAAGACGGAAACTATTGATAGTCAGTATTTTAACTCATTTCTTTGACAGTTGGGCCGCGACCATTACAATACTAGTCCGCAGAGCATCGTCTCGCGGACTAAATTTAAATGGGATCGAGGTGAATTACGTTGAGTGAAGTACGACTAAAAAAAGGTGAGTCCGTTGATAAGGCGTTGCGACGCCTGAAGAAGAAGCTGGATCGTGAAGGCACGTTGCGCGAAGCGCGCACACGCCGCAATTACGAGAAGCCCAGCGAGAAGCGTCGCCGTAAGGCCAAGGAACCGAAGCTGAATTACTGGGGAAGCTTTTCCCTCTGATTTTGCCCGCCCATTGGAAATAGAAAATCCGGTTTGGATAAATATCCAAACCGGATTTTTCCTTTCTACGCGAGGCACTTGGGCGCTCGCGAAAGCTTAGTGGTGTCCGCCGCCACCGCCATGCCCACCTCCGCCGCCATGGACGTTGGCATTGGCACCATTCCAATTGCCGCCGTGGCCGCCGCCATTCCAGTTGCCGTGAACGTTGGCGTTATTCCAATTGCCGTGGCCACCGTTCCAGTTGCCTCCACGGTATCCGTTCCAATTGCCATGATAGGCGTAACCATTGTAACCGCGGTAATAACCGCCGCCCCAGTATCCATGATACCAAGGATAATAGCCCGGCCCGAAATAGACGGCAGGTCCACCGTAGTATCCATAATAGTAAGGGGGCGGATAGTAATAGCCCGGATAGTAAGCGGGACCGCCGACATTAAATCCGACACCCACCACAACCCCTGCTTGGGCTGACGACATCGTGGAAAACGACGCGATCGCAAGCAAGGCCAGCACCAACAAGAGCTTTTTCATAATAGTTACCTCACATCTTAAGACGCTTAGCCACCTGAAGTGTTTCAAACTTCTTTTGCCTGCTTGGGCAAGTGCCACAACGCGTATGAGATCGGTCACTGCCCTTGACCGCCTTCTACCCACCTCCTATATCCAGAACAGACGCATGATCCTTTTTCGCACGGCCACTCTTTTCGCCTGTTTGCTCTTTTCAGCTCTTCTCCTGAGGGCGGGGCCGGTGAAGTTGGGGATCGATGTGCTGGAGGAGCACCAATTCGACAAGCTGAAGGGATTGCGTGTCGGATTAATTACGAATGCGACCGGGATCGATTCCCGCGGCGTGAGTACGGTCGATATCCTGCGCAAGGCACCCGGCGTGAAACTGGTCGCGCTCTTCGGACCGGAGCATGGCGTCTATGGTTCCGATTGGGCGGGCGCCTATGTACCTTCGAGCACCGATCCGCACACGGGATTGCCGGTCTATTCGCTCTACGGCCCGACGAACAAGCCGACGGCGGCGATGCTCAAGGGGATCGATGTACTGGTCTACGACATCCAGGACATTGGGTGCCGCAGTTATACGTACATAAGCACGCTCGGCCTCGCGATGGAGGCGGCGGGCGAGGCGGGGATTCAATTTTTTGTGCTCGACCGGCCGAATCCGCTGAATGGGAACCGGGTCGAGGGGATGATGCTGGACCCGCAGTTCCGTTCGTTTACGTGCCAGTGGAATATTCCGTATGTGTATGGGCTGACGCCCGGGGAACTGGCCTACATGATCCAGCAGACGAAGGGTTGGATCAAAAAAACACCGAAGCTCACCGTGGTGCCGATGACGGGTTGGTATCGCTCGATGTATTGGGAGGACACGAAGCTGGTTTGGATTCCGACTTCGCCGCATATCCCGACCTCAGAGACGGCGCTTTATTACGTGGCGACAGGATTTCTCGGCGAGGCAGGCGGGGTGTGCAATGGCGTCGGGTACACGGTGCCGTTCGCGGTGTTTGGGCATTCGAGCTTCAACTCATTTACGCTGACGGACAAATTTACGGAAATGCAGGTTCCGGGGACGTTGTTCGAGCCGGTGACGTTCAAGCCGTTCTATCAGGTCTTCAAAGGGCAACTGATCAACGGGACGCAGATTCATTTTATCGACCGGGACAAGGTGAACCTCTGCAACCTGGCGGTGCAGATTCTTTATACGATGTACCACTCGCCGGGGGTGAAGATGTTCCAGACGTCGAAGGACGGGGATTCGGGCCCGAGCGCGTTTGACCACATTGCGGGGAGCGATGCGCTGCGACTGGCGCTGCAAAAAGGGGAGACGCCGGAGCAGATTATCTCGTCATGGCAGGCGGGGCTGACGGCGTTTCGCGAGGCGCGGCGTCCTTACTTGCTTTACGGGGAGCGTCCCTAGGTGCGATGATGGGAGATAGCAGAGATACCTGCCAAATCCATGTTCCAGATAGTCTTCAACGATCGCAGCGCTGTCGAACTGGCCCAACTGCCCAAGTTGCTCCAGTTGCAAATCCTGAGTGAATTTAATTTTCTGCCGGAAGACCTTGAGAAGGCGGACCCGGAAAAATTCGGGAAACTCCAGCGCGAAAAACGGAACCTTTACCGTTACCGGACGAAGGAATACCGGATTTATTTCGAGCGGACCGACGCGGGGCTGCTGATTCATCGCGTGCTGCACAAGAACACACTGAAGGACTTTTTCTTCCGCACGAAATTGCCGATGGCCGAAGACGAGATGTTGCAGAAAGCGCCGGAGTTCTGGGAGTTGATCGACGGGCGGAGATAACCGGCGCAAAGCCGATTGTTTCCCACCTCCAACCGCGCTAAGCTGGGAGAGCCGTGCCGCGCTTCAAGATTTCGTATAATTGGTATCGTTTCATGGGGATCAGCACCCTGTTTCTAACCGGGTACATTGTGATCATCGGGATTTTTGGGAAGACCGATATCAGTCCGTTGCTGCCGACGGAGCTGGCGAGCTCAATCCAGGCGCATTGGCCGGACATGCCGTTTTTTACCGCGCGGAAGGAATTTTTGCATAACGGGAAAGAAGAGAAGATTTTTTTAACCGTGCCGACGCGGCAACTTACGCCGCAGGAGATTGCAGCGTTGGAGGCGGTCCGGCCACCCGTGAAAACGCCTCCGAACAAGTCGTCTACTTCCGCGCCGGTGGCGCGATGAAGTTGAGGGCGTCGTCCCACCAGGTGAGCTCGGGGGAATTGGGCCAACTGTTGTGGTCCGCGTTTTCGTGCATGATGACCTTGGGGGAACCCGGGAGATTTGCGATCAGGTTCGAGGTAAGCTTCGGCGGAATTACCTCGTCCTGACCACTGCGGACGATGCAGATGGGATGGGGAAACTTCTGAAGATTGGCGATGGTGTCGTACTTATCGATCATCAGGAGACGAACCGGGATCCAAGGATAGAGGCTGAGACCGACATTGGCGATGTTGTCCCAAGGCGTTAGAAGAACGAGACCGTGGACGGGTAGGGTCGGATCGGCACAGACCGAAGCGGCCACTCCAGCCCCGAGGGATTCGCCCCAGACATAGATGGGACCGTAGCCAGCCTGATCGAGGGAGCGGATGAGCGCCTGGGCATCGGGGACGATGGTGGTTTCGCCCGGTTTGCCGGGACGCCCGCCGTAACCGGGATATTCGTAGAGAAAGGTGCGGAAGCCGCGACGCTTGAAGGCGTCGACATAGTTCCCGCGCTCGAAAGCGCAGCCACCGTTGCCGTGGAAGAGGATAACGGTGCCGCGCGGGGCGGGGGAGGTGAAATCGGAGCGGACGTAGCCCTGCGGGCCCTCGGCTCCCGGCGTGGTGAGGGGCCAGGGATGGAGATCGAACTGCTGGGCGGCGACCTGCACAGCCCGGTCAGCGGGGATGATCTCTCGCGGGTAGGTCAGGCTGTTCTGGATGGAGTAGAGATACACGCAGATGATGGCATAGCCGATCAAGGCGTAGACCACCAGCCGTTGCAAAAGGCGGAGAGGGTGGTACCAGGGCCGTTTGGACTTTGCGGGGGGATTCGAATCGGCCATGGGGGAGGCTAAAGGACGGCAAACCGAATAGCAACGACAGCAGTCATCCGGATAAAGGCGTCCTCGGAAAATGAGGGCCTTCGACAATTCTTTGCTTCGCTGCCGCTTTGCTCCGGACGACAGAGTTTAAAAAATGCGGATTGTTACAGAATCGTGGCGCTTTCTAGCTTGCCGCCGCCGCCGCACACCGCGACACTTTATGGGCTATGGATAATACAGGCCCGCAGGTTTTCACCGGCAACGCCAACCCCGCCCTCGCCCAGGAAATCGCCGATTACGTTGGCGTCCCGCTCGGCCAAGCGACGGTGACTTCGTTCCCGAATGGCGAAACATTCGTCAAAATCAACGAGAACATCCGGGGCCGCGACGTCTATATCGTCCAGCCGACGGCACCGCCGACCAACCAGAATTTGATGGAGCTGCTGATCATGATCGACGCGGCACGGCGGGCCAGCGCGATGCGCATCACGGCGGTGGTTCCCTTCTACGGTTATGCCCGGCAGGACCGCAAGGACCAACCACGCGTGCCGATCACGGCGAAGCTTGTCGCCAATCTGCTCGCTTCCAGCGGGGCGAATCGCGTGCTCTGCATGGACCTGCACGCGCAGCAGATCCAGGGTTTCTTCGATATTCCGGTGGACCATCTCTACGCCGCGCCGGTACTGTACCGTTACCTGTCGACGCTGAAATTGAACAACCTGATCGTCGTGTCGCCGGACGTCGGTGGGATGAAGATGGCCTCGGCGTATTCGCAACTGCTGCATACCAGCCTGGCCATCGTGGCCAAGCAACGGACCAGCGCCACGTCGGTGGAATCGCAATATCTCGTGGGTGATGTGGAGGGCCGGGACGTTCTCATGGTTGACGACCTGACCGAAACCGCCGGCACGCTGACTGCCGCCGCCAAACTGCTGAAGGAAAAGGGCGCCAAACGCGTTCTCGCCGCCGTCTCGCACTGCCTGCTGACGGACATGGCCATCAAGCGGTTCCAGAACTCGGACATCGATGAGGTCATCACGACGAACAGCACCGTGGTGGCGCCGATCCCGGGCTTCAAGCTGACGGTGCTGAGCATCGCTGAGCTGCTGGGTGAGGCGATCAAGCGGATCAACGGCGGTGAATCGGTCTCCTCCCTGTTCGAAGTCAACGGGAAGGGCAACAAGGACCTGCTCTAGGCTCTCGGCGTTTCCTGACACAGGCCGGTCACAGGAGAACGTGTGAAGATTTGCGACGTCACCCAGTTTTACTCGCCGGTCAGCGGTGGGGTGAAGCGCTACATCTCGGAGAAGCGGCTGCATGTCGTCGAACATACGAGAGACGAGCATCACCTTATCATTCCCGGCAGCACGACGCGGTATGAACGCGAAGGGAGGCTGCATCTGCATACGATCCGCTCACCGCGGCTCGACTTTTTCTCCCGCTATCCGTCGCGGTACCGGCTGATCCTGAATACACAGATCGTGCTCGATATGCTGGACGATATCCGGCCCGACGTGATTGAGTCGGGCGATCCGTATCACCTCGCATGGACATGCCTGCGCGCGGGCGGACAGATGCATACGCCGGTCTTTGGCTTTTATCACTCGCATTTTCCCGAGGCATATTTGCGGACGGCGCTGAAGTATGGCGGCTCGTGGGTGCGCGATGCTGTGCTCAATTACGCGGAGGATTATATCGTGAAGCTCTACGGGCATTTTGCCGCGACGCTGGTGCCATCGGAGCATCTGCGGCAGGTGCTGCATGGGTGGGGGCTGACGAACACGGTGACGCTGAATCTTGGCGTCGATACGAAGGCGTTCCGGCCTGTGCCGCACGATGAGGGACTACGGGAAGAGCTCGATCTGCCTCGCGACAAGAAAGTATTGCTCTATGTGGGGCGGCTTTCGGCGGAAAAGAATATCGAAATGCTGCTGGCGGCGTTCGAGGCGCTGCACGCGCGGCATCCCAACACGTATCATTTGGTGATTGTGGGCGACGGGCCGCTGCGGCGCATTTTGCCCGCTACGCGGCACAAGACCGGCGCGTTGACGTGGCGGTCTTATATCCAGGACAATGCGAAGCTGGCACGGTACTATCACGCGGCGGATCTGTTCATTCATCCGGGCGTCTGCGAGACATTCGGGTTGGTGGTACTGGAAGCACAGGCGTGTGGGTTGCCTTGCGTGGGAGTGCGTGGGAGTTTCATGGACGCGAACATCATGGTCGGGCTCGACCAGTGGGCGACGAGCAATGAGCCCAACGCGATCGCCGATGCAATTGAGCGGTACGAGCACCAGGACTTGGCGGCGCTCGGCGCGGAAGCGTCGCGGCTGGTGCATGCGCGATTTTCGTGGGACAAAGTTTTCGCACGACAATGGGCGCTCTACACGCGTGCGCGACTGCATGGAGCGGAGGCGCTGCATACGATCGACCCGCATCCGTTCTCGCCGGATTTGGCGGCGGGGTAGATCCTAAAGTTATGGCACTTTCGGCTGAAGAACTGAAGATAGGCCAAGAAACTTTTACCCGCATTACCGATTATGAGCTTCGGAAGAAGGGTCGGCTTTGGACCTACTTTGGCCTTGTTTTCTGGTCATTTCAAACGTCGTTACTTTATCTACTCCGACCAAGCCATACGGGTCTTGCAATCGTCATCATTTGGTTCGTGATGGCCCTATTGTTCCTCAAAGGAATGTGGGAAAGCAAAAGAGCCTATCTCCGCGATTCGGTGACTTTGGAAGAGTTGAAAAAACGCCATGGTTCCGAAGTCTCTTTCGATGTGGAATCAAAAACTGAGAAAGATCCTGCGGACACAAACAAAACGGGCGAACCACTAAGCATAGCGGTAGCCCTCTTGGCATTTTGTGTGTTTTTGATCGCATGCTTTATCTTCGCAAAAGTAATTGGCTCCTTATTTCTTCGTTTGCATTGATTGGGAAAGCCTATTTACCCGCTCATTATCAATGAGTCTTGTCTTACCGACGAAGATAGCAGCGCAAAGGCGGTCGTTGGTCAGGTCGACGTAATCAACGCGAAGACCTGCGACGCATTTCAGTTTGGCGCGGAGCCAGGAAGCGGACTTCGCTTCGTGTTTGGCGGCGCGTTGGAGCAACTTGGCGAATTCGACGGCGACGGACCGTTCCTCCGGCGAGAGATACCGATTACGAGAACTCATCGCGACGCCATCGGGATCGCGGACGGTGGGGGCGATGACGAGTTTGAGCGGCACGTCGAGGTCGCGCACCATACGGGTGATGACGTCGACCTGCTGGGCGTCCTTCTGGCCGAAGTAGGCGCGGGTGGGACGGGTGAGGTTGAAGAGTTTCAGCACGACGGTGGCGACGCCGCGAAAGTGGCCGGGACGGGAGGCGCCATCGCGACCTAGCGAGGCGGTCCCTTCTTCCACGTAGGTCGAGTGGTCCGGCAGGTAGAGATTTTGCGGGGCGAAGACGAAATCGACACCGGCCTTACGGCACATCGCAAGATCCTGGCGGCGCGGGCGCGGATAGCGGGCGAGATCCTCCTTGGGGCCGAACTGGGTCGGGTTGACGTAGATCGTGACGACGACCTTTTTGCATTCCTTGCGCGCACGGTGGATGAGGGTGAGGTGGCCCTCGTGCAGCGCACCCATGGTGGGGACGAGGCCAATCGATTCGCCCGAGCGGACCCACCGATCGCTTTGCCGCTGCATGGCAGTCATGGTGCCGATGACCTTCATGGCTTTATTGGGCCTGAACCGCGAGCTCTTCCTTGACCATCTCCCTGATGATCTCGGGCAACAGCATCCGGGCTTTCCAGTTGAGTTCCTTTTGCGCCCGGGCGGCATGGCCGTAGCTCATGTCGATGTCGGACGGGCGCCGTAATTCCTCGTCAAAGACCACGTAATTGCTCCATTTCAAATCGAGGGCCTCGAAGACCTGGACGACGTAGTCCTGCAACGAGGTGCAGACTCCGGTGGCGATGACGTAGTCCTGCGGCTTGTCCTGCTGGAGCATGAGCCACATTGCTTCGACATAGTCCGGTGCCCAGCCCCAGTCGCGTTTGATGTCGGTGCGACCGAGCTGGAGCATTTCGGCCGAGCCGTTCTTGATCCGGACGGCGGCGGAGACGATTTTTTTGGTCACGAACCGGGCCGGGCGGAGTGGGGACTCGTGGTTGAAGAGGACGCCGGTGGCGCAATAGAGCTTGTAGGCCTCGCGGTAGTTGGCCACGGTGAAATGGGCGGCGGCCTTGGCGGTGGCGTAGGGACTTCTGGGCTGGAACGGCGTCGACTCGTCCGCGCCGTGGGGGGTATTGCCGAAGACTTCGCTCGAGCCGGCGTTGTAGAGACGGACGTCTAAATCGAGCATGCGCAGGCACTCGAGAATGTTGAGCGTGCCGACAGAAATGCTTTCGAAGGTCTCAACGGGATAGGAGAAGGAGAGGCCGACGGAGGTCTGCCCGGCAAGATTGTAAAGTTCCTGCGGACGCACCTTTTGCACGACTGACATGACGCTGCGAAAATCGGAGAGTGCGAGGGAGTGAAAAGTGACCTTGTCCCGGAGACCCAGACGGGTCAGCCCCGGAAAGCTGGCAAGTTCGTGATCGCGGGAAGTTCCATGAACTTCATAGCCCTTGTCGACGAGCAGTTGCGTCAGGTAAGTGCCGTCCTGCCCGGAGATACCGATGATCAGGGCCTTTTTCTTCATGGGGAAACTTTCGAGGAGAGATGAGCGGGCACGATGTTTATTTAATCGAGTTTAGGTCCGGTGCAAAGGAATAGAAGGTGGAACGCGCGTTGTCGTTAGACGAAAGCTTTCAAGACCTCGATCGAAAATTTTTCATGTCGACGACCTGCCTCTGATGGAAACCGACGAAAAGCGCCCTGACCTGCAGGTTGATCTGGACCTGGCAGGGGGTGAAGTCTTTGGAAATATCGGGTCGTGTGTAGTGGAAATCGAGCTTCGGAATCGTGGCGAGGAACCAGGCGACAGAGACCGGTTTGTCGAGGCTGGCCTCGGTCTGGAGGACGTCGTAGGTATCGGTGCTGATCCACATTTTGCCGTGGAGCTGGTTCACGACTTTTTCGGTCTCGTCCTTGTAGGGCTGGTCGGGCTTGGGGGTGAAAGCGATCACGTAGGCGCGATGACCGTTGAGGTGCGTCTCTTCCGCGAGCGAGAGGGTGAAGCGATTGACCAGTTGGCGGAGGGTGAAGTTGTTTTTGTTGCCTTCGACATCGCGCCCCTTTTCCTGGGCCTCGGCGTCGTCGGGATTGGTGGGGATGTGGTCACCTTTCACGGAGATGATCTTCATGGGGGGATTGCCCCCGGGATAGATGATCATCTCGAGTGTCTCGTGCTTGGTGACAGCACCCTGACCGTCGAGTTCATCGACATTGGCCGTCTGGTCATATTGCATCGTCTGGAGCATTTTCTGGCGCTCGTCATCGTGGGCCAAAGTGTGATCGACGATCTTTTGCAGGGAAGGCGTTTCGGCATGGAGGCAGACAGGCCCAAGGAGCACGACAAGAGCCCCGAGAGAAAGACAACGCCCTAAAGCGAACACCTGCATCATGCGGGAAAGATAGCATGGCGCCGCCCATTTCCCAGAAGGCAAATGAGCGGTCGCGGCACGGGCTTGTCTTCACCCGGCTTTTTCCTTACCGTTGCCTCTCGCCATTCCGCTTTTTCCATGTCTGAAACCGATCCTGATCTCGTCCTGAGTTGTGAGGGCATTCACCGCTTCCTGGGCAAGGACGAAAACAGCGTCCATGTCCTCAAGGACATCTCGCTCCAGTTACATACGCAGCGGGTCTACTCGATCATGGGGCCGTCCGGCTGCGGCAAGAGCACGCTGCTTTATCTGTTGGGTCTGCTTGACCGGCCGGATAGCGGGACGCTCTGGATTTCGGGCGAGGAGGTCTCCGGGATGGGCGACCGGGAGCTCTCGCACTTTCGCAACCGGGAAATCGGCTTTGTCTTCCAGTTCCACTTTTTGCTGAAGGAATTCAGCGCGATGGAGAACGTGCAACTGCCCATGCAGCGCGCGGGAAGTTATTCTCGGGCGGACATGAACGAACGGGCGGCCTACCTGCTCGAACTGGTCGGGCTGGGTGACAAGATGCATCGCAGCGCCAACCATCTTTCGGGCGGAGAACAGCAGCGCGTGGCGATCGCCCGTGCCCTGGCCAACGCCCCGCGGCTTTTGCTCGCAGACGAGCCGACCGGCAATCTCGATACCGTCAATTCCAATCGCATCTTCGATGTGCTGCAGATGATCGCGCGCGAAACGGGGCTGGCGTTGTTGATCGTCACGCACAATTCCCAGATCGGCGAGGCTTCCGACCATGTTTTCTCGATGAAAGACGGCAATCTCGTCGACTAGAATCGGCCCTCTGGCGGAGATATTTTCGTTGCCATGATTCTCACCCGTCCTAGTCTCTCGACGATGGGATGGAAGCGCTATTGGGACATTATTCTTTATCGGACCTACGCCGAGCTCAAGGCCGAGGCCCAGCTCAGCTACATGGGGTATGTCTGGTGGGTGCTGGAGCCATTGCTGAACGTGATCCTGTTCTACGTGATCCTGGCGTACATCCTGGAACAGTCGACGGTCGGCGCGATTGGCTTTCTGGTGGTCGGCGCGGTAACCTGGCAATGGTTTAACGCCAGCGTGATGGGGGCGGCCAATTCGGTGATCGATGCCGGGGCCATGTTGCGCCAGATCTATCTTCCGAAAATGGTTTTGCCGCTAATCCTGATCTTGTCGAGCACGTGGAAGTTTCTCTTTCTCTTCGTTCTGCTCGTTCTTTTTTGCTGGGTCACGGGCCATCCTCCAGCCGTATCGTATATCGTCCTGCCGGTCCTGATCCTGCTCGAGTTCATGGTGATCGTGGCCTTCACCCTTCCGCTCGCTTTTGTCATGCCCTATTTCCCGGATGCGCGAGTCACCGTCGAGGCGATCCTGCGCTCGGCGATGCTGGTTTCCGGCATTTTCTTTCCCGTCGAGAAGCTGCCCGAGTCGTATCGCCTCTACTTCCACCTCAATCCCATGGCGGATTTGATTGAAGCCTTTCGTGCCGTGCTGATCGATGGCCAGTGGCCACGCTGGGATCTCATGGCGTATGTGGGTGGATTCAGCTGCGCAGGACTGCTCCTGGCGATCTGGTTCCACAACCTGGTCGACCGATCCATGGTCAAGGCGATTCACCGATAGGACTGCATATGGCCGATGTTTTAATTTCTTTGGACAAAGTCGGGGTCTGTTACCGGCGGGCGCAAGGCTTCTTCAAAAGCGCTAAGTCCGATTTTTGGGCATTGGAAGCGCTCACTCTCCAGATTCCAGAAGGGGAAACCATCGGCATCCTGGGCCGTAACGGAGCCGGCAAGAGCACGCTGTTGCGATTGATTGCCAACATCATCCAGCCCGATCGCGGCAAGATCACCTTCCGGCGCGGGCTGCGAACCACGCTGCTCTCCATCGGGGTCGGCTCGCACTCCACCCTTTCGGGCCGGGAAAATGCGGTCCTCAATGGCATGATGCTGGGCGCCACCAAGCAGCACATGATGAAGAGTCTGGAACGGATCAAGGAATTTTCCGAGCTCGGCGACTTCTTCGACGAGCCGATTTACACCTACTCCAGCGGCATGGCGGCTCGGCTCGGTTTTGCGACAGCCCTGGAGGTCGACCCGGATGTGATGCTGATTGATGAAGTCCTCGCGGTGGGTGACTCGAGCTTTCAACACAAGTCGGCCACCGCGCTCAAGAACCGACTCCATAGCGGCAAGACGGCTGTCCTGGTTTCGCATGATCCGCGGACCATCCTGGATTTGTGCAGCAGCGCAGTCTGGATTGAAAATGGGGTAGCCCTGGCCGAAGGAAAAGCCGCTGTCGTGGCCAAGCAATACGAAAAATTCATGGCCTCAGGCGCCCCTCATCCTGCGATGATCCCCAACGTATGATCTATTTGGACGTCACGAGCGCCTCGGCTTCCCCTGTTAACATGGGCGTACAGCGCACGGTACGTGGGATCTATTCGCACCTGAAGCCGCGCACCGCGGTGACGCCGGTTTGCTGGGACTTTGCCAAGAAGCGTTATGCAGAGCTTTCCCCGCGCGAACTCGGTTTTTTGGAGGAACCTTTTGCCGCCTACGGGGAATCGGTCGGCACGCCGGGGCGGTGGGACCCGAAATTCTGGTACGAATCGTGGAAAGACTATTTCAGCCGGGGTGAACGAGGCCTGCCGATGACCACCGTCCTGGCCGAAGGCAACACGCTTTTTGTCCCTGACCTTTGCTGGGACGCACGGATTCATTCGTGGAAGAACATGGTCGATTACCCGGGCCGCAAAATCGCCCTCCTGCATGACGCGATGCCGATGCGCATTCCGGGCCAGGCTGACAGCAACGACAAACTTTTTGACGTTTACCTCCGCGAATTGACCCATTTTGACCTGACCATCTGCATTTCGCAAGAGGTGAAGGAAGACCTGCTGGGGTTCTGGGAAAAGCACAACATTCCGGTCAAACCGATCCGTGTACTCCCCTGGCCGGTGCCCTTCGAATCGGCGCGACCGGTGAATCCGCCCAAGCCGGAAAACCGCAGGGTCTTGTACGTGGCGCGCCTGAAATTGCGAAAGAATCATCTCGTACTCCTGGCCGCGTGCGAAAAGCTGTGGGAACGGGGCGAAAAATTCTCGCTCGACCTGATCGGGATCGAGGATGCGTTCACCGACACGCGCAAGATCCTCCGCGAGGTGCGGCGACTGGCGAAAACAGGACGGCCCGTCGAGTGGCACAAGCATGTCAGCGAAGCGTACCTGGATGCGGCCTACCGCGACTGCAGCTTCACGGCTTTCCCCTCGAAGATCGAGGGTTTCGGCCTGCCGATCATTGAGAGCTTGTGGCATGGGCGGCCGGTGATTTGCGGACGCAATGGGGCGATTGGCGAAGTCGCCATGGGCGGCGGCTGTTACCAGATCGACCAGAACAGCACGGACGAACTGGCCGATGCGATCCATCTTTTGCTCAATGACCGCAAGGTCTACGACCGGCTTTGCGACGAGGCCTCGTACCGGTCATTTCGCACGTGGGCCGATTATGGCCGCGACATGGATTCGGTCCTCAAAATCGGACCGGCAGCAGTGGGATGATCTTCATCGACGTCACCGGAGGATGTCTGCTTCCGCTGCAAAGCGGCATTCCCCGCACGACCCGCAATATTTACCGGCTACTGCAGGAACACCGCCCCGGCACCGTGCCCGTTGCCTGGCAGCCTTTTCGATTTGGCTACACGCGCCTGAGTGCCCGCGCCGAAGCGATCCTGGAAAACCGGTATTCGCTCCCTCCCGGCACCCGCGCACCCCGGGACGCCACCGGCCCCTTCCTCGCCGCCTGTCTTCGTGAACTGGCCTTGCCGTGGCCAAGGCGTGTACCCTTACATCGGACCATGCAGGCGAGGGATACGCTTTTGCTGACATCGCTTTTTCCCGACAACCGGCTCGAGCACCTCGCGAAGTTGTGCCTTGGTCCCGGCCGCCGCGTGGCGCTTTTTCATGATGCCATTCCGCTGGTCGACCCGAACGTCCCGGCGTGGGAGAAGAAGAGACACCTCAAGCTGCTGAAAGTGCATGCGGCGATGGATGTGAATTTGTCGGTTTCGCGCACTTCGCGCGAAATCCTGCTCGAACTTTGGAAAGCCAATGGCATTGCGCCCGCGCCAGTGGAAGTGCTGCCGGTCCCTCCCCATTTCGATCGTGCGCGGCCCGCCTATACACCGCCACCGGAATCGGCCAATGCGCTGTATGTGGGACGACTGAAACAGGTCAAGAATCACGCAACGCTTCTCGCCGCCTGCGAAATATTGTGGAAAGAAAAGGTCCCGTTTTCGCTCACGCTGATCGGCTGCGAAGATGAGGCGAAAGAATCGGCGGAAATCATCAACGAAATCCGTCGGCTCCAAAATGAGGGCCGTCCCCTGAGTTGGCGGGCGCAGGTTTCCGAGGATGAATTGCACGCCGCCTATCAGGCGAGCAGCTTCACCGCGTTCGCCTCGAAACATGAGGGCTTTGGTTCGCCGATCGTGGAAAGCCTGTGGCATGGACGACCCGTGATTTGCAGCGGCAGCGGCGCGATGGGAGAGGTCTCCACCGGGGCGGGATCGGTGCATGTCGATGTTGGAAATGCCACCGCGCTGGCGGAGGCGATGCGGAACCTGATCGTCAATCGGGAAGGATTGCTGGAATTATCGAAGGCCGCCTATGACCGGCCCCAAAGGACGTGGGCCGACTACTGGCGTGATCTCGAACCCTTCCTGCCATGATTTACCTCGACGTCACAAGCGCGGCCCAGTCGGTCCTCAACACAGGTGTGAAGCGGATGCAGCGAGGACTGCATGAGTACCTCAAAGCGGACGGAAATTATACGCCGGTTTGCTGGCAGTCGGCACGGCGCGGTTACCGGACGCTCAAAGAGACGGATTGGGCGAATCTTGAACAGACTTCACATAAGGACGTCAAGGGACTCGGGTTGTATGATATTTTCTCGCCCGGGCTGATTTCTGATTGGCTCCATCTTTTCGGCGACAGAGCCCACATGCTCGACTGGCCAGCGAAACTTCACCGCGGCGACCTGGTCCTGGTGCCGGATTTACTTTGGGACAATCGCGGAGCCTATTGGGCGCGGCAAGGGCCGTCCGAGGCACGGCGGGTCGGGATTTTTCATGACGCCATCGCGTTACGTCGACCAGAGCAATCGGGTATCGACCGGTTTCTCTGTGCGCGCGGAGTACGGGCCCTTGCGCACATGGATGGAGTGATCTGTATCTCGCAGGAGGCGGAAAATGATCTCCAGCATTACTGGAAGGAATTCGGCCTGAAGCCCGCGCCCACGAAGGTGATTCTCTGGCCGGTCCCCTTTTCTGGCGAGGCGCCGATGCTGGCGCCGAATTTCGCAGCCAAAAAAATCCTCTATGTCGCAAGGCTGGAGCCGCACAAGAATCATCTGCGACTGCTCGAGGCTTGCGAGGCGCTCTGGAAGCAAGGTGTTTCCTTCGAGCTGCGTTTGATTGGTTGTCTCGCATATCCCGGTGCTGCGCGGGAGATTCTGAATCGTGTCCGCTCGCTGGAAACCGCCGGTCGCGCGATTCGCTGGCAGGCGCATGTCAGTGAAGAGGAACTGCGCGCGGCTTACCAGGAAAGTTCGTTCACGGTGTTCCCATCGCTTTTGGAAGGATTCGGTCTGCCGATCGTGGAAAGCCTCTGGTACGGAAGGCCTGTCGTATGCGGAAAGAACGGGGCGCTCGGCGAAGTCGCTACCGGTGGAGGATGCGAGATGGTCGAGACGGAGGATACCTCCCTTATGGCCGATGGGCTGCGACGGCTCCTGACTGATGAGGCACGTTACCAGCAACTCTGCGACGAGATCCGGCAGCGCCCCTTCCGTACCTGGAAGGACTACTGGAAAGATGTGAGCGACTGGCTTGCGCTATAGCTCTTGTCAAATTTTAGGGAACCGCAATGCTCCTCTCATGGCCGCGCCAAAAAAGACCGTTTTCCTGACCGGGGCAAGCTCCGGCATCGGACTCGCCACGGCGCAGATTCTCTCGGAGAACGGATTTGCCGTGTGGGGCACGACGCGGGATCCGAAGAAAATTGCCACAGATGCTCCCTTTCGTCCGGTCGCAATGCGCCTGGAAGAGGTCGCTTCCGTGGAATCGGCCTGGAACGAAGCGCTCGCGCAGGCGGGACAGTTCGACATCGTCGTCCAGAATGCGGGCGCAGGACTTTTCGGCTCGATTGAAGAGGTGAAAATCGAGGACGCCCGCTGGCAATGGCAGGTGTTGGTCGAAGGGCCGCTGCAACTGCTGAAACTGGCCGCCGCTCATTTACGTCCACGCAAGGAAGGTCTTATCATTGGCGTCAGCTCACTCGCGGCGGAATTGCCGATGCCTTTTTCCAGTCACTACAGCGCGGGCAAGGCGGCATTCAGCGCTTTGCTCGCGGGATTGTCGATGGAACTGGAGCCGTTTCATGTCAGTGTGGTCGATTTGCGTCCCGGCGACATCCTGACCGCCTTCAACGATCAACTGCCCAAGACGATGTCCGCCGATTCAGCCTATCTTCCCTGGGCCAGCCAGGCTTGGGAGGAGACGGCCCGGTTGATGAAGACAGCCCCGCCGCCAGAATTAATTGCACGAGCTGTTCTCGCTACGGTCCAGGCCGCCAAGGCACCCGCACTTGTCCGCAGTGGAACTTTTTTTCAGGCGACGCTCAGCCCTTTTGGCGCACGCTTTATGTCGCGGCGCGCGCTGCTGAATTCGATTCGCGCCTACTACAAACTAAACAACATTGATGGAAAGAAGTGAAAAAAAGCGCATCCTCGTGATGACCTCGGCCACCGGCGCAGGACACGACACCCACGCCTACGCGACCACCGCCTGGTGCGAAAAGCTGTACGGCTCCAAGGTCGAAGTGATCGTTGACCACACGTTGGAGGATTCACATCCCATCTATCGTAAGGCGGTCGATTTCTATAATTGGATCCAGCGAAAATGTCCCTGGTTCCACCATATCTATTATAATGTAATTGAACTGCTGGAGGTGCTTAATCCCGGAACGGTCAGTCTCGGACGCGACTATTACATCAAGCTGCTCGAGCGGGTGCGGCCTCATGCGGTGATCAGTGTGATGGATTGCCTTAATCGTGGTTATTTTGAACTGGCCCGCGAGACGTTGGGAGCAGTCCGTTGCGCCACGTACTGCACGGAATGCTCCGATGGGTACGGTCACAGCCGGAACTGGGTCAATCCGCGCACCGGTTATTTTTTTGGACGCACGGAGGAAACTGTCCGCGACGCCTTGCGCCGGGGCGTGCCGCCGGACCGGACGCTGGTGGTGGGACATTGGGCTCCTCCAGCCTTTTATGTGGAGCTGCCCACGGCTGAAGAAAAGACTTTCTATCTTAAGGATGTGCTGCAGCTCGATCCCGCCAAGTTCACGCTCATGCTTTCGACCGGAGGAAATGCCGCGCAGAACCATGCGGATATTCTCCGCACGCTTATCCCGCTTGGTGACCGAATCCAGGTCATTGCGCTTTGCGGACGCGACACGAAGGCGCGTGCCGAACTCGACGAATGGTGCAAACGTGAAACCCCCTTCACGGTACGGACAATCCCGTTCACGAATGAAATGCCGATGCTGCTCGGTATAGCCTCCGCCGTGGTGGCGCGGGGCGGGGCGACGACGGCGGGCGAGGCGCTGCTGCGCAATTGCCCGGTGATTTTCAACGGCCTTGGCCTGATGATGCCGCAGGAGATGCCGACATGGCGCTACTTTCATTCGCATGGCATCGGGTGCCGGGTCTTTCGCGCCGGCGGCGTGCGTCCCATCGTCGAACGCTGGCTCGATCACCCGGATGAGTACGCCAAATTGCGGAAGCGTATGCTGGATCTTCGCAACGCGACAACGCCGGAGGCGGCACTGGAACTTCTACTCGCCTGACCAACGGCCGAAGGCGACCGAGACGTTTGCTCCGCCGAAGCCACTGGAATTGCTGAGGGCCTTTTGCGGCGCGTGATCGACCGATTTGACCAAGACGGGCACCCCTGCGCAAGCGGGGTCGAGCCGCGTGATCTTCGCGGAAATCGGCATGAATTTTTCGTGCAGGGCCATCACGGTGAAGGCGGCTTCCATCGCACCGGCAAGACAGATGCCGTGACCGGTGAGCGCCTTCGTGCTGCTGACGTAGGGCACGCGTCCTGTGCTGAAGAGACGGCGGATCGCCTTGATCTCGGAGGTGTCACCGACCGGCGTTCCGGTGGCGTGGGCGTTGATGTAGTCGACCTCTTCCGGTTTGAGTCCCGCGTCCTTCAAAGCAGTCTCCATCGCGCGGCCGAGGCCTTCACCTTCCGGTTCCGGGGCCATGACGTTGAAACCATCGGCGGCCTCGCCCCAGCCGAGAACTTCCGCATAAATGTGTGCACCACGAGCCTGGGCGGATTCGAGCGATTCCAAGACGAGCGTGGTCGCGCCTCCAGTGCCGACGAACCCATCGCGACCGGCGTCAAACGGACATGGCGTCTTCTCCGCATCCGCCTTGGTGCTGAGCGCGCGCACGACGGCGAAGGGCAGGATGGTGAACTTGGTGCAGTCCTCCGCTCCGACGACGAACATGGTGTCCTGACGGTCGTTGGCGATGTGATCGTATGCGTAGCCCAACGCATGCGAGGAAGACGCGCAGGCGCTGAGGAAGCCGACCACCGAGCCCTTGAGTTTGTAGCAAGCCGCGAGATTCGCGTTGAGCGTGCCGGGCATCGCCGCAGGCAACGACATCGGGTAACACTTGTGCACGCCCTGCGTGATCATCGTATGCAGGCTGTCGTAGGTCATCCACAATGAACCGCCCGAGGCGCACATCGCGCCGGTGCGCGGATGGGAAATTTGTTCCGGGCCCAGTTTCGCCGCCGCGATGGCCTGCTGCATGGTGCACCAGGCGTAGACGACATGTGGACTCATCGAGCGCAGGACGGTACGGTCGATTTTGTATTCGGGGGGGAAGACCCAGTCGTCGTGTTTGACGGTGGGGAAGGAGAAATTCTTGATCGTGCCGGCGACGCGGGGGCCGGTCGGGTCAGGCGGAAAATCGGCGTAGGTTTCGATTCCGGATTTTGCGTTCTTCAGGCTTTCCAGCACTTCGCCAAAACTGTTGCCGATGCTGGTGACGAATCCCAGGCCGGTGATGACAACCCGCTTTTTCAATGCCGCCAGAATAATCCAAAGTGGGAGACTGTCCAGCACCACGCGCAGAAAGGTTCATCCCACCATGAGTGAGCGTCCCGTTTTCCAAGTGCAGTCCTTCAAACAACCGTTATCCTGATCGCGTGCAACGGACCATTCTCATCACCGGTTCCGCCCGCCGGCTCGGCGCGGCTTTGGCCCGGGAGCTGGCCAAGGAGGGGCATCGCGTCGCGATTCACTACCGGACTTCCCACGCGGAGGCCAAAGCGACGGTGGATGCGATCCTTCAAACTGGTGGAAACGCCGCCTGCTTTTCCAGTCCCCTCGCCAATCTTTCCGATGGAGAGCAGCTCGTGAGCGAAATCGTTTCCCGCTTTGGAAGGCTCGACACATTGATCAACAACGCCGGAAGGTTCGACCGGAAGAAATTCGGTGAATTGAGCCAGACCGAATGGCAAGCAGGTTTCGCCAGCACGGCGGGCACTGCTTTTATCGCCACCCGCGCCGCGTTGCCTCATCTACGCTCAAGCGGACAGGGCCGGATCGTCAACATCGGGGATTCCATGAGCGATCGCATAGGATTCACTGAACCGGCAATGAGTTACTATATCGGGAAGGTGGGTGTGTGGATGATGACGCAAACACTGGCCGCGACTGAAGCTCCGCACAAAGTGACGGTCAATATGGTCTCACCCGGCGTGCTGGAGGACAGTATCTGCGACACCCCGGTCGAAGAGATGCCTATGGGAAGATACGGCACCCACGAAGATATTTTCCATGCGATCCGTTTTTTGCTGGAGAAGAAATCAGAGTTTGTGACCGGAACAAACCTACATGTGGGCGGCGGCTGGAATATCGCTCCCTCGTCGCACTAGCCAGATGGCCTCTTGGCGACAGGCGGTCATTTCGAGAAGATCGAAAGCGAATCCTTCGCGTTTCAGGAAGCGTTCAAAAAGCGTAGGCATGTAGCGGAGACTATAGAAAAGGCGGAGGGGTTTTTCCGGATCCGGGAAAAATCGATGGCCCCACTTTTCGAATGGCTCGCTCGATTTCCAGCGGGCATAGGCCAGAAGGGCGGGAATCTCATCCACTTGTCCGACTTGCATCTTGGGCGGATCGACGCGGTCAACCAAGTCCCAGTGTTCCAAGGCAGCGGACAACCACGCCAAAGTCTCGGGATTATCGTATTGTGGCAAGACAGAAGCCATCGCTGCGGGCACCTCTTTCGGATCATCATCGTGAACCGGGGCAAGATGCACGCTGACGAGCAATGCGTCACCTGGTCGCAAGACCGCACGGAAAATGCGGACGACCACCGCAGGCATGAGGTTGGGAACCAATCCGAAGAAAGTGATCAGCCGGGTAAGATGCGGATTCTGCTGGTCAAGCCATTGCGTCAGGGGGGAGGTTTGGGTGAGGTCGCAGACCACGTGCTGAGCGATGTCCGCACCTGCCGCCTCGAGTTTGCGGGCGGATTCGGTCACCAGATCGCCGCTGACATCGACAGCGGAGAATATGGCGCTCCGGCCTTGGGCTTTCAGAGCCAGATATAACTCCCGCTCTTTGCTCCCGGTTCCACAGCCCAAGCCAACCAGGGAGATCTTTTCGGCAGGATACTGATCCAGGACTTTGGCGAAGGCCTCGCGATAGATGCGGACGAACTCGGGATTGCCGTGGATGGGCGAATGGTTAAGGGAAACCTGCCGCCACAGTTCGGCCTGTCGCGGGGTGACGTAGAGAAATTTGGGGTCGATCCGGTTGGATTCGAGGGACTCGATTTCCTCTCGATGAGGCACCCTTTCCTGGGGCGTAAATTCGAGAATGGTCACGGCGTCTGCGGAGCCGTCTTGAATGCCACCTTGACCGTGGTCCCCTGGCCGAGCTGGCTCTCGATGGAGAAGGTTGCCCCACACTTGGCGGCGAGCTTCTGAACGAGCGCCAGGCCCAGACCGAGGCCTTGTTGCTCATGCTTCTTGCGATCGAACTGCTGGAACGTCCCCACCTGGGCGATTTCCTCGGAGGACATGCCGCGGCCCTCGTCGACGATTTTCAACACCCCATCAGATCCGAAATGAATTTTGACCGGGGTCCCTTTGCGCGAAAACTTACAGGCGTTATCGACAAGTTCTTCCGCAATCAGACTGGCATCGCCCGCTGTCGAGATGATGGGGCAGGCCTCAATTTCGGTGGCCATGTCTTCCGCCCGTTTGTGGTAATCGACTGCCGCCTGGATGCCTGACATCAAGTTTCGCTCCAATTCGAGCGGCGCAAGTTGTTCCGTGACAAGAATGGCATCCTGAGGAGTGGCCTGGAGATCAAGGATCAGCAGATAGTTGCGGAGGGTCCGATGGAGACGCAGGGCGGACTGGTGGATGTCCTTGAGAAAGTCCCCGATCTCTTCCCGGGAAAGATTGGCGTAATCGGCCAGGAGAACATCGGAAAGGCCGATAATACCTCCCAGAGGAGTGAACAATTCGTGCGGCAGGTTGGAACGGAGGCTACCCCGGAGTTTCGACAACATCCGGTCTTCCACGCGCCAGTGAATCTGTGCACGTTCAAGCCGCGCCTCCACGCACCGCAGGAGATCGCCGAGGCTGACCGGCTTGACGAGAAAATCGTCGGCACCCAGTTCCATGCCGCGGCGCTGGGTGACGAGATGGGTCTGGCCGGTCATCAAAACGACCTGTTTGGTACTCAATTCCGGATGTTGCCGGATGGTCTGCAACACGGCCTGACCGTCTTTTCCGGGCATGGAGATATCGGACAGGATCAAGTCGGGCAGATGCTTTTTGGCCAGCTCGATGCCCTCGTCACCGGAGGAGGCCTCGATTACCCGGTACCCATGATGCCGGAGGGCCATGCTGAAAACGGAAAGGATGTTCTCGTCATCGTCGAGAAGAAGGATGGTTTTCATGGCTATAAAGATGTGTCGACGTGTGGCTGTCGCGCTTAAATCTCGTCCATCAACGCCTTCTTGATTGTCGTTAACATGGTGCCGGTCGTATAGGGCTTGGCGAGAAAATGCTTCGTCCCAAGTTGGCCGGATTTGGCGATATTGGTATTCGCGCTCAAGCCACTGGCCGCGACGATCTTGATCCCGGGATCGATTTCCCGCAGGGCCAGGATGGTGGCCGGGCCGTCCATGACCGGCATCATCATGTCGGTCAGTACCAAGTTGATTTTATCTCGATTGGCCGCGAAGAGTCCGATGGCCTGGGCGCCATGCTCAGCAGTGAGGACCTGATAACCAAAGGCGTTCAAGGTTTGCTGCATGACAGTGAGGATGGGAATTTCATCATCGACGACCAGGATCCACTCTCCATTGCCACGAGGCCACTCCGCCTTTTCGTCCTCAATCGTTTCCACCTTGGCAACGTGAGCCTCAGCTGGAAGGTAAACTTTGAAAGAGGTTCCCTTGTTGATTTCGCTGTAGGCATTGATGAAACCGCCGTGACTCCGGACGATACCCGTCGTGATGGCCAAGCCGAGACCGGTACCCTTCGCCAGTTCCTTGGTGGTGAAGAAAGGGTCGAAGATTTTATCGAGATTCTCCTTCGGTATGCCGCACCCGTTGTCCGCCACTTCAAAACAGACATAACGGCCCGGAGCAATGCCCGGGTGCATGATTTCATGATGCGCATCAAGCATGATGGCCTCGACCGTCAGGGCGATCCGGCCACCCTTGGGCATCGCGTCGCGGGAATTGACGCAAAGGTTGAGGAGGACCTGGTCCAGCTGGGTCTGGTCACCGTATATGAGCAACCCGTCGTCATAGACGTTGGTCGTCAGCTCGATGTCCTTGGGAAAGGTGTTGTGAATGATCGATTCGAGCTCGCCGATGATGTCCTTGACGCGAACGACCTGGCGGGTGCCCTCGACGCCGCGGGCGAAGGAAAGCACCTGCTTGACCAGGCTGGAGCCGCGCCGGGCGCTGCGCTCGATGTCATCAACCACCTTCAGGCTGGTGCCTTCCAGCCCAAAATGCTTGAGGAGATCGACGCCCATGATGATCGGCGCGAGCAGATTGTTCAGATCGTGCGCAATCCCACCCGCAAGGGTGCCGATGCTCTCGATGCGTTGCGCGCGCAGAAGGTGATACTCGATCCGCTTGCGTTCCGTGATGTCTGTGTTGATACACAACACGGACTTGGGCATGCCTCCAGCATCCCGAAGCAATGTCCAGCGGGCCTCGATGACGACCGGCTTTCCGGCCTTGTTGATGTGTTCCATTTCGCCGCTCCAAGCGCCTTTTTTCATGAGCGTTTCCATGGCGCTGTTGAAAGCATCCAGACCGGAGTAAAAAAGCGTGGAAGCCATGCGTCCCAAAGCCTCGTCTGCCGACCAGCCGTAAAGCCGTTCCGCCCCCTTGTTCCAGTAAAGGATCTTTTGGTCCATGTCGCGGACAACGATCGCATCGCGGGCCTGGTCAAGCAGGGCGGCCTGCTCCGCCAGTTTTTGTTCGGACGCCTTGCGCTCGGTGATGTCCTGGATTTGTGAAATGAAATAAAGGGGGGCATTCTGGTCGTCCCGGACCAGGGAGACATTCAACAGGACCTGCACCACATTGCCCTGTTTGTGGACGTACCGCTTTTCCATCTCGTAGTGATGGATCTCCCCCGCCAACACCTGGCGCACATACTCCATGTCCTGCCCAAGATCTTCTGGATGAGTGATGTCCTGAAAGGTGCTTTTCAGCAATTCCTCCGTCGTATAGCCGATCAGGTTACACAAGGCCCGATTGACCTTGAGCCAATGGCCGTTGGGCGACACCAGGGCCATGCCGATGGGAGCCGACTCGAACGCGCTCGCAAAACGCTCCTCGCTGATCCGGAGGGCTTCCTCCCGTTTCTTTCGCTCGGTGATATCCTGGACAATGCCGACCATCTTCAACGGGCGGTGCGTGGCCGGATCGCTGAGGAGATGCGCTTCCTCATGAACAAAACGGATGGTCCCATCCGGCAGGACGATCCGATGGTCCATCTCATAGGTGGCCCCCCCTTGCACGGCCGCCTGCGCGGCTTTCTGGACAACCGCACGATCGTCGGGATGGACGGCGCGAAAAAAGTTTTCGTTACTGACCTCAATACCGCCCGGTTCGTAACCGAATATGCGGAACACTTCGTCCGACCAGTGAAGAGAATTTTTATCAAGATCATCGAGATTGCTCAGGTCGAGTTCCCAGCTGCCGAAGCGGGCAATCCGTTGGGCCTCTTTCAGCATGGCCTCGTTGCGACGCGCTTCCGCCTCGCTCGCCATCAACTTTTCCTGGGCTTCCCGGAGCAGGTAAGTCTGGCCGCCTGGGCCAAGAACAGCATCAATCCGTTCTCCGAGGAGTTCCCGGAGATGGGTCTCTGCCTCTTGCAGTTGCCGCACCCAGCGGGACACCTCAAGGTCGGCCGGGTCCGGCAAATATTTTGTGGGATGTTTACTCATATGGCGCCGCTCCCTTTCCGCCAAGCCGCTCGGGGCTGAGGTTGATGCTATCGCAAATTCGGGTCTTCGCAAGAAGACGCTGTTCCTCTTGGGCCTGAGTCCTGAGTTTGTTAGAGCTATTTTTATTAGTCCTAACAAATAACCGTTCTCATCTTTACACATGTTCCCGGCAGCGATAACATTTTTCACACTCATGGCGGCCACCAAATCCACTTCCGTCCCGGTCGCCCCCCGCAAGCGGAGCGCCCACGATCGCGCCGGTGTGACCGAAAGCATGGAGGATTACCTCGAATGCATTTTCGACCTGGAAAGCAGCAAGGGGTACGCCTGTGTTTCGGATGTCGCTGAGGCCCTCCGCCTGAACCGGGCGAGCACATCCATCATGGTCAAGCGCCTGGGCAAACTTGGCTTTCTCCGCTATGAGCCGTATCGCGGTTTTGCGCTGACCCCGGAAGGCTGTCGCGTCGCCGAGAAGATCCGCAAGCGGCATGCGATGCTGACCGATCTCTTTCAATTGATGGGCCTCGATCACCGCGATCATCTCTCCGATATCGAAGGCATCGAACATCACCTGAGCGAGCGAGCCTTTCGCCGGTTCGCGGAACTGGCGGTTCACTTGCGTACCCACCCCCTTCCCGCACGAACGCGCGCCAATTGAGGTTCCATGTCTTCCAAATTCGTTCCCCTCACCGAGGACCTCTACAACTACATGCTTTCCATGCGGTCCAACGCGTCGGACCCGGTCCTGGAAGCGTTGCGCGAGGAAACTGAAAGCCTGGGCGAAGTCAGCGTGATGTCGATCAGCCCGGAGCAGGCGAGCCTGATGACTCTGCTCGTCGGTCTCATCGGGGCCAAGTGGGCCGTGGAAGTGGGCACTTTCACGGGCACCAGTTCCATCGCCATCGCGCGTGCCCTCGTCCCCGGAGGAAAACTCACCTGCTTTGACCAGGATTTCAAATGGACGACGATGGCCCGCCGCTACTGGACGAAAGCCGGCGTCCAGGAAAAGGTGGAGCTAAAACTGGGTTTCGCCCGCGAACTCCTGACCCGTTATCGTCCGCAAAATCCGCTCGATTTCGTCTTCATTGATGCCGACAAGGAATCGTACGACAGCTATTACGAATTGCTGCTCCCTCATGTGCGCCCGGGAGGCCTCATCATGCTCGACAACATGCTCCGCGGTGGCCAGGTGATCGACCCCGACGCCAAATTTACTCCCGCGAACCGCTCAATCGACGCCCTCAATCGCAAGCTCGCCACCGACAAGCGCGTCCAAGTCGTCCTTATCCCCGTGGCCGATGGCCTGACCCTTTGCCGGAAGTGGTAAGTAACGGTTTGGTGGCAGGCTTCCGATCCCCTCGACAAGTTCGGCAGGACGGATGTTAAGCTATGGCTGTGCCGGAAAAATTCTCCAAATCCCTTATCGTCTCGCTGCACGATGCCCATCCGGGCTCGCAGGCGCAGATTGCGGAGCAAGTAGAGTTTTTGGCGACGTATGGGATTACATGCAGCAGCATTCTGATCGTGCCTGAGTTTCACCACAGCGGACCGATATCCGGGAATAAGGAGTTCTGTGAGGCCGTCTCGAACTGGCAGGAAAAGGGACATGAACTCGTCCTCCATGGTTATTTTCATGACCGCCAGGAATCGCCGCCGGAGAAACTCTCCACCATTTTCTGGACACGGCTCTATACCAATCGCGAAGCCGAGTTCCTCGACCTGCCCCGCGAGACGGCCAGGACTCGCCTGGAAAAAGGCCGCACGATCTTCGAAACGCAAGGCTGGCGCGGACGCGGGTTTGTCGCCCCGGCGTGGCTCATGGCCGAGGGCCTCACCAACCTTCTCGCCGAGATGGGTTTCGCCTACACCAACAACGTCAACCAGATCATTCCTCTTCTGCCCGGACTCAACCAAGTGAAGTCGTCGCGGTCGCTTTGTTACAGCACCCGGGCGGCCTGGCGACGCTTTGCCTCGGGCATCTGGAACAAGAATCTTTACAGCCGGCTGCGTGACACTGATCTTATCCGGCTCAGCCTCCATCCGCGCGATCTTGAATTTCCCCTGATGCGACGCCAGATTGATCAAATCCTGCGCGCTTCCCTCAAGCGCGGGTTCCAACCCACCACCTACGGCGACTATGTTGCACGTTGACCTCCAACTCCACTCCCGCTTCTCGGACCGCCCGAACGAATGGATCCTGCGCCGCCTCGGCATGCCGCAAAGCTACAGCGAGCCGGAAGACCTCTACCGCAAGCTCGACGACGCCGGAATGACCTTCAAGACCATCACCGACCACAACCGGATCGACGGCTGCAAGGCGATCGCCCATCACAAGGACGTTTTTCTCAGCGAAGAAGTGACCACTTACTTCCCCGATGGCTGCAAGATCCATCTCCTCGTCTGGATGCTCAACGAGACGCAGCACGCAGAGATCCAGGAACTGCGGCCCAGCATTTACGAACTCGCCGCCTATCTGCGTCTGCAGGAGCTGCCGCACGGCGTCGCCCATCCGTTGGCCAACATTAACCAATCCCTCACCGTCGAGCATTTCGAACGGCTTGTCCTTCTTTTCCGCTGCTTTGAGGCCCGCAATGGCAATCGCGAGCCTCTGGCGCAGGAAGTGGCCAACCGCTGCCTGGCCGCGCTCACGCCGGAGAAAATCGTCGAGCTGGCCAATCGCCACAATCTCGAACCGACGCACGGCGACGCCCATCGCAAGAGCCTTTTCGCCTCCTCCGATGATCACAGCAGCCTTTATCCAGGCAAGACTTTCACCGAAGCCGAAAAAGGCGCGACGCCGCTCGATTTCTTTGCCGCGCTTGACCGGGGCGAGGTCAAGTTGCATGGCCCGATGGGTGATCCTCTCACTTTTTCAAGCAGCCTTTACACGACGGTCTTCAGTTTTGCCCGCGACAAAATCAAGAGCAACGCCCCCGTCAGCGCCGGACTTTTGGGCAAGATGGCGGAACGTTTTCTTGCCGGGCAAAATCCGACGGCTTTCTCCTTCGCCGAGCGTTTCGGCCATATCACCGAGGCGATCCGCACCGGGCAGGCGCTCGATTTCGTCAAGCCGGGCGAAACGACCATTGCTCGCGAGATCAGCGCTTTTCTCTCCGACACCAAGCTCAAGCGCGCGCTTGACCAGATCATTCTTGAGGAGCCGAGCGCCCAGCGCCGCTCGTTCCGCATGGCGTCCCACATTACGAATGAGCTTTCCTATCGCCTGATCACGCAATTCCAGAAGAGGGTCAGCAAGGGCAACCTGATTGATGCCTTTCAGTCGCTCACCGGCCTGCTGCCCATCGGAGTCAGCATCACGCCGTACATGGTCGCTTTCGGCCAGCAGGCACCCGATCGTCCCCTGCTGACGCATGTCGCCCGCCGGTTCACCGGCACTGTTCCGCAGCCCCTAAGGAACGAAAAGCGGGCCTGGTTCACCGACACGCTGGAGGACATCAACGGTGTCGCGCGCACCATCCGCGCCATGACCCAGGCCGCCCAGCATGCCGGGGCCGACCTTACCGTGGTCACATCGCGCTCGAAGCTTTCGATCACCGACATCCCCATCAAAAATTTCCCACCGGTGGGGGAGTTTGAAATTCCCGAGTATGAATTGCAAAAGCTCAGCTTCCCGCCGTTTCTCGACATGCTCGACTACATCCAGCGCGAGCGGTTCACGGAATTGATCATCAGCACGCCGGGACCGATCGGCCTTTGCGCGCTGGGTTGCGCCAAGTTGCTCGGTCTGCGCACTTCGGGCATCTATCACACCGATTTCCCACAATATGCCCGCTTCCTCAGCGACGACGCCTTCATGGAGACGCTTGTCTGGAATTACATGCAGTGGTTCTACGGACAGACCGACATGGTCTACGTGAACTCGGAGTTTTATCGCCGTTGTTGGATCGATCGAGGCATTGTGCCGGACAAATTGCGCATATTTCCGCGCGGGCTCGATACCGAGCTCTTCAACCCGGCGCTGCGCGATTCAACCTATTGGACCAAGCGCGGCGCAAAGGGGCAGGTGCTGCTCTACGTGGGCCGCATCTCCAAAGAAAAGGACCTCAATCTCCTTGCTGAAATCGTGCCTACGCTGCGGAAGAAGGCCCAACCGTTCACCCTCGCCATCGTCGGGGAAGGACCCTATCGCGCGGAATTGGAAAGACTCCTGCCCGGCGCGATCTTCACCGGAATTCTCAGCGGACGCGAACTCGGTATCGCCTATGCCTCGGCGGATCTCTTTGTTTTCCCGAGTACGACGGATACCTATGGCAATGTGGTCGTCGAGGCGATGGCCGCCGGCTTGCCCGCCGCCGTTTCCGATGTCGGCGGACCGCGCGAGCTGATCAAGAATTCCCAGATGGGGCGCGTTTTGCCCGCGCGCGACGGGACAGCCTGGATCAATGGCCTGACTGAGATGCTGGCCCAGCCGCTCTCCCCGGAAGAGCGCCAGGCCCTGGCCGATCAGGCTGGCAGCGACCGGCGCTGGAACAGCGCCTTCGCGCGCTTCTGGGCAGGCGGAGCCTAAAGACTCCCCAAAAGGAGAACTCCGTTAAATCCGAGAAAGAAGAAGGCCGTCGCATTTTCATGCGACGGCCTTTACTCAAACCAATTGATTTAACGCTTATTTGTTTGCTGCTGGCGCGGGAGCCGGGGCAGCGGCATCAGGAGCCGGAGCGGCATTGGTTGCACCACCTTCAGGCTGCTGAACGCGGAGTAAGCCAGCCTGCGTCGCTTCCTTGACGATCGCGGCGGCCTTGTCGTCCTTGGCGGCGGTCTCGATCAAGTCCTTCATCAGGGCCACATAGCGGTCCTTGATGTTCTGGGCCTGATTGATGGTCGGCACTGCAGCCTGGAATTGCTGGGCGAAAACACTGCGCTGGCTATTCGCCGCAAATACTTGGTAGCCGGTCCAGATAAGCAGGAATACCAGCAAAACGAGAAGCGGATAGAACGGGGAAAAGGTGGTGGAATCGGATTCGTATTCGTCGGACATATATTTAGTTAACAGTAAAGAGGTTAGTGAGTGGGAGCGGGAGCGGCGGCACCGTTGTCTGCCTGAGGCGTGAAGGTAATCTGCTGACGGTTGAGCAAGTCCTTGAGGCCCTGATCGTTGGTCTGCTGGCTTACCTGCACAATACGCATTGCCAGTTGCTTGAGATTGCCTTGGAAGGCCTGTCCCTGCTGGATCGCCTGCTGTGCGAGCGCAAGCCGGTTCTGCTCATAGTTGGTTTGGCGAACCAATAAGATTTGGGCGATGAGTAACAATCCAACCAAGCCACTAAGGCCGATGGAGATCCAAAATTGAATTCGATTCATGGAGTGAATAAAGAATTAGCGAGGTAAATGGTGAAGGGTTAGTCTTTCAGCTTTAGCCGAACTTTTCTCCATCACAAGCACGAAATTGTCATTGCGCGAATGTCCGCTTATCCGCGTTTCCCCAGCCAACCTGGCAGGGACAAATCGCGCCAACCTTTTCTCTTGCCGCATCCGCGCAGGCTTTCTAATTTTAGCGTTCACGTTTCATCTTCCTTTTCCCCGTTCGGCCTGACCGACGGGGTCGTCGAAATCATCCTCTTATCCTATGCCTGAAAATCTCTTTGCCCCCGGTGAACGCATCGACCGTATCAACGTTGCCGAGGAGATAGGCCGCTCGTTCCTCGACTACTCGATGTCGGTCATCATCTCGCGCGCACTGCCTGATGTCCGCGATGGGCTGAAGCCTTCCCAGCGCCGCATCCTCTACGCGATGCACGAGTTGGGTCTGCTCCCGGGCCGCGCCACCTCGAAGTGCGCCGGTATCGTCGGAGAAACGATGAAGAAGTTTCACCCGCACGGTGACCAGGCGATCTACCCGACCCTCGTCCACATGGCCGAACCGTGGTCGATGCGCGAGCGGCTCATCGAAGGAAAGGGAAACTTCGGCTCGGTCGAAGGCGACGCCCCTGCGGCGATGCGTTACACCGAAGCGCGCCTGACCCATCTCGGTGCCATCCTCATGGAGGACATCGACAAGGACACGGTCAATTTCGTCCCCTCCTACGACGAGAAAAACATGGAGCCGGTCGTGCTCCCTTCCGCCTTCCCCAATCTCCTCGTCAACGGCGGCACCGGCATTGCCGTCGGCATGGCGACCAACCTTGCCCCGCATAATCTCACGGAAGTCATCGACGGCATCTGCGCACAGATCGACAAGCCGGAGATCACGCTCCAGCAGCTCGGCAAGATCATCAAGGGGCCCGATTTCCCCACCGGCTGTTCGATCCTCGGCATCGAGGGCATCAAGAATTACCAGGAAAACGGCCGCGGCAGCATCCGCATGCGCGCCAAGCTCCACACCGAGACGCCCAAGGGCGGCAAGGAACTGATCATCGTCACAGAGATTCCGTTTAACGTGAACCGTTCCGAGCTGGTCTCCCGCATCGCCGAGTTGGTGAATGAAAAGGAGATCACCGACATCACCGACGTGCGCGACGAATCGGACGAGAATACCCGTGTGGTCATCGAGCTCAAGCGCGATGCCGTGACCAAGGTCGTCATCAACAAGCTCTATAAGATGACCTCACTGGAAACCTCCTTTGCCGTCAACCAGCTTGCGATCGACGCAGGCCGGCCCAAGACGCTCAATCTCAAGGAGATCATCAATTGCTACATCGAGCACCGCCGCGAAGTGGTGATGCGCCGCACGCGCTACCAGCTGAAGGAAGCCCAGCGCCGCGCCGAGACCCTCGAAGGTTATCTCATCGCCCTGGCCAACATTGACGAGGTGATCAAAATCATCCGCAAGGCCGCCGACCGCGAAGAAGCCCGGGTCAAGCTCGCGGCCTACAAATTCACCAAGCGGGAGGCCGAGGCCTTCGGTATCCGCATTCACAATGAGGCCCGGCTGACGAATGGCAGTTACCTCATCAGCGCCGAGCAGGTCACTTCCATCCTCGAGCTGCGCCTCTATCAACTGACCGGCCTGGAGCGCGACAAGATCCTTGAGGAATACCAGGACCTGTTGAAGACGATCGGCGATTTGAGCGACATTCTTGCGAAGGAAATTCGCGTGCTCTCCATCATCAAGAAGGAACTCATTGTTATCCGCGACAAACACGGCAATGAGCGCCGCACGCAGATCATCCCCGACGAAGGCGAGATGAACATCGAGGACCTCATCGCGAACGAAGGCGTGATCATTACGATCACCCACAACTCTCTCATCAAGCGCACGAACATCAGCAGTTATCGCGCGCAGCGGCGCGGTGGACGCGGGGTGATCGGCATGACCACGAAGGACGGCGACAAGCCGGAAGACGACGATTTTGTCGAGCATCTCTTCACCGCATCGACCCACGACTACCTGATGTTCTTCACGAACACCGGTCGCGTCTATGTCGAACGCGTCCACGAGATTCCCGACGGTAGCCGCGCCTCCAAAGGCCGCTCCATCGCAAATCTGCTGGAGATGAAGCCGGGCGAAAAAGTCGCTGCGCTCATCCGCATCGAATCGAAGCGCGATCCCCAGGGCAACGACACGACCTGGACCTCCGGAGGCTTTGTCCTCTTCGCCACCCAAAAGGGAACGGTGAAAAAGACTTCGCTCGAGGACTTTGCCAACTGCCGCAAGGGCGGGATCATCGCCATCGGCATTGAGCTGGGTGACAACCTCATCGAGGTCAAGCTCACTAGCGGCGAGAGCGAAGCCGTCCTTATCACCCGGGAGGGCATGAGCATCCGTTTCAAGGAAGAGGACGTCCGTTCCATGGGTCGTCCCGCCACCGGCGTCCGCGGCATCAGCCTCGACAAGGATGACGTCGTCGTCGCCCTTGCTGTGGTTGATCCTCACGCCACGCTCCTCGTTGCCGGCGAGCATGGCATTGGCAAGCGCACCGCCTTCGACGAGTACCGCACCCAAAGCCGCGGCGGCAAGGGCATCATCACGATGAAGACCAATGAGAAGACCGGTCGCGTGGTCGGGGCCCTCACCGTCATCGACGCCGACGAGATCATGCTTCTCACCCAGCAAGGCCAGATGGTCCGCACTCCCGTGAAGGACATCCGCGAAGCGGGCCGGAATACCCAGGGCGTGAAGCTCATCAATCTCAACACCGGTGACAAGCTCACAGCCATTGCGCGCGTCATTTCTGAGACAGACGAGCCCGAGGCCCCCGAAGGTGGCCTGACCGTTTAAGTCGAAGGACAAGGCTTATCAGGGCCTTGTCCTTCTCTCCGCGAAGCACCCTTCATCAGGCTTGCTAATGGGCCTTCCGTGCCCTCTAATGACCCCATGGTCACTGAAACGACGGGCTTCATCCACACTTGGGTCAATACACCGCTTGCGGTGGCGTTGATCTTCGGTCTGGCAGGTGCCTTCTTCATCTCGATTTACTTCCTGCGTCGAATCAAGAAGTAAGTTTGCCGGACAGCCTTGTGCTGCTCGGTGCCCGGCGTAGTTGGGCCTACTCACCCGACTGCGATCGATGGAGTATTTTCAAATTACCATTCAGTGGAGTCGCCTGTGCAAACTCCCTTGTCCCAACGTAAGCCTTGTCGCATTCTGACCCCATGCGCACTCTCCGCGAGCAACGGATTCATGCCGCCGAATATTCCGGCGGGATCAGTGCGCCTCCCATCTATCATCTCGCACTTTCGCTCTGCCGGAACCACAAGGGAGACCTCCTCGAATTCGGAGCCGGTAAAGGTCTCTTTGTCCAGGAACTGCTGAAGCTACCTTGGCCGGGCTCCGTCACCTGTACGGATCTCCTTGCCCGTCCTGACGCATTGCCCGAAAAGATTCGCTGGATCCAGGCAGACCTCAACGATCCTGTGCCCTTGCCTGAGCATTCCTTCGATGTGATCATCTGCATGGAGACCATCGCGCATCTGGAAAATCCGCGCTTTATCTTCCGCGAGTTCTCACGTCTCCTGCGTCCGGGAGGGACCCTGCTCCTGACCATGCCCAATCAGGAAAGCCTCCGTGCCTTCACCGCGTTGCTGACGGGCGGACACTTCTCGGCCTTTCGCAGCATCGCCTATCCTGCTCTCATCACCGCCCTCGTGCGACTGGACCTCGAACGGATTTGTGAAGAGACTGGCTTCACTACACCCCAATTTTCCTATACCAACTCGGGATTGTTGCCCAAATTACATCTCTCATGGCAAAGTCTTTCCTTGGGACTACTCAAGGGCCGCCTTTTCAGCGACAATCTCGCTTTCGTCGCCCGTAAAATATGACAAGTACCCCGTGATGCGGTAGAGTCTCTTCGTCTGCATGAAATTTCTTTCTGTTCTCCTTGTTGGCCTGTTGTTGATGGTCTCGGGGCATGAAGCGACCTTCGCTGCCGACGCAGGAGTCACCAAGGCCCAAGCGCTCAAAGCCATCGATGTTTTTCAAAAGGACCCGACCAGCAAGGAAGGTTTTGCGGCCGCTTCGACTTTCATGACGTTCGCGTCCAAGAGTCCCAGCGTCCACATTTCCATCTCCAAGGCCGTCGTCCCGTGGAAGAAGGACAAGGACGCCTCCGATGCCGATACGCGGAAGATCCTCCTCGCCGCCTACGTCGCGGGAAACTTGGAGTCCCAGCTTAAAAGCGGTCATGCGGTTGACGATGTCTATGCCGGTTGGGAGCAGGTCCTTATGACTTACACCCAGCTTCTCCACATCAATTCAGCCGCGAAGGTCTCGGAAGTCGATGACCTTCGGGTAAAGGATGAGCACGGCGAATTACGTGCCTACGCCTCCGAGATGGCGAAGAAGTCGGATTGAGGACTCGATTCGCTTAAATTTCCCATTTGGAAATAAATACCCGGCACTATGTGCCTGTTTTAGCTCGAAAAATCCTCTTTTAAGTCACCTGCTGGTACTATTTTTCCTCTTTGTTTTCTTCTTATACTGCCTACGACAGAGCTAAATGCCTCTGTATTGGCCAATCTTCGGCTTTGGAGTGGTCGAGGGGAAAGCGCGATTGGTCTTTTCCTTGCTTAAAAAAGGTACCAACCCAAATATTACCATGGACACCAAACCAATCGGATTCGTTTATTCGTGGGTCGACGCCTCTTGGGCGACCGAGATGCTCGTTGGCTTCGCGCTTACCACATTCATCGCCATCTGCCTCCTGCGCTTCCTCAAGTACCAGCACCAACATCATGACGAATAGCAGCCGGGCGCTTTAGCCCAGAAAGTCCAGGTTGCCGTCCTTCTTGAGGGAACGGTAATAGCAGGTCTTGCGGGTCTTTCCGGTGGCGTCCTTGGTGTGGCAAACGCCACCTCCCTGCATGCGCACGAGGTAAAGCAGCGAGTTTTGCTCGCAGTTCACCCGCACATCAATCAGTTCCAAAGTGTCACCAGAGGTCTTGCCCTTGATCCACAGTTCATTGCGGGTGGTGCTCCAGAAGGTGGCGATACCAGTCTTGAGGGAATGCTCCAGCGCTTGCTGGTTCGAGTAGGCCACGACCAACACTTCCTTCGAGTCGACGTCCTGCACCACGACAGGCAGGACCGGCAGGCCGGTCTTCGCAATCTTCTGCAGCTTCGTGAAATCGAGCTGCAGTTCCTTTCCTTCTTCGAGCGCTTTCATTTTTATAAAATGCCCGCGATTGCGAGCTTGTCGAGGGAGCAGTTTCGTTCTCAGAATGACGAGCCGTGCCGCATTACGTGATTCTTTCCCCGCTTGAATCGCCCATTACCTATACGGTCTTCGTCCTGACTTGGGTTTCCTGTTTATTTTGCATTTGGGTCAGCATCTATTTCTATCGCACCCAAAAAGGTCCCTGGTGGTTGCTAGTCGCGGCGGCTTTCGTGTTTCCACTGCTTGCCGAGGGATCACTCTGTCTTTTGCATGGACTGCCCCCGTTGCCCTATCGTCTGATCTATCCCGAACAGAGTCTTCCTCCACCGCCTTTAAGTCCGGAAGCCTATTCGGGACCCGGTGCACGGGCCCAGACTACAACCACCCTGACGATGAGCGTAAGCCGCGCCCAGTGGAGTTTTTATCCACCCATGATGGCGCTGGCCCTCGGCTGGGCTTACTTTGCGGATCGGAAAAAGCGGGCCGGGCCTACCGCTCAAACTTGAAAAACTCGCAGGCAGTCTGAGTGGTGCGGGCGGCGATTTCTTCCAAGCGGACCATGCGTAGTTGCGCGATCTGCTCGGCGACGCGGCGGGTGTGGGCGGGTTCGCAACGCTTGCCGCGGTCTGGGGCAGGGGCGAGGTAGGGGCAGTCGGTCTCAACCATGAATTGGTCGAAGGGGACGTTTTGCGCGGTGGCCTGGACCTGGCGCGCGTTCTTGAAGGTAACGATGCCGGTGAAGGAGACGAGATGGCCGAGGGCGATGACTTCTTGCGCCTGCTCGAGTGTGCCGCCAAAACAGTGGAAGACACCGCGGACCTTGCCGGTGAATTCCTTCAGGATGGCGAGGGTATCGTCCCACGAATCGCGCTGGTGGATGACGGCGTTGAGGCCCAGCTCGGTGCACAATTCCAGTTGCTGCCGGAAGAGCATCGCCTGTCGCTTTTTGTTCGGCTCGATCTCGGCGGGATTTTCGGGGAGGTGATGGTAATCGAGGCCGATTTCGCCGACTGCGACGACGCGGCGGCTTTGCGCGAGTTTGCGAAGGTGATCGATGGTATCATCCGGTGCGTTGTCGACGTCGCAGGGATGGATGCCGACCGTCGCCCAGATATTTGGAAAATTCTCGGCCAGTTCCACCGCGCGCGTGCTCGACTCGATCTTCGTACCGATGGAGATGATCTCGGTCACGCCCGCGTCGGTCGCACGAGAAATCACCTCGGCACGATCGGGATCGTAGTCGGTGTAATCGAGATGAGCGTGGGTGTCGATGAGCATGCTTTTAATGTAGCGACGGTCTATGCCCGGCTTAAGGTTTCATTTGTTCCATCATCGTTATGGTGGCCGGACCGAGTAATAAAAACGCTAGTCCCATCAAACACAGGAGCACCGATACGAGCAGCGATAATACAAAATAAAGTGTCTGCTTTGCGGCTCGCTGCCGTAAAGCGAAAAAGACAAAGGCACTTGATGCTATTCCGAAAACTACCGATATCGAAAGCAACTTTGGGCCAATCCATTCGTCAGTCTGTCCCCCTATCAAAGCAGGCTCAAAAAACTTTACTTGATAGTCCCAATTTATCAGGGCAACGAATACAAACCATGCTACCAAGAGCATCATTGGCATACATGACGAGAGAATCGTGCGAGTGGTTTGTGTCATGGAAACCTTCCTGAAAATAGTGGCAGTCATAAACCGCTACTACAGATTAGGGTTATTTCTTAAACGTCACCAAGCTATGCCCCGTCATCTCAACAGGCTTGGGGATGTCGAGGAGGTAGAGGAGGGTGGGGGCGACGTCGGCGAGGATGCCGTCTTCCAGCTTGGCTTGGTCGGCGTTGGGACCGGCGTAGATGAAGTGGACGAGGTTCGTCGTATGGGCGGTATTTGGGGTACCGTCGTCGTTGATCTCGCGTTCGCAGTTGCCGTGATCGGCGGTGATGATGCAACAGCCACCGAGCGCTAAAACTTTTTCAACCACGCGCTTGAGGCAGGCATCGACCGTCTCGACGGCCTTGATGACCGCAGGAACGACGCCGGTGTGGCCGACCATGTCGGGATTGGCGTAGTTGAGGATGAGCAGGTCATACTTTCCGGTATCGAGATGGGCGATGACCTTGTCGGTCAGGGGAACCGCGCTCATTTCGGGTTGGAGATCGTAGGTCGCGACCTTGGGGGATGGCGCCATGTCGCGCTCCTCGCCGGAATTCGGAGTCTCGACGCCGCCGTTGAAAAAATAAGTCACGTGCGGGTACTTCTCGGTCTCGGCCATGCGGAGCTGGTGCTTGCCGGCTGCCGCGACGACATCGCCCAAGAGGTGGTTCATCGACTGGGGAGGAAACATGACCGGCGCGTCGAAGGTCGCGTCGTACTGGGTCATCTGGAGGTAGCTGACTTTGGGGAAATAAGTACGGTTGAAGCCCTTAAAATCGGCATGGAGCACGACCTGGCTGAGCTGGCGGGCGCGATCACCGCGAAAATTGAAGAAGAGGATGCCATCGCCCTCGGCGATGAGGGGCCGCGGTTCCTTGACGCAAACATAGGGCGGCATGAACTCGTCGGTCTTCTTATTGGCGTACTCGGCCTTCACCGAAGCGATGGGGTCGGCGGTGTAGGTGCCTTCGCCGAGGAAAACGAGCTTCCAGGCGAGTTCGACCCGTTCCCAGCGGTTGTCGCGATCCATGGCGTAATAACGGCCGATGACCGTGGCAATCCTGCCCGCGCCAATTTCCTTCAGCTTGGCCTGGAGTTCCGCCAGATATTTTTCCCCGCCGGTGGGGGAGGTGTCGCGGCCATCCATGAAGGCGTGGACAAAAATCTTGTCCGGGGCAACGCCCGCGTCTTTGGCGACCTTGACCAGCGCATAAAGGTGTTCCTGGCTGGAATGGACGCCACCGTCGGAAAGCAGACCCCAGAGATGGAGCGCGGAGTTCTTCGCCTTCAGGTCACCCAAAAATTTCACCAGCGCCGGGTTGGTCGCCAAGGTGCCGTCGGTGATGGCTTTGTTGATCCGGGTCAGTTCCTGATAGACGATGCGTCCGGCCCCAAGGTTGAGGTGGCCGACTTCGCTGTTGCCCATTTGTCCGGCAGGGAGACCGACATCCTCGCCCGAGGCGCTGAGGCGGCTCTGCGGGTAGGTCTTATAGAGATAATCGTGAAAAGGGAGATTAGCGAGGAGCGGGCCGTTGCCCTCCTGCTTGGCGGCGGCGAGGCCTTTTGGGCTGATGCCCCAACCGTCCCGGATGATAAGTGCAACAGGTTTCATACAAGATAAGGATTAGCCATGGACGACACCGGCTGCAAGTACCGTGCCTCATTGGGAAACATTCTCGTAACACGAGAGCCCACGGTAGATGTAATGACATTGTCGTAATGCGCTCAATTGTTCGGGACGATGATGGACAAATCAACCGGGCACTCCTAAAATTGAGGTAACCTGAAAGCCGTTCCCGGCATCACAAGATGCGGTTTCTCCTACTGACCCAATCTCCCCCTCCCAGGTAAAATCTATGGCACAAGCAATCATGGACCCGGAAGAGGTCCGGCGTTTCGCGGCGGAATTGAAGCGATTCAACGACGATGTGCAGCAGCGGGCGAGCTCGCTGCAATCGCGGTTCACCGCGCTGGGCACGACATGGCAGGACCAGGACCATGCGAAATTCGCGGAGGAGTTTATCTCCACGATGAAAGTACTGCGCAAGTTCGTGGAAATCTCCGAGAAGCAAACGCCTTTCCTGCTGCGCAAGGCCCAGCGGATCGAACAATATCTGGACCAGCGCTAGCCTCTTTCGTTTATGGCCAACCAGGCAAATGTCTCCTCGACTGATGCGCTCGAAACGTTCCGGGCGAGCCTGATCATTTTCCGGGGCAAGGCTCGCAAGTCGGTGGACGAGGTGGCCGAGGAAGTGAGCCGCACGCGGATGTGGCTGCAAAACGACCAGAAGAGCCTTTGGGAAGGGGAATTCCGGCGGAGAACGAAAGCGCTCCAGCAAGCTGAGCAGGAACTGGCGAGCGCACGACTGACCACACACAATGAATCGGCCCTGGCGTCCCGGCAGGCGCAGGTCGCGAAATCCCGACGGGCGATCACTGAAGCGGAAGACAAGCTCCGACGCATCAAGGGCTGGAACCAGAATTTCGACAGTCGCGCCGATCCCCTGGCCAAGAGGCTGGAAGGTCTCCGGCAATATCTCGATACCGACATTCCCAAGGCGATTGGTTTCCTGGCCAATGCGACGAAAATCCTCGACGCCTACGCGAATGCTCCCGGGCCATCGACGGAAACATCCTCTACGCCCGCGCCGGAAACGTCTTCCGAACCCACGCCGGGAGAACAACCATGAATGCCGCCGGCAGCGCCGCCAATCTTGTCCAGTCGATGAAGAACCTGAACCTGCAATGGCAGGAGACCCAGACTTCATGGCACGACAGCAAAAGCCAGGAATTCGAGAAGCGCTACCTTGAGCCGCTGCCCGGTCACATCGCCACCGCTCTTACGGTGATGGAGGAGATCGACCTGCTGTTGAAGAGGATCAGGAGTGACTGTGAGTAACGCACTTGATTTGCGAGTCACCCGGACCCTCGAACTTCTCACCAGCCTGAAACAGGCAGTGACAGGTTTCGCGAAGCGAGAGGAACAGATTGCGCGTCACCTGAGCCGACGCCGCCATGCCGCAGGACATGCCGGCGAAACGGAATTGGCCGCAGCGGAAACGACCTATACCGCCCAGGTCGCGGAAACGGAAAAGGTGTTTGCGGCAGAGATGGAGCGCATCAAGTCGCGTTTCGAAAAACGGCGCGTTCGCGCTGAGAAATATCGTACCGCTACCCTTCGCAACCTACCCTCCCGTGCGCAGGAAGCGAAGGGAAAATGGCTGGCCGATCTCCAGATGCGCAATTACCGCGCCCAGCGTCAGATGAAGGCGAACATGGAAGCGAACGATGCTGCGTTCCCCGGTTACATCCCCAACGCTGAGGCGCAGAAGGCCACTTTCATTAGTCTTTCCCGTCATGCCCGGAAAAGCTTTGGCGGCTATTTTTCGCTGGGAAGTCTCCTTCGCCGAAAGACGCAACCGACAGAAACCGGAGTGCTTCCGGCGGAACAATTAAAGCAACACCTGGAGACGGCAGAAAAAGAACTGAATCAGTTTGATCACTTTGGCATCCCACGTTTCTTCCGTTATGCGCCGCTTCCTGTCTGGTTCCTGCTTATCGCGGGAATCGATGCGGGACTTTATTTTGGGCTGAAGCTTGAACCCGGGGTCATTGCTTACATCCTGGGCGGGATATCCGTCGTGGTGTTCGGTGTCATCTGGGCCATTCACTCCATTGGTTACGCTCAATCCAAGCCGACCGCCCGCACCCTGGCCTACGCGCTGGTGGAAGCGCGGCGGATCATCGCGAGCAGCGATGCCAGCCCCGCCACCGCCGCGCAATACGAAGCGGAAAAGCAACGGATCCAAGCTGAGTACGATCAATTCTACGCAGGCATCCAGGAGCAATGGTCACAGTCAGGAAACGTCGAGTCCGACTTTGAATACAGGGTGCGGTCGAAGGTCGACCGGCAGACTCCCCGCATCACCGAAAAAATCGACGCCATCCTGCAACGGAAACTCAGTCATCTCGAAGGCGACCGGTTAAGCTGGCTCGAACGGTTCAAAAACGAGCTCGCGGCAGTCCGTGAACATATCGCGACGGCCCGCACCACGGAAGTCGGCTCGCTGGGCGGCGAAGAAAAGGCGCAGTGGGACCAAATCGAAGCGGATTGGAAGCGGGAGATTTTTCCTCTTTACCAGACTATTCAGGCGCAGAACGCTGAAGTCTCGGCGAAGTTCCCGGCGTGGGATTCCACTTTGGTTAATGCATGGACGCCGCCGACAGAATTCATCTCGGCCTCCAAGTTCGGCCATCTTGATCTCGACTTGGCGCGTAACCCGGCGGAGATACCGAAGGACCCGCGGCTCGCCCTGCCGGGACCACCCCAAGTCTCGTTGCCGTTGGCGCTGTCATTTCCCTATCAGGGCTCATTGCTCTTCGAGACGAAGGAATCCGGCGGTGCCACGGTGCTCGATACGTTGAACAATATTGTCCTGCGACTGCTTTCGACAACGCCGCCCGGCAAGCTGAGTTTCACGATTATTGACCCGGTCGGGTTGGGACAAAGTTTCGCGGGGCTGATGTTCTTCGCGGATTACCAGGAGGCGATCATCAATCGGCGCATCTGGACGCAGCGCGACCAGATCGAGGAACGGCTCGCGGAGATGGGCGAGCATATCGAGAAGGTCATCCAGATGTACCTGCGCAATGAGTACGCGACGATCACCGAATACAACGAGCAGGCCGGGAGCGTGGCGGAAAAATACCACTTCCTCGTCGTGGCCGATTTCCCGGCCAATTTCAGTGACCTTGCAGCGAAGCGGTTGCAGAGCATCGCCGCGAGCGGCGCGCGGTGCGGTATTTATACGCTGGTGCATTGGGACCAGCGCCAGCCGATGCCGGATGGCTTCGTGCCCGATGATTTGCGCAAGAGCAGCGTCTGCCTGCAACGCAGCGGGGGCGGCTTCACGCTTGGGCGGGAACAACAGGAGATTGGCGCGACGCTGGCCTTTGATCCGCCGCCAAATCCAGACCTTGCCGTCGACCTGGTACACAAGATCGGCAAGGCGAGCATCGACTCGAATCGCGTGCAGGTTCCCTTTTCGCAAATTGCACCAGCTCCGAACGAGATGTGGACGAATGACACCACCAACGAGCTGCGCATCGCGGTGGGCCGCACTGGCGCCACAAAGCATCAGTTTCTCGCCATCGGCAAGGGGACGCGGCAGCATGCGCTCTTTGCGGGCAAAACAGGTTCGGGCAAATCGACACTTTTTCACGTCATCATCACCAACCTGGCGTTGTCATGCAGTCCGGAACAGGTCGAGTTTTACCTGATCGATTTCAAAAAAGGCGTCGAGTTCAAGTGCTACGCGACGAAGCATCTTCCGCACGCCAAAGTCGTGGCAATCGAGAGCGACCGCGAATTCGCCCTGAGCGTGCTCCAGCGCGTGGACGCCGAACTGAAACGGCGCGGGGACATGTTCCGCAAGCTCGGCGTGCAGGATGTGGCCGGGTACAAGCGGGTAGGCGGCACGGAGCCGATGCCGCGCTCGCTGCTGCTCATCGACGAGTTCCAGGAATTTTTCGTGGACGACGATGCCATTGCGCAGGGGGCATCGTTGTTATTCGACCGGATTGTGCGCCAAGGCCGCGCGTTTGGCATTCACGTGCTCTTGGGCTCGCAAACGCTGGGTGGGGCTTACTCACTCGCGCGGGCGACGCTGGGGCAGATGGCGATCCGCGTGGCGTTGCAATGCAACGAAGCCGACGCGCATCTCATCATGGACGAGAACAACTCGGCGCCGCGGTTGCTCACCCGCCCTGGTGAAGGCATTTATAATGACGCCTCCGGCGCCATTGAGGGGAACAGTCCGTTCCAAGTCGTCTGGCTGCCGGACGAGGAGCGCGACCAGTGGCTCGACAAGGTGACCGACCTTGCCGCGCGCAGCGGGCATAAATATTCCAATCCCATTGTCTTTGAGGGGAATGCGCCTTCCGATATCCGCGAGAACGAGCTGCTGCGTTCCGCGCTCGAGACGGTCCCGACCGCTATGCCGCACATTGCTCGATGCTGGCTGGGCGCGCCGAATTCGATCAAGGGTCCAACGGAGGCCTCGTTCCAGCGGCAAAGTGGCCAGCACATGCTGATCATCGGCCAGCGCGAGGAGGCTTCGGTGATGATGCTGGGCGTTTCGCTGCTGGCACTTGCAGCACAGTATCCGCAGGGAAAAGTGAAATTCGTCCTTTTCCAGAGCACGACTCCCGGCACGGCGGAGGCGGAGTTGCTGGACCAGGTCGTAAGGTCCGTCCCTCATGACATTGTTGTCGTGCAAGGCCACGATGTTTCGAGCGCGATCAATGATCTGTCCACGGAAATGAAGGCCCGCAGTAGCGGCGAGGTCGCCGTCCACGAGGCACCCGCTATTTTCCTGCTTATCCACGGGCTGCACAAATTCAAGAAGCTCAAGCACGAGGACGATTTCAGTTTCTCCAGCGGTGGCGACGATGCCGGGCCGGATGCTGGCGCGCAGTTCGACAAACTGATCTCAGAGGGCAGTGGTTACGGCATTCATATCATCGTCACGGTCGACACGCTCAACAGCCTGAACCGCTTCATGAACCGCAAGGCCCTGAGCGAATTTGAAATGCGGGTACTCTTCCAGATGAGCGCGAACGATTCGGCGAGCCTGATCGATTCGCCCAAGGCGAGTGACCTCGGGCTGCATCGCGCGCTTTTCTACAATGAACATGAGGGCTCGCTTGAGACGTTCCGGCCCTACGCCACGCCGGATGCAGAGTGGCTGCGGCAGGCGGGGGAACAATTGGCGCGGCATGGGGCATCGATCTGAGGTTGTCCGACCGATCAAAGAATCTCTTTTTCGCGGAAAGCGGCGGGCGTGACGTGGAAGGCCTTGCGGAATGCCAGGTGAAAATAATTGTCCGTCACGTATCCGCATTCCAAAGCGATCTGCTTGACCGTCAGGGTTGAATGGCGCAACAGATGAACCGCTTTTTCCAGACGGAGCCGGTTGAGATATTGTTTGGGACTACGGCGCGTCTCGCGACGGAAAAGTTTGCGCATCTGGGTCGCAGTGAGATCGATGTCATCGGCCAGGCCTTCGATGGAAAGCCCGGGTGAGGCCAGCTCTTCCTTCATGCGTTGCAGGACGCGCTCGATCCGGGCATCACCCTCGCGATTGAGCGGAGCCAACATCTCCTCTTCAAGCAGACGATCCGACAGGAGTTCCTGCACCAAGGCCTTGCCCCGGTACCGGCCCAGTTCGGGATCGTCGCTTATTAGCGAAGCGAAATCGGTGAGGATACGGTGCCAACGCTCTGGGTCGCGCAGCCTGGCCACCGGGGAGGGAAAGCGGGAAAGAAAGGGACGCCCCCATCGGTCTTGGATTCGGCAATGCAGCGAGATTTGCTCAAGGCGCGAAAGGCCTTTTTCCAAGGCGAGAGCATGTTGCACCCCATCGGGCAGCGCGAGGTAGATGTCCGGTCCGATCACGGGCCTTCCGTTTTCCAGTGTGACGCGTACCTTGCCGTGCACGGGAAAGAGAAAGAACGTATCGAAACATCTTCTCGTCTCGACGCTCCACGGAGCGCGATTTCTCCAGTACTTGCAGAAAAGAATCTCGATCTCGTAATGGGCGAAAAATTCCCGCAATCCGGTGGTGTAGGAAGGACTGAGCCGCCCGGAAAGAGGATCAATGGTCTGGGGCATGAGTTTCGTTTATTGCACTAAGTTGTTGTTTGTTCGAGTAGAAAGAATTTACCGCAAGGATTAGGATCGCAGCATTCAGTCCACCCAAAGAAGACATTCCCACCCCATACCTTGAGGAAAAAGACCATGTTATCATTTGTGACCGACGCACAATGGAAAGAGTTCGAGGACCTAGGCTATTTGAAAATCGGACTCATCCCCGACACACAATTGCGGAAAATGCAGGAACGGATCGATGAGATCATGCTCGGCAAGGCGAAAATCGACTATGATAAGCTGCTCATGCAGCTCGACAGTACAACGGGCGCTTATGAGGATGCCGGACAGCAGAGCCTTGGCTTCAAGGGCGCCACTCTCGATTATCGCAAGATCCAGGAACTCGAACACGATCCAGTTTTCCTCGAATACCTGCTCGACCCGGTCTTCAAGGACATCTGCTCCCGCACCTATGGGGAAAAAGTGCCAGTTACTCTTTTCCGCGCGATGTTCATGAACAAGCCGGCGAATAAAGGAACATTCCTGCCCTGGCACCAGGACCGGTGGACGGCGCTGGACCGCGATCCGCAGATCACCCTCTGGACCGCCATTGATCCCGCGACGATCAAGAATGGTTGCGTGCAGGTGATTCCCAAGAGTCATCGTCACGGCCTGATCAACCCAACTCATCCCTCGGGCTTTTTGAGCAAGGCTCAGGCGGCGGCGATCTGCACCCCTGATCGCATCGTCCATGTAGAGCTCGAAGCCGGGGAAGTGGTCCTGCTCCACAACTACCTGCTCCATGCCAGCGACGTGAACCGGAGTTCGCAATCGCGTCGGGCCTTCAGCGTCTGTTACATGGAAGCGGCCACGCTTCAGAATGGAGAGCCGGGAAAATTTCCCGCCGTCTTCGGTGAAAAAGCACAACTGGCAGAAATGGCCGTTTGATCATGGAGAATCGACGGGGGCAGGAAGCTCCGTCTTCCACGGATTCTGGTTCCAGGGACTGTTCGCTTCGTTCGGCGAAAGCAGGAGTTCCGTGCATGCGACGGAGCGACGGTCCTTCATCTGTAAAACCAATTCATAATCCAGAAAATTGACGCTGAATTCCTGCCATGAGCCAAAGTTGGCCTGCGCGGTCCGGGCGATATCCATCAGACGGTCCCAGGCTTCATCCTGATCTATATAGTGCGCGGCATATCCGATGTTGATGAGATTCACGGAACAGCCGAGGGTCCAGGCAAGTCCACTGCGTTTCTTTTCCTCGAGAAAGCCCTTTGTTGATGATTTGTCCTCACTCAAGGAAACGCTGGGACGAAAAGTCAATGGGTCGCGGCTGGCCTTCGCCATGAGTTCGGAAACTTTTTTGGCCGATCCGTGAAGATATTCTGTCGATTCATCCGCCGTGAGAGGAGAAGAGATTTTATCCAGATTGTTCGTGGCAATGATCGCGTTAGCCCGGTCGTTCATGCCGTTCAGCAATGTCGCCAGGCTGACCCGGTCATGCACTTTCCAGGCCGTGCTGAGCGAGCGTTGGGCAAGTTCCACCGTATCGCCGCTACCGAGCACCCGCGGGTTATAGCCATCCCGCTGCGTGTAGATGGCCCCAAGCGCCAGGGCCCAGGATTGCGCTGGAGTAAGTGGCTGTTCCGGCGGATCCTTCGGAATGATGCGGACATTCGTCCGCTGCGCCCCTTTGCCCTTGAGCCACTGCACGACGTCCGCCGCGCCCTGGTCGCCCGCGATCGTCAGGGCGGTTTCTCCCCGGGGATCGGAGGCATTAATGTCCGCGCCTGCCTCCACCAGAGCCTGGACTTTCTCCAGCTCGTTTTTCGCCGCCGCGCTCATCAGGACTGTCATTCCCTTGGAGTTCACCAGTTCCGTCTTGGCGTGATGTTGGAGTAAAATCCGGCTCGTGTCGGCAGCAGTCGCCAGCATCAAGGCGGTATCACCATTGACGTTTTGGGCGTTAACGTTGGCGCCGACTTCCAACAGGCGTTCGAGGATTTTGGTCGCGTGATATTCCGACGCCGCCATGAGTGGAGTCGTCCCCTTGTCCCCGGACAGATCGACATTGAGTTTCTGGTCGATCAGAAAATTGACCATGTCGAGATCGTTGCGGGAGGCCGCGTATTCCAGGATGGAATCGTTGGCCAGATTGCCTTCGAGCTTGAGATTCAGGCTGGCCCCGGCAGCAACCAGAAGCTTGAGCGTACTCAATTTACCAGCAATTGCCGCCCACAAGACGGCGGGTCCCTGCGTGCCGTTGGCGTCGAGGTTGATCTTCCGTTCCAACAAGGCGGCGACAATTTGGTCATTACCCCACATGGAGGCGTACATCAGCGGTCGGCAACCGACGTTGCTGGGATAATCGCCATCCGCGCCGGAGGAGATGAGCGCCAGGGCATTGTCCGTTTTATTGTTAAAACAGGCCCAAAGCAGCGGCGTATTTCCATCGTAATCAGGAATATCCAGTTTGGCGTGTTTCGTGATCAGGTAAGCCAGGACATCGAGATGACCGCTGGCGGCGGCGATTAAAGGCGTGCTCCCATGCTTACCCGTCTGCCCGTTGATGGGTGCGCCTGCCTCCACCAGGATTTTGACTTGGGCCAGGTCACCCGACTGACAGGCCCGGTACAGCGCCGCGACCGCAATGTCGGGTGGTGGGGCCTGCTGGGCGTGAAGCGGCATCAGGCATCCCAGCAAGATGAACAAGCCTAGCCGCCACCGGGTCATGGAAGATAATTTCTAAATCTGCGTTTTGAAAAACTGCGCGATGCGCTCGGCGACGAATTCCCGCATTTCCGAGGTGAGGCCGGGATAGACGCCGATGAAAAGGGTCTGGTTCATGATCGTATCGGTGCCGGTCAGTTCACCGTGCACACGGCGCGGGATATCTTCGAAGCCCGGCTGCTTGAGCACGTTGCCGGCGAAGACGAGGCGCGTCTCAATCTTGGCCTCCTCGAGATAGGCGATGAACTTGCGACGATCGATATGGGGCTTGAGCGTGATCGGGAAGCAGAACCACGAGGGATCGGCCTTGGGCAGCACAACGGGCAGGACGAGGTGCTCGGTATGCGCTTTCAGGCGCTCAAGATAAAATGCGGCGTTGGTGCGGCGCGCGGCGATGAAGGAGGGCAGTTTCTTGAACTGCGCGCAACCAACCGCAGCCTGCATTTCGCTGACCTTCAGGTTGTAGCCGAGATTGGAATAGATGTACTTGTGGTCATAGCCGAAGGGGAGACCTCCAAGCTGCCAACCGAAGCGCTTGCCGCAGGTATCGCTGACACCGGTCTCGCACCAGCAGTCGCGGCCCCAGTCGCGAACGGAAAGGCACGTCTTGCGCACACCGCCCTTGTTGACGACGACCATGCCGCCCTCGCCGAGGGTCATGTGGTGCGCGGGGTAAAACGAGATGGACGACATCGCACCGAAGGTGCCGACGAGCTTGCCATCCCACGTCGAACCGAGGGCATCGCAGCCATCTTCAAGAAACCAGAGGTTGTGCTTCTCCGCAATGGCGACGAGCGCATCGAGATCGCAGGGAAGGCCAACCGTGTGGGGAACGAAAATGGCCCGGGTCTTCGGCCCGATGGCGGCTTCGATCTGCGCGACGTCGACATCGTAGACGCCGGGCTTGCAATCGACGAACACGGGAATGAGACCGTTCTGCACCAGCGGCGTAAGCGTGGTCGGGAAAGTGACGGCGGGGGTGATCACCTCGTCACCGCGACGAAGGCCGTCCTCGATTTGCGGGCTGAGCAAGGTGGCAATCATCAGCAAATTGGCCGAGGAACCGGAATTGACCAGATAGGCGGCCTTGGCGCCAAAATAGTCGCGCATCTGCGTCTCGAACTGGTTCGCGAAGGGCCCGGCGGTCAGCCAAAATTGGAGAATGCTATCGACACCGAGACGCAGCTCTTCGTCGTCGTAAACGCGGCCTGCATAGGGCACCTTGCTTTGGCCGGGGACAAACGGCTTCGGCGCATGAGCGAGGGCGTGATAACGCGTGACGAGGCTGAGGATTTCCTCGCGAATTTGGGGAGCGGTAAGATCGGCGGAATTCATGATGGCAGCGCGGGGCGCTCCTCCTCTATAAAAGAAAGCAGGCGGCCTTGCGATGCAAAAGCCGCTTTCCTCGAATATGCTCCCGGATTTGGAAATCTACGCTGGCAAACGTGTCCTGGTGACCGGTCATACCGGCTTCAAGGGCTCGTGGCTGTGCGAGTGGCTGCTGGGCCTCGGCGCGGAGGTGCACGGCATCGCGTTGCCGCCGCTGCAGCCATCGCTCTTCGAGGCGCTCGATCTCGCGGGACGGATGAAGCATAACGTACTCGATATCCGTGATGTAACCGCGCTGAACGAGAAGATTTCCGAGTTGCGACCCGATTTCGTTTTCCACCTTGCCGCGCAGGCGTTGGTCCGGGTCTCCTATCGCGAACCGGTGCTGACTTTTGCGACCAATGTGATCGGGACCGCGAATGTGCTTGAAGCGGTGCGGGTGGCGAATTTTCCCTGTTCCGTTGTCGTAATCACGACGGACAAATGCTACGAAAACGATGGCCGTCCGCGCGCCTTTAAGGAGAATGACCCACTCGGCGGGCACGATCCCTACAGCGCGAGCAAGGCGGCGGCGGAAATCGTTGTGTCGTCGTACCGCGATTCGTACTTTTCACATGGCACCGAGGTAGCGCTGGCCTCTGCGCGGGCGGGCAATGTCATAGGTGGCGGTGATTGGGCGGAGGACAGGCTTGTACCGGATTGCATCCGCGCCCTCGCGGCGGGAAAGCCTGTCCCGGTAAGGAATCCCGTTTTCACCCGCCCCTGGCAGCATGTGTTGGAGCCTCTGGGTGGCTATCTTCTTCTCGGAGCTAAACTCGAAATAGCCCGCCAGACAAAAGACGCGACTGAAATTGCCCGTTATGCGCAGGCGTTCAATTTCGGCCCGAATCCCGATGCGAACCGCAGCGTGCGCGACCTCGTCGAGGGAGTCCTGAAACACTGGCCGGGCACGTGGGAGCAGACGCACCAGGAAAAGCATCTCAAGGAGGCGCCGCTCCTCAGCCTCGCCATCGACAAGGCCCGGGAAACGCTGGGCTGGCAGCCGCGCTGGGATTTTGCGGAGACCGTGGAAAAGACCGTCGCGTGGTACCGGGAGGATTTCGGGCGCGTGAAGCAGCAGGGGTCGTCTTCGATGGTCGAATTCACGAAGGAGCAGATTGCCTCGTATTGTAGCGGCGGTCTATGACCGCCGAAGACATCATGGCACGTGCTCGATAATCCGTCGGCGGTCATAGACCGCCGCAAGCTGAACTGATCCTTCGACAGGCTCAGGATGACGGAGCTAATGTGGCGGGGTGAGCGATCCTGCTTCCCTCATTGATTCCAAGCCCAGGCGACAGGCCGTTCCGCACCTTATGGTCTATCCCTTCGTCTTGGGTATACTCGTTTTATTGTTCTGCCTTGCACGCGGTCCCCTGGATGGCAACGGAATACAACGGGCGTTGGAAAGCCCTGAAATGCAACAGGCCCGCGCGATCAATCTGCTGCTGTTTTCTTATGCCAACGATAACGATCAAAGGTATCCCGACGGCAAAAGTTCAACCGAGGTCTTTCAGAAATTGCTCGATGAATTTTACACCATGGACCCGGCCATTTTCTATCTTCCGCTTCCGGGAAAAGCGAAACCGGTTCCCGGACAAAAGTTGAAACCGGAGAATGTCTGTTTCGACGTGACAGGCGGAGTCGACGCGACTTCGCCGGATCTAATACCGATAGTCTTCATGACGGGATACCGGGTGACCTATGGGCCCGATGGAACAGCGGTGCCAATCATTAAACCGTATCCGCCCTTTGGTGCTGAACCGCGAACGTGGTCAGAATGGTGGCATGGCAGGCCGGTTCGTCAGCCCCCAGGGGCCGGCATTGGCGTGGCTTATAAGAGCAATGCAGCAGCTTTCATCAAACTGGCGGATGCGGGAAGCGAAGGAAAGATGGCTCTCCATTTCATTTCTATCTCTTTCAAGGCGGATGGGAGAACGTATCGGCAGTTGACGCCGGATGGAGTGTTGCCGTAAGGCGCGGTCCGGACGGAATCAGACCCTTCATGGAAAGGCCGTCGCGAAGGCCCGCGACGGCTACCGGAGGCAGGTTACCAGATTTTCCACGGCGCCTTGCCGTCGGCCCAGAGTTTGTTGAGGATTTCCATTTCGCGCTGGTTGTCCATGCATTGCCAGAAGCCGTCGTGGCGGAAGGCGTTCAGCTTGCCGGCATCAGCGACCTTGGGGAGGGCATCGAACTCGAAGATGTCTTTATCGCTGGAAAGATAGTCGCCGATTTTTTTGTTCACGACGAAGAAGCCGCCGTTGATGTAGCCGACTTCGCTGTCGGGTTTTTCCCGGAAGCTGGTGACGGCTGCATCGTTGAGGGTCAGTTCGCCAAAGCGGCCGCTCGGCCTTACGGCGGTGAGCGTGGCGAGTCCCCCCTGCTCGCGGTGAAACTTGATCAGCTCCGTTACGTTCACGTCGCAGACACCATCGCCGTAGGTGAGAAGGAATTCATCGTCGTGGATATGCGCCAGCGCACGACGGACGCGACCGCCGGTCATGGTCGACAATCCTGTGTCGAGGAGCGTGACCTGCCAGTCCTCTTCGTCGTGCTGGTTGTGAAAAGTGATCTGCGGCGAAGGGCCGAGCTTCAACGTGACGTCGCTGCTGTGCCATTGATAGTGATAAAAGTATTCCTTGATCACATCGCCCTTGTAACCGAGGCAAAGGACGAATTCCTTGAACCCGTAACTGGCGTAGAATTTCATAATGTGCCAGAGCAGCGGGCGACCGCCCACGGGCACCATCGGCTTGGGCCGGAACTCGGTTTCCTCCCGCAAACGCGTGCCCAGACCACCGCAAAGAATGACGACTTTCATAATGTTAGACCGATTAGGATTCCTTTTCGAAGTTGACCCGCTCCAGTTCGACCACGGGGGGGCGTTTCAGGACTTGGGTGTGGATCGCCCCGATGTACTCGCCCAGGATGCCGATGAAGAAGAGCTGCACGGAGCCAAAAAAGAACAGACCTACCACCAGCGGCGCGAGGCCGAGGCTGAATTCATTCCAATAGAGCAGCTTGAAGGCAAGATAACCCACGGCCACGAGAAGGCTGAAGAAAGAGACGCCAAAGCCGAGCATCGTCGCCATGCGCAGGGGCACCTTCGAATGGTTGGTAATGCCGAGCATCGCGATGTCGTAGAGCGAGTAGAAGTTGTTGCTCGTGATGCCCCGCTTGCGCGCCGGTTGATGAAACGGAATCTTCGCGACGGGAAAACCGATCTCGGAAACAAGCCCGCGGAAATAGGGATAGGGATCCGCCATCTCCTTTAGGATATCGACGAAGCGGCGGTCGTAGAGGCCGAAGCCGGTCGTGTTCTTGTTCAGCTCAATTTCGGCAAGGCGCGTAACGAGTTCGTAGTAAAGCTTACGAATGGCGAAGAAGACGGGCGATTCATCGCTGTTTTCCTTCACCGCGATGACGATGAGCCAGCCCTGCTCCCATTTCTGGAGGAAGTCCTTAATCATTTCCGGCGGCTCCTGCAGGTCGGAGACGACGCTGATGATCGCATCGCCCCGCGCCTGCAGGATGGCGTGGTAGCCGGAGCGGATGTGCCCGAAATTGCGGGCATTGACGATGATCTTGACGTTGGAATCCTGCGCAGCGAGTTCCCGCAAGACAGTCACGGTCGTGTCCTTCGAGCCATTGTCGATAAAGATGTGCTCGTAGCGGTAGGCCCCCAGTTCCGTGAAGACTTTTTTGACGCGCTCGTAGCACTCGCGGACATTTTCCTCCTCGTTGTAACAGGCGCTGATCACGCTGATCAGCTTTTTCCCGGCCCGCGCGGGAGAGAGAGTCGACGGGGCAATACAGGCGGAGGGCGGTTCCAAAGCGTGATCTTTCAAGGTGGGGAGTCGTCTCTTGTTAGCAAAAAGGATTTCGGGCCGCAACGGATGTCATTGTGGACCATGCATTCTCCTGGGGACGTACGGGGTCAGGTCGATGTCCGGGCCATCGCCGGAACTGAGAGTGATCTTGAGCGGGTGAAGGCTCTCCAACGTGATGAATTTGAGACCGGGCCGCTGCGTCAACAAATAAGCCTTTTGCTCCGGACGGTAGGCACCGAACGGATAAAACGCGTAGATCTTGATATCGACCTGATCGAGCGGCGCCGTCTGCGAATAGCCCCACAGATTCACGATGCCCGCCATCGTCGCGTAGTTGTAAGTGCCCAAGAGGCTGTAGGGTTCCTCGAAGCGATCCTGCTGGTAGAGATCAAATGGAATCAAAACAGCCACGCGGTCGGTCGACTTGAACAGAGGGCGAACCTTGGTCCAATACTGCTCGAAACCGCCCTGGGTGAGGAGTTCACGGTCCCAATTCATCGAATTAAACGTAGGGGGCAGCCGATAGAGAAAGAGCGGAATGACCAAGGCACAAGTCCCGCCAATCGCGGCATATTTTCGGATTTGCTTTAAATTGCCCGGGGGGCGGATGAGAACGAAGAAATGCAGGAAGAACTGGAGCTGCAGCAGTTCCCGCAGAGGCCAGCGCATGGACCGGAAGAGAGGCAGCCGCACCATGATTTCTGTCAACCAGAGAGGACGACAGACGAACAGGACACCCAGTAGCATCAATCCGAGAGTAAGTATCTCCAGCCAGCTCCACTTCACGCGATTGAGCACGGCAGGAATCAGACACCAGGAGGCAGCACAAGCGCCCAAGGCGACGGTGTACGTCGTATAGGCTGGCCCGGTATAGACAGAATCGAACAGCCATGCAGCCATGCCAAAGAAAAGGGCCGTGGGGAAAAGCTTGAAAGGGATGTTGTAGGACTGGACGTCCTCCAAGGTCGTTCCGTTCGCGCGCATGCTGTGCGTAAAGCCGTCCACCATGGGGATTAGCAGCGGCAGAATCAGGACCAGCGCCAGGGTGTAACCGATCAGCCAACTCCCGAATGGTACCAACGACCTCCGGTTGATGCTGACGCCAAGGGCGAAGAGGGAGAAAAAGATGCTGCTTGCGACCGTTGGCGAGAGGTGTCCTCCCAGGACCTGGTGCAATGAGGCCAGCATCACAAGACCGATGGCCCGGCGCCAGGTCTTTTGCAAAATTCCCAAGGCGAGCCACGGAAGGGCGCTCTGGCTGCCGAGAAAATTAAGCCAACTCGCACCCGTGGTGAGCACGATCATGCTGTAGGTGAAACTGAGTGCACAGAACATGATCCAGCCGTCGCTGATCTGGAGAGGGATTTCCCGGCGAAGATGATTGGCCAGCGTAACGAAGCCCGCCGTGGCGATCATCAGGAAGACGAAGGCATCGACATCGATGATTGCGCAATGAAAGGGCGTGCCCGCCAGTAGTGAAACGATCAGATAGAGCGGATGCCAGACGAAGAAAGTCGGGTCGCGCAGGTAATCGTAGTTGCCCCCGAAGAGATGGTCCGAGACAAAGGGCGATTGTCCGCGAAGAAGATGGTTCCCCATCTCCATGAAGAAAGGCAGGCCGCCGTCGAGGTTATCATCGGTGAGGAAAAAGTAGGGCCGCCAGCACTCCAATACGACGAAGATGAGCGCGGAGATCAAGAGGTTGTTCCGCAACAAGACCAGCAGGCTGGTTTGCGGTTGGTTCTCCTCCCGGGATTCTGGCACAATCACCACGCCCTATTAACTCCTGTTCCTCCCCGTGAGCAAATCCCAAAAAAATCTCTTCGCGCTGCCGGACGCCGACTTGGCCCATATTTTTCATCACGCGGGGGCGGACTTGGAGGCCCTTCGCGGCAAAAGTCTTTTCTTCACCGGCGGCACCGGCTTTTTCGGCAAGTGGCTGCTGGGAACACTGGCCCATGCCAATACGAAATTGCATCTCGCCCTGCAAATAACCTTGCTTTCTCGTGATCCGGCTGCTTTTCAGCAAAAATATCCGCAAACGGAGGAAGTGCCGGGTCTCGATTTTCTGCGTGGAGATGTCGCCCATTTTTCCCTGCCTCATGGCCACCTTGATTTTGTCCTCCATGCCGCAACGGATACTTCGGTTCCCACCAATGAGACGCAGGAGCAGGAACGTTCACGCGCCATTGTGGAGGGCACACGTCGGATGCTGGAGTTGACGCGCAGTAGTGGCGCCAAAAGGTTGCTCAATATCAGTTCCGGCGCGGTCTATGGCGCGGATTCAGGTCAACCAACTGGCGCGAAAGAGGAAGATTATGACTCGGCCCACCCGTTGATGCCTTACGCGGAGGCCAAGCGTGAAGCCGAGCAGATTTGCGCGGACTCGGGACTCGATTTCGTCACGGCCCGGGCCTTCGCTTTTCTCGGGCCTCACCTGCCGTTGGATGCCCATTTCGCCGCCGGAAATTTTCTTCGCGACGCACAGAGAGGCGGCCCCATTCTCGTTCGCGGCGACGGCTCGGCCTTGCGCTCCTATCTTTATCCCGCCGATCTCGTCGTCTGGCTTTTGCGCATTCTGGTTCGTGGTCAACGTGGCCGCGCTTACAATGTCGGTTCCGATGAAGTGGTGAGCACCGCGCAATTGGCCCGGACCATCGCCGACGCGGTGGAGCCCAAACCGGAAGTCACGATCCAATCGCTCCAGCCCCAGGGCCCGCAAAATATCTACCTGCCCAATGTGCAGCGCGCGCGGACGGAGCTGAATCTTGATGTTGCGATTCTGTTGCGCGAGGGCATCGAGCGCACCCTGAAATTCTTGAGGAACACCTCTCCCTAGACCTCGTTTTTTTTCGGGAAGCCAACTTCTTCCATTAACTCCTCGCAAGCGGAGACGACATCGTCCACTTGAATTTCGTCCATGGTTCGCTTTTTCACAAGAGTGTAGCGGTCTTTGATATCGGCGACAGGTACATAGCCGTGACTGGTCACGATCCGGTGGGGCACCTCCCATGGATGCCAGTGGTCCTCAATGGAAGGCCCAAATAAAGTGACGGTCGGACAATGACAGGCCGCGGCAAGGTGCATGGCCGCGGTATTAGGCCCGACGTAAAGCTTCGCTCGGTAGAGCAACCACGCCATCTGCGCCCAGCTGGCCTTTCCTTGGGTGGAAAGAACCCGCGGCCCCAGCTCCTGTTGCAACCACGCGGCCTCTTCCATCTCGCGCGCTATGGGTCCGCAGGTGACCACGACGTTCTCAAAGCGTTTGAGCATCGCGCGGCAAACCTCTCTCCAACCTTCTCGCGACCAGCCATTAAAACCCTGCCGTGTGCCGACCTGCATGACGCAAAAATCGGTCAGCTTGTCTCCGGGTTCCCAAGGCTGGGCTCGTTCCCGCTCGAAAACCATGGACGGAATCGGTTCCGGCAGCGGGAGAAATTCGCTCACCGAATAAAAATCCTTCTCCACGCGATGACAGGTCTGCCAATCGAAGCTCGAAATCTTGATCCCGACTTTTTGCAGGCCCAGCGTCGACTTGGCGTCGGTCGGTTTGACGGAAAACCGGTTTCCCGCCCGGACCCAAGCAAGGCGAAGCAGGTTCCGGCCCCGACCGCCATCGCCCAACTCGAAGGCATATTCGAATTTATGGGTGGCGATTTGGCCGATGGTCTTCAGGCCCCTCCAGAGATCGCTCTTGCGCCGGTCGCGTTTCTCCACCGGTGCGACCGTCAGGATTCGAGAAATCTCCGGGCAACCCACGAGAATACCCTCGCAACCGCGTCGGACAACAATCCAGATTTCCGCTTCAGGATACTTCTTTTTGAGCGTCGTGATCGTGGGCGTGAGGATAAGCGAATCGCCGATCTGCTTCGGTTTGATCAGGAGGATGCGCATGTCCACTAGCTACGTTAAGGACGCGGCGGCGTCGACGCTTTTAAGACTTCCAGGAAAACTTCCACTTCGCGGGGTGATCGCAAAATAATCACCTTCTTCGTCGATTTCAGCTTCTGCAGCATCCCCAAAATCGCGGGTGCCTTCACCTTTGGATAGGTCCAAATCCATTGGAGAAACTTGAGGTATTCGAGATCCATCGTTTCGGGACATCCCTCCGCCATGTCGGGCCGCGCTGTGCCCTTGTACTTGAAGCTTCTGCCCATGACTCTTCGCAGACAAATCCAGCGGGATAGGTTGAGAAAGATGACCGTATCGCATGCGGCCAGCCGCATTTCCATCGTGCCTCCATAGTTGCCGTCCATGATCCACTTGGGTTTGGACATTTTCGTCTCTACGACTTTTGCCCATTCTTCACGCGGAGTATCAACCCACCCTGAATGCCAAAAGAGCTGATCCAAATGGATCACAGGCAAATCAAGGATAGAACCCAGCGCGCGGGAAAATGTCGATTTGCCTGCTCCGCCTGAACCGATGACGAGGATACGTTGCACAGTTCATCCCGGAGATCGGTTTCGGGATACGATCAGGCCGAAACCAGTGTCCCGATCTTTTCACCGAGGACGACCGACTTGAGATTGCCCGGCTTGAACATGTCGAACACGACGATCGGTACCTGATTGTCCATGCAAAGCGAAAACGCGGTCGAGTCCATCACCTGCAGTCGGTTCACCAGCGCATCGGCATAACTTACCTTGTCAAAGCGCTTGGCCTTCGGATTTTTCTTGGGATCGCTGTCATACACGCCGTCGACCTTCGTCGCCTTGAGGAGGATTTCGGCGCCGATCTCGCTCGCGCGCAGGGCCGCGGCCGTGTCGGTCGAGAAAAAGGGATTACCCGTGCCCGCGACAAAGATGACCACGCGGCCTTTTTCGAGATGCCGCACCGCGCGCCGCCGGATGAACGGCTCGGCGACATTCTTGATCTCGATGGCCGTCTGCACCCGGGTGTTCACACCGGCCTTCTCCATCGCGTCCTGAAGCGACATGCCGTTGATGATCGTCGCCAGCATGCCCATGTAATCGGCGGTACTGCGATCCATGCCCCGATTGGCCGAGGTGATGCCGCGCCAGATGTTGCCGCCGCCGATGACGATGGCGACCTGCACGCCCAGCGCGTGAATCTCCGCCACCTCCGCCGCGATCTTGCTCGCGACACCGGGATCGATGACGTCCTTCTCCCCCTTTAAGACCTCACCGCTTAATTTGAGAATGATCCGTTTGTACACGGGCTTTTGGGTGGCACGACGTTGGGCCAGGCGGTTGGACATATTGTATGCGGAAAATCGTAAAGGATTGTGACGAATTGTCGATATTGACGTGCCAAAACCACGAATTCTTCAATATATCGCTCACTAAGCCAATCATCCTGAGCTTGTCGAAGGATCAGTTCCGCTCTTTGCTTAAAGTGCCCCATGCGCACGCATATCGAGTTCCGCACTGATAAGTTTCCCGCCTATCCCGACGAAGAAGAGAAAATCAATCCAGGACGGTGGGGTCAGCGTTTGTCCGAATATTTGCAGGTAAAGTTGAAAGAACACGGTATCACTACCAATCCCTCCATCGGTTTTGAGGATTGGGGCTGCATTGTTAATCTCATGGGAACTCCGTTCGACATGTGGATAGGTTGTGGCAATTATGAAGAGTATTCGGACGGACATATGTGTTTCATCGAACCATCCAAATCGACCATTTGGAAATTTCCCTTCAAGAGAATAGACACCACCACTGAAGTGAACCGAATCGCTGATGTCTTGGAAAAAATTCTGAAATCGGATCCAGACATTCGCGCTGTAAGCTGGTGGGCAGAAGGTCAAAATGAATCCTAGCCGCGCCCTCATCACCCAAGCGCAAATCCGTACGCGCACCCGGCAACTCGGCAAAAGCCTTACACGCTATTATCGTGGCAAAGATCCGGTCTTCCTCGGCATCATGAACGGCGCGCTCTTCTTCCTCACCGATCTGGTCCGCGCGGTCGACCTGGATGACGTCGAAATCTCCACCCTCCGCCTGGCCAGTTACGCGGGCACCAAAAGCACCGGCAAACTCACCGGACTCGATGGCCTCGCCGATTCGCTGGCGGGGCGCCATGTCCTCATCGTCGACGACATCCTCGACACGGGCCGCACGCTTTCCGCCCTTGTCGCCCGGCTGAACAAGCTCGGCGCTGCCGACGTGAAGATCTGCGTCCTCCTCGAAAAACGCGGCAAGCTGGAAGTCCCCGTTCGCGCCGATTGGGTCGGCTTCAAGATTGCCGACCACTTCGTCATTGGTTACGGCCTGGATTATGACGGTAAATACCGCGGCCTGAAGCAGGTGCGTATACTGGAGCCCTAGGCTCTCATCCGTCGTAGCCCAGACTTCCGTTTCAACACACTCTTGCCCTTGCGCCCAGTTGCGCCATAATACGGAGATGTCCGACGACTCCCAGCCCAACGGCACCAGTCCCGCGCCCAAAAAGCGTATGAATCTTCGTACTCCGGAGGTCATGAAGCTCGTGCAGGAACAGGTCGAGAGCCACTACCGCAGCCCGGTTGTGGAGTACCTGCGCCACACCAAATCGCATCTCTCCGCCAACGGGCTCACGGTCAAGTTGGCGAAGGTCTTTGGCTTCTGTTATGGCGTCGAGCGGGCGATCAACCTCGCCTACGCCTCGGCCAAGGTCTTCAAGGGACACAATATTTACCTGCTCGGCGAAATCATCCACAACCCCGAGGTCAACGACCAACTCCAGGACCTTGGCATCAAGCAGCTCAAGGAAACGCGTGGGGTTTACGACCTCGACAACCTGACCGAGGAAGACGTCGTCATCGTTCCCGCTTTCGGCGCGGAAGTGAAGGTGCTCAACCGCCTCCAGGACATTGGCTGCTATAAGGTCGACACCACTTGCGGTGACGTCATGAGCGTCTGGAAACGCGTGCGCCAGTACCGCAACCAGGGCACCACCTCCATCATCCACGGTAAGGCCTGGCACGAGGAGACCAAGGCGACCGTCTCGCAGGCCATCAGCGAAAAGGGCGGTACGCATTATCTCGTGGTTTTCACACTAGCGGAGACCGATTACGTCTGCGATTACATCCGCCAAGGCGGCAACAAGGAGGAGTTTCTCAAGAAATTTCAGGGTGCCTACTCGCCTGGTTTCGATCCGGATGTGCATTTGCAAGCCGTCGGCGTGGCCAACCAAACCACGATGATGAAGGGCGAAACTGAGGAAGTGCAGCGCCGGTTTGAGAAGGCGATGATCGACCGTTTTGGCCGTGAGAATCTCGACAGCCATTTCCGCAAAGCCGACACGATTTGCGGCGCGACGCAAGAACGGCAGGACGCACTTTCCGAAATGCTCAGTGTCGAGAAGATGAATTTGCTGCTGGTCGTCGGTGGCTACAATAGCAGCAATACCTCGCATCTCGCCGAAATGGGCGAGGGCGTGCTCCCCACCTACTTCATCAAGAACTCAGAGAAGCTCATCTCGCCAAAGGAGATCTCCCACTACGACCAGCACAAGGAGCAGGAAGTCATCAGTCACGATTGGCTGCCCGAGGGCAACGTCGTCGTCGGCATCACCGCTGGTGCGTCATGTCCGAACAATCTGCTCGAGGAGACGATCCACCGGCTCTATGAGTTCCGGGGCGTCGAGGTCGAGAAGCTCCTTCCCGCCGATTACCGCGAAATTGTCGGTCTCGCACCGCCAGTTGAGCACGCGGGTCACTAGGCACTTATCTTTGTCATGAGTCGTCTGCAAACCGCTTGGCGAACTGCGGCCAAAGAACTCGGTTTGGACATTGTCGTTCCTTATGAGTTGAAGACGAAAACGTTTTCCCTGACCGCCCAAGTCCTCCTTAAGAACTTTGGCGGTGAAGTAGGCATGTTGATCGTTTCCGACTACAGGATCATTGAGCCCTTCCGGAATGAAGTCATCAAACTGGGTTATGGTTTTTCCACCTTGACGGAACCTGACCGAGATTGGCCGTTTACCGGCGAAGAAAAGGAAGCCTTCATCGAAATGCTCGATGAATGGGGATGGACCGGCGATCCCGACGAAGAACCGGAGTGGTTGGTGGCCGATGATCGCAACTAGGAACGATGCTCGGCAATCACTTGCAAAAAGGTGTCGCCGTAGCGTTCCATTTTCTTTTCTCCGACGCCGCTGATCTGCGACATCGCGGCGAGTGACCTCGGCTTCTGGATCGCCAGCTCGCGCAAAGTCCGGTCGTGGAAAATGACGTAGGGCGGAACGTTCTGTTCCCGGGCCAGTTCCAGGCGCGCCGTTTTCATCGCCGCGAAAAGTTCGCCGTCATTTTCGTCATCGAAGACCATTGCCGCCCGCACCTGCTTGGCCGACGTGACCTTGGCCTTGCCGGTGAATTTACGGAGGTGCAGCACATTCTTTTGCTTGAGAAAGGCCTGACCCTGCGGGGTCATCTTCAGTCCGCCGAAGTCGCTGCCGTCGACGGTCAATAAATTCAGCGCCACCAACTGGCGGAAGATGCTTTGCCATTCGTTTTGCGCATACTCGTGGCCGATGCCGAAGGTACTGATCTTGTCGTGGCCGAAACGCTGGATCCGCTCGTCCTCTTTTCCCAGCAGGACATCGATCAAGTACGCAACACCGAACCGCTGCCCGGTACGATAGGAGCAGGAGAGCGCCTTCTGCGCGGCGATGGTGCCGTCAAAGGTGACCGGTGGCGAGATGCAGGTATCGCAATTGCCACATGGCTCGCTGCTGTCGCCAAAATAATCGAGGAGGATCTTGCGTCGGCACGAGGCGACTTCACAAAGGCCGAGCAGCGCATTCAGTTTCTGGTGCTCAATCCGTTTCTGCGCCTCCGGCGCATCCGATTCCTCGATAAAATTCCGCTGCATGACGGCATCCTGCATGCTGTAAAGCATCAGCGCATTCGCAGGCAGGCCGTCGCGTCCTGCCCGGCCGGTCTCCTGGTAATAGGCCTCGATGTTTCTCGGAATGTTCATGTGCGCGACAAACCGGACGTCGGGCTTGTCAATGCCCATGCCGAAAGCAATGGTCGCCACCATGATGATGTTGTCCTCACGCAGGAACCTCTCCTGATTACGCGCCCGGTCCTCGGCTTCCATGCCGGCGTGATAGGGCAGCGCCTTGCGTCCCTGCGAGACCAGCCATGCTGCCGTCTCGTCCACGCCCTTGCGCGAGAGACAATAGACAATCCCACTGTCGCGCGGATGTAGTTCCTTGATGAATTGCAGTACCTGTTTCTGCGCGCTGCTCTTGAGCTGGATGCTGTAATGGATGTTGGGCCGGTCGAATCCTGCAACAAAGGTCCTGCCTTCCGCGAGATGCAATCGCTCAACAATATCCTTCCGGGTCGGCATGTCCGCAGTGGCCGTCAGCGCCAGGCGCGGCACATTGGGGAATCGTTCCGCCAATATAGCCAGTTGCGTGTAGTGCGGACGGAAATCGTGACCCCATTGCGAAACGCAGTGCGCTTCATCGATGGCGAAGAGTGCGACCTTCACTTGGTCGAGAAGCGCGAGAAAATCATCCATCAATAATCGCTCCGGCGCGACGTAAACCAGATCAAGTTCACCGGCGCGAATTCGGCGCTTGGTCTGGGCCACGCTCTCCAGTGGCATGCTTGAATTGATCGCCGCCGCTCTCATCCCAAGTTGCGTCAGGGCAACGACCTGGTCCTGCATCAACGCGATCAGCGGCGAGATCACCACACCCACGCCCTCGCGGCAAAGCGCGGGAATCTGATAACAAAGCGATTTACCCCCGCCCGTCGGCATCAGCACAAATGCGTGACGTCCCAAGATCACATGCTCGATGACTTCCGCCTGCTCACCCCGGAAACTCCGATAGCCGTAGGTTTTCTGGAGGATGGTTAACGCAAGGTCCCGGGTTGACGTCATGAGCAGGTCGAGTATGCGTCAAATGCCATCCCCGAGACAACTCGGGGCTTGTTTATATTTCCCTCTCCCGCTTCGATGGAGCGCCGCCATGGAAAATTCACCAACCCCCGAGCTGAATCGATTTCAGTGGGTTTCTCTTTTTATCACCGTGGTGGTCGCCGCCGGCTCGACCCTTTGCCTGCAACTGGTCCAGACGAGGGTTCTCTCGTCCCTCTATTATAACCATCTTGTTTATCTCACTGTCACGGTGGCGCTTTTGGGTTTTGGTATTTCAGGGGTCCTGGTGGCCATCCTTGCGCCGCGCATCAAAGATCTGGAGGAGGTGGCCGCAGCGGGATTGTGCGGATTTGCGGTTTTCATTCCCCTGTCTGTCGGAACGGCCAGTTATCTGCCCATCATCTTCGCCACACCCACCATGCTGATCAAGCTGGTGGTCAGTTATCTGCTTCTCGTGATTCCTTTCATCTTCTCCGGCATGACCCTGGCTTCGATCTTTATGCTGGGCGGCAAATGGATGCACCGGCTCTATTTCGTTGATCTCGCTGCCAGTGCGATCGGCACAATCCTGTTCGTTCTTCTCCTAACTCCCATGGGGGCGGAAGGTCTGCTTTGGGGATGTTCTTTCGCCGCCGTCTTCGGCTTTTTTGTTCTTTCCGCAGCTTTTGAGACCGGTATGCGCCGCCCTTTCCAACTGCTGTTTCTTCTGGGCATCAGCATGTTCGCCATGCACGGCAAGCTGATCAACAGCACGCCCGATTTCTGGAAAATCGGATGCCTCGCCTTCAGCAACCAGGAATTGAAAGCGGAGCAAACTCGCTGGACCACCATCACGAAGATCGAGGTCTTGACGAGTCCCACCTATGGTGCGCCGCCAGCGGACTACAGAAAAATAGCGCAGGACCGCGAGGCCTCGACCGATATCATCTCCGCTCCGATCTACAAAAGCTATTTCGAGGCGGCCCAGGGACCTAATCCTCGGATGGCTTCAGCAGCTGCCAACCTGGTCGCCTATGGCACGCCAACGGACTCGCTGGTGATCGGCGTCGGTGGAGGCTTCGATATCGTCAACGCCGAGGCCGTTCACGCAAAGAATATCGTCGGGATCGAGATCAACCCGCAAACCCTTAGCCTCCTGCAAAACGAGTATGCCAATTATGCCGTTTGGCCCACGCTGCCCAACGTCGAACTGAAGTGCATGGATGGTCGCAATTATGTTGCCAGCACCAACAAACGCTTTGATACCATTAATCTCACGGGCATCGACACGTTTTCCGCCCTAAGCACGGGTGCCTATGTGCTGTCAGAAAATTACCTTTATACGGTTGAGGCAATCAAAGATTACCTGCATGCCCTGAAGCCGGGCGGCATCATCAATATCCATCGTTGGAATTTTCGGGTGCCCCGCGAAAGTCTGCGCCTCTGTAACCTCTTTCTCGCGGCCTCAACCGAAAACGGAAACCCGCATCCAGAGCAATGCGTCATGCTCGTGGGGGCCAATTATGGGGCCGGCTGGCAATATCGCTGGGCTGCCACTATGATGAAGAATGAGCCCTTTACCAAGGATGAGGTAAATCGCGTGCTGACCATGATTCAGCAGGAGCCCAACTACGCCCTGATCTATCTGCCCAAGATTTTTCCATCGGACCAACAAAAGGCCTTGGAAGATAAGTTCTTTGCCCACGATCAGGATTATTACACGCCGAATCGCGCCGCATTCGCCAGCCTCATTGACGCCAAGTCGAAGGAAGAGCGGGAGAAGTTTGAGGACTCTTATCCTTACAACGTCACTCCGGTCTACGACAACCGCCCTTTCTTCTTTGAGTACCATCGGATCGGTGAATTTTTCCATTCCACCCATGAACCGAATGACCTGGGCGTGCGCGGCGTGTATGTTCATTACACCCTCTATTTCCTCCTCTTTATCACCTCGATTGTCAGTTATCTCGGAATGATTCTTCCGCTGCATTTTTATGCGAAGGAGGGACTCACGGTTCCTTCGGCCAAGGCGTTGATCTTTTTCTTCGCGATGCTTGGGTTGGGCTTCATGTTCGTTGAGTTGGGCGTTATTCAGTCTCTCAACATTTATCTGGGCCATCCCATGTATTCGCTGGCGCTGGTCCTGGCCGGTCTCCTTTTCTTTACCGGACTTGGCAGCTATCTGGCGGGACAACGAAAGGCTTCGACTTCACGGCTGATCGCCGAGGGAATGATCGGTTCTTTCCTCGTTATTGTTCTCTGGACCCTGCTCATGCCGTGGATCACCTCGTCGACAATGGGGACTTCGATTCTCTTGCGCGGTTCGTTGACCTTATTGAGTTTACTGCCGCTTGGACTGGCCATGGGCATTCCTTTCGCTACCGGTATTCGTTACCTGAGCGCGGGTCAAAGTCGCTTCATTCCCTGGGCTTGGGGAATCAATGGCATGACCAGCGTGATGGCCTCGATTCTCGCGATTCTCCTCGCGATGAGAGTTGGATTCAAGATGGTCCTGATTTTGGGTGCTTTGAGCTACTTGCTTGGCTACCTCGCTTCCCGTCGCTTCATTAAGAGCTAGTGTACTATTCGCTGTCTCAAGGCACCCGAACTGCTCCCTCGACAAGTAAAATGACCAGCCTTTAATGGGGCTTTTACGCACCGCCATGCCCTCCCTCAAAATCGACGTCCGCACCGCACCGCTGGGTTCACCCGATCTCATCACTTACTTCGTCAAGGGCGATGCCCTTCCCGCCGGTGTCCCGCTTTCCGAATTTGACGGCACGCTCTGCAGCACGATTGTCCTGCGCGACAGAACGGGCCGCACGCTTGTCGTCGGCCTCGGCGACAAGGAGAAGATCGAACCGGACACGCTGCGCCGCGCCACTGGCGCCGCCATTAAGCATCTCCTTAAAATTGGCGGCACGGAAGCCGCGCTTGACCTGGCTCTTTATCCCGACCACATCGCGCCCGCCGTGGAAGGCGCCATTCTGGCGAGCTACAAATTCCAAGGCTTCGGCAAGGACCCCTCCAAGAAAGGCCGCAGCACTCTCGCCAAGTTACAGCTTCTTGTCACCGAACACGAAGTAACCAATGCCCGCGTCCAGGCCCGGGACGCCGAGATCATCGCCACCGTCACGAACACGATTCGCGATATCGGTAACCTTCCAGGTAACATGCTGAATCCTCCGATCCTTGCCGAAAAAGCGCAGGAACTCGCCAAGAGCCGCAGCGGACTGACCGTCAAAGTCTGGAATGAACGCCATCTCGAAAGCGAAGGCTTCGGCGGCATCCTCGCCGTCGGTAAGGGATCCTCGCATCCCCCCCGCCTCATCGTGATCGAGTACATGGGCGGCGGTAAAAAGGACAAACCCATCGCGCTCGTTGGGAAGGCGGTCACGTTCGACACCGGCGGCATCTCGCTCAAACCCGGCGCCCAGATGGATGAAATGAAATGGGACAAAATGGGCGGCCTAGCCGTCATCGGCATCATGCTCGCCGCCGCCGATCTGAAATTACCGGTCAACCTCATTGGCCTCATTCCCTCGGCGGAAAACATGCCCGGACCCGACGCCTATCGCCCTGGCGACATCATCACCACACGCGACGGAAAGACCATTGAGGTCCTCAACACCGACGCCGAAGGCCGCGTCATCCTCGCCGACGCCATTGCCCATGCGCGCCTCACCTACAAACCGTCCGCGATTCTCGAGTATTCGACGCTGACCGGGGCCGTCGTTATGGCGCTGGGTTTTCGCCGCGCCGGACTTTTCACTTCGGAGGAAAAATTGCGCGATGCCCTGGTCGCCGCAGGAAAACGGACCGGCGAACTCGTCTGGCCCATGCCCGTCGACGAGGAATATAAGGAAGGCACTCAATCGGAAATCGCCACGGTCAAACAAATCGGCGGACGCGAAGGAAGCGCCTGCATCAGCGCCAGCTTCGTCAAGACCTGGGCCGAAGATACACCTTTCGTTCATCTCGATATTGCTGGCACTGCCTGGACCACCAAGCCGCCCGCCCATCTTGAAGGCGGCGCGACAGGTTTCGGCGTGCGGCTGACCTTGCAGGCGTTGCGGGCTGGACTCCCAGTGTAACGGCATAGGTCACAACTCCAGTTCATGCCCTCTCTCGATTCCATTCTGAGCCGACCAACTTCATCGGATGAATTTCATGCAGTCGTCACAAAACGCCTGACTTCCCAAGCCGACTCGCCTCGCGACCAAGCACGGTTAATCAATGAAAAATTTCCCCAGCTAAAATCCGGAATCATCGACAAAGCCAATAGGGCTCTTGAGGGCATGCTCGTTTTGCCCGGGACCGGCGGCAAGCCTCATTTCGTCGGCAATCCGCCGCGCTGGTTCGACAATCCTTTTCACGACAACGAATACGTCTGGTCGCTGAACCGGATGTTCTATTGGATACCGCTGCTCCGGGCGTTTACTCTCACCGGCGATCCCCGTTACGCGCAAAAAGTGGTCGACGAATTACAGGGCTGGATCAAGTCCTGCCCAAGACCTCCGATCCTGCCTCTCGCGGACAATGCCGATGTGTGGCAGGCTTACTGGCGATTCAACTTTGCGGATCCGTGGCGCTCCCTCGAAGTTGGTATCCGCATGTTTACCTCATGGCCGCTGATCATTCCGCATCTCCTGGGAACTCCTTTTCTGACCCCCGAATTGCTGACTGAGTACGCCGGTTCGGTCTTCGAACAAGGCGAGGTTCTTTATCATGTCTGCCCGCATTTTTGGCCGCACGCCGATCATAATCATTACCTGATGGAATGTCTCGGTCTGCTCAACCTGGCCACCCTCTTCCCGGAATTTTCGACTGCGGAACTTTGGAAAACTCATGCCATGCGCGACTTGGAACGGTGTGCCGTCGCGCAGATGACCGCCGAGGGCGGCCAGATCGAAGGCTGTCCCCACTACCACAACGGATGCATTGGCTGGTTTGTGCAAGCGCTGTCGATCGCCCGTGCGCACGACCTTTCCTTCTCCCCGGAATTTGTCTCCACCATCGAACGGGCCATTGCTTATTCGATTCATTGTCTGCGTCCATCTGGCACTGCCGTCCCTTGGGGCGACTCCGATGCCGATACGACTGTAGCGATTCGCTCAATCCTGTGCGGCTACCGCTTGTTTCATCACCAAGACTATCTGCGCATCGCCGTTAATTGCTTCGGTGCCGAGCAGGTCAAAGTCTGCTGCCTGGAATCAATTTGGGAAGATACGGACACTCCCAACTTGCTGTCAGCCATCGACGAAGCGGCGACTTCGCATGCCGCGATCTCCTTTCCTACCGATGCCTGGCACAAAGGCCTCGACCAAGTCACGCTGCGCACCGATTGGTCGCGCAACGCCCTGAGTGTTTTTTTCGCGTGTCGATCGCCGGTCAACAATAGCCATGCGCATATCGATCCGATGGGTTTCGATTTCACCGCGTTCGGACGTGCGCTTGTCGTCGATCCGGGCCGCTACTGCTACCGCGAGGACAATGATCGTCGCGCCTTCAAGTCCGCCGCCTATCACAATACCCTGACCGTTAATGGACGGGATCCTTTCGAATACCGCGGCTCGTGGGGATTCGGCCCGCAAAAGCCGGGAAAGATCGTTGATGTCCGCCTCAAACCCGGAGAGAAAGCTGCCTTCGCGCGGCATGATAATTACGAACCAGCAATTCATCATCGCGCTATCGCCCTGATCGAAAACGTGGCTTTGCTCATCGTCGATAGGATTGAGAATTTGCAACCCGACGATCTCGTTCAACTCTACTTTCATTTCGATTCAGTCGAGGTTAAAGGCGATCCGAAGACCGGGCGCGCTGAAACGAACGATCCCGGCCAGACCAATATTCTCGTTGTCCCCAGCCCCGGTCTGAGCGGCGAGTTGCTCCCGGGGCGCGTCTCCGATTTTATCGACGTGGTCCGTCCCTCCACCCGGCTATGTCTCACCGCAGCGCGTTCCGGGCAAACCTCCCTCACTTTCGCCACCGCTTTCATTCCGTGGGCGGCAACTTCCTCCCGGCCCGAGGTCAGCATCCCGCAAATGCGCTCCACGGCAGAAGGACTTACCTGCTCCTTTCAAGTGAACGACCGTTCGTTTTCGTTCGATTGGCCCCGACGAAGCTAAGCCGAACATTGGGTCGTCCCCTGACCCCGGTGACATTCCAAGTCCTGAAAGCACCTTGATGGTGACGATGTCGATCGAGCAGTCAGGTTGACCCAAGAGACAAAAGCAGTTAAAGGGAGATGCCCATGCCACAGTAAAAGGGTCGGCCAAAAGAATTATGGTGTCGAACATGACCTCCTCTCCCGATGCTCAGGAGAAGGAATCTTCCCGCAAAGCTGAAAAGCATATCGCGTTTCTCGATCCAATCCGGGGCGCGGCCATTCTGTCGGTTTTTCTCTTTCACGCCTTCGGCGCAACATTTCATACTTTAGACCTGAAATGGCTTGGCACGCTGCGCGATTGGAACGTATCCGCCTCATTTCTGGCGCTGCTCCCGGTCACCCTTGGCTGGATGGGCGTGGCGATCTTTTTCGTCGTGAGCGGCTTTTGCATCCATCTCAGCCATGAACGTTCCCGGCAAAAATCCTTCAAGGTGTTTTTTATCCGTCGTTTCTTTCGCATCTATCCACCCTACCTGCTGGCTCTTTGTTTTTTTGCGTTTGTGTATCCGCCGACTCGCCTCGATTTTTCATCCGCCCTCATGCATACGCATACGGCCTTCACTTATTCCTGCGTCACCACAAGCGCGCATTTGTTGCTCATTCATAATTTCTTTGGCTATTTTAACAAAAGCATCAACGGCTCTTTCTGGAGCATTGCCGTGGAAGTCCAACTCTATGCCCTGTATCCCCTGCTTTTGTGGTTGGTCTCGCACCTCGGATGGAAGTCGACCTTGTATCTGACCGCATTGATCGAGTTCTCCCTGCGCGGCCTGCAGGGGATACTCTCGGTCTTCCTGCCGGAGGTTTCGTTGACCGGATGGTTTGACGAATCACCTTTGATTTTCTGGTACAGTTGGTCCGTCGGCGCAGTCCTCGCCGATGCTTACTTGAAAAATGGGCCCCTTCCCTTTCAAAAGACTCCTCTTCTACTTTGGCCGGTACTGGCGGTGTCCTGCAATTTTTGGAAACCGCTATTTCCTTTTTGCTTCACCCTCGCCGCCTTATCGATCGCCGTTGTTATTTCTCGTTTCCTGACCCGCCCCTCGCCGACCCTGCCACAGGGCGGAATTCAGGGCTTATTGATCCGGCATCTAGCCTGGGTGGGAACGATCAGCTACAGCGCTTACCTGCTTCACCAGCCCCTGGTCGAACAAATGCCCGCCCTGCTCCACCGCTTCTTGCCTACCGAAAGTATACCCTCACTCGTGTGCTACGGATTTTCCATACTTGCGTGGTTTCCCATTCTTGCACTTTCCTATGTCTTCTATCGCTGGATCGAGTTGCCCAGCATCGCGTGGGGAAAACGAATTGTTGATAACTAGGGACTTACGCTCCCTCTCACCCCACCCACAACTCAGGCTTGGTCGTGTCGTACCCGGCGGAGCGATAGGCCCGCAGTTTGTTCCGCAGCGTCCGCAGACTGATCCCGAGCTTTTCCGCCGCGCGGGTTTTATTGTGCGAGGTCTGGAGAAGCATGCTGCCGATCAGGCGCCGCTCCATTTCATCCACCGTCGGTAATTTCTCCGCCACGTTCAGTGTGACGGCCAAGCCCTTTTCGGCATTTCCCAATTCCGGCACTTCAACCAGCCCGTCCTGCGCCGCCATGATGACCGCGCGCTCCAACGTATTCTGTAATTCACGCACATTCCCCGGCCAACGATAAGCCCGCAACCGTTCCAAAGCGCGCACGCTCGCGCCCGTGATCGTCTTGCCATGCTTGCGCGCAAAATGGGCCACATAAAATTCCACCAGGTCCTGCAAATCATCGCCCCGCAAACGGAGCGGCGGTAAATTGATCGGCACCACGTTCAGCCGATAGAATAAATCTTCACGAAAGCGCCCTTGTCGCACCTCCTCCTGCAAATCGCGGTTGGTGCTCGCGATTAGCCGTACATCGACCCGGATCGTCTTGTTGCCGCCGACCCGTTCAAATTCCCTCTCCTGCAGGACACGCAAGAGTTTCACTTGGAGGCTCAGCGGAATCTCCGCGATTTCGTCCAACAACAGCGTTCCTCCATTGGCCGTCTCAAACCGCCCTTCCCGCCGCTGCACCGCACCGGTAAACGCGCCCTTCTCATGCCCAAAAAATTCGCTCTCGAGGAGTGTCTCCGGTACCGCCGCGCAATTCACCTTGATGAACGGCATCTGCGCCCGCGGACTATGCTGCACGATCGAATGCGCCACCACTTCCTTGCCGGTGCCACTCTCTCCCTGGATCAAAACCGTCGCGTGTGTCTGCGCGACTTTCTTCACCATCTCGAGGATATCCTGCATCAGGTCGCTGCGACCCCACACGACACTGCTTCCCGCGCCATTGGTCTGTTGCTGCTGTTGCCGCAGATAGGAATTTTCACTCTGCAGTTGCCGCACCGACTCCAATCGCTGCAGGACGAGATCTAGTTGCGCGGGTAGGATCGGCTTGAGCATGTAATCGAATAGCCCAATCCGGATCGCCTCCACCGCTGTCTCCATCGTCGCGTATCCGGTCATTAGGATTCCATAGGAGCGCGGTGCCAATTGCTTCACTTCGCGTAGAAAATCGAGACCGCTGCCGTCCTCCAACCTCAAGTCCGCGATAACCAAGTCAAAAAAATCGTTACGTAATGCCTCGCGGCCTTGTTGCATCGAACGCATTCCCAGTGCCGTGTATCCTTGCGAAACGAGATAATCGACCAACATGCGACGCAATTGGTCGTCATCATCAACAATGAGGATACGGTCAATTCTCATAACGGCGTAACATGCCTGTCACTTCGGGGTAAAAAGTGCACGTTGTTAAATGACCTGAATAGGCATTTTCTGCCTTAAAGCAAGCCATTAGCCTGATCTCTCTTTCCTATTGGGAGGAAAAAACAGGTTGTTTCTCCGAATGGCTTACTTTTGTCGAGCAGTTCTCTGTTTTCAACCGACTGACAAGAAAGCTTGAAGCTTTCGCAGCGCAGGTCTTCATTGGAATCAAACGTGACCGCCCTCCGCGCCCAACATCATCCTGTTTGTTATCCCTCGGCACCCGCAGATGCCCTCGCCTTTTTCCGAACAGCCTTCAAATTGTTTCCAGCAAAGGACCTGCCTCCTGCACCCAATACGCGCCCTCTCACGGGTATCGTTACGCCCCATATCGATTTTCGCGTAAGTCTCCCCTCTTATTCAGCCGCCTTTCAACCGCTTTTGGACGAACCTCTCACGGAGACTTATCTCATTCTCGGTGTCGGACATCGCTCCCGGTTGGAATGGAATTTCGACCGGCGCGACTACCTCACCCCGCTGGGCCGGGCGCTTTGTGACACTGATTTGGTTGATGCCCTCGCCGAAGGGGCTGATTCAGCCGCTCTCTTTTCTTCCTCCGCACATGAAGGCGAGCACTCCATCGAATTCCCTCTCCTCTGGCTTCAAGCACTGCACCAATTGCAATGCTCGGACGATAAAAAGTTAAAACCGGTCCGATTCATTCCACTCCTCTGTGGAGGACTCCATTCCTACATCGAAGGTTTTGTCGAATGGGACGACCTGGAGGATTTTCACCGGCTCAGTCACGCCTTGGCTGCAGTCTTGAGAAAACATCCACCCGGAGAACATCTGCGCATCATCGTCAGCATCGACGGCTGCCATCTCGGACCCCGTTTCGACCACCCGTTTGAAGCCTCCACCGCCCTGCTCATGGCAACCGCGGGTTGGGAGGAAAAACTCTGGGCTTCGGTCGCCCAAGGCGATGCGAAAGCCTTCTTGGAATGGATGCGGGACGAGGGCAATGATCGCTATTTCGACGGCGTTGGCGCGCTCGCACTTCTTTTGGCCGCAGGTGGTCTTGCCAACCAAAAATTCATCATCCAACGCACGCATTACGAGCAATGGTTCACCGAACGCGACGCGAGCGCCGTCACCTTTTCCAGCGGGCGTGTGCTGACGTTGGGTTGAAGTTCACCGCAACGAATTTCCTCGGGGTTGGTTTGTAGAGGATGAAGTCAAATATCTTGTGGTACGCCGCGATCGGCCTTTGCTCCCTCTTCAACCTGGCCTCGTTCAGCGCCAGAGCGGACGATTCCATGCCGCCCGCCGGCTACAAGTTGGTTTGGGCGGATGAATTCAGCAAGGATCCCGATGGGTTGCCGGATCCCACGAAGTGGCTCTACGAAGTCGGTTTCGTCCGCAATCACGAGGCCCAGTACTACACCAAGGAACGCAAGGAAAACGCTCGCGTCGAAGGTGGCCAGTTGATCATTGAAGGCCTCAAGGAGGAATATATACCACCCGCCTCCGACAATACCTCCGCCCCCTTGGCCCACTATACGGCAGCCTCGCTCAAAACCATCGGCAAGGTCGACTGGCTTTACGGCCGTATTGAGGTCCGCGCCAAGCTTCCCGCCGGCAAAGGCGTCTGGCCCGCGATCTGGATGCTCGGCTCCGACATGCACGAACATGGCGTCGGCTGGCCCAAGTGCGGCGAGATCGACATCATGGAACTCGTCGGCAAGCAGCCAGGCATCGTCCATGGCACGATCCACTATTTTGCCAACGGCAAGCACCAGTCACAAGGAGCCCAGACCACGCTCAGCCACCCTGAATCCGATTTCCATGTCTACGCCGCGGAGTGGACACCGGAGCGGATCGAAATTTCCGTCGACGGCAAAAAATACAATTCCTTCGACGTCAGCAAGGCGGAGAACGACGGTCAGAATCCGTTCCACAAGCCACAATACCTCATTCTCAACCTCGCGCTCGGCGGAAGCTGGGGTGGCCCGATCGATGACTCGATCTTCCCGCAGCGCATGGTCGTTGATTATGTCCGCGTCTATCAAAAGGAATAGCGGGTTCGCCCTGCCTTCTCAGCGATAAGCGATCAAGAACAGCCGGCGAAAGGGAAACAAAACCTGGCCATTCCCTTGCGCGGGATAATCCTTCGTTATCAACTCAAGGTAATCGCGCAAAAACCGCTCCCGGTCGACACTTGATGAGAGCTGGTCCAGGAAAGGACGGAGACCGGTTCCCTTGTACCATTCCACAATGCCCTGAGGTCCGGGCAAAACATGCAGGTATTCTGTGGTCCATAAATCGACCCGCTGGCTAAGCGGCGCCAGCCAGTCAAAGTAAGCTGCCGGTTCATGGACAAACCATTCGCGGACCTCTCCGGGAAAATGTTGACGCCACTTGGGTGAAGCGGCCAGCTCACGCATTCGCACATGCGCCGGCGCGTTGATATTGGCCGGGACCTGCACCGCGAGCGCCCCACCTGGAGCCACCTGTTTAAGTAACCGAGGATAAAGCGCGGCATGATCCGGCACCCATTGCAGCGCGGCATTGGAAAATACCAGATCGTACGGTTCTGTTACGGACCAGTTCGCGATATCGGCGGTCTGCCATTCGCCGTCAGAAAAATCCTTCTTCGCCTTCGCAATCATTTCCGCCGAACTATCGAGCCCGAGTATTTTCGCCTCCGGCCACCGTTCCCGCAAAACCTGCGTGCTGTTGCCCGGTCCGCAACCCAAGTCGACGATCCGCCCCGGAGCTTTCAACACAATGCGCGCGACCAGATCCCGGCACGGCTGCGTGCGCTCGTCATTGAAGCCGAGATATTGCTGAGGATCCCAACTAGGCATGAATGGATGTTAGCATATTCCGTATCACCCAAAAAGTTCTCCCTCAAACCTCCAGGGTCATCTGCATCTCGCCGGAGCGGCGGAAATGTTCCGTGCGCAACTCGCGCGGCCTGGCATTGAAACCGAGACGCTCGCGGAAAACGTGGAACATCTGCCGCACCTGCTCGGCGTAGGGGCCCTCGCCGCGCATGCGCGTGGCGAAATCGCTCACGTTCAGCTTGCCGCCGCGTACGGAACGGACGCCTCCGATAATACGGTCCACTTTCTCCGGAAAATTCTCGCGTAGCCATTCCTGGAAAACGTCTTTCACGCCGTATGGCAGGCGCAGCATCGTGTAACCGGCGATGGCCGCGCCCGCAGACTTCGCAGCTTCCAGCACTGCGGGAATTTCCCGGTCGTTCAGCCCGGGAATAATCGGCGCGACCATCACCCCAACCGGGATGCCAGCCTTGGCCAGCATCTCTATTGCGCGCAAACGGTGCGAAGGCCGGCTCGCCCGCGGCTCCATCTTCGCGGCCAAGTCCGCGTTCATCGTCGTCACGGAAATAAAGACCTGCACCGCATCGTAGGCGGCGAGTTGCTTCAGGACATCGATGTCGCGCGTAATGAGAAAATTTTTCGTGATTAGCGAGACCGGATTCCGAAATTCTGCCAGCACCTCCAAGCATGAGCGAGTGACCCGAAAATGACGTTCAGCCGGCTGATAACAATCGGTCACACCACTCATCCCAAGCGGCTGCGGCACATATTTCGGATTGGACAGCTCCTTGCGCAGCAATTCCGCCGCGCGCGGCTTCACCATGATTTTCGTCTCGAATTCGAGCCCTGCCGAAAAGCCGAGGTATTCGTGATAAGGCCGTGCGTAGCAATAGGCGCAGCCATGCTCGCATCCGCGGTAGGGATTGATCCCTGCGCTGAAGCCGACATCAGGGCTGTCATTCTTCACGATGATCGACTCGCTCTTGTCGACGAAGTAAGTTGTCTTCGGATTCGGCAAAACATCCGCACCTTCGAAGTCCGGATCGCGTTGGACCACGTCCGGGTCGAGATCCATCGCCAGCTTTTCAAATCGGTTTGGCAAATCCCGCACCGCACCGCGGCCCGTCCGTGTTTTGGTCTCAAGCAACTTGGACATATCATTATTATACAAAAATATAATTGTTCGTCAAGGTCGCTTGCCTACACCTAGCTGCTCTTGACTCCCACCTGCCCCGGCGTACGGTGGAGAAATCAGCCCGCAGGAAAGCCATGAAAACGCTTCTTTCATTTGCCCTTGGCCTCGCGGGATTTTTGTTGGCGTCTTCAACGACCATCCTTCATGCCGAGGACTGGACGACGACCGATGGCAAAGTTTATCAGGGCGTCGCAGTGGTGAAGGCCGAACCCGATGCGGTAACAATCGTTCATCATGATGGAGGCGCCTTGGTCCCGCTGTCCAAATTGTCGCCGGACCTACAGAAGCGTTTCAATTACGATCCCGCCAAAGCCAAAGTTGCTGCGGAGGCCCGGGCTCAGGCGGCGGCTGAGAATGCCAAGAAGCTGCAAGCGGAAATGAACCAAGCCCAGCTCCAGAAGCAGGCCGCCATCGTGGCTGCCGACCCCAGAGTTCGAAACGGCACGATCACTCTGGCTTCAATGGCGGCGGATGACACCACTGCGCCCTCGGCCTCTTCCGCGTCGACACCCACCGGCCCGACCGATCCGTCGCACCACACGACGGATCAGTTAGTCGACATCAGTAAGCGCTTACGCGATGACCATCCGGACGACTCGCATCATTCGATCACCTTCCTCACATTGGTCGCCCATGACTTGGGGCCCGACTTCAGCGACCCCGCTCACCACTCCACTTCCGACTTGGTGAACGCCGCCCACAATCTAGGCCCCGATTCCAGCGATCCAACGCATCATTCAAGGGACCTGCTCTTCGGTACCGATCCTCTCGCAAAGCCGTAAACAGAATCAGGCGAGTCCCCTCTCCTCCAAGTCGCCTTCGTCCCAGCCCAGATGGTGGCCGAGTTCATGGAGATAGGTCAGCCGGACTTCGTCGGCAAAGTCCTCCCCCTCCTCATCGCAGTAAGCGCTGATCGTAAAGAGGTAGAGAATGATCGGTCCATTGGCCTCGGAAACCTCTCCGGGCACGAAATGTCCATAGGTTCCCAGGATCTCAAGATCTTCCTGGCACTCTTCCTCAAAGAGGATCGGAACCTTTTTGGCCTCGGCTTGAACTTCAGGCGGTAGTTCCTTGATAGTTGAGGCAATGACCTGTTGCGCCTCGGCTTTGAGGACTTCCCAAGAATTCATTTGGAAAGCGCCGCCGCCTTGCCGCGTTTGGTGTGGACTTGGAGGAGGGCCACATCGGTTGGGTTGATGCCCGAGATGCGGGCGGCTTGGCCGAAGGTCCGGGGCTGGATCTTCTTGAGCTTCGCCCGGGCCTCGGCTTTGAGGCCGGGGACTCCGTCGAAGTCGATCCAGTCGGGAATGGAACGGTCCTCATCGGCGCGGTTGCGTTCGATGTGGGCCTGTTCGCGGAGCAGGTAACCTTCGTATTTGATCTCGGTTTCGAGTTGGGACGAGACCTCGGAATCGATCTTCTGGAAAGGTTCAGGCAGATCGGCCCAGGTGATTTCGGGACGCTTGAGCCGGTGGGCCCAGGTCTGGTTGTCGTATTTGAGGGTCTGCAAGAGGTTGCGGATCTCGGCGAGGGAAGCCTGCTTGGCGCGGAGTTTGGCCATGCGTTCAGGGGACACCAAGCCCACCTCCCCGCCAACTTCGGTCAGGCGGAGGTCGGCGTTGTCGTGCCGTAAAAGGAGCCGATGTTCGGCGCGGGAGGTGAACATCCGGTAGGGTTCCTCGGTTCCTTTGGTCACGAGGTCATCGATGAGGACGCCGATGTAGGCCTGGTCGCGGCGAAGGATGAGGGGAGCGTGCCCCTGGACTTGGCGGGCCGCGTTGATCCCGGCGATGAGCCCCTGCCCGGCGGCTTCTTCATAACCGGAGGTCCCATTGAGCTGGCCGGCAAAGAAAAGGCCGCCGACCCGTTTGGTCTCGAGGGAGGGTTGGAGTTGGGTGGGCGGGCTGAAATCGTATTCGACGGCGTACCCTGCCCGCATGATCTCGGCCTTTTCGAGGCCGGGGACGGACCGGATGAAGGCGAGTTGGACTTCGAAGGGAAGGGAGGTCGAACAGCCGTTGATGTAGTACTCGTCCGTGTGACGGCCTTCGGGTTCGAGGAAAAGTTGATGGCGTTCCTTGTCCGCGAAGCGGACCACCTTGTCTTCCAGAGAAGGGCAATAGCGGGGGCCGATTCCTTCGATCCGGCCGCAATAGAGGGGCGACTTGTCCAGATTGGCGCGGACGATCTGGTGGGTCTCGGCGGTGGTATAGGTAATTGCGCAAGCTAGTTGTTCCACGTGGAACATTCCGTCCCGCCATTCGTTGAGGGTGAAGATGTTATCGCGGTTCCTGACCAGACTATCGACCGTGTAACTAAACGGTCGGGGAGGTTGATCCCCTTCCTGAAGGTCCATGCGGCTGAAATCGATGCTTTTTTTGAGGAGGCGAGGGGGGGTGCCGGTCTTGAGACGTTTGAGTTCGAAGCCGAGCTTGAGCAGGGAAGCCGACAGGCCGCTGGCCGTGTCGCCCATTCGTCCGCCGGGGGTATTCCGGAGACCGACATGCATCAGGCCCTGCAGGAAAGTGCCGGTGGTCACGATGACGGTCCGGCTCCGGTAGGTCACGCCCAGTTGAGTGCTGACCCCGGTGACCCGATCGCCCTCCACCAGGATTTCGGCAATATGACCCTGCTTCACGTCGAGCCGCTCCTGCCGTTCGCAGGTCGCCTTGAGCCGGAACTGATAGGCCTTCTTGTCGCATTGGGCGCGGGGCCCCCGGACGCTGGCACCCTTGGAGGCGTTGAGCATCCGGAACTGGATGCCGGTGGCGTCGGTGTTGATCCCCATCTCGCCGCCCAAGGCGTCGATCTCCCGGACGATTTGTCCCTTGGCCAACCCGCCGATGGCCGGGTTGCAGGACATCTGGCCGATGGTGTCGAGGTTCATCGTCAGGAGCAAGGTCTCGCATCCCATCCGGGAAGCAGCCAGGGCGGCCTCGGCCCCGGCGTGGCCGGCCCCGATCACGATCACGTCATAGGTTTTGGGATATTCGAACACCGGGCGATCCTAGCCCAAGACGCCACAGGCGACAAGCGGACAGGGAAAGTCGTCCCTTTGTCACCGCATCTTCACTTCATGATTGTAACCTTATGTGCTATGGTTTTTCCTTGAAAGTCCGGCGTATAACCCGCATCATCCTCGCCTCACTTTTTCTTTTTGCTGGCGCCCTACATCTCGCAAACCCGGCGCTCTTTCTCCCCCTTATGCCTCCCTTCATCCCCTTTCCTTTCGCCGCTATTATTATCAGCGGAGTTTTCGAACTGCTCGGCGGTATGGGACTGCTCGTGGTGGAGAATCGGCTGCTCACCGTGTTCGGCTGGGGCTTAGCTTTGTTGCTGGTCGCTGTTTTTCCCGCCAATGTCTACATGGCCGTCGCAAACGTTCAAATTCACGGCATTCCCTCCCAGCCTTGGATGGCCTGGGCACGACTTCCCCTGCAAGCTGTTCTCATTCTGGCAGTTCTGTGGTCGACGCAAGCTTGGCCCGCGCGGCAAGGACAAAACCAAGCTTGATAGTACAAGTTTTACCTTATCTTTCTTTCTTATGAAAAAGGCCCCTCTCTTCTTTCATCGGCCTCCTTCTGTCGGCGTTCATCTTTTGAGTGATCCGTTTCCCGAACATCTGATGCCGCCCCGGGCCACCACATCCGAACCAACGGGAAGCACGGCCAAGAAGCGCGCCACCAAGCCGGCCACGGCCCGGAAAGCGCGGTAGGAATTCTGTAGCAGGCTTGCATCAAGGAAGAGCACGTCGGACAGGGGACGAAGCAAACCGGGACTTTTCTAATCCCCTATAGAGGCGCTTAATGAAACTGTTTGCGTTTATAAAGTTCCTCGATGATTTCTGGAATGATCACCCGATCATAGCTCTGGCAATAACCGCAACTGCCATTATTCTCACGGGTTGCCTTGAATATCGGGCAGGGGACAAGCCTATCTCATATTGCTGGAAGTGGATTGCAGGTGCTGCGATCCTTTCATATTCCATCGGGGCATACCTTCTGTTCCTCGGCCTCTTTCGCTGGCCGCTGGCCGCAATCGTTTTGGGTGTAGGGTTCTACATTGTTTGTCTCTTAGGGATGAAAGAGAGTAGCACTTGGTGGAAGTTGGACGATGATTGATGAGTCCTTTCCAGTTCTTTGACGGACGGACGTGAGCGCTTGGATTCCTCCTGAGAAAGGGAACGGCCTGTTTCGGTTCCTAAAGATGCCTGCCACTTTTCGCGCGCTAGCCTTGGGTCAGGCTCACGGTGAACCGGAATCGGGCATTGTCTCCGTACCACATCGGAAAGTTGGTTCCCCAGATGTTGTTGTGGAGGTTGAAGTGCATTCCCCCCTGCAAAGGCGGTTGGGTGTTATCGAACTCGAGCAGCCGCGGTGCACCGGGCGCGACCAGCGGCGCGTCGAGGCTGCCGATCGTCAGCTGCCCTTCCTTTCCGGTGTGGCGAATTTCGCGTCCAATGGCGTGCAGATTCCGATTGCCCTTGGAGCAAACTTCCAGCGGCGAAAACCACTCTCCCATTTTTTCCATCTGCCAAGCCGCGGGCCGGTCCACCTTCGGTTGAAACGAGAGCCAGGCGGCCTCCGGTAAACGGGTGGCGGTCTTGTCGAACCAAAGCAATTCAAGAGCGAAGACCGGCGCCGTGCGTGAAAAGAGGTAGCGCAAGAAAACCGTCCGGGGCGCGCCCGCTTCACGGCAAACAGGCGCGGGCATCTTGAGCGCAGCGATGACCTCGTCGGCCTGAGTGCGCCGGCGAAAATAGAGCCGGGCCTGGCGGGGAAGGAAAAAAGCGTGACGGGGACGCGGGCGCACCTTGTCGATGCCGGGCTTGGTCAGGTCCGCCAGGGCCCAGTAGGCGTGCCGATCGAGGTGAACGGCGTAAGCACCGACATAACGGTCGTAGTCGCCCTGCGAAAAGGTCTGGTAGCGGAAAAGGCCAAGCGGATATTTCGGTGCGCAAACAGAACGCCTGGCTCCTTCCGACCGAAGATGGATCAGCGCACCAGTCACACGGTCGAACCTGACGTGAAACTTGCCGGCAACGATCGTCTCCTTGGCTGGAAGCGGCTTAAAGCCCCTGAGGGCCGGACGGTCCGCACTTGGCTGGCGCAATTCCTTCCGCGCCTCCGCCTGCAGGGGCGTCCCGGCCAGGGCCTTCACCGCGTCGCGTACATAAGCGCGCTGTTCATCCCATGAGGCTGCAAAGGTGCTGAACCGCTGGAGTCGCCGGGAACCGTCGAAGTGATGACTGTTCTGTTTGAATCCACCGTACTGCTTATACTCGGGCGGCACGCCGGGCGACACGAGATCCCGTTTAAGCGCGCGCGCAAAGTCCCTGGAGGCATAGTTCACGTAATCGCCGAGATGGGTCTTTTCGTCCATGCCCCAGGTATGCTCCGCCACATTCATCAGAAACCGGCTGCAATGGCGAAAGGCCTTCCGATATTTTTCGGCACGGCCATCCTGCTCCCATTGGTTGCGCAACCGGCACAGGGCACGGTACCCGGCCACCTTGAGCGGATCGCTTCCCGTCCCGTGGATCCAAGTGTCCCCGATTTCCGCCGTGACGAGCGGGAACAGGGCACGATGCCGGACGATCTTCTTGGCGTAGGCATCCAGCGTCGAACCGATGACGTTCGCTCCGGGATGGAGGTCGCGACGTTTCTGGAAGTCCTGCAAAATGTCGCCCATGGGAGGCACGCCGCGGTTGTCCCCGGTGTGATTGAAGACGAGCGTGTCGTCCAGCTCCTTCGCCCTGCCTTGGAAGGGTGTGCCGTAATCGGAACTATAGGCCACGATGATCTCGCTGCCGTCCGGCGCGCGCCAGCGAAAGACCGGCGGCACCTGGGGAGGACTGCAGGCCGGATTGACCCCGATGTGGAGGAACTGCACCCCGGCCTCCGCCAGCAACGGGACAATGGCCCGGCAATGCCCCGGCACATCGGTCATCTTGGCCGCAGTCGTCTTGCGCCCGAATCGGCGATCGAGTTCCTGGGAAAGGGAGAGGCCGAAACGAAACAAACTGGCATCCATCAACTCGGTATGGGTCGTATAAGGAAGGGCATGCCAGGCGATGTCGCCCGCCACGATGGCTGCCTCCATCCTCCGCCGCGCCGCAGAATCTGCCCGCTCCAGAAACTCGTAGATGAGCCAGCTCCCGGTGGTCCAGACGAAGCGCTCCGGGCCACCGCGTTCCCGCATCTCGCGGGCAAGATCCAGGGCCTGCGGGATGAACTGTTCACGGTAGCGGCGGAAGACCGTGGCGGAAAAATCGGTGAAACCGAAATCGAGGTGGGTCTTAAAAATCAGGTGGACGGTTTTCATGCCAGAGACTCCTGGTACGGGCGGTAACACCCCGGGCCGAACGGTATCATGGAGGCGACGCGGCTCGGAAATAGATTTCACAACCAAAATCCGACCGTTACCATCGCCGCATGAAAATCGTTCCCACCATCAGCTCGGATACCACCGGCCCCCTCGGCGTCGCCCACCTGCCGCGGCTCTGGCAAAAAGTGATTCTTTCGGAAAAGGGACTTCTTCCGGCCGGATATGATTTTTGCGGACAAGGCTATGACCAGATGGTCCTCGATGGCCTGGGCCTGGACCGGGGCGAGACACTCGCTTACCTCAAGACGATTCCCTCCTATTTCGCGTTCGAGAAATGGATCCTCGAGAAAAAGGGCGGCAAGCTTGACGGCGCCGCGGTGGAAAAACTCAATGCCGCCATTCGCGGTTACATTCATGGCGATGCGGTGCGCAAAAGCATTCTTCTTGCCGCCGGGATTGCCGACAAGGAACACTTCAAGGACGCGGTCACGCTCAACAACTTTGACGACTGGACTGAGTTTCACAGCAGCCTCAAATAGTCGGTGGCACCGGGCCGAGAGCCGATCATGAAGCACTACCTCGGCATCTGCCTCGTCCTGGTCACTCTTGCCTGCATTGCCTGGTTCGCGTTGCGGAGTTGCACCGCATCGATCGATCATACGGTCGACACGGTGCGCGATGCGTTTGTCTCGGTGTTGCGCGTGCAGCCCCGGGTCACAGTCAACCAGCGTGTGGTGCTAACGCAAACGGCGCCGATCGCGGAGCTTGCCGTGGTGACCAAGGAGGAACTCGTCACCATCGGCCTTACCGAACACTTCGAAGTGATGTCGGTGCAAATTCCGATGACGGAAAAGAAACTCACCGCCGAGGCGGTCTATCGCATCAAGGCCGGGTTCGATTTGCGCGAACCTTTCTCCGTGGAGATCGATCCCGCGACCCATACCGTCCAGGCGAAGATGCCGCATGCGATCATCCTTTCGGTCGAGCCAATCGGCGAATTGAATTACCGCGGGGACGACGCCTTATTGAATCGCGTCACGGATGCGGAACGCGGCGAGATCATCAATAATTTGAACAAAGCCGCCCGTGCTGAGGCTGAAAAATCGGGCCTGAAAGAGGATGCTGAGAAGCAAGTCTCCCAACGGCTCAACGACTTGATCGCACACAATGGAAAACCCCTGCAATTGGAGTGGACGGAGAATCCTGCAAAGAAGCCAACCCAGCCTTAAAACAGGCGCAAAATAGACACAGCTCTAGGCAGAATATGCCTAGTTGATGGCCGATCTTTCAAAATGTCTGGCCCCAATCCAAAAAATTTGTCGTCAATTTGCACGACTTAAGGCCTATTGTAGGGTATAAAGGGCTGAATCCTTCCGATTTGTTCCGGATAGTGGAAAAACGGTATGCCCCTTGCATTCTAGTGTCCCTGAAACAACCTCTGGAGTAACCCTTATGCCGAATCCTACCCGTCACTATCACCCTTCCGTGGAGACTTCCAAAGGGGAAGTCCGCACGCGTCCCTCTCTATATGACACGAAGGATGAGTTCATCGAGCGGATCTCTCCAGTCGCAACAGCGGTGATCTTCTTCGGGAATTTTTCGCTGGCCCCCAAGGACATCTCTCTCTCGCACCAGGCCCTTTTCAAGCTTTCGTTTCTCCATCGTCACTTCCTCCAGCATGCGGGGTTGAAAGTCCTGGTCTCCCGTCATAGCGCGATTCTTTCCGGCACGCTGCCGAGCCGCCGTCTGGTTGCCATGGCCGATATCCTGGCCATGCAGATTGAAGGTATCCGGCAGGTCAAAAATGAGACGGAACTGACGCTTCAGGCGAAAAACATGACCGAAAAGGAAGAAGCCCTGGATGCTGTTCAATTCCTGTTTGCGACCGACCAGACGCTGCGCACCGGTGTGCGGGTCGGCCTGGTCGACGGAAAGCTGACGCTTGCCGGCGAAATCGAAACCGCCGCACAAAAGACATGGGCCGAGCAGATCGCAGAAGCGGTCGCGGGCAAGATCGAATCGACCCTGAAGCTGGCGACTTTCACGCCCGCCCCCGCGTTGAAACTGGCAGAGCCGCCGCAACTTGATGACGAATCCCTGCAGGCGTTGGTCCTTTTCCGCTTGAGCCTGGTCCGTGAAACCGAACATCTGCCGGTGAAGGTCAAGGCCAGCCGCGGAGTCGTGACGCTGCAAGGCCGGGTCGCCACGGAAGCCCTGCGCCAGCGTGCGGAAAACATCGCGCGTTCGACCTTGGGCATCAAGGAACTGCGCAGTTCGCTTTCGATTGCGGGGTAGAACGTACGTTGGCTAACGGCCAGCTTACCTTTGAGACCATCCCTGTTATTTTGAAATGATGGGGGGCCTGAGTTTTACTGGAAATAGTCTGGGATCACCTGCCTTTTTTCTGCCAGTAGGTGAGAGGATCCTCGAAGCAGGTACCGGAAAGGTCCTCGATTTTGCCGCGGAAGAAAGCCTCGGCGTCTTTCACGCCTTTGTTGTAGGCGAAGGGGGCGATCTCCCTGAGGATGTAGTCCAAAAGAAATTTCGCGCGCATTTCGCTGATTTCCTGGTCGAGTTCCTCGCGGAAATAGTGCTGCAGGGAGGCGACGACTTCCTTCGTTTCGTTTTTGTCGAGTTCGATGGGCATGCCGTTTCTTATAGGTGAGAAATCGCTGCCTGAAAAACTTCATCAACGGTGATTTCTTTCAATGAAGGTCTTCCTTTTAAGATGTGGACGCCCTTTCGGGGCGGCGCCCAGACGGCGGGATCGGTCGGGCCGAAGAGGGCAATGACGGGAAGATCGCGGCGCGAGGCGGCCGCAAGATGTGTGATGCCGGAATCATGGCCGAGAAAGAGTGACGTCTCACGCAGAAGGGCCGTAAGGACCGGGAGCGGCAACCAACGGGCGCGAAGATGAGGCAGTCCTTTCCATGCTTCCATGAGAACCCTGGCTTGTTCGGCATCGGCTTCTCCCTCGACGAGGAGCAGGGCGATATCGGATCGGGAGCCGACCAGGCGTCGGCCCAGTTCAGCCCATGCTTCGACCGGCCAGTTCTTGGTCTCGCTACCGCTTCCGGGATGAATCGCAACCAGGCGCGTGCCGGAAGGGAGGCCGGTGACAAAAGCGTGGGCGGCGGCGATGTCCTCGGGCGAGGGGAAGAGCTCGCTGGCCACGTTGTCCTCAAGCTTCAAGCCAAGGGGTTCCAGGATCCCCGCAAAATAGTGGGCGGCGGGCCGGGCAAAGGATTCCGGCACACGAGGGGGATGGGTGAGGATTTCGACGGGATTGCACCGCTTCAAGTTCTCGAGGAAGAGCTGGTCCGGATCGTAGAAATAGGAGAGGACCAAATCAAAATCGCCGATGTAGTCCATCCAGTCCGGATCGAGCACCGCGCGGGGAGTGAAGAAGGCGCTCAACGGGCCATGGTTTACGGAACGGAAACCGTTGAGGTAATGGCGTTGCAGGGCGATCTCGACGAGGCGTGGTTGGCCGAGGACCTCGATATGAGCGTCGGGCCAGCGTTCGCGAAGCAACCGCAGGGTGGGGAGGGTGACGATGAAATCGCCGAGGGCACCTCCCCGGATAACCAGTATGTTCATGAAGCAAAAGGGCAGTTATCGTTGTACGTATGTTCTGTAGCTCTCGACATCGACCTTTATTGTCATTATGCTGCGCGAATGCGGGTTTATGAAGTCGTGCTGCGAAGCGGCGCCAAGGCAGAAGTCACAGCAGAAGTTTTGCATGACGATGCAGGTAATGATAACAAAATATATTTTTATCGCGACCACGGCCAGAAACAGTTGGTGGCCTATTTCCTGCGGGAAGAAATCGCCGGAATCGTGGTCGGCCCCGACTCTAGCGCGGTGTTGCGGCACAAGTAGGGGCACACCAATCTCGCTTGCATTTGGAGTTATCCGGGCGATGCTCGGGAAAGAAATCCCTGCCCCTGCATGACCGCACTTTTTGTTGTTCTCGGCATCCTTGGTGTGCTGCTGGTGATCGTGTTGATCGTCGGCGGGATCGTGGTCGGCATTTACAACCGGCTGGTGACGCTCCGCAACGAGTTCAAGAACCAGTTCGCGCAGATCGATGTGCAGCTCAAGCGGCGGCATGATCTCATCCCCAACCTGGTCGAGACGGCCAAGGGGTACATGGCGCATGAGCGGGGAACGCTCGACGAAGTGGTGGCGGCGCGGAATGGCGCGGCCTCGGCACGGCAGATCGCCGCGACCGATCCCACCGATGCGAATGCCGTGGCGAAAGTGGCGGCGGCGGAAGGCGTGTTGACGCAGTCGCTGGGGCGGCTCTTCGCGGTGGCCGAGGCGTATCCGGACCTGAAGGCGAACCAGACGATGCTGCAACTCCAGACCGAACTGACGGACACGGAAAACCGGGTCTCGCTGTCGCGGCAGGCTTACAACGAATCGGTGCGGAATTACAACACGCAGCGCGAGATTTTCCCGAACTCGATCATCGCGGGCATTTTCAACTTTGCGCCGGCGAGCCTGTTCGAAATCACCGATCCCGGCGAACGGGAAGTGCCCAAAGTTTCCTTTACCTAAAGGCTCTCGTTTTCTTGAATTTCGCCCAAGTTCGGGTATCCTAGGGGCATGGAGTCGATCTTCAGCCGGGATCCCGCTCCGCGGGTTCCTTCCATATTCGACCAGATCGCCCCGGAGTTGGAGCACCTCGAAAGAAGAGGCCGTTCCGCACGGGAAGGCGACAAGGCCAAGAGCAAGGCGGGCGCGTGGGCGACGTCGATCGCCCTTTGTTTTCTGCTGGCTCTCTTCTTCATGGATCCGTTTCTCTATGCGCTGCACAAGTCGGCAGCCATCCGCGCCTACGTTTATCTTCACAATCACGCTTCCGAATCGGCGACGCAGGCGCTGGAAGCCAGCGGTATTTTTTCCAAGGGCGAAATCATGGCGATGAACGAGCGACCGGGCTCCTATCAGGATTATTTTGCCTCACCGTCCGATGCAGAAGAACGGGCCTCATCGGTGATCGATTTTATGAAGGGGATGCGGGACCTTCGGCATGGTCAATATTCGGAACTGGATCCCGTCGGCAAACTGCGGTACCTGCTGTTTGTCCGGATGGGGTTGAATCCGCCCACCATCTGGACGGGACTCAATCCCTCCGTTTATTGAAGTTTGAAGTCGAAGACTCCTTATAGAGTAGAGGCGAAAAACAGGTTCCTCTGGGCTGCTAAACGTCTTACCCCTTCGTAATATTTGGATCGACAAATTTGATGGGTTCCTCGAATCTGCCTCATCTTCGCTGGAAATCCAGTGGACGACGAAGACTCACAGGCATCCACCATGAAGCGATTGATCCGCCAGTTAAAAAGCAAAAGAGGCCAAACTCTGGTCGAGTATGCGCTGATCCTAGCGTTTATCTCGGTCGTGGCCATTGCGGTACTGGTCAATGTCGGGACGAATCTCAAGGCCGTTTATACGCGGATCGATTCGAGCCTGGCCTCGGCGCAAGCGAGTCACTAGGCCCACGTCGAATCCCTCGACTTGGTCCGTTTCACCGGGATGATCCCCTTTGCTGAAATCGCGGTGTCCCGCGTCATTGTCACGCCAGAGCTCACCTTCAACAGCGCATTGGCATTGGGATTGACGGCGTTCCTCGCAGGGGCGATCAATTCCGTGGCGGGCGGGGGAAGTTTTCTGACCTTCCCGGCCCTGATGTTTTGTGGGGTGACGCCGGTCTGTGCGAATGCCACCAACACGCTGGCGTTGTGGTGTGGGTCCTTTGCAAGCGTGGGTGCCTATCGGAGCCATCTCGGTGGACAACGGCGCGCGCTGGTGACATTGCTGATCACAAGTTTGATTGGCGGGTTGCTCGGGGCGCTGTTGCTCCTCCGTACGCCCGACACCACCTTCAAGGTACTGCTACCCTGGTTGCTGCTGACGGCGACGCTCATCTTTATTTTTGGCAAGCACCTGACCGCTTTATTGCGACGGATGGTGCACCTCGACATCAACCAGCCGCAGCATGCGGGGCCGTTCATTGTGGGGTGTCTTCTGCAGTTGGTGATCGCCACGTATGGCGGATTTTTTGGAGGCGGCATCGGCATCCTGATGCTCGCACTGCTGACGCTGCTCGGTTACGAGAAAATCCACACGATGAACGCGCTGAAGACGGTGCTGGCGACGACGATCAACGGGATCGCGGTCATGGCGTTTGTCTGGGCGGGGATCATCGCGTGGCCGCAGGCGATCGTGATGATCATCGGCTCGATCTTCGGCGGCTACGGCGGAGCCATGCTCGCGCAGCGGGTGTCGGGGGAGATCATCCGCTATATAGTGATGGCGGTGGGGATCAGCATGACGGTCTACTTTTTTGTGCGGTGACTGACTTCTCTAAGCGAAAAATTCCGCGATGGCGGCGCAGACGTGCTCGAGTTGTTCCGTGGGGAGTTCGGGATAGATGGGGAGGCTGAGGACTTCGCCGGCGAGGCGGTGGGCCCATGGGAAGTCGTCGGGTTTGTTGCCGAGGTCGGCGAAGCAGGCCTGTTCGTGGAGGGGAAGCGGATAATAGATTTCCGAGCCGATGCCGCGTGAAGTGAGGTGGGCGCGGAGGGCGTCGCGGGCGCCTTCGCCGATGACCCGGAGGGTGTACTGGTTCCAGATGTGGCCGTGGTCCGGACAGGCGACGGGGAGAACGAGACGGGCGGCTTCCCTGGCGCTTGCGTCCTGGGTGCAACCGCAATCACCCGGCTGCGCGATGCGGGCACAGGACAATTTCGAGAGCCGTTCCATGTAGAGGGCGGCGTTGCGGCGGCGGCCTTCGGTGTAGCTGTTGAAATGGGGCAGCTTCACGCCGAGCAAAGCGGCCTGGAGGGCGTCGAGACGAAAGTTGCCGCCAACGACCTGATGATAATATTTCGGTTCCATGCCATGGAGGCGCAGGATTTTCGCCTTGGCGAAAAGCGCCTCGTCATTCGTCAGCAGGGCCCCGGCATCGCCGAGCGCACCGAGATTCTTGCTGGGAAAAAAGCTGATCGTCCCGTAATCACTCATCGTTCCGGCCTGCCTGCCGTGATAGGTCGCGCCCATGGCCTGGGCCGCGTCCTCGATGACGCGCAGACCGTGCTTTTGGGCGAGCGCCAGCACTCCGTTCATGTCGGCCATTTGTCCAAAAAGGTGGACGGGGAGGATGGCCTTGGTCCGCGGGGTGATGCGACGGGCGGCATCGCGCAAGTCGAGGTTGAAACAAACCGGGCAGGAATCGACGAAGACAGGCTTTGCACCAACGCGTGAAACGCAGCCCGCCGTGGCGAAAAAGGTGAAGCTGGGACAGAGCACTTCATCGCCGGGCCCAATGCCGAGCGCCATGAGCGCGAGGAGAATGGCGTCGGTGCCGGAGCTGACGCCGAGGGCGTATTTGGCCGTGGTGAACTCGGCGAGGGAGCGCTCGAATTTCTCGACTTCCGGACCGAGGATAAAGTGGCCCGAGCGGAGAACGCGCAGGAAGGCCTCGTGCAGGGCGGGCTCCAGCGCGCCATTCTGCGCCTTGAGGTCGAGCAGGTTGACGTTCATGCGCATACTATGCGCAGAAGCGGGGGAGGATAAAAGGCTCGAATCTCGTCAAGAAATCCCTGCAAAGGATGGATCTTTCGCGAAGGCCCTGTCGGTGTGCGTTCCACTCGATATGACAATTCTCCGAAGCCGGTCACGATCTTCTTTTAAGCGAAGTAGATCCTTCGACTGCGGCTCGAGAAAATCTGGGGCACAAGCCACATCCCATGACTCGCCTCCGCTCTGGATGACAGTCTGTTAATCCCCCATGGTGTCGCGAATGAGATCGGGGAGAACGCCGAAGGCCCAGGTGCTGAGCCAGGCGAGGAGGAAGACGAGGAGAAAATAGCCGAGGTTGATGACCAGCCGCTGTTGGGTCGTACATTCCATGTCGCGTTGCGGCGCGCGGGCCGTGATCAACAAAATCAGGCGGGGCAAGCCGAAGGCAACGACGCAAAGAAGGACCAGATTGAAACCACCCTTCAAGGTCATCTCCAAAACGAGCAGGACGAGACCGAGGAGCCAGCCCTGCGGCGCGATGGCAGAGGCAATCCAGCCCCCCTCAAGATCGAGGACGGGAATCAGAGTAAAGAGATTGTAAAAGAAACCGACGCAGGCCATGCCGAGAAAAAAGGGCGCAACGATCTGGGGCTTGTCGGGATTGTTGGTGAGAAAAAAGATCCCGGTCAAGAGAAGCGAAACGGCTGTGCCGGTGAGGGGTCCGGCAAAGCCCAGTTTGGCATCAATCAAGGGGCGGCGCGGCAGATACTCGAGGATGGCGGTCGCGTTGGCACCGAAACCAAAGAAGCGATAATGGAGGGGAAGGCCCATGCGCCGTGCCGTCACCAGAGTGCCAAGCTCATGGACGATGACCTGAAGAACGATGCCGACCACGGAAGCCCAGCCGTAAACACCCAGATAGTTGGGCCCGAGCACCTCGGCTCCCACGGAGAGCATCTGGGCGTGGAAGATGGCCAGGAAAATCAAAATCCCCACAAGCAAGGCCATCCCCATGGCGAGCTGTTCCGCCCAAAGGCGGTCCTGAGAGAGGGACGCGGTTGCTGCGGTTTTCTTTTTATATTCCAGGGCCATAATAGTATGCCTGATCACACTACCCCGCCGGGAAGCCGGAGTCCAAATCAGAAATTGGCCATCCTGGATGGGCCAAAATCATCGCAGTTGAGGCAAATGAAGATAGACTCTTGTGCCTGTCCCAAGAGACGACATAGTAACTAGACGCATGACTCCCGAAGACCGTGAACTCCTCCTCGGATTGCGCCGCCAGCAGCAGGAACTGCAGCAGGCGCTCGCCCGGCTGGACGCCCAAGTAGGCAACCTCGAGGCGCGCACCGGAGTCGCCACCGCGGAAGTGAAGCCACCGGTCCCTGATTTTCCGCCGCTTCCGCCCATTCCATCGCACCATGTCGAGCCGCCCCCGTTCCTGCCGCCGCTGCCCTTGGCACCCGACGTGTCGATTGCCCATCTGCCTCTGTTCCCCAAGCCACCGGTCCGCACGCCGCAACCTTCGCTGGAATTTCAATTTGGCCGATGGCTGACCCGTATTGGCGCCGTCTTTGGCGTGATCGCGCTGGCGATGATCTTCAGCTGGTCGCACGCCCGCATTTACCAAGTGCTCGGGCCCGCAGGCCTGATTGCGTTGAGTACGATCGCGAGCCTCGGGGTCGTCATGCTCGGTGGACGCCTGGAACGCAAGGGCGCTTCCTTCCTGTTCTTTGGCCGGGCCGTCACGGCCATGGCCCTGGCGTGGCTCTACCTGACTGCCTACACCGCAGGCCATAGCGATACGTATCGGATCATCCACAGCCCGGTGCTCGCCGCAGCTCTCCTCGTCATTTGGGCGTTCTATGTGCTGGCGCATGCGGACCGGAAACGCTCGCAGGGACTGGCGCTCTTGGCCATCACGCTGGCTTATTTCAGCACGGCCCTGTGCCCTCTTGGCCGATTCACCATGGGAGCCAATTTCTTTTTGGCAGGCGCGACGGTGCTCCTGATGATCCGCAACGGCTGGTCGGCGCTTTCCTATTTCGGTCTGGCGGGTATTTACTTCGCCATCCTGCGACGACTGGTGGTCGATGCGGATGGAGAGTTTGTCTTCGATGCGGGGCGCACGCTCCACTTCTGGCCCTATGCCGCGTACCTCACCGGAACGTGGCTCATCTTCACCGCCGCGGTCTGGTTTACCGGCGCGCCCAAGTTTCGAGGCAGCATACGGCTGGCTTTTCTCAGCCTCAACAATGGAGCCTGGGCCGGATTGCTGCTCTATACCGCTTACATCTCCGGTTACGGACATGGGCCGATGGGCTGGATCCTTCTTTCGACCGGCTTCATCCTGTTGGTCACCTCGCGGTTCGTGGGCTGGACCGACGTTGAACCGGAGAAGGTCATGGCAGCGTATGCCGCGCAAGGGCTGACGCTATTCATGGCCGGGACGATTGGCGTTTTCACCGGAATCACGCGCGGGGTGGTGCTCGTGCTGGAGACACTGCTCTTTGGGTGTGCAGGAAGATTTTCCGCCGACCGCGTCCTGCTGACCACCACGTATGTCGCGGCCTTTTTTGCGACGTTGTTCCTGGTCTGGGAGATTTCCGTCAATGCCCACCACCCGTGGCTGCTGGGCATGAGTGGCGCGGCGGTCATGCTGGTGAACGCCTGGATGGCTCGCAACGATATCCGGCACAGTCCCCGGGCACGGAGTACGGTCGTCCTGGGCTCGGCCTATTATTGTACGCTGGCGTGCGGACTGATCTTCACCTCACTCTGCATCTCGCAGAGTGAAAATACGCTGCCGCCGGCCCTGGCGCTGGCCACCCTGGGCCTTACGTTTCTCATCTACTATTTCTCCTTCTACGAGCTGCCGCCGATTGCGCAGACCCTGCTCCTCGCGGCGCAAGCCTTGATTATCCTGCCCATCGACAGCGGTGTGGAATTGCCGTGGTGGACCACGGCGGTGGTCGCGATCACCACGCTCATTCTGGTCACCTGGTGGCCGCGCCAACGGATCACCCGCACCGGGACCTGGACGCTGACGCTGACTCATCTTTATGCGATTGCGCTCGTTTGCCTGACTTACGAAACCGTCCGCCCCTGGGCTGATTTGCAGGGCTGGATGGTCATCGCGAGCCTGCTTTCAGTCGCCTATCTCATCTGGGGCGCGATCACCCGGGTGTGGGCCATGGCAGCGGCGGGACAAATCCTCCTGGCCATTGCGCTCTACCATTTCTTCATTCCTCCGGGCGAAGATGTCTTTCCCTGGAAATGGTGGGCAGCTGCGGTACCAATGATTGTCGTCTTCTTTACGGCGCGCGCGGGCCATGCCTGGCTCCACTATTTTCCGGACATTTCCTCCTTCCAAAAGATACGTCTCCGCATCATTGCCTATTCATACCAGCTCCTGGCACTGGCCATGTTGATTCATTGGGTCTCGGCGGTCATGCCGGTCTTGAATCAGATTGCGGCGTTTCTCTTCCTGGGGACCTTTGTTCTTTCCTGGAATGTCCGCGTTCCCAATCTGTTTGGCATCCGGTGTAGTTATGTCCTGACATTTCTGGGTCTTTTCCTCTATTTCGAGAACCTGAACGAAAACGGGCCTGCCTTGGCGACTGTCCTTAACGCCTTGGCATTCATGAGCTTGCTACTACAACCCGCGCTTCTACGGCGCCGGGGCAGGTCGCCGGTCACCTACACAGAGAGATGGGCGCTCATCCTGTCAGCGGTGGGCGCAGGCCTCTTTTTTGTCACCACGTGGGTCGAGGTGAGGTACAGCCTCGGTTATCTCACGATGAATTGGGCGCTGTATGGGGTCTTTCTGTTCCTGCTTGGCCCGGTGACGCGGGAACCGCGATTGCGCTGGTGTGGGCTGGCGGTATTGATTGTCTCGATTATCCGCTGGGGCCTGCATGATTTCTGGGCGCTGTCCGGTGGGTATCAAGTCCTGACGGCCGTTGCCATGACGTTCATCACCCTGGGAGTCGGCTACCTGATCATTCGTTCAAGCGAAAAGGGCCGCCAATAGCTGTGAGCAAAACACGTGAATAAGTTCCAACATCTGCCCAATAACTCGAATAACTTCGACTTCGCACAAGTTTGTCTTGGCTTCTCGTCGTGCTATTCACAACATCCCTTAAGTCCAGTCCCTTCCTGTGGAGTCACTTTCGTCAAAAATTGGAGTTACTCACAGTTATAAGACGGAGAATAAACCATTGTTTTTTAAAATAGAATCCTCTTAATACCTCTTGGTTATGAAATGCGTTATCTCACGTGAGGCTCTCCTCTCCGGTCTTCAAATTGTCCAGAACGTTGTCAGTACGCGCACCACGCTACCCATTCTTGGTAATGCCTTGGTGCAAGCCGTCGATGGCAAGTTGATCATTTCGACAACCGATCTTGATACGGGCATCCGTGCTTCAGTCGAAGCCGAAGTCATCAAGGGTGGATCCACCACGCTTCCTGCGCGCCGTCTTTTCAGCATCATCCGCGAATTGCCTGCGGCGGAATTGACTCTCGAAGTTGATTCGAAGCAGGTGGCGACGATTACCTCGGGCGCTTCCTTCTTCCGCATCATGGGTCTTCCCGAGGAAGATTTCCCTCCGTTCCCGAAAGGCGATGGAGCCAAGACGTTCAAGATTTCGCAAGGTGTCTTTCGCGACATGCTCAAGCGGACTGCGTATGCGATCTCGACCGATGAAAGCCGCTATGTGCTCAACGGTGTGCTCCTGAGCTTCAAGGAAAACAAGCTGTCGCTGGTGGCCACGGATGGTCGCCGACTGGCGTTGGTTGAACAGGACCTCGAATTTCCGAAAGGCAGCGAAGTCGAGGCGATCCTGCCGACCAAGGCGGTCCAGGAATTGTCGCGCATCCTGCGGGATGAAGAGCCGCTCACGATCAGCTTTGCGGAGAACCAGGTTTCCTTCGATTTGGGGAACACGTTCCTTTATTCGAAATTGATCGAGGGCAATTATCCGAACTACAAGCAGGTCGTGCCGGCCGAGGCGAAGGACCGGATCGTGCTCGAACGCGAGACTTTTCTGAATGCCGTTCGGCGCGTGGCGCTGCTCTCGAGCGAAAAATCGAATTCGGTGAAGCTGATCTTCAGCAAGAACAACCTCGATATCACGGCGAACACGCCTGAGGTCGGTGAAGCGAAGGAATCGCTGGCGATCACTTACAAAGGCAAGGACTTCAACATCGCCTTCAATCCGGAATTTTTGATGGATCCATTGAAGAACATCGAGGCGGACGAAATCTTTTTCGACTTTATCGATGAACTCAGCCCTGGCGTGATCAAGTACGCCCGTCCGTTCCTGTACGTCATCATGCCGATGCGCACGGCGTAGGTTCGCTTCCGTCAGATCAGCAAGACTTTCGCGGGCCGTTTTGGTACGGTCTGGGCATGCGCGCTCCTTTCGGACTGGTTGTCCTGCTGGCACTCGGACTTGGCTTGATTTCGTGCAAGCGCGAGGCGGCCATCCCTGTAGCGACGACTCCGGTCGTGAGCGCTCCGGTGACCAGGCCGGTGCAAATTCCGGGGATCACCTCAACTGATTCAGCCGATTGGACGAGACAAGCGCATCGGGTCTCGGTCCTGACGCCGGTCAATCATGGCGAAGGGACCAAAGCAAATCTCGCGGTGGCATGGACTCCATCAGCGCTTTTACTTGAAATCCGTACCAATGACGCGACGCCGGCGGAAGGGGCCAGCGATCCGTGGAACAACGATTCAGTGGAAGTGTTTCTGTCTTCTGCTCCGGGTTCCGAGGATTGGGTGCAGTTCATTTGTGTTCCGGGCCGGACACCCGAACATCCCCAACCCACTTGGACAGTCAATGACAAGCGAAAGGATGGTCCGCAAATTCTTGCGCCCAAGCTTCACACCGATAAGGACGGTGCCGGTTATGTGCTGAGCATTTCGATACCGTGGGCGAACTTGAAGCACATTCCACAGCCGGGTGAGGTGATCGGATTGCAGGTTTATGTGAATGACGCGCAGGCCAATGGGCAGGTTTCGCATCGCATCTGGTATCCGGTGCATGGAGCGAGTGAGCATCCCGAGCTGGTGCAGCAGGTTCAATTGGGGGGTTCACCTGGCGCGACCGAAGATGCCGCGGTGTGGCTGCAACCGAAGGGATTTGATGAGGTGCTGCATGTTTCCTCCGGGGAGGACAATATCGGGAAGAAAATCGCGGTCTGGCTGGCGGGAAAGCAGATCGCTACTGGAGAACTCGCGAAGGGCGGACCGGACGGCAGCATGGCCACGATCCCGCTTTCCAGTGAACTGGCGGCGCAGAAAGACGCGCCATTGGTAGTGACGCTCGAGGGGACACCGCTGTCTGCGGTCATCAAGATGCCCGACCTGGCGAAACAGCGGTTGAACCTGCTCAAGAGGCTTCCGATGGTGGCGAGTCCTTCCATTTTCGATACGAATGGTTTTCCCAAGATCGATTTCCTGAACAAGGAATTGGTCGAGGCGGCGATTGGTTCTTATGCGCTGAACACCCGTTTTTTTGATGCCAACTGGAATGAAGTCACGGCGGCGAAAGCGCCGGGCCGCTACGGGGCGCTGGTGGAATTCCATTCGGAGGACGGGACGACTTTCACGCGCAACCTGACGCTCTTCAAAACGCCGCAGCCCTATGCGCCGATGAAGGACCCGTACAGCGTCACGGTGAAATTTCCCGCAGCCTTTGGTCTGCCTGCAGATGTGCTGGCGAAAGAACAGTGGAACATCGACAACTGGACAGGGCGCACCTTGCAGGACCTAGTGCATCACGATCCCGACTGGGCGGTACTGGTGGCTGGTCTGCATGATCTCGCCGCCAATCCTGCCAAGTGGCACGGGTTCACCGCCTGGACCATTGACGATCTCTGGTGGGCGGAGCTGCACAAACGACTGGGCGAGGACCAGGAATATGCGCACCTAACGTACCTGCCCGAGGCTTATGACCAGGACAAAAAGAAGATGTGGCCGTTGATCCTGTTTTTGCATGGCTCGGGCGAGCGCGGAACGGATCTGGACAAGGTCAAAGGCCAGGGGCCGCAGGGGTATATCAATAAGGGACATTCGCTGCCGTTTATTGTGGTGACACCTCAGTGCCCGCTGGAGGAGTGGTGGGATCCGGCCCGTCTGAATCATTTGCTTGAGGAGGTCGAGGCGCAATACCGGGTTGATCCGAAGCGCATTTACGTCACGGGATTGAGCATGGGTGGTTATGGGAGCTTCGATTTGGCCGCGACCTATCCGGACAAGATTGCGGCGATCGCGCCGTTGTCGGGCGGGGCCAGTCCGGACATCGCCGACCGGTTGAAGAAGATGCCGACATGGATTTTTCACGGGAGCGATGACGCCGTCGTGCCGGCCCGCTACAGCACCGATGTGGCCCATGCGATGCAGAAGGAGGGCAATCCCGCCAAACTGACCATCTATCCCGGCGTGGGCCACGGTGGCTGGAATGTGACCTATGCCGATCCCGCGCTCTACGCGTGGTTTCTTGAGCACTCCAAATGAAGATCGCGTTGCTCTGCCGTTTTTATTGGGAGGAGCACCGGCGCCTGGCGGCGAGTGGCAATGGCCCGGTCCAACAGCTCGCGGAAGCGGTGGCGGCGCTGGGCCACGAAGTGGTGGTGTTGAGTCAGGCCCCTTGGGCATCGAAGCTGGAGAAGACGCAGATCGGCGCGCTGGAAGTGTGGCTCTCGCCTCGCGACAAGAAACGGGATTTTCTCACCGGCCTACGCGACAAATGGGCCAAGCAGACCTACCGGCATCGCAAGGTCTATACGGATGCTTACGCCTTGCGCGATTTCCTCGCACAGCGCGGGCCATTTGATCTGCTCTGGGTGCAGACGGAGGAACCGGACGGGTTGGTGGCGGGAATCGCGGCGGAACTCGGCGTGGCCTTGCCGCCGATGGTGACGCAAATCCAAGCGTTGCGGTATCGATTTGAGAAGGGAGTGCCGATTTTCAATGAAAAGCCGGCACTGCGGCTCGCCTTTCGGCGTACCAAACGGATCCTGGCCAATTCGGAGTTGGTGGCGAAGAGCCTGCATCATTATGCGGGGCCGGGGCTTTCCGCCGAAGAACTGCAGGCGAAGGTCGATATCGTTTATCCGAATCTACAGCAGCAATTTCTTCAAACCGCGGAGGAGGTTGATGCGTCACCTGCGCCGGGGCCGAACCGGGTGCTCTTTTTTGGGGCGTTGAACGAGAAGAAGGGGGCGCTGGAGTTCATGGAGGCGTTGGCGAGGACGGAGGCGGCGAAAACGAAGGCGACCTTCGCGGTCATCGGCGACTTCACGGAGAAGAATCCGGATTTCACCCGGCGATGGAATGAAGCCGTGAAAGCGGCGCAAGCATGGCTTCCACCGGAGCGTCTGGAGCTGCTGGGCAAGGTGACACCCTTTGAGGTGATGCGGCAGATCAAGCTGGCGCGCATTGTGGTGATGCCGTCGTATTTCGACGAGTTTTCGCGAGCCGTCGTGGAGACGCTGACGCTGGGCCGGCCGGTCATCACGACGGACCAGGTCGGCACGGCACCGCTGGTCCAGGCACATGAGAGTGGAATCGTCGTGCCGCCGCATGATGTTGAGGCATTGGCGCGCGCGATCGATGCGGCTCTTAGTCCCACGGCCATTTATCTGGAGAATGCGCAGCGGGTCGCCCACCGTATGTTGCATGAATTTTCCCCGGAGACGATCGCGCGGCAGCTGGAGAGGCATTTTTCAGAGGTTATTTCGAGGTGATCATGGACAGCGGTTTTTTCTGTCGTCTATTCCGATAATTCCGTCAAAATTGACCTCCCATGCCGGACGCCGAACATAAACTTTTCCTGCTCGATGGCATGGCGCTCGTTTACCGGGCGCATTTTGCGTTTGTCACCAACCCGATCCGGACCTCGGCGGGACGGAATACCTCGGCGATCTACGGGTTTGCCAATACGCTGCTGGAGCTTCTGACGAAACAAAAGCCGACGCATCTGGCGGTGATCTTCGATACGGCGGCGCCGACGGCGCGGCATGTGGAGTTTCCCGCCTACAAAGCGCAGCGCGAGGAAATGCCGGAGGAACTGAGCGCGGCGATTCCGGACGTGAAGCGGCTCATCCGCGCGTTCAATTTTCCAGTGCTGGAACTGGATGGGTATGAGGCGGACGACATCATTGGCACGCTGGCCCGTGAAGCCGAGGCTGCCGGTTACACGACTTACATGGTGACGCCGGACAAAGACTTTGGGCAATTGGTCACGGGACGCACGCTGATTTACAAGCCGGGACGGCAGGGCGACGATCACGAAGTCCTTGGTATTCCCGAAGTACTGGCCAAATGGGGCATCGTGCGCACGGACCAGGTGCGGGACATCCTGGGGCTCTGGGGCGACACGTCGGACAATATTCCGGGTATACCGGGCATTGGCGAGAAGACGGCACAGAAGCTCATCGCACAGTACGATTCGATGGAGAACCTGCTGGACCATGCGGAGGAGCAGAAAGGGAAGCTGAAGGAATCGCTGGTGAAATTTCGGGAGCAGGCGCTTCTTTCGAAGCGGCTGGCCACGATTGATACGAAGGTGCCGCTGCCGTTTGAACCGGAGCAACTGCATATCGGGGCACGGGACGATGAGGCGTTGCGGGCGCTGCTGACGGAATTTGAATTCAACACGCTGGGGAAGCGGTTGTTTGGGGAGAGCTTCAAGGCGGGGAGAGGCGGTGGAGTTGCGGCAGCAGCAGCTCCCAAAGAAAAGCCTACGTCCAAAAAAATCAGTCCTCCTGAGCCTGTCGAAGGATCAGTTCAGCCCTTGGAGCATCCACCCATCCCGCCGGTTCCTGTGGTGCTGCGCACTATTGAGGATGTGCAGCCGGATTATCAGATCCTTGCGGGTGGCCGGGAGGAGCTACTCAAGGAAATCAAGAGTTGCATGGGCATCGCGGTGGATCTTGATCCTCAAGGAAAAATTCGCGGACTGGCGATATCTCCTAAAGCAGGCACAGCGCAGTACTTTGCCATCACAGCGGAGCGAAAGATCGATGCTCGGCTTAAAATCGAAAACACCATTCTTGTCGGTCACGATCTCAAGCCAGGTCTACGGGCTTGCCTTCAGGCTTTCGCGCGGACTGGCGATCTTTTTAAGAAAACTCCCGTTCTTTTCGACACGGCTCTCGCGCATTCTGTCGTCTTTTCTGATTTACGGCATTCATTGTCTTTTGTGGCGGAATCGTTGCTGAATTACACGCCGATGCCTGAGGAAAAGACCTCTGGCCAGCAGGATTTTTTGGCGGAGATGGAGTCGTCGGATGCGGCCCAGTTGAATGCGCGGCGGACGATGGAACGGGCGGACCTCGCGCTGCAACTTCATGCGGTGTTGGTGCCGAAGCTGGCTGAGTCGGGGCAGGAGAAAATTTTCACGGAAATCGAATCGCCACTGCTGCCGGTCTTGGCGGCGATGGAAAACGAGGGCATCCGGCTCGATCCGGCGGCGTTGGAGGAAGTGGGCAAGAAAGTGCGGGCCGATCTTGTACGCCTGGAAGCCTCCATTTACGAACATGCCGGGACGACGTTCAACATCGGCTCGCCCAAGCAACTGGGGGAAATTCTTTTCGGCAAACTGGCCCTGGACAAGAATGCGAAGAAGACGAAGACAGGCCAGTATTCGACCGACGAGCAGACGCTCAGCGCCCTCGCGCCACTGCATCCGGTGATCCGGGAAATCCTCGATTATCGCGAGGCGAGCAAGCTGCTCTCGACCTACATCGATGCGCTGCCCAACTCGATTTCACCGGTGGACAAACGCATCCACACCACGTTCTACCAGCTAGCGACGACGACGGGCCGGCTCAATTCGCAGGACCCGAATTTGCAGAACATTCCGATCCGCACCGCGCAGGGCCGGGAAATCCGCCGGGCCTTTGTCCCGCGCGAGGGCGACTACACGCTGCTTTCCGCCGACTATTCGCAGATCGAGCTGCGCATCCTGGCCGCACTGACGCAGGACCCGGGCTTGCTGGAGGCGATCACCAGTGGGGAAGACATCCACCGCGCCACGGCGGCGAAGGTCTTCGGTCTGCCGCTGGCCGAAGTGACCAAGGAACAGCGCAACCAGGCGAAGATGGTCAATTACGGGATCAGCTACGGCATCTCGGCATTCGGGCTGTCGCAGCGACTGGGCATCCCGCGCGGGGACGCGAAGAATCTCATCGATGGCTACTTTGCGCAATATCCGGGCATCAAGCAGTACATGGTCGACACGGTGGCCCGGGCCAAGGAGCGGGGTTATGTGGAGACGATCACGGGGCGCCGACGGTACCTGCCGGATGTGCGCTCGGCCAACGCCACGGTTCGCGCTGCGGCGGAACGAAATGCGATCAATATGCCGATCCAGGGATCAAGCGCGGACCTGATCAAGATCGCGATGGTGCAGATCGCGCGGGTCGCGCGTGAGGAGAACTGGCACACCAAGTTATTGCTGCAGGTGCATGACGAACTCGTATTCGATCTTTATCTGCCGGAGAAGGAGCGCGTGCTGGAGATCGTGCAGGACCGGATGAAGAATGCGCTGCCGGAACTGAAGGTACCAATTGTCGTCGATACGGGGACGGGGCCGAACTGGCTTGAGGCGCATTAAAATGCGCCGTTTTGTCTAAGACCGGAACAAAATGCCCAGCCTTTCGGAAGCTGTAGCTGGAAATCCAGCAGCCTCTATACACCACGCTCGCCTTCCCTCGGGAAGACGGGCGGGTGAAATCCAAAAGATTAGCGGTGACTATTGCGCTTCGACTCGTGCTTGCGCTCGAGTTTGGAAGCAGGCCAGCCGTCGCTCTGGAAGGCGCGGATCAATTCACGGATGGACCGGGCGTCCTTGGCGGCACAGCGGCCCCAGACAAAGCGGGTTTCAATGCGGCAATCGTCAGCGTATGCGTTCATAAAGTGGTTCCTTGATAGTAGATTTTTCTCTGTTGGGTAGCGTAGTGATTGGACGCCATGGCTGGCCATTCGTTCACCCGTCGTCGATTACATCGCAGCAACCGTGCCAACTCATGGGTCGAGGGAAAATGGGAAGGGGCCACCGAGGTCGGGACAACGCGGGAAGAAGGAAAAGGTCGAACTTTTGCCTACCTGTCCTGCAAAACGCAAGGAAGGGGCAACCTGTCTTCCGCATTGCGCCAAGATGATGGAGTTGTAACGTGGATTAAGCAGGGATCACGACTAAGGTAACCCCCACCAGACAAGCATGAAAATTCTCCTTCTTGAAGACGACCCGAAAATCGCCTCCTTTGTCGCCAAGGGCCTCCGCGAAGCCGGTTATTTTGTCCAGATCAGCGACAATGGCGAGGAGGGCTGTGAACTGGGCCGCAAGGACCCGTACGACGCGGCCATCGTCGACTTGATGCTGCCGAAGCTCGACGGCCTGAGCGTCATCGAGCGGTGGCGCGCCGAGGAGATCAAGCTTCCCATCCTCATCCTGAGCGCCAAGCGGTCCCTCGACGACCGCATCAAGGGCCTCCAGCGCGGTGGGGACGATTATCTCACGAAGCCGTTCTCCTTTGCCGAGTTGCTCGCCCGGCTCCAGGCGCTCCTGCGCCGGTCCGGCTCCGCGGCCATTGTGACCAGCCTCACGTTCGGCGACCTCCGCATGGACCTGCTGACGCGCGAAGTCTGGCGCGGCGAGACCAAGATCGAACTTCAGGCGCGCGAATTCCTTCTCCTCGAATATCTTCTGCGCAACCAGAACAAGGTTGTGTCGAAGACGATGATCCTTGAGCACGTCTGGAATTATCATTTCGATCCCCAGACCAACGTCGTCGACGTGCTGGTCTGCCGGCTGCGCAACAAGATCGATCGTGATTTCGAAACGAAGCTCATCCACACCCTGCGCGGCGCCGGATACAGTTTGCGGTTGTCCTAGGAATAAGAGGCGGGTGGCACGAGCTTGAGGAATCGCTGCTTTTAAGTTTCCTGTCGCAACGGCATATTTAATCTCGATGCTCGCCCCGCGAAAACCGATTGATCCCCCCTTGGAACAGGGTGTGAAAGTGGAGGTCATGGGGGTCACCAAGCGGCACCGGTATCTCCCTTTTCTCGACCGGCTTGGCTTCAGCCTGCGGCTCAATCTTTGGTACGCGGGCTTCTTTATCCTCGGGTCCTTCGTCCTCTTTTCGCTCGCCTACTTTCTGCTGGGCCAGCAGTTGGCGGCGCACGACCGCGACACGGTCCGCGTTAAATTTGACGCCTACAAGGCCTGGTACATCCAGGGAGGCGTGGCCGAGCTCCAGCGCCAGTTCAAGAATGAGAGCGACTGGGAAAAGGCCACCACCTTCCTTGAGGTGCGGAGCACGAGCCAGCAGGTCGTGTTCAACCAGAGACCAGGCAACACCCGGACCGATACCGCATTCCGTTCCGGGGAGCAGGTGAGCGGCAGCACCGACACCATCAGCCTTCCCCCGGGCGAAAAGAACATGGTCTGGACCATCGCCACCGGGCCGCTGCCCGACGGCTGTCTCATGCGTGTCGGCCGCGCCACGGAGGACCGCGACCAGATCCTCCGCCGGTTCCGGACGATCTTTCTTTTCGCCATCATCCCGATGGTTGCCTTTGGTTTTTGCTGCGGGGCCTTCATCACCTACCGCGCGCTTCGTCCCATTCGTGAGATCATCGCGGCAGTGCTCTCCATCATCCAGACGGGCGACATGAGCTCCCGCGTGCACGACCCGCATACCCAGGACGAAATCAATCAGCTCGTCACGCTGTTCAACCGGATGCTCGAGCGCAACGAGGCGCTCATCGATGCCATGCGCGGCTCGCTCGACAACGTGGCACACGATCTGCGGACGCCGCTGACCCGCCTCCAGGGCGGCGCTCAGCTGGCGTTGCAGCAGGAAGATCCCGAGCAGATCAAGGAGGCGCTCGCCGACGCGGTCGAGGAGGCGGAACGGCTCAACGCCATGCTCTGCACGATCATGGATATCTCGGAAGTCGAAGCCGGGGCGCTCAAGCTGGACCTGGAGACGTTCGAGCTCGCACCCATCGTGAATCTGCTCGTTGAACTTTACGAGGACGTGGCGCAGGAAAAGGACATCACGCTGGCGGCATCGATTTCCTCCTCCGGCGTGATTACCGCGGACCGCAACCGGTTGCAGCTCCTGCTCAGCAACCTGATCGACAACGCGATCAAGTATACCCCCGACGGCGGGCAGGTGAGCATCAGCGCGACCTTTACAACGCAGGAAGTCCGCATTCACGTGAAAGATTCGGGCATTGGAATTGAACCGGGTGATTTGCCGCGCATTTGGGACCGTCTTTTCCGCGGGGACAAGAGCCGGTCGCAGCGCGGGATCGGACTGGGTCTCAGCATGGTGAAGGCGTTTGTGGAGGCCCATGGTGGTACGGCCACGGTGGAAAGTCAGTCCGGCGCGGGTTCGATCTTTACCGTGACCTTTCCGCGACCGAAGCCGCCGGACCCGAAAAAATCTCCCTCGACCACGACGCGGCCTGTGCGGTAACAAGGGCGATGGCCCACCCGAGTAAAACGCCGACCCACACGACGAGCGAGATTTTCGCCGCGCTCCTTCATCCTGCCGTGGTGGTCGGTGCGCTGGGCTACTTTGTCGACATCTACGACCTGGTGTTGTTCGGCGTGGTCCGGGTCAACAGCCTGAAGGACCTCGGTTATACCGGGGAGGAGCTGGCGACGAACGGGGCGTGGCTGTTCAACTGGCAGATGGGCGGGATGCTGCTCGGGGGGATTCTCTGGGGTTTGCTGGGCGATCGCTTTGGTCGGCTGAAGGTGCTGTTCGGGTCGATCATCCTCTATTCGCTGGCGAATATTGCGAATGCATTTGTGCACGATCTGGGGGCTTATACGGCTTGCCGATTTATCGCGGGCATTGGGCTGGCGGGGGAACTGGGCGGCAGCATCACGCTCGTGGCGGAGGTCCTGCCCCGCATGTTGCGCGGCTACGGGACGATGATGGTTTCCGCCGTCGGGGTGCTGGGGGCCGTCGCTGCGGGACTGGCGGCGAATTATTATCCGGCGAGCTTCGGTATCGCGGTCTGGCGACAACTTTATGTCATTGGCGGCATTCTCGGTTTTATGCTGCTGTTCCTGCGCGTGTTTGTCAGCGAGTCGGGCCTATACAAGACGATGGAAGGGACCAATCGTCCCACGTTTGCGTCGCAGCTGGGGTTGATCCTCGCACCGCAGCGGATCGGGCGATATCTCTGCTGCATCATGATCGGCTTGCCGACATGGTATGTTGTGGGGCTGTTGGTGCTTTTCAGTCCAGAATTTGGAGTTGCCCTCGGCGCCACGGGCAAGATCGTGGCGGGCACGGCGTTGGCCTGGACTTATGGCGGCATCTGCGCGGGCGATCTGGCCAGCAACATCCTCAGCCAGTTTGCGCGCTCGCGGAAAAATGTCCTCCTGGGATTCATCCTTGCGGCGTGCATTCTTTCCGGCGTGTTTCTCAGCCTGCATCAGCCGAGTCCCACGAATATCTATGCGATCTGCTTCATCCTGGGCATTTCGGTCGGGTACTGGTCGGTGTATGTGACGATTGCCGCGGAGCATTTCGGTACCAACATGCGGGCGACAGTGGCGACGACCGTGCCGAATTTCACCCGGGGCGCGGTCATACCAATCACGAACCTGTTCCTGCTGCTCAAGACTTACCATTATACCGCGGTCTCCAGTGCGGTCATTGTCGGGGCGATGGCCTTTATGCTCGCGTTGATCGGCGTGAGTGGACTGAGGGAGACGTTCCACGACGATTTAGATTATCTCGAAAAATAGGCGGATCGGGCTGCACGCAGTCTGCCAGAATAGGCCGTGGAAGCCTTGCAAATCGCGGGAAAAGGAGGCAGACGCGAGGCCTTCCCATTTTTCTCATGAGAGGAGAAATGACCAAAATCAGACCTGCTGGCATCGCCTATGCAGAATTGAGGTATGAACTCATATCGCATACTGGCAGGTGCCGTAGCTGTACTGGCGCTCAGCCTCATTTATTCTCCGGCATTCTCGCAAGTGTCGATTTCACTCGATATTGCCCCACCGCCTCTGATCGTGGAGGACCAGCCGCCCTGTCCCGAGGACGGGCTGATCTGGACACCTGGTTACTGGGCCTACGATGACTACGCAGGCGAGTATTACTGGGTGCCCGGTGTCTGGGTACAACCCCCGCAGATCGGGTTCCTTTGGACTCCTGCCTATTGGGGATGGTCGGGCGGCGCTTACGCCTTCCACGAAGGTTACTGGGGCCCGACCGTCGGGTTTTACGGTGGCATCAACTACGGGCACGGTTATTGGGGCCGCGGCTACGGTGGAGGACGCTGGGACAACGGGCGCTTTGCCTACAACACCGCGGCGAATAATGTGAACGTCACGTACATCCACAATACCTATGTGGACCGGAGCGTGGTAAGGGCCAACACCAACCGGGTGAGCTTTAACGGAGGCCGGGGTGGTGTAGCCGCACAGCCGACAGCACGCGAGCTGCAGGTCGCCCAACAAGTCCAGGCGACGCCGCAGCAACAGACGCATTTTCAGGCTGCGCAGCAGCAGCGGACCCATGCGGTGAAGGTCGACAAGGCCCTGGCCAAGGCGACGCCAGGCGGACAACCGGGGGCCAGTCCACAAACCGCCGCCACTCCCGGAGGCGCGAATCCCCAAGCGCAAAAGCAGCAGTTAACGGAACAACAGAAAGCTGCGGCGACGCCGAATACGCCCGCCGTGGCGCCTCAGCCAACAGTGAACAACAAGCCGGAAAATCAGTTCACCGGCGGGGATACCCAGGCGCAGAGGAAGGAACGGCTGGCGGAGCAAAAGAAGGCCCAGGCGAATACGCCTGCCGTCGCTCCGCAACCGGCCGTGAACAAAGCGGAAAACCAGTTCACCGGTGGAAATCCGCAACCGCAGCCAAAGGAACATAAGGTGAACCCAACCATCGCCCCGGTAAACAACGGGCCCGCCGCAGCGGTCAACACGCCGCAGCGCCGGGAAGAAAGACAGCATGAGGCGGCCCCGCAACCCGCGGCGGTGAACGCGCAGGCTGCGGTCAATCATCCAGCACCGGCGGTGCAAAGAGAAGCGGCGCAGGCGGAGCATCATGCCGCGCAGGTCCATGCACCCCAGCATATGGAGGCCCAGGCGCAACACGCCGCGCCGCAACCGCAGGTCCATGTGCAACCTCGGGCGCAAGGTCCGGCGCAGGCCCAGGTGAAGGCGCAGGGTCCCGGACCGGGTCAGGTCCCGGGCCAGGGCAAAAAGGATGATGGGCACTAAGGGAGCGGGAGCCGTTCCTGGTCGGATTTGATTTGGGCCGCTCAGCTCTTCGGAGTTGGGCGGCCTAAGCTTGTAACACCGGGTGGATGAGAGATAGCCTGATGCTCAGGCCATGCAACGAGCAACTTATCTGGTGGTTGCCTTGATCCTTGTTGGGGGGCTGGCTGCGTGTTCGCGGTCCATTCCTTATGCGCCTCTTTCTGACGAGGAGAAAACCAAGTTTGAACATGTCAGGCAGCAAGTCCTCGACGCTAATCCCGAAATGAAAGCCAAGGAAACTGCACTAAAGGCTGAACGGGAAATTACCTGGAGAGAGCGTAAAAGTGCTTCGGGAAAATACGAAGAAGTTCGTCGGAATTTAGAGGACTTGGACCGACAGATTTTTGATGAAGCATACAAGATCGATCCATCGGTCGAGAAAACATACTTTCGTTTGCAGTGGGAGCATGAGATGGGCACTCACTCAGAAGGTCTCGAAAAATTCATACATGACTACGGCCCATCGCACTCTAAAGCATGGATGTTTACGGAGCTTCTTCTTCGTGGAGCACCCTTTTTGGCGACAGTGGTAGGACTATTCGTGCTTTTTCCCACGCCATCCTGGGCTGGCGCGAACGTGCTTTTGATATGCATCTCCGTACCCGCGGTCTTTGTTGGATGGGTGGAATTGTGTGAATTCGATTTTGCGTATCTCGCACCCATGAGTGGCATTTATGATGGCCCGACAACTCCGCAATTGCTGGAAGAGTTGCATCATGAAGTGGAGAAGAGGTACTTGGAATATGTGCCCTCACTTGTTTTGTATCTCACTCTAGTCGCTCGCTTGCTGATCAAAGGACGCGCAGGAAAGAAAATAGAAGCTGGGGCCAAGGCCTAGCTTTACCTCTGGATATTGCCATCCCCAAAATCGTCACAAAAACAGCGTTGCCGCGCGGCGGTTGCGCTTTATAAACGTATCCGGCGCATGGTCCCCTGACTGCGCCGCCACGCCATGCCCAAACGTACCGACCTCAAATCCATCCTCCTCATCGGCTCCGGCCCCATCATCATCGGCCAGGCGTGCGAATTCGATTACTCGGGCGTGCAAGCCTGCAAGGCGTTGCGCGAGGAGGGGTACCGGGTCATCCTGATCAACTCGAACCCGGCGACGATCATGACCGATCCGGAGTTCGCGGACCGGACCTATATCGAGCCGATCACGCCGGAGATTGTCGAACTGATCATCGAGCGGGAGAAGCCGGATGCGCTGCTGCCCACGCTGGGCGGCCAGACGGCACTCAATACCGCGATGGCGCTTTACGAGTCGGGCGTGCTGGCGAAGCACGGCGTGCAGATGATCGGCGCGAATGCGGACGCGATCAAAAAGGGTGAGGACCGGCAGCTTTTCAAGGAGGCGATGGAGCGGATCGGCCTGGACATGCCGGCCTCCGGCACGGCCCACACGATGGAAGAGGCGCGGCAGATCGCCGACCGGATCGGCACATTCCCGCTGATTGTGCGGCCCGCGTTCACCATGGGCGGCACGGGCGGCGGCATCGGCTATAACCGCGAAGAATTTGAGGAGATCGTCAAGCGCGGGCTCGATCTCTCGCCGGTCAGCGAGGTGCTAATTGATGAATCGCTCATTGGCTGGAAAGAGTACGAAATGGAGGTCATGCGCGACCGGGCGGACAATTGCGTGATCATCTGCTCGATCGAGAATTTCGACCCGATGGGCGTGCATACCGGCGACTCGATCACCGTCGCGCCCGCGCAGACGCTGACCGACAAGGAATACCAGATCATGCGCGACGCGTCGTTCGCGGTCATCCGCGAGATCGGCGTGGAGACGGGCGGGTCCAACATTCAATTTTCGGTCGATCCGAAGACGGGGCGGATGATCGTCATCGAGATGAATCCGCGCGTGTCGCGTTCCTCGGCGCTGGCATCGAAGGCGACCGGCTTTCCGATCGCGAAGATCGCGGCGAAACTGGCCGTCGGCTACACGCTCGACGAGATCAAGAACGACATCACGCGCGAGACGCCGGCCAGCTTTGAGCCGACCATCGATTATGTCGTGACGAAGATTCCCCGGTTCACCTTCGAGAAATTTCCGCAGACCGATCCGACCCTGACCACGCAGATGAAGAGCGTCGGTGAGGCGATGGCGATTGGACGCACCTTCAAGGAGTCGCTGCAGAAGGCGCTGCGCTCGCTGGAAGTCGGCGCCTGGGGCTTTGGCGGTGGCAAGTATGGCGAGCAGGAAGCACCGCCGCGCGACGTGATCCAGCAGAAGCTCGTCACGCCGAACGATGCGCGGATTTTTTATATTCGCCATGCGATGCGCAGCGGCTTCACCAACGAGGAGATTTTTAATCTGACGAAGATTGATCCTTGGTTTATTGCGCAGCTCAGGGAGTTGGTGGATGCGGAAGAGAATCTTTACGTGTTGGGGGAACTTGTCGCTCGATCACCGGAGGGCGAGTTGGAAGTCCGAATGAAGTACCTCGGCGAGGAACTTAACGAAGGAATGGAGCAACTCAAAAAGGCCAAATCCCTTGGCTTCTCCGATCGCCAGATAGCAGCGGCTCTAAAGACAACAGAGAAAGATATCCGCGATTGGCGTGAACTCTTCAACCTCCACCCCTCCTACCGCCTCGTCGATACCTGCGCGGCGGAATTCGAGGCCTACACACCTTACTACTACTCAACCTACGACAACGGGCTCGATGAAGTCCGCAAGACGGACAAGAAGAAGATCATGATCCTCGGCGGCGGGCCGAACCGGATCGGGCAGGGGATCGAGTTTGATTACTGTTGTGTCCATGCCGCCTTCGCGCTGCGCGAAATCGGTTACGAAACGCTGATGGTCAACTCGAACCCCGAGACCGTCTCGACCGATTACGACACCTCCGACAAACTTTTCTTCGAGCCGCTCACGCTCGAGGACGTCCTCAACATCTGCCACCACGAACAACCGGACGGCATCATCGTCCAGTTCGGCGGACAAACGCCGCTCAACCTTGCCGCCGGGCTGGAGAAGGCACTGGAAGGCACCAAGACCAAGATCATCGGCACCAGCGTCGAATCGATCGAGCGGGCCGAGGACCGGAAAATGTTCCAGCAGATGCTGCACAAGCTCGGGCTCAAGCAGCCGCCGAATGGCATCGCGACGAACGAAGATGAGGCGGTTGCCGCGGCGGCGCAGATCGGGTATCCGGTCCTCGTCCGTCCCAGCTTTGTGCTCGGCGGGCGCGCGATGCAGATTGTCTACAGCGACGAAGATCTGCGGCATTACATGCGCTTTGCGGTGGCGGCCTCGCCGGAGCGTCCCGTGCTGGTCGACCGGTTCCTGGATGACGCGACGGAAGTCGATGTCGATTGCATTGCCGACGGCGAGACGGCGGTGATCGGCGCGATCATGCAGCATATCGAGCAGGCGGGTGTCCATTCCGGCGACTCGGCCTGCATCATTCCCGCGCCGACGCTTTCGGAGAACGTGAAGACGGAGATCCGCGCGGCCACGATCAAGATGGCGAAGGAGCTCGATGTGCGCGGCCTGATGAACGTGCAATTCGCGGTGAAGGACGAAGTCGTCTACGTGCTCGAGGTCAACCCGCGCGCATCGCGGACGGTGCCGTTTGTCAGCAAGACGATCGGGCGTCCACTCGCGAAGTACGCGGCGATGGTGATGAGTGGGATGAAACTGACCGATCCGAAAATTAATTTTACGGAGGAGATCATCCCGACACACTATTCAATCAAGGAAGCGGTGTTCCCGTTCGCGAAGTTCCGCGGCTCGGACATTCTGCTCAGTCCCGAGATGAAATCGACGGGCGAGGTGATGGGGATCGACGACGATTTCGGGCTCGCCTACGCGAAGACGCAGATGGCTGCCATGCCGCCGCTGCCGCTGAAGGGCAACGTCTTCATCAGCGTGCGCGATGCGGACAAGCACGCGATCCCGGAACTCGCGCTGGGCCTGCAGGCGCTGGGCTTCTGGGTCTACAGCACGTCGGGGACGGCTTCCACGCTGGAAGCGGCGGGAGTCCCGGTCGTTCGCCTCAACAAGATTGCCGAAGGCCGGCCCAACGTGCTCGACATGCTCAAGAACGGCGAGATTGCACTGATCATCAATACGCCGTCGGGGCACGTGGCGCGGCAGGACGAGATCAAGATCCGGACGACGGCGCTCTACCAGCGCGTGCCGGTGATGACGACGCTGGCCGCGGCGCAGGCCTCGCTGCTGGCGTTGCGCTCGCTCAAGAGCAAGACGCTCGGGGTCAAGTCGCTGCAGGAATATCACGCGGGTTAAATCGACCGGCAAAAATATGAAAAGACTCGTGCACCACTTTGTCCGGGTCATCGGTATCGCTTCTTTTGCCGTCATGACGGTTTTGTCAGGTGCCGCGGATGAAGCTGCGGTGGCGACCATGAAGGTGGTTGTCCGCGAAGCGGCCCAACCGGGAAAAGTCGATCCGCGACTCTTCGGGCAGTTCCTGGAGCGGACGGACATGGGCACCAATGGCGCGGAGAGCGCATTTGACGCGGCGAGCAACGGATATGTGCCCGCCGTGGTCGAGGCGTTGAAGAAGATGCAGATTCCGGTCATCCGGTTTCCGGGTGGGACGAGTGTGGATGCGATCGATTGGGTGAACATGATCGATCACGTTCCTGGTCGCACGGGACCACGCCCGGACACGGTCAACGAAGGGAAGACGACCACCAATCACTTCGGTTACGACGAATATTTTGCGCTGCGCGACCAACTGCATTGCCAGACGATCCTCGTGCTGAATTTGCTGGATGGCACCTCGAAAAAAGTGCCACTGGAGGACGCGGCCAATCACTCAGTTGGGTTGCTGGCCTACGCGAATGCGGCAGTCGGGGCGAAGCTGCCCGCGGGCATGGAGGACTGGCCGGCGGTGCGCGCGGCCAACGGGCATCCGGCGCCGTTCAAGGCGGACTATGTGCAGCTCGGGAATGAGTGGTGGATGAACCATTTCCACGGCGTGGTGGTGGCGAAGACGGGGATGACGGACCCGAAAGTCATTGCCGACTGGTACGTGAAATGTCTCAAGATCTACATTGGAAAAATCCGGGAGATTGACCCGAAAATTCCGATCATTCTCGACGGGATGATGGGGGACGACATCGACCAGATCGTGCTGGCGGATCCGTTCATTAAGAAAAATGTCCGGTACATCACCTTCCACTCCTACGCGCCGGGGCCGACCGACAAGCTGGTCAGCAACGGGAAGGCCTATCCGGCGGACGGGCTGACACCGGAGGACTGGTGGCATTCGTGGAGCGCGATCCCGGGAGAGATCAATGCCGGCGGCGAGAATGTGGCGCTGGGCGACCGCTCCGATTTTGCGAAGAAGCTCGGCTATCACATCGTGTGCACGGAATGGAACTGGAACGGTTTTGGGATGGAGCGTCTGCCGAAGCCGCCCGGCCTCAGCCATGCGCTTGCGTCGACGCTGGGCGCGGCGAGCTACCTGAATGGGCTGATCCGGCAGGGGGTGGAAATCGGCACGATGTCGAACCTGATCGGGAAATGGCACATCGCCTCGGTGCAGGTGGATCCAACGGGGCAAGCGGAGCCGCGGTACTCACCGATGGCGCGGGCCGTCAATCTCTACAATTTTCACCACGGGGACCGTTTGCTGGATGTCCAGGTCACGGGCGATACCACCTATCCGCTGACCTTCGGAACGTGGTGGCAGAAAGAGCCCAAAGCGGCGGTCGTCTATGTCGATGTTGTCGCGACGGCCTCGACGGACACCGTGTACCTGCACGTCATCAACCGGCACAGGGACCAGGCGGTGCCGCTGCAACTTGACCTCTCCGCGCTGGGGATCGCCAAGGGGACGGGCACGCAGTATGTGATCACGGGGTCGCTCGATCCTGCCGCCGACAAGGCGCTTCCCAACTTCATGTTGGAGGAGACGACGAAACCGGTTGAGATTTCCGGGTCCACGCTCGACCTGACTCTGCCGGCGCGCTCTGTGAACGTGATCGCTCTGCCTTTCGTTGCGGGCAAGAAGCCGTAGGTCAGCGCCCCATTTCTTCCTCGCGAGGGATACGGTTGGAGCCCCATTCCGGTCGAGGGGAATGCCCGTAGGGGTAAAACGAAACCCCCCTTTGCATCCGCGAAAAATGCAAATGATTGCGGAATGCGTCCATTGTGGCTTAAGCGTCGTTGGCATAAATAACGTTATTAGAAACCATCCATTCGGAACGGACTGGGCCGAACGCAATTCTTCCGAACGAAAGTCGGCAGCACCTCATCGAAAGAAAGGAACAGCTTATGAATTCACGTTTGATGCAGTACACGGTTCTCGCCCTTACGGCGGGATTGATTCTCATCCCATCGATCGCCAAGGCGGGTCTTGTCAATCTCACGAGCAGCCGGGATTTCCAGACGCCGGCCAACATCACCGCCGATGCGTCGACTCAACTGACCGGGCTGGCCTCGCTGGCGGCTTTTCGGGCAGCGACACCGGCCAACCGGTATGTCTACTCGTTCAACCCATGGCCGCAGGATGCGACGAGTCTTGCTGCGAATAGTTATGCCTTTCAGTTCGACCTGAACGGCGGAGGTACGGCGAACCAGACGGTCACGCTCAGCACGACCAACCCGTGGCCGAGCTACAAGCTGGGGGAGACGTTCCCCGGCAATGTCGGTTCCTCCAGTCCGAGTGCCCTGACGGGATTCGGGGACATCGGTTGGGGTGGAAGCCTCTCCGGGCAGACTTACACGTTTGTCAGTCCCGTCTCCGCGGTCGGCATGGTCTTTCGTTGCAGCACCGCTTATAACCTGAAAAAGAGCAGCGGCTATCCGGTCAGCTACACGCTGACCAATGGCACCACCGTCAACCTGGGCACGAGTGGGGCCGTTGGGGCATCGATGGCGGCGAACACGAACACCTTTGTGGGGGTCGTGGATTCGTCGGGTCTCGGCATTACTTCGATCACGATCAACATCACGGGCACCGCCTCCCAGGGACAGGTCAACCTGACCATGGATGACCTTGCTTTTGTCATGCAGACGGCACCCCCGGCCTCAACGGTGATCAGCCTGGCGGACAGCGACGATTTTGCCGTGCCCGGAAACATCACGGCGAGCGCCTCGATGCAACTGGCGGGACTTTCCTCGCTGGCCGACATGCGCGCCACCAATCCGCTCAGCCGGTATATTTATTCGTTCGAACATTGGCCCGTCGCCAATGCGAACCTCGGGGTCAAGAGTTACACGTACCAATTCGACCTGAATGGCGACGGCGAGACGGACGAGAACGTGACCGTGACCCAGGCCAATCCCTGGGCCTACTATCTGACCTGGACTAATCTGGGCAGCGCGACCTCGTCGCCTAACTACTCCCTGGGCGGATTGGGAGACATTGGCTGGAGCGGGGGAGGTTGGGCAACGCATACGTTTGCTTTTTCCAACCCGGTTTCCTCGGTAGGTTTTGTCTATCGTTCACCTTCCAATTTTTATTTGAAGAAAAACGTCTACAACGCCAACGACTACCCGGTTTCTTATACGCTGACCGACGGTACCGTGGTCAATCTTGGTTCCGTTGGGGTCTCGGGGGCGACCATCACGGGCACCGTCAACACCTACGTGGGCGTGGCCGATACGACGGGAAAGGGGATCTCGTCCATCACGACGCGGGTGCAGGGAAGCGCGTCGGGTGCCAGCCAGTTTCCTTATATCGATGACCTGGCCTTCAACGTGGCCAAGAATCCGCCGATCCCCGGGCAAGGGCCGCCAGCGGGCAACTGGACGCTGACCTTTGACGACGAATTTGATGGGAGCGCGCTCAATTCTGCCATCTGGACCAAGGGGATGCGGTGGGCGGGTGTCATCAATAACGAACTGCAGGGCTATGTACCGGAGAACGTCACGGTCGGGGGCGGGTACTGCACGATCACGACGGAAAAGCGGACGGTCCAGAATACCGACATGACGGGCTACAAGGGACAGACGATGAGCTACGCCTCCGGATGTCTCCAGACCTACAACAAGTGGACACAGACTTACGGCTATTTCGAGGCGCGGATGAAGATGCCGGGTGGCTCGGGCGGCACGTGGCCGGCTTTCTGGCTCCTGCCGGATCGCGGCGCTGGGTCAGCGACGCTCAACCAGCGAGTAGCAGTGGGCAACTCGATTGACGGGGTCACGATTCCGATGGGCAACGAGATCGATGTGCTCGAGTACATCTCGCATTGGGAAAGCACGGTCACCGGGATCGGTGCGGCGCATTCGGGCTATTTCTGGGGCTATGGCTCCGGGCAGTCGTGGGGCAACTATGCGCAGCTCAACCAGGGGGCCGGGCCGCAATTTCCCGTCCTCAACCAGGACAGCCAATTTCACAACTATGGCGTTTACTGGGGCCCGGGCGTCATGAAGTTCTATGTGGATGGCACGTTGGTGCTCAACAGGGCGGACGCGACCAACATCGGTGTCTGTCCCGAGTACATGATCCTCAATTGCGCGCTCTCGACCAACGCCTGGACGACGACCTTGACCGGTACGCAAATCGATGCCGGACTGCCGGCCACGACGGTCATCGACTACGTCCGGGTCTATTCGGGGACGCCTTCACCTTGAGGTAATGGAGCCTTGTAGAGCCTGCCATGCGCATGTGTGGCAGGCTGCTGGGGCAAAATTCCTTGGGGTGGACTTGTTTATTCTTAAAGAGCTTGTCGATAGCTCGTTAGGGGAGGTGGTCTTGCTTCGAAAACAACCCGATTTTGACAATAAAATTGAGATCAGGTCTCAACGTGATAGCGTCGGCACTGAACGCCAATGGCTAAACGCAAACACTCTCGCGCAGAAGTGTTGAGTACTCTCCTTCGGGCCAGTGTCTATCTGCGTCCCTACAAGCGGCAGTTGGGGCTCGTCTTCATTCTGATCATCCTGGTCTCGCTGTTCTCGCTGGCGTTTCCGCGGATTGTGGGCCGGGTGGTCGACCACGCCACGCACCCGAACGGCTGGGAGCAGATCAAGCCGCTGCTCCTGATCTACGGGCTGCTCCTGGTCATGCGCAGCATCGCGCTGATGACCCGGAACCATCTCATGCAGATCACCGGGATGCGGGTCACCTGCGATCTTCGCGTGGCCATTTTCTCCCACATGCAGAAACTTTCGCTCAAGTTCTATGAGGAGCGGCAGACGGGGCGCATCATCGCGCGGGTGACGGAAGATGCGGGGGCGATGCACACGCTGGTGACGGGGGCTTCCGTCTCAATCCTGGGCGATCTCACCACGGCGGCGGGGGTTTTTATCTGGTTGTTCTACCTGAATTGGAAACTGGCCCTGGTTTCGGTGCTGGTGGTGCCGCTTTTTCTCTTTAATTATAATTTCCACAAACGGCGGATGCGACTGGACAGCCGGCGGCACCGGCGGAACTGGCATCAGGTGATGGGCTTTCTCAACGAGCGGATTGCGAATAACCGGGTCGTGCGCGCGTTTGCCACCGAGAGCGAGGAAGAAGACACCTTTCGCGGGGGAATCTCCGCCGACTACTATAATTTCAACAAGGTCCAGTGGCGCAACACGCTGCTCCTCGCGGCGGCGGAGTTTCTCTCCGGGGTTGGGCAATTGATCGCGCTGGGATTCGGCGCGTGGCTGATTGTCTCGGGCTCGGACCATTTTACCACGGGCGATCTCTTTGCGTTTTTGGGCTACCTGGGGCTTCTTTTCACGCCGATCGTCCGCGTGGTTGAAGCGAATGCCGTGATAGAGAAGGGGGTCACGGCAATGGAGAAGATTTTTGCCATTCTCGATACCAAGCCGCATATCCCGGAGAACGATTCGCTGCCCGTGTTTCCGCGCATGAAGGGGAAGGTGGAGTTCCGCGATGTTTCCTTCGGTTATCGGATCGGACAGGCAACGCTCGACCATGTCAGCTTCACCATCCAGCCGGGAGAGATGATCGCGCTGGTGGGTCCCAGCGGTGCAGGCAAGAGCACGATCATCACATTGCTTTCGCGCTTCTACGACCCGACCGCGGGCCAAGTCTACGTCGATGACATGCCGATCACCGGTTTTAACGTCCACACCGTTCGACGCCAGGTCGGCATCGTGATGCAGGACAACATCCTTTTCTCGGGCACACTGGAAGAGAACATCCGCTATGGCCGGCCCGATGCAACGCATGAGGAAGTAATCGCCGCCGCGAAGGCTGCGAACGCGCATGAATTCATCTCGCAGCTGCGCCAGGGGTACGAGTCCCGCGTCGGGGAAAGAGGCGTTTCTCTCTCGGGCGGACAGCGCCAGCGGGTGGCGATCGCCCGCGTGTTGTTGAAAGACCCGCGCATCCTCATCCTCGACGAGGCGACCTCCGCGCTCGATTCGCAATCTGAAAAGTTGATCCAGGACGCGACCGAAAAGCTAATGCGCAATCGCACGGCGATTGTCATCGCGCACCGGCTCTCCACGGTAGTCAACGCCAACCGGATTTTTGTCATGGAGAAAGGGCGCGTGGTCGATATCGGTTCGCATGCCGAGCTGCTGGCCCGGCCCGGCTTGTACCGCGACCTGTACCAGCTCCAGTTCTCCGAGCGCGCGGCGGCCTGAGCCGTCCTTCAAGTTGCCTCTCGACACCCTCAGGGGTGGCAGTAATTTATCGGATCTATGATGCGACTGGCCGATTATGTGGCGCAAACCTTGGTGAAACATGGCATCAAGCATGTCTTCCTCGTGACAGGTGGCGGAGCGATGCACCTCAATGACGCGATTGGGCGCTGCAAGGGCCTGGAGTATATTTGTTGCCATCACGAGCAGGGCTGCGCTATTGCGGCGGAGAGTTATTTTCGGATAACGAACAAGCTGGCGGCGGTGAACGTGACGACCGGCCCGGGCGGGACGAATGCCATCACCGGCGTGTGGGGTGCGCATGTCGATTCGATCGGGATGATCGTGGTTTCCGGGCAGGTGAAGCGCGAGACGATGATCCGCAGCTCGGGCCTATCCTTGCGTCAGCTGGGCGATCAGGAAGTCGATATCGTCAAAATGGTGGAAGGCTGCACCAAGTACGCGGTCGTGGTCATGGAACCGGAGACGATCCGGTACCATCTCGAAAAGGCGATCTACCTGGCGGCGCATGGGCGTCCCGGCCCGACCTGGGTCGATATTCCCGTTGATGTCCAGGGCGCGCAAATTGATCCGGAGACGCTGGTGGGATTTGATCCCGCGAAGGAGATCGCGCCGATGGATTTGATCAGCCTCGATGACGCGGTCGCGACGGTTCTCGATCGGATTCACAAGGCCAAGCGTCCGGTCATCTATGCCGGCACCGGTGTCCGGTTGAGCGGCAAGTACGATGTCTTTTTGAAGGCGATTGAGAAGTTGGGGATCCCGGTTGCACCGGCTTTCAATTCGAGCGATCTGCTTTGGGAAACGCATCCGCAGTACGCGGGACTGCCGGGATCGATCGGCAATCGCGGGGGAAATTTCACGGTGCAGAACGCCGATTTTCTGCTCGTGCTGGGTTGTCGGTTGAACATCCGGCTCATCAGCTACAACTGGGGAAATTTTGCGCGGGAGGCCTTCAAGGCCATCGTCGATATCGATCCACTGGAGTTGCAGAAACCGACGATCAAACCGGACCTGCCGGTCTGCGCGGACCTGGCCGATTTCCTGCCGCGGTTGCTGGCAGGTATTCCGGACGACGAGGCGTCGCGTCATGCCGAATGGCTCGCGCAGAGCAAGGCGTGGTTGAAGAAATATCCGGTGACGCTGCCCGAGTACTGGAAAAATCCGGACCAAGTGAATCCCTATTGCTTTGTGGATGCGCTTTATGAGCAATTGGACGGGAAGGACGTGGTGGTGACGGGTGACGGGACCGCGTCGGTCGTCACGTTTCAGGCCTCGAAAATCAAAGAGGGGCAGCGGCTTTATCATAATTCCGGCAGTGCCCCAATGGGCTACGACATCCCCGCAGCCCTGGGAGCAGCGATTGCCCTCGGCAGAAAGCAGCGGGTCATCTGCATGGCGGGCGATGGCAGCGCGATGATGAATCTCCAGGAAATGCAGACGATCCGGGGGCTGAATCTCCCGGTGAAAATGTTCATCTTCAATAATCTCGGCTATCATTCGATCCGGCAGACACAGGCCAACTTTTTCTCGGACAACATCGTAGGCTGCGGAACTGATTCGGGCATCAGTTTTCCCGATTTCGGCAAGATCGCGGAGGCCTTTGGCTTTGGCTTCCGGCGCATTGCCAATCACGGCGAATTGAAGGAAAAAATCCGGGAGACGCTGGAAGGCGACGGCCCGCAATGCTGCGAAATCATGCTCGATCTCGCGCAGCCCTTTGCGCCGAAGCTGACGTCGCGGCGGCTCGAGAGCGGCAAGATGGTTTCCTCTCCCCTGGAGGACATGGCGCCATTCCTTAGCCGGGAGGAGCTGGCCGCCAACATGTTCGTGCCGCTCGTGAAGGAATAGGGTTTCCTCATGACCTCGTTTTCCTCCGTCCTGGACGAGATCAGGAATTTTGAGCCGACGAAGCTGCCAGCCAAGGAGCAGCCGCTGATTATTTATGGCGCGGGCGGATTTGGGCGGGATGTCGCCAAGGCGCTTTTGGGCCAAGGATACACGGTCCTTGGTTTTTTGGATCGTCGTGGATCGAACGAAGTTGAGGGAATTCCGTGCCGGACGTTGGAAGCTGACTTGAGCGATTGGCTTGCGCGGGATGCCACGGTCCTTGTCGGGCTGCACAATTATCAAGTCGATCCACTTCCGATTCGGAAGGAGCTTTTGGGCCTCGGCTTTCGCAGGGTTCTCCTGACGGTCGAATATTTTGGGATAATAGAGTCGAAGCTCGGCGTCCGCTATTGGTTGGGACAGCGCGGCATCTATCGGAATCATCTCGAAGAATTGAAGGCGCTGCACGATTCGCTGGCTGACGAAAAAAGCCGGGCCCTCTTGCAAGCGACTCTTGAATACCGCGCCTTGAGCCGACCGGAAGCGCAGCCGGTGGCGCAGCCCGACGAATCCTATTTTCCCACAGATATCCCGCGCTGGACGGAGCCGTTGAATTGGGTGGATGGCGGGGCTTGCGACGGCGATTCGCTCCGGGCCTTTCCGCTCGACCGCTATCATTGCGGGAACGTTTATGCCTTCGAGCCGGATCCCATCAATTACGAGAAGCTACAGGGAGCTCTCCGCGATTTTCAGCAACGCTCACCGCAGACCCAAGTGGACTCATGGCCTTGTGGACTCGGCAAGGAACCTACGATCTTAAAATTCAAGACGGGCCTTGGCTTGGGTAGTGCAGCGTCGGTTGAAGGCGAAACGGAATGCCGGATCGTGCCGCTCGATGACACTTTGGCCGGGCGCCCAGTCAATTTCATCAAGCTGGATATCGAGGGAGCGGAGCCCGATGCGTTGCTCGGGGCGGAACAGATCATCCGCGAACAAAAGCCGGGGTTGGCGGTCTGCATCTATCATACGCCCGCACACCTCTGGGAAATTCCGCTGCAGATGGCGCAGCGACATCCCGGCTATCATTTTTATCTGCGATGCCACGGGCACAGCAGTTTTGATCTGGTCCTCTACGCGGTGCGGGCGTAGGCCGGTTTAATTCCGTTGCTGCCAGCTTTTCTTTTTTTGCCGGGCGATCTGGGTCGTGGCGCGCAGTTCGTAGCGGGCCCCGCCGAGGAAAGTGGAGAGGCGGTTGGTGAATTCCGGCGTCCAGGTGACGCCATAATGATCGGCGGGGGCGAGTTCGACGGAGGAACGTTCGCCGCCTCCGTTGATCTTGGAACAGAGAAGCCGCAGTTTGACCGGACCGGGGGCATCCATCACCAATTCGCGCAGGGCGGACCAGCGGCTGGGATCGAGCCAATCCTCCAGCGGCAGATGGAGGACGAGTTCGCGCAGGAGTTGTTCGTGGGCTTCGGTCAGCCAGAGAACCTGAACGGCGCGGATCTTGGGCTGATCGTCGCGGCGGTCGAGCGAACCGCAGATGACGAGGACGTCACCGGTGTTCACGGGCCGGGGTAACGCGGCGTAGGTGTCGGGGAAGAGGAGGACTTCGAGCGAGCCGGTCTGGTCCTCGAAGGTCAGGCGGGCCCAGGGCTTCTTGCTTTCCTTGGTGACGCGGACTTCCACCTTGGTGACGAGGCCGCAAATGCGGGTGTCGACTTCCTCGGTGAATTCCTTGAGTCGCGCGATGGTGTGGACCTGGAAGGCGGCGAGGTCGGCGGCGTAGTCATCAAGGGGATGACCCGTGATGTAGAAGCCGAGGAGTTCCTTCTCGTAGCCGAGGCGTTCGCTCAGCGACCAATCGGGAACGGCGTTGGCCTTGGAGGCGCCATTGTTCTTCTTGGGCGAAGGCTCCGTGGGACCGAGGAGATCGAGGAGGGAGCCCTGGCCGGCGGCGGCATCGCGGGCCTTGGCGCTGGCCTGGGCGAGGGCGCCGTCGATCTGGGTGAGCAGCTCGGCGCGGTTGGAGCCGAATTCGTCGCACGCGCCCGACTTGACGAGGCTCTCGACGAGTTTCTTGTTCATGCCGCGGGACTCGACGCGGGCGCAGAGATCGTGGATGTCGCGGAACGGGCCGTCCTTCTCCCGCGCAGCGATGATCAGCTCGACAGCCGCCTGGCCGACATTCTTGATCGCGGAAAGACCGAAACGGATGGAGTTGTCTTTGACGGTGAAGCGACTGCCGCTTTCGTTCACGCTCGGGCCGTGCACGGTGATTTTCATGTCCTTGGCCTCGGCCACGAAGAGCGCGATCTTCTCGGTGTTATCGAGCTCGTTGGAGAGCAGCGCGGCCATGAACTCGACCGGGTGCTTGGCCTTGAGCCAGGCGGTCTGGCAGGTGATGACGCCATAACAGGCGGCGTGCGCCTTATTGAAACCGTAACCGGCGAATTTATCGAGGACGTCGAAGAGCTGGTCGGCCTTGGCCTTGGGGATGTTGTTGGTCTTGGCGCAGCCCTGGACGAAAATCTCGCGCTGCTTGGCCATTTCCTCGACCTTCTTTTTGCCCATGGCGCGGCGGAGCATGTCGGCGCCGCCGAGCGTGTAACCGGCGAGGATCTGCGCGGCCTGCATGACCTGTTCCTGATAGATGATGATGCCGTAGGTTTCCTTCAGGATCGGCTCGAGCAGCGGATGATCGTATTCGGTCGGGACCTTGCCCGCCTTGCGGTCGGCATAGAGCGGAATGAATTCCATCGGGCCGGGACGGAAGAGGGCGCCGATGGCGATGATGTCCTCGACGCAGCGGGGCTGGATCTGGCGGCAGGCACCGCGCATACCGCCTGATTCCACTTGGAACAGTCCGATGTTGTCGGCCCGGCTCATCAACTCGTAGGCGGCGGGATCGTCGAGTGGAATTTCCATCGGCACCATTTTCTTGCCGGTGGTGTCCTCGATGTACTTCAGGGCGTCCTCGATGACGGTGAGGGTTTTCAGGCCGAGGAAGTCCATCTTGAGCAGACCGAGTTCGCCGAGCGGCTCCATCGAGTACTGCGTGACGATGCCGTCGTGGTCGTCCTTGGTCAGGGGGACGTAATCGGTGAGGTCCTTGTCGGAGATGACGACGCCGGCGGCGTGGACGCCCGCCTGGCGCGAGACGCCTTCGAGGGTCAGCGCGGAATCGATAAGGGTCTTCGTGATCTCCTCTTCGTCGTAGGCGCGTTTGAAATCGGGGCTCTCGGCGAGCGCCTTTTCGAGCGTCATCTTGGGATCGAACGGGATCATCTTGGCGAGGCGGTCGCACTCGCCGTAACTCAGGCCCATGACGCGACCGACGTCGCGGATGGCCATCTTCGCGCCGAGCGTGCCGAAGGTGATGATCTGCGCGACCGATTTTTCGCCGTACTTTTTGCGGACGTAATCGATGACCTCGGGACGGCGGTTGTAGCAGAAGTCGACGTCGATATCGGGCGGGGAGACGCGTTCGGGATTGAGGAAGCGCTCGAAGAAGAGGCCATACTTGAGGGGATCGAGATCGGTGATGCCGAGGACGTAGGCAATGAGCGCACCGGCGGCGCTGCCGCGGCCCGGGCCGACGGGGATGCCGTGGGACTTCGCGTAATGGATGAAATCCCAGACGATGAGGAAGTAGCTGGTGAAACCGGTCTTGAGGAGAACGTCCAATTCGAACTCGAGACGCTTGATGAGTTCAGGTTCCTTGGCGCGTTCACCGAAGCGGCGTTCGAGGCCCTCGAAGCAGAGGCGCTTGAGGTAGCCATCGCGGGTCTCGCCCTCAGGCGGGACGTAGTCGGGGAACTTGTTTTTGCCGAGCTCGATCTTGAGGTTGCACTTCTCGGTGATCTCGAGCGTGGTGGCCAGGGCGTCGGGGACTTCGCGGAAGAGCGCGGCCATTTCCTCGGTGGTTTTGAGGTAAAATTCCGGAGCTGGGTAGCGCATCCGCTTTTCGTCGTTGAGCTTCGCGCCAGTCTGGATGCAGAGCAGAACGTCGTGGGCCTCGGCGTGCTCCTTTTTCACGTAATGGACATCGTTGGTCGCGACGATCTTGAGGCCGAATTGCTTGCCGAATTTGAGCAATTCCGCGGCGACAGTCTTCTGCTGGGGGACGCCATGATCGGCGATCTCGAGGTAGAAATCGCCGGGGGCGAAGATGTTCTTGAAGTCGTCGATCGACTGTTCGGCGTCCTTCATCTTGCCAGCCATGATGTGGCGGGCGACTTCACCCGCGAGACAGGCGCTGGTGCCGATAAGGCCTTCGCGGTACTGGGCGAGCCGCTTTTTGTCGATGCGCGGCTTGTAGTACATCCCGTCCAGATGCGCGATGGAGACGAGCTTGACCAGGTTCTGGTAGCCGGCCTCGTCCTTGGCGAGCAGGAGGAAATGAGTGGAGGCTTCCTTGGCGCTGTTGGCCTTTTTGTCCTCGAGGTCGCCGGGGGCGAGATAGACTTCACAGCCGATGATCGGCTTGATGCCGACCTTCTTGCACTCCTTGTAAAACTCGATCGCGCCGAAGAGATTGCCGTGGTCGCTCAGGGCGAGCGCGGGCATCTTGAGCTCGGCTGCGCGCGCGGCCAGTTCGGGGATGCGGCATGCGCCATCGAGCAGGCTGTACTCAGAGTGGACGTGAAGATGGACGAAGGTTTCCGGCGCGGGCACGTTTGTAATTTAAATCCGATTTGCGTTGGTGCGAGAAGAACCTGCGTTCTCCGCGAATTTTCGTAAAAAGTCTGAACGTCAGAGTGATTTTAAGGCTGGGTTGGGGTGGCGGTTGCAGTGGGAGCAGTCTGCTCACCTTCACCCTGACGCAGGCCGGGTGCTTTCACGGTGAAGGGCACATTTTTTTCACCAGCGACGAAGATGAGCAACTTTACCGGTTCGGCGCCCTCGTTGATGCCGTTATGCAGGGTATTGACCGCTTCGGCGAGGGCATCGCCGGGGTGGAACGTTTTCTTTTCGCCGTTGGCGAAATTAACCGTGAGGGTGCCGGAGAGGACGTAACCGAAGATCGGGACGGGATGTTTGTGCCAGCCGGTTTGTTTGCCGGGCGGGATTTCGACGGTGAGGATGGAGACTTCGGCGGTGCCGTCGTGCGGATAGACGATGGGCTGGCCGATGGAGTTGGTCGAAGTGCGGAGGAGTTTGGAGACGGTGACGTCGTTGTTGTAGTCCGGCTGATCGGCACGGACGGAGAGAGGCAGCGCCAGAATAAAGGTGAGCAAGACAAGTTGGAGGGGAGACGATTTCATGATTTTTCTTCGGTGATAAACGGCACGTCCTTGAGTCCGATGACGAAGACGATCATTTTGAGAGGGACGGTGCCTTCATTGAGGCCCTGATGGACCCGGCTCACGGATTCAAGGGAGACTTCGCCAGTGCGGACGACGCGTTTCTGGCCGTCGATTTGGTGGACGGTCAATTCGCCCTCGAGGACGTAGCCGAGAAGCGGGACCGGATGCTGGTGCCAGGTGGTGGCTTCACCGGGGGCGAGTTCCGCGATGAAGGCGGTGACTTCGGGCGTGCCATCGCAGGGATATTCGATGGGTTGGCCAACGGCATTGGCTGTGGAGCAGAAAAGGGACGTCACAAACTGACGTTAGCGCAACGGCGACCGATGGCGAAGCAGACAATGGACAAAATTCACGGCGTCGCGCCAAGGGACGATCTTCGATTCCTCGCGATCATAGATGGCGGCGATGGGGAGATTGATGACGCGGCAGGGACGGGTCGCGGCAAGGAGCGCCATTTCGGTCTCGAACTGGAAATGGTGTCCTGCAGGAAGCCACGATCCGAGCCACGCACGTCGGACGAGACGGAAACCGCACTGGCTGTCGACGATGCGACTGCGGTCTAGGAGCGCCGACATGGTGCGATTGGTCCAACGGCGAAGGAGTGGAATTTTGGCGGCCTCGGGAAAACGATTGCCAACGAGGAGGTCGGCCTGGTTGCGCGCAGACCAGAAGCGGTCGAGATCGGCGGGATCGTGCTGGCCGTCGCCATCGAGGAAGAAGAGCCATTCGACGGAGGCGGGAAGCTGGACGAGCGCAGATTGGAGGGCCGCAGTCTTCCCGTGGTGCGGACCGGTCAGGGTGAAGACTTCAGCGCCGACTTGCGTGGCGAAAAAGGCGGTCTCATCGGTGCTGGCGTCGTCGATGACGCGTACGTTGAAGCCGGCCCGGCGGCAGCCGCGGACGACGCGGGCGATGGTGGCCGCTTCATTGCGGGCGGGAATAATGACGAGGGCGCAGGCCTTCATGCCGGGGGAATCGGATGCGGATTCCACCGGGTTTTCACTACCGGGCCTAGACAGCCCAGAGGGTATAGACACGGTTGAGGACAGCGCGGACATCAACGGGAGGAATCTTGCTCACGCCGAGCGGGATGACCTCGGGCTGATGGGCGATGAGGCGCAGCAGTCGGTGGCAGCGTGTGGCGAGGAGCGTGGAAAGCTGCAGGGAGAGGCGGCCCGCGAAAGGATTCTTGGCCTTGAGGAGCGCGACAAAATCCGAGTGCTCGATGACGATGGCTTCGACCTTGGTCAACGCAAGGGCGCTGGCGCTGCGGCGTTCGCCGGAGAGCATGGCCATTTCGCCGAGGAATTCGCCCGGCTTCACGACGGCCAGCGAGACGGTTTCGCCTTTGCTGGTCCGCTTGAGAATCTGCACTTTGCCGTGCGTGATGACGTAACAGCTTTCCGCCTTGGAACCTTCCTTGAAGATCTGGGTGCCCGCCTTGTGCGTGATCGTCTTTGCACCGGGGAACTCGCGGAGCAGTTCTTCCGCGGAGATGGTGGTCTGTACCGTAGTTTTTTTGGTCGATTTTTTGGCGGCAGCCATAATTACCTCTTACCTGTGCCGGTGCCTTTTGGCAAATGGCATTGTGAAAAAGGTGAGCGCATCGTGGGGCGACGGGAGATTTTGGCGGTTACCAGCCTTCGGTCACCAGCTTCACGGTGTTGTTGGCGAGATCCGCTGCGGCCAGCGGAAGGGCCTGACGTTCGCCCTCCTGAATGTTGGCCTGGGTAAAGAAGGTGGTGCTACCGGTGACGGGCATGTTTTCGAAAATCTTCCGACCGAGGCGGCGATTGACGAAGGTGACCGTGGCCTGAATGGTAATCTGGTACTGGGCGGTGACGTAAATATCACTGTTGCTGCTAGCGATGGCGTTGTGCCCGATATTGGTGATGGTGATGTCCAACTCGGAATCGGCGTTGGCGTTCTGGTTGACGGTCAGGGTGCCATCATCGTTGAAACGGCGGATGATGGCGTTGGTGACCGTCACCCCAAGGTTGGGCACCAGGCTGGTGTTCTTGGCCACAGGAACGTAGACGCTGCGGACCCCCTGAAGATCGCGACCGGAAATGTTACCAACGCGATAGCCCGCACAGCCACTGAGCGCGAGGACGACGAGAAGAGCCAGGGTACTTCTTAGAACAACGGATTGGCTCATGGGGTCGTTTTGGTCTTGTCCGGAGGAGTGGTGGGAGCGGGAGGGGCCGCAGGGGTGTCGGTTGCGGGAGGAACAGAAGAGGAGGAAGAATCGGTGGCCGGGGTGCTCGGAGGCGTGGGCGTGGAAGGAGCTGCATTGGTGGACGACGCGGGCACAGGGGCATCGCCGGAAGCCGTTGCACCGGGTGAAGACGTGGTCATCGGATCGTTGGGATCGGACGGCAGCGCGCTGTTGGCCGAGGGATCCGGCAGGGCGGCGTTCGGAAGAGGAGTGTTGTCGGGTGGAGGCACGGCGGAAGTGGGCGCACCCGGATTGCGGGCGACGGTCGAGGGTACCGCAAGGTTGCCGGAGCCATCGGGTCCGAGTCCGCCGGGCAGGGCCTCGACGACAACGCGTAGCTCCTGGATGCGCTTCTTGGCTATCTGGGCCTGGGAAGAATTCGGGTCTTCGCGCACGACTTCGTTGTAATAGATGAACGCGCCGCGGGGATCGTGCTGCGTTTCGTAGAACTTGGCGATGTCGAAGGCGCCTTGGGTCTGGCGCTGGCCGAGTTTTTGGATGTTTTCCTGCGCCTGCGCGGCCTTGTCGCTCGAGGGATAACGGACGAGGAAATCCTGGAAGGCATCGACGGCTTTCTTCGCGGCACCCATGTCATAGTCGCCCGCGGCTGAGGAGCGCATCCAAGCGTAGCCAATCTGGTACTGGGCATTGGAGGCAGCGGAACTGGTCGGATAATTATCGAGCACCTTTTGGTAGGCGTCGATGGCATCGCTGAACTTGCGCTGCTTTTCGCGGGCGAGGCCGATATTGAACTGGCACTGCGGCGCGTAGGTCCCGTAAGGGGCGTTCTTGATGACGCGCTGGTACATCTCGACGGTCTTATCCATCGAGGGGCCGATCGGAATTTTCCAAAGGCGTTGCGGTTCGCCGGCGAGATAGAGATTGGCGATGCGGTACTGCTCGTTGAGGGCCTGCTCGAAGTAATCACTGGAGGGGTACTTCGTCACCATGGTCTGGAACGACTTGAAGGCTTCGGCAAAGGAGCCCTGGTCTTCCTGGATCTTGCCGACGCGGAATTGGGCTTCCGGCGCGAAGAAGGAGAGGGGCCAGCGGCGGACGAGGCTTTTATAGGCCTTGAGGGCATTATCGCGCTGGCCTTCGGCCTCCAATTTGTGAGCCAATTCCAATTGATCGCGGGAGCTCGAGGCGGAGATGTCGCCACCACTTTCGTCCGACCAACCTTCACCGGGACGCCAGACCAGCTCAGCCTGTGCGACCGGCACGGCAAAGGAAAGCGCCACAAGGCTGAAGAGAAGGGGGCGTAAACGCATGGTGGGGGGAACCCTAAACCTATCAGTTTGCCGGAGGGGGGTCAAGCTGCTGAGCCGCAGTCAACTAGGCTAAGGAGACTTCGCTACTGTCCTGGCACAGGCAGCGATGATGGCATTGCGGGTTTCCTCGGCGGCGGGGGAGTTGCCGAGAAAGACCGCAATCGCCAGAGTGCGACCGTCAGGAAGGGTTGCGATTCCGATGTCATTGGTGGCCAGCGAGATGCCTTCAAATGTTCCGGAGGTTCCGGTCTTATGGGCGAGGACGGTTTTTTTAGGAAAACCGGCTTTGAGCCGATCCGTGCCGGTTTTGGCTTCGCTCATCAAGTGGAGGAGCAGGTTGGTTGACGTGGAAGAGAGCAGGGAACCCTCCTTTAATGCGACGAGGAAATGGATGACGGCTTCGGGTGTAGCGGTGTCGCGGGGATCGACAAGGGCGGCTTTGAAGGCGGCATGACGCGTCGCCTGGGAAATCTGGTCGCGGAGATCCGCAGCATTCTGGTCCGGATGAAAATCAGCGGGGATGCCGCTCTCGTCCCGGGAGAGCGTTCTCTCGTCGCGGTCGACGCGAATGTCGGCGATTCCCTTGCCGCGCAGCCAAGCGGTGACTTCGCCCGGGCCGCCCACGAGGCGAAGCAGGGCGTCGGCGGCGGTATTGTCGCTTTGTTCGATGGCTGCTTTCAAGAGCGCCCGCACGGTAAAGGTGCCACCTTTCGAATTGTCGATCGAGCCGACACCGGCGCGGAGATCGCTTCGAGTCAATTTGACGGTTTGATCGAGTGACAGACTCCCGGCATCGATGCGGTCCAGCACCGTGGCAGCGAGAAAGATCTTGAAGACGCTTTGCAGAAGAAATGAGCCCGAAAGATTTACGCCTTGGGTCTGACCGGTGCGAAAATCATAAACCGCGACACCGAGAATCCCCGGCTTTGCCCGTTCGGCGATTTCAGGAAGGGTCTCGGCTGCATCGAGGGTTTGCCAGGCAAGGAAGAAGGCGAGGAAGGGAAGGTGAAAGCGATGCATCAATGAACGAGAGGATAACATAGAAAGCGACATGCATCGAAGGAGGTAACAGAAAGCGCAGGATTGAAAAGAGACACGAATTAGCGCGACTTAGCGGTGATTAAGCGACCGAGGCAGTCCGTATTGGCTTACTTCGTCACAATATCGACGCTCAATAGTCACTTATTTGTAACAAAAATGTTGCATTTGCCGGCGGCTAGATGTACACATCTCTTGTGCTCGTTTTCTTCGGAATGTTTCTGTTGATTTTTCCGGTCACCGCCTTCTTTTTGGCATTGACTATCAACTACTTCAAAGACAAGGCCGACGAAGTTGCCTTTGCCAAGGCTCAAGCGGCTGAGGTCGAGCATTCTGGGCATTACCAGATTTAACCTCTTCCTCTCAGAAGGTGCGGTTTTATATTGCCATATGGTTCATGGCACTCAAGCGGCTCCACGTGAGAACGCATCTATGGGCTAGGAGGGACTTGAACCCCCACTCCTTGCGGAACCAGAACCTAAATCTGGCGCGTCTGCCATTTCGCCACTAGCCCGGAAAGGGGACATGCTAGTTTTTTTCGAGGGCGTTCACAAGACCAAGAAAAAGACCGAAAGGAAACCTAGAATAGAGTTGTCGGGAAGGATGACCGCAGAAAGAATGCACGCGCATGTCCGACAGCCCCTCGCCCAAGAAGCTGGTTCATCGGGGGAATATCCTGCTGGTTTTTCTGGGCCTCGTCGCGGCGGGAATCGTGCTTTTTCCCAATCTCCTGGGTTTTCCAAGTGGGACGGGGACGGTGGAGATTTCCTGGGGTTGGTCGTTGGGGTTTGCGCTGGACCACAACTTTCAGTGGGGCACCGATTATCTTTTCACTTATGGTCCGCTTGGGTTCCTGACCGCGCCATTTAATTATGGCAGCCGGGGCCTTTGGTTGATCTCGGCACCGTTCACCCTTTTATGCATGGCGCTGACGCTGCTGGTACTGGTCCGCGCCTGCCTGATGAGCGGTGAGCGAGTTTGGTCAGCCGCCTGGGTCGGTGAACTGATCGTTTGTGTGTTGTTGATCAAGGCCTGCGCGTTCGCACCGGAAACGACTCTTTTTTTGACCGCCTATGCCTTGCTTGGCCTGTCACTTTTCCAGGGAACGTCACGAACCAGAATCATCATCCTCGTTGCGGGCATCCTGGCGGTCAGCGCCCAAATCAAGGCGACGATGCTTGCAGGTGCGGTCGTCCTGATCGGGACCAATCTGGCGGCGTCGTTTCTCCTGCGGGACCGCAAAAGAATAAAACACGGAACGGTACTGGCTGTGATGTTTCCGTTGCTGTGGTTGCTGCTCTGGGTCGGCTGCGGGCAGGCCTTGACCGGACTTCCCACCTACATCCGTGGGATCTATGAAATTGCGTCGGGCTATGGAAAAGCGATGGCGGTGACAGGGTACACCTACCAGGTGATCCTGGCCCTGCTGTCCCTGGCTTTCTATCTCATGGCGTGGTGGCGCAGTGGGAGACACAACCGGGAGCAACAGGCGCTGTTGCTCATCACGGCACCGGTCCTTTTCCTATTTTGGAAGGAAGGTTTTGTCCGGCAGGACCAGCCCTTCTGGGGCATTCACTCCCTGCATTTTTTCGGCGCAATGGTCTACATCTTTTGGCTCCACTACCTGATGGCGAAGATGCGCGCTCCCCTGGCGCGGGATCTTTTTCTTACTGGTGCACTGGTGACGATGAGCTTCGTGTGGCTCTGTGTGCCGGAGCGGTTGCCCGCGTGGGATCCATATACAGCGGGTTCATATGTTCAGGAAGGATTTCAAGCCGTCTTTACGGACGAGCATGAGAACGTGGAGGAACAACTCAGGGGCCGGTTGCATAAAAGCTTTGATCTCGCGCCTGTACTGACCGCAGCATTGCAACCGGTTCCCACCCTGGTGTTGCCGTGGGATACCATCATGGCACCCGCCTACAACGTGCCACTGGCCCAGCCCCCGGTTCCACAGCTTTACAGTGTCTATACCTCATACCTGGACCACCTGCAGACTTCATGGCTGGACGAGAGTCAGCCGCCGCAGGCTGTCTACGCGCAGGAGGCGATGGACTCCCGCTATCCGCTCTTTGAGGCGCCGGAGTTCAACTATCATCTCTTGCGACAGTATGCGGTGGTGGCCCGGGCTGGCGCCTACGCGGTTCTGCAGCGAAATGAGGCGGGTATCCCGCGGATCCAATGGCAAGGGTTCTCACAACCGGGGCACCTCAGGCAGAAAATTGACTTGCCCGCTGTGGGGCCCGGGCAGGATCTTTTGATCAAGGTGGGAATAAAGCGAAGCTGGGCCGGGGAAATCTATGGTTTTTTCTACAAGACCGCGACGCCGAAGATTCTTTTCGTTCTTAAGAACGGGACCGTCCGGGTCTACTCCTTTGTCTATTCCACCGGAGAGGACGGATTGCTCGTCTCGCACCATGTTGACAATATGCAGGAGTACGAGCGGTTGAACAAAATGGAGTTCCCGCCGAATGTCGAAGGGGTTGTCTTTGGAGTGACGCCGAGCCAGGCTTGGCAATACGACGAGACCTTTCCGGTTGAGTTTGGCGTCTCCACGGTTTCCGAGGCCGTCCTGCGGCCGGTTTCGCCGTCCATGCAGGTTGATGCCTCGTGGCGGTTGGAGAAAGATGATCAAGGGGAGCGACTGAGCAATCCTGGACAGCCGCGGTCGATACCCGTTCTCGCTTCACAAAGCATTGGCAACGTAGACAGCGTCACTCTGGACGCTTCCAAGGGCGAGATACAACTGCGGGGCTGGGCGGGCTCGATTTCCACCGGCATGGCATGCACTGCGGTGCTGCTGGTCGACGGTTCCCAAGTGCTGAAAGTGATACCACTTGACCAGCCGAGACCCGATGTGGCGACTACTTACAAGCGTGCCGGACTGGGGAGGTGCGGCTTCAGTTTTACGTGCCCGGTACCGCTGGTGTTGGACCCGTCACGGCCCTTGCGTTTGCTGGGTTATATGCCGGGTGACTCACGGGCGGATGATCGCCTGGTGGAACTTGGCTACGGCGGCGGAGCCTCACCGCTCAGCTTCACGCTGGAGAATGGGACACGCGTTGCACTCACGCCAGCGGGCCTTGTTTTTGGGAAAAAATAAGAGACCAGATGCAGCTTGGCAAGGGTTGACGGCTGATTTTGAATGACGCCTTGCAGATCCTTGAGTTTGTCGTCCTGTTTGGCTTTCTCGTCCTCGCCTCGGCTGGCTGGGGCTCTCTTTGTTGCCAGGCGGCGAAACTTCCCCTGGCTTTTGGCTGCATGCTTGGTTTTGCCATTTTGGCGTGCCTTGCTTACATGACGTTTTTCGTATTCGTTTGGGATACCGGGATTGGCCGGGTGGCAGTCTGTGTGGTGGGGCTTGTCAGCCTCGGAGTGACGGTGCAACAGATCGTCCGCGGAGGATTGGGAAAAAATCTCGGACAGACGGATGTCTGGTTTCCGGTGCTGCTGCTCTTTCTCTACACGGCTGCGAGCCTGTTGGTCTTGCTTTTTCATGGCAACGATCCGCGTCATGCGTTGAGCCCGGGTTTGCCGGAAGACAACGTTCTGCCGCAGATTTTGGCGGAGCGTCTCTGGAGCGGGGCCTCAGTCCATCCGTTCTATGGAGACTGGTTGAGCAGTGATCGGCCCCCATTGCAAGCGGCGGTCTATTTGCTGTGTCTGCCTTTGGTATGGCTGGGGTTTAATGCGGACGATATTTACGGCATCGTTTCGACGCTGTGCCAGACGCTCTGGCTGCCGGCGGTCTATTTACTGGCGAGGCAGCTTCGTTGGACTGCGTATGCGGTGAAGTTCATGTTGGTCTGGTTTGCCGGGAGCGGATTCTTTCTCCTGCACTCCATTTTCGCCTGGCCCAAGCTGTTTTCGGCGGCTTTTTTTTTGAGTGGACTGACGGTGCTATTGCGCTGCGCGGAAAAATTGCCCGAGAAGAAGACAGGTGCCTTGCTTATGCTCGGTCTCTTGTGGGGACTCGCATTGCTGGCACACGGAGGCGTTCTTTTTTCGCTTTTGGCGGTGCCGCTTTTTCCCTCCGCGTGGCGTTTGTTGAAGGCGAATCCTGGCTCGATCATGGGGGCACTGGTGATTTTTGTAGTCGTGAATTTGCCTTGGGCGGCTTACCAGAAATTTTACGATCCGCCGGGAAATCGGCTGGTCAAGATGCACCTGGCCGGCGTAATTGAGGTTGATGCTAGGGGGACATGGGAAACGGTGCGCGATTCGTATGGCAGTTTGACGTTCGCTCAATGGTTCCAAAATCGTTTCGGCAACGTGAAGGCATCGTTGCTTTGGGACGATCCGCGAAGGACGGGAGATTTCCGGTCGGTGGCGGGCTGGCAGAGATATCTCGCCGATCAGGTTTTTTTTCGACTCACCGGGGTGTTCGGTTTGTTGAATCTGGGTTTTCTCGTGCTGGCGGTGGAGGCGTGGCGGACGAAAAAGAATGAGGACCCTTCCAATGGTCGATGGCGGGAGCTTTTGCTGATGAACGTGGGCTGCTATCTGGGCTGGATCATCCTGATTTACCGGCCGGACCAGGCCATCGTTCATCAAGGGAGCTTTGCCATGATCATTCTTTTCATGATGATCGCTCTAGGGGGACTGGCTCGGTTGCCGGTTGGGACTGGGATTGCGTTGTTGGTTGGACAGTGGGTCCTGTTTGCCTTTGATGATCTCTACTGTTTTTACCTGCCGGTGATCGTGAACCCGATGTGGGTGATCCATCAGGTGCTCTATTGGTTTCTCATTTTGCTTTTTGTCGGCAGCGTGTGGCGGTGGATGCCGCGTGATTTGCCGGAATAGAAAATTGCCACCCGAGCGGTTGTGAGTGATGTTGAAGCCATGCCCGGGGAATACCTCGTTCTTTCGACTTCGCTGCGGTCCGTCAGTCTGAGCCGCGTGATGGCGGAGGCGGTACGTGATGCCTACGCCAAGCTCGGCGTGGGACATCAATTGGTCGATTTGCGCGACTATGTTCTGCCGTTGTGCGATGGCGAAGCAGCCTATGACCATCCGCACGTGGCGACATTGACCGAGCTGATCGAGGCGGCGCGGGTGATCATCGTGGCGACGCCGATCTACAATTACGACGCCAATGCGGCGGTGAAAAACCTGGTCGAGCTGACCGGCAGCGCGTGGGAGGACAAGACGGTCGGCTTCCTTTGCGCGGCGGGCGGGGCGTCGAGCTACATGTCGCTGATGGGCCTGGCGAATAGCCTGATGCTTGATTTCCGGTGCCTGATCATCCCGCGTTTTGTCTACGCGAAGGGTGATGATTTTACGGCCAAGAAGCAACCGAATCCAGCTCTGGCGGAACGGCTTACCGTCCTGGCGGAGGCCTCGACGAAAATCCACAACGCGGCTTGAGCCCGATTTAGATGTCCTTGCCCTTGAAAGAGGGATAGGATGCGACATGGCCAAAACCTCCATCCACCGTTTGGTCTTTCACAAGGATCGTTATCTCAAGCTTGGCGATGCTTTGCCGAGCGGGACCAAGGATGACAATGGCGTGCGGCTCCCTTTCGGTGGTCGCTGCATGGTCGACAGTATTTACCACAACGAAATTGCGGGGCAGTTTGTGGTTTCGATCAGCCACTATCCTGAAATCAAGGGTTAGACTTCAGGATCTTTGTTTTCGTTGGGTCGAGAATTCGCACTGGAATTTTCTAATATTCCCCAATCGGGATTCCGACAAAGAAGAGAGATCCGTTGCCAGGAGCCATTCCCGGCTCAAGCATTCTCCCAATAGCTTTTCAACGGAATCGTAGCTGAAATAGAAGCGATCGCTGCCGCATTCTTTGCGCCATTGGCGTATCTTTAGTTCGAGTGACCACAGATCGTTTACCGAGCCGATCTGAATGGTTTTGAATCGCTTGACCGCATCTTCTTCTGCGCGCTTTTGCGCCCGAAGCAACGCAATTTTGACGATCCTCTTGTCGGATACTGACCAAGTAGAAGGCATAAAATCAAATCTTCTTCGCGGGCTTCCGGCCCTTGGTCTTGGGATAAGCGATGGGCTTGGCTTTGGGTTCGATCTTATCGAGGCCGGCCTGGTGTTTGAGCTCGAGGATCTGGTCGCGGAGGAGAGCGGCTTTTTCGTAGTGCATCGAGGCGGAGGCGGCGAGCATTTCGGATTCGAGTTCCTGGAGAACCTGCGTGACGTCCATATCAGGCGTGCCTTCGCCCACGACATTGGCGGCGATCTGGCGGCCCTTGAGGACGTTGCCAAGGCTTTCTTGCACGGCGCGGACGACGGAGCGGGGCGTGATGACGTGCTCCTTGTTGTACGCGAGCTGCTTTTCGCGGCGTGTCTTGCTGATGGCGATGAGGGCCTTGATCGAATCAGTGATCTTGTCCGCGTAAAGGATGACGAGGCCATTGAGATGACGTGCGGCGCGGCCAGCGGTCTGGATGAGCGAGGTCTGGGAGCGGAGAAAGCCTTCCTTGTCGGCGTCGAGAACGGCAACGAGAGAGACCTCGGGCAGATCGAGGCCTTCGCGGAGCAGATTAATGCCGATGAGGACATCGACTTCGCCGGTGCGGAGACTGCGCAGGATTTCGACGCGTTCGATGGTGTCGATTTCAGAATGGATGTAGCGGACTTTCACGCCGAGATCGCGCAGGTAATCGGCGAGGTCCTCGGCGGTGCGCTTGGTCAGGGTGGTGACGAGGACGCGCTCCCCCTTTTCGACGCGGAGACGTGCCTGTTCGAGCAGATCGTCGATTTGCCCGGCGAGCGGCTTGACCACGATCTCGGGATCGAGCAGGCCAGTGGGGCGGATGATCTGCTCGGCAGTAATGCCGCCCGATTTTTCCACTTCGTACTTGGAGGGTGTGGCGGAAACGTAGAGCCGCTGGCCGACAAGGGCGTCGAATTCGTCGAACTTGAGCGGGCGGTTATCGAGCGCAGAGGGGAGCCGGAAGCCGTGCTCGACCAGCACCGTCTTGCGCGAGCGGTCGCCTTCGTACATGCCGCCGATCTGCGGCACGGCGACGTGGGACTCGTCGATGATGGTGAGAAAATCGTCCGGGAAGAAATCGATCAGCGTGTAGGGGCGCGAGCCGGGCGGGCGTCCGCTCGTATGGCGTGAATAATTCTCGATACCGTTGCAGAAGCCCATTTCCTCCATCATTTCGAGATCGAAGGTGGTGCGCATTTTGAGACGTTGCGCTTCGAGAAGTTTGCCCTGCTTTTCCAATTCGGCGAGACGTTCATCGAGTTCCTGCCGGATCGTGCCCATGGCGATGCGCATCTTGTCGGCGGGGGTGACGTAGTGCCGCGCCGCGAAGAAGGTGATTTCCTCAAGGACATCCTGGCTCTCGCCGCTGAGGGGATCGAAGCGGGTGATGCGATCGACTTCATCGCCGAAGAATTCGACGCGCACGGCGTCCTCGGTATAAGCGGGGCAAAGCTCGACCGTGTCGCCGCGGACCCGGAATTTGCCACGGGTAAGCTGGTAATCATTCCGCTCGTACTGCATTTCGATGAGACGGGCGAGGAAGGTCTCGCGCGTGAGGAACTGGCCCTTGTGCACGGGGCAGACCATGTCCTTGTAGTCCTCGGGCGAGCCCAAGCCGTAGATGCACGAGACGCTGGCGACGAGGACGACGTCGCGGCGGGTGAGGAGCGAACTGGTGGCGGCGAGGCGCAGGCGCTCGATTTCCTCGTTTACGCTCGAATCCTTTTCAATGTAGGTATCGCTGCGCGGGATGTAGGCCTCGGGCTGGTAGTAATCGAAGTAGGAGACGAAATACTCGACGGCGTTCTCGGGGAAAAACTGTTTGAATTCACTGTAGAGCTGCGCGGCGAGCGTCTTATTATGGGAGAGGATCAGCGTGGGCCGGTCGAGCGCCGCGATGACATTGGCCATGGTGAACGTCTTGCCTGAGCCGGTGACGCCGAGCAGGGTCGAATGTTTTTCCCCGGTGCGAATCCGCTTGAGCAATTTCTCGATCGCCTGCGGCTGATCGCCCAGCGGGGGGAACGGGCTGACGAGCTTGAAGGACATGCTCTTAACTAAGCCCAATTTCCGATTCTGTCATCCTGTGCTTGTCGATCCGGGAGGGCTGTCTTTAATCAACACGTCGCATGGCCAAGCCTTCGAAGAAAAAAAAGCGGCCTTTTCCTTCACCGAAAGCCGACGGACAACGAGCGGAAAACCCTCCGGTCGCGACTCGGGAGCCGTGGATATTCTGGCTCAAGGTCCTGTGCATCATGGTGGCAGTTTTTGTCGCCTGGATGCCTGCCTTGCCAGGCGACTGGGCCAGCGACGACGAAACGTACCTGACCAACAATCCGCTGCTGCACGACCCGGCCCACTTATGGAAAATCTGGTTCGAGCCCGGCAGTTTCATCGAATATTATCCGATCACGGAGACGGTACAACTGGGGCAATGGCAACTCTGGCATCAAGACCCATCGGGCTATGTCTGGACGAACATCCTCCTGCATCTGGTGAACGCGTTTCTGGTCTGGCGTCTTCTCCAGCAATTTGGGTTGCGGTGGGCATGGCTCGGCGGACTGCTCTTTGCCATTCATCCGCAGACGGTTGAATCGGTCGCGTGGATTTCGGAACTCAAGAACACACTTTCTTTGGCACCGGCCCTCCTGGCGATGAGCGCCTGGATTCAGTACGAGGAAACCAAACAAGGCCGTGACTATATCATCGCGCTGGGACTGTTTTTGCTCTCCATGCTTTGCAAAATAACGATGGCGCCATTCGCGGTCGTCATTTTTCTCTATGCCTGGTGGAAACGGGGCCGGGTCGGCTGGGGCGATTTCAAGGCCAGTCTCCCCTTTTTCTTTATCGCCTTTGTCCTGGGAATGACGACTCATCTTGCGGGCGGATGGTTTGCGCAACACTATGGGCAATCCGCACCGCGCATCCCGCTGGACGGCCTTCTGTCGCGTCTGATGCTGGTGGGAACGACCGGAGCATTTTACCTGGCCAAGTTCTTTTGGCCCTGGACTCCTGCGCCGGCCTATCCGCACTGGAACATCAATCCATCCGCGCCTTGGCAATTCCTGCCGTGGCTGGTGCTGGGCGGGGCGCTTTACGGGTGCTGGACCCAACGGCGGAGTTGGGGACGGCATGTCCTGCTGGGAACAGGATATTTTTTCATCATGCTGGCACCCTTTCTCGGTTTCATCGGAATTTCCTATATGCAGTTCACTTGGGTGATGGACCACCTGGTCTATCTTCCGATGATTGGGTTGATCGGTTTGGTCGTGGCGGGAATGGAACATGCCCACGGTCAACTTCCACCCCGGCTTCGTCCCTTGAGTATGGCGGCCTTGGGCTTCTTGATGCTTGGCTTGACGCTCGAAACCCGGGCCTATGCCGGGATTTTTTCCCGCCAGGAGACGCTTTACATATATGCGCTTCGGGTTAACCCGGACTCCTATCTGGCGCATGCCAGTCTGGGCCATGCCTTGATGAAGAAGGGCGATCTCGCCGGGGCCATCCGCCAATTTCAGGAAGCCCAAGCGATGGACCCTGACAATTCCGAAGCCCATTTTTCCCTGGGTACCCTGTTGATGGAGGCCAACCATTGGGAAGAGGCCAAAAACGAGTTTGCTGAAACGATCCGGATTGCGCCCACGCACGCGGATGCCCATGACAACCTGGGGGTGATTCTCCTGCAATTGGGACGTCCAGCCGAAGCAATCGCACAATTTCACCAGGCCCTCCAGATCCTGGACTTTGCCCAGGCGCACAACGATCTGGGCAATGCCCTGTTCCAGACCGGACAGATCGAGGAGGCCATTGCGGAATATCGGAAAGCCGTGAAGCTCAATCCCGACGCGGCCCAAGTGCGCGATAACCTGGCGTTGGCCCTATGCCAGGGAAAACATTTTCCGGAAGCGATCGAGCAATTTCAGGCGGCGCTGACGGTCAATCCCCAGGATGATACGGCCCGGGCTGCCTTGGAAAAACTGCGGGGACTTCCCGCTTCGCCATCCGGAACGGAAACAGGTCGTTAGGCTACTTCTCCACCACGAAATTCTTGAGGTAGATTGCACCGTCGCCGTAGGGGACGCAAAAATTGATGGCGCGGTCCTGGTCACGGTCGACGCTGTCGAAGCGATGATCCACCGTTACCCAGGTGCCGACCGTGGCATTGGCGCTCTTGAACCAAAAATCGGGGCCGAGGATGAACCAGAAGTCGGAGTTGGGGATAAAAGGATCGCCGCAGGAACCGGAGGAGGGGCGGTTCAAGCCGAAATCGGTATAATCCTTGGGATTGGTGCTGCGCTTGAAATCCTTCGACGCGAGAATGTCGACTTTGATGTGCATCGTCGTTGGTGTGTCGCGGGCGGAAAATTCCTGCATGACGGAACGGCGCATATTGTGCGAGAGCGCCAGCTTGATCACCGGGGTTACGCCTGGATCGGTTTCCTCGCCTTCGGTCCCGTCCGGCTTGAGATAGGCGATTTTGCCATCACCGCGCCAGAAGGAGATGCCGCTCTTCAAATCGGCGTTTTTCAAATAATTATCGGCATGAAGAGCGGGAACGGCCATGCCGGTGAAAATCGCAGCAGCGATCAGGGAGCGAAAGAGCGTCTTCAAGCAAGGGAAGGGTAACGGTCTCCGGAAGACGGTCAATGCAAAGGACAGAATCCTCGGCATCGGGCGACATCTTATTTATCAACCACCGGATTCTTGATATAAATCGTACCCTTGCCGGCGGGGACACAGAAATCGATGACGCGATCCTGGTTGGGATCCTGGTTTTCGAAGTGACCGTCCAGGGTGGTCCAGGCGCCGGGCTTGAGATTGATGACCTTGTAGAACCATGTGTTCATGCCGCCGCGGACCCAGAAATCGACTTCGGGAATGACAATCGCCGACCAGTACCAGACGCTGCCGGGTTTCCAGAAGGTATTGTAATCGCTCTTATTGTCGCTGCGCTTGAAGTTGCTGGAGGCGAAGATCTCGAGTTTGACATGCATCGTGGTTGGTTTGTCGCGTGTCTCGATTTCCTGGTAGACGGAGCGGGACTGCCCCCCGAGGGTCATCTTGATGACCGGAATGACGTCGGGATCGCCGTCGACTCCCTCGGTGCCGTCGGGCTTGATGAAGGCCGTGTTGCCGTCGCCGCGCCAACTGGAAAAACCGTTCTTCATGTCGGCATTGCGGAGATAGTTGTCCGCATGCAGGGAAAGGACCGACATTCCTGCCAGCAAAGTTGGAACCAACATCAAGCGAGCAAGTGTTTTCATGGAGAGAAGGCTAAGAGGTTGAGGACGGCGGTCAATGGAAAGGATGAGGAGCACGAAGCGTACCCGAGTCTCAGGATGACGACGGAATGTTTTTGAGTAAGCTGACTGCATGCGTGTCGAGATCATCAATACCGGGACGGAACTTCTGCTGGGGCATGTCACCAACACGCACCTCGGATACCTGGGGCAGAGTCTTTTCGGGTTGGGTTTGCGCGTCGAACGGCAGGTGACGGTGCCCGACGGCGCGGCGATCACCGAGGCATTCAAGGAGGCGCTCACGCGGGCGGAATTGATCATTGTCACGGGGGGGCTCGGACCGACCTCGGACGATATCACGCGCGAGGCGGCAGCGGAGGCCTTTGACCTGAAATTGATTTATCACCAGGAGATTCTTGATGGGATCGCGGCGAAGTTCGCGGCGCGTAAATTTGTGATGAACGATCTGCAGCGGTCTCAGGCGATGGTACCGGAAGGGGGTTTTGTGCTCGAGAACGCCAACGGAACGGCGCCCGGTCTGATCATCGAAAAAGGAAAAGCCATCGCCATGCTTTTGCCGGGGCCGCCCAACGAGTTGAAGCCGATGTGGGAAACGGAAGCGCTCCCTTGGTTGCGGCAAAGGCTGGCCGCCACGATGGGTACGGTGCACGAAGTCTCGCTGCGCATCCTCGGCCTGGGTGAAACGAGGGTACAGATTCTCCTAGAGGATGAAGTGAAAGCGCTTGGCCCGATCGAGATCGGCTACTGTGCACGACCGGGCGAAGTCGACTTGCGGTTGATCGGGTCCGATGAAAAGCTGGTCCAACAGGCCGCTGCTTTGGCGCGGGCAAAAGTAGGGGCTGACATCTACGCCGAAGGGAACGAGACGATGGAGCAGGTTGTGGTGCGGCTGGCCCGCGCGGCGGACAAGACCATTGCGACGGCGGAATCATGCACGGGCGGCCTTGTGGCGACGCGGATCACCAATGTCTCGGGTAGCTCTGAGATTTTTCGTTACGGTTGGGTGACTTACGCCAATGAGGCGAAGACCGCGGAATTGGGCGTGCCCGAGGCGTTGCTCGCCGAGCATGGCGCGGTCAGCGCGGAGGTGGCCCAGGCAATGGCGGAGGGCGCGTTGCAAAGAAGTAGCGCCGATGTGGCCGTGTCGGTGACGGGCATTGCCGGTCCCACGGGAGGAACACCTGAGAAGCCGGTTGGGCTGGTCTATTTTGGCCTGGCGACGAGGAACGGAAAGACCCAGACCGTGCAAAAGAACCTGTCTCCGAAGCGAGATACTTTCAGGATGATGGCTTCTCAAATCGCGTTCGACTTGGTGCGAAGGGCATTGATTTAGCCTCCGTAAACTTACTGGACGGCCTTGCTATCCGCGTGAGAGATGTCGTGGAACGAGACAAAAACCGTTTTGGCCTTTTGCATGTCGGCAGCACTGATGGAAACCACATAAGATCCTGTATGGATAAGGGAAGGGTTACCCGTGAAAGTGACAGGCGTGCTTTTGGCAAAAACGGCTTGGTTATTCTTGCCCAGACCCCAAACGTGCACATGCGCTCCGGGGGCTGCGAAGGCGGGGCGATCCGCCAAACCGCCGACATAGACCGTATCGCCGTAGCGGTTCGCATGGGCCGTAAGAATTCGCCCGCCATTGGTATTGATGATCTGGACTGCGGCGATGGGAGAGGCTTCTGCCAGGACCGAGACCAGAAAGAGACCAATGGCCGTTAAGGAGACGAGTCGCCAAACTTTGGCAGCGTGGGAGAAGCTCATATCTATGTAAACGAGACCGCGCCGCTGACCCCCTGGGTTTATTTTGCCACAGGCGCAGGGGTTTTCGTCGTTTGGGCGGCATCGATTACTTTGAGGTACTTATCGGGGTTTTTCTTAAACTTCGAGATGCAGTCCGGGCAGCAGAAACGAACCAACCGTACTGTTTCGGTGCCGTCCGCATTCTTTTGGGTGTAAAGATAGTCGATCGGTTTGCCCCCCATGCTGGTGAGTTCATCCTCGGAGACCACGCAAGTGGTCAGGGGATAGGTCTTTTTCAACGTATCGATTTGAGCTTGTTCGGCGGGCGTGGGAGCTCCCTTGGCCGGGGCAACGAGCAAAACGAAAGCCAGGAGTGAGAAGGTACAGGAGAGGATGGTAGATTTCATGAAGGAGTAGGATTTCATTGATACAACGAAGCCAGCCCGGGAATCCCTCAAGATTTTTAAGGGATTGAGCCACCGGCCCCGTTTATGCTTCTGTGTTTGCGTTTTGGGTCCACCCTTTTCGCACCCCGCCGATGCGCCCTGAAATACCACGAACCGATATCCGAGTAAGAATCCCATCCGTTTGGCTCGGTGGGATGACGCTTCTTCTGGCCGGCTGCGCGACGCCTACTCCGCAGGAGGCTTTCCAACCGGTGCAGAACAATGTGACTGCATTGTCCGGGCATCGCGTCACATGGAACCAGGGGACGGCGGACGACGAGCAAGTTGAGGCGCAGGTGAAGCGTCTACTAGCGAAACCGCTTGATGCCAATGCGGCGGCCCAGGTCGCCTTGCTCAACAATCCCGACCTGCAGGGCACGTTCGAGGAAATAGGCATCTCCCAGGCCGATCTTGTGCAGGCGGGGTTGTTGCAAAACCCGATCCTGGCTGCGAGCTGGCGGTTTCCCGATCAACCGCCGGGCCTGGGTAACATCGAATATTCGGTGGCGCAGAATTTTCTCAGCGTCATCCTGATTCCGCTTAAGACCAAGATCGCCAAGGCCAACCTGGAGGCGACGCAGGACCGGATCAGTCACGAAGTCATTCGCCTGATCGAGGAAGTAAAAGAGAATTTCTATACTTACCAGGCTGAGGTTCAACTCGAACAAAGGCTTAACCTTATCATCCAGGCGGACCAGTCCGCCGTGGACCTGGCCAAGGCCCAGCACGATTCGGGCAACATGAGCGATTCCGCTTACCTCAACCAGCAAACACAACTGGCCGCTCCCAAGCTCGCCTTGGCGGACGAACAAAAACGGAAGATCAAGACGCGCGAAAAACTGAACCGGTTGATGGGACTGTCGGGCGACCAGATTAAATGGACCGTCCAGCCCAGCTTGCCGGAGTTGCCGGAACACGATCCTTCCCTCGCCAACCTGGAGACGCTCGCCGTCAGCCAGCGACGCGACCTGCTTGGCGTGCAGAAGGATGTCGACAGCATCGGACAGATGCTCGCCCTGAAAACCAAGATCCGTTACCTCCCAGCCGATATCTACGTCGGTATCGATACCGAACGAGAATCGAGCGGGCAACGCGTGACCGGTCCCACACTCGACACGGAACTGCCCATCTTCGATCAACACCAGGGAGAAATCGGCAAGCTCGCCGCGCAATACCGGCAAGCGCAGAAGCAACTGCAATCGATGATCATCCGCGTTCGTTCGGAAGTACGCGAAGCACGGGAAACGTTGAAGATCAATCGCGAGCAGGTGATCTACTACAAAAAAACGGTCGTGCCGCTCAATATGCAGACGGTCAACCACTCATTGCTGCAATATAACGCCATGCAGATCAACACGTACGAACTCTTCCTGGCAAAACAACGAGAACTGGAAACAGAGCGGGACTATATTGACGCATGGCGCGATTATTGGATTTCCCGTTCCCAACTGGAGGAAGCCGTAGGTGGTAATCTTCGGCCCGTACTGCACGCGCCCAAACCCTGACTTTATGATCACCCGTCGACAATTCATGCAGCGTACCGCCCTGACCGGAGGTGCGGTGGCCGTCACGGTCGCAGCCGCGTCCGCCCTGCTTTCGCCGCGGCTTCACGCAGAGGCCACCTATACGGGGGATGGTCTTGCCCCGGGACAACCGGACGTCGATTACAAACCGGTGGTGATTCCCAACGGTGCCAAGCTTCCCTGGAAAGTAGTCGATGGAGCGAAGGTATTTCATCTGACGGCCGAGGAAGTGGAGCATGAGTTTGCTCCTGGCCTGAAAGGCAAGGGATGGGGTTACAATGGGATGATTCATGGTCCAGCGATTGAGGCTGTCGAGGGCGATCGCGTCCGCATCTACCTGACGAACCATTTACCGGAACCGACGACGGGGCATTGGCATGGCATTCTTTTGCCCAATGGCATGGATGGTGTGGGAGGAATGACCCAGCACGTCATCCAGCCGGGGGAGACCTTTAAGTACGAGTTTGTCCTGCGCCAGCACGGGACGTTCATGTACCACCCGCATCATGACGAGATGACGCAGATGGGACTGGGCATGATGGGTCTCTTTATCATTCATCCGCGCACACGTCCCGCGAATCCACCGGACCGCGACTTTGCCATCATGCTCAGCGAATGGAAAATTCTACCTGGCGCCTCGCGTCCCGACCCGATGGAGATGACGGAATTCAATGTGCTGACGATGAACGCCAAGGCCTATCCGGGCACCGAGCCGCTGGTGGTCAAGACCGGTGAACGGGTGCGCATCCGGCTCGGGAATCTGGGTGCAATGGATCATCATCCTATTCATCTTCACGGCTACGTCTTTAATGTGGTCGAGACGGGTAGTGGTCCCGTTCCGGAAGCCATGCAACAGAAAGACGTGACGGTGCTTGTGCCGGTCGGATCGACACGGACCATCGAATTCGTCGCCGATGCGCCGGGAGATTGGGCCTTTCATTGTCACATGACGCACCACGTCATGAATCAAATGGGCCATGGCGCGTTGAATCTGATTGGCGTCGATACCGACGCGATCGACAAGAAAGTGCGCAAGACACTCATTCCCGGCTTCATGAATATGGGACAGGACGGCATGGGTGACATGGGCGACATGGGCATGGCGGTGCCAGCCAACAGCATTCCGATGGTCGGTGGCCAGGGGCAATACGATCCGATCACCATGGGCGGCATGTTCACGATCCTGAAGGTGCGGGACAACCTCAAGTCGTACGACGATCCCGGCTGGTACCAGCATCCGCCCGGCACCCTGGCGTCACTGGCGACCGAGAGCGACCTGAAGCGGGATGGCGTTGAAGTCAGTCCGAAAAAAGTTTCGTAAGCGGCGCACACCGGCCTCTGTGTGCATAAGTCTGCGTGGAGAGGCGCCCCCGGCATCTTATATCATCTGGTAACAAGAGAGATCGATAAGGGCTGGAGTTGGCCATTTCGTTTGAATTGATTGAGACGGACACAACCTTCCGTCCACAAAATAAAATGAAAACCCTGACTCTGATAGCCCTCGTTGCCTCGCTTGCCCTGGCAACAAACGCGATGGCCGATACCTCGGCCTACAATAGCAAAGCCACCACAGGAAAAGTCCTGGCACCAAGCACGACAGCGGTGCTTGCCGCCAATGATTTCAACGGTGTGCGGCAGAGCTCGAAAGTACAAACGAGCGCAAACGCCAGCGCTGCGATCACCAAAACGGACCGCGTCGTGACGTGCAGCAAGCCCATGGCTCCGACCGTGTGCAAGGCCCATTGCGGCTAGATGTCGATAACATCCTGCGATCGATCCAGAACCGGCCCGGCACTCCACCGGGCCGGTTTTCGTATCGCGGGTTACTTATCTGAAACAAGAGAAATAAGACGAGGGCTTGGGGCCATCCTCTCGTTTGACCTTGTGAGGCGGAAACAACCCTCCGCCCACTCTATACAATGAAAATACTGACACTACCAATCCTGGCGGCCTCGTTTGCTTTGGTGACCATCGCCATGGCGGACACGACGACTCCCAGCACCAAGGTGACGACGGAAAAAGCCCAAAAGGTGGCTCCCGTCAAGACCGAGGCGGCCAAGACGGACAAGGGCATGACTTGCAGCATGCCCATGAACAAGCCGATGGGCTGCATGCACTGCGGTATGTAGAAGGCCCATGCCGGCCCGGTGCGACGCCGGGTCCGGTAATGGGGTCATTAGAGCTGGTCGCGGGACAGCTTCTCTTCCAGAATTTTTCGCGCTCGGTAGACCCTTGTTTCAACAGCCTTGACCGAGATGTCCAGCAACTCGGCGCTCTCCTTCTGGGACCGGTTTTCCAGTACTGTCAGGATGAAGGCCGCTTTCAAATCGTGCGGTAAGGCCTGGATGGCGCGTTCCAGCAGGAGTAGGGTTTCGTTGGTCTGGGCGATCTCTGCCGGATTCGATCCCTGGGCTGTAATGTCCCGTTCGCGTTCCGCCCCGTCCTCGGTGCGAAGCACCAGCGATTCGGTCAATTTGCCTTCTTTGCCCGACCGGCTGCGGGCGTGATCACGACAAAGGTTGAGAGCGATCTGATAGAGCCAACTGGAGACTTTCGCGCGGGGCTGAAATTGGTGCCGTTTAAAGTAGGCCCGTACAAAAGTTTCCTGAAGCAAGTCGCGGGCATCCTGTTCATTGAGCACGTATCGGTAGATGAAATTAAAAAGACCGCCCTGATGGCGCTCCATCAGGGTATCCAGGGCCGAGTCATTACCTTGTTGAAGTTCCTGCCAAAGCGGCAGGTCTGGATCTGGCAAGGACATCCCGTATGCTCGAGGTTAGAGCTCCGTGGGGTTATTCAGCGCTTCGCCGGTGAGCTTCAGAAGCTGGTCGAACTGGGCGGGCGATAGGATCGGCTTCATCGCAAAGATGTGTTCCAAGGTGGCTTTCTCGAGGGCACTTTGAGCGTGGTGGATTTTGTCGACCGCCGCCTGGACCCGGGGTGTGTAATCCCGGTCTTGGGCCATGACGGTCGCCAGCTCGATGTTGTTCTGCCGAATGACGGCAATGAGTTCCATACGCTGGAGAGCAAAGCGTTCTTCTTCACGGTCGAGCGCCTTGTCCTGGTCGGGAGTGATCCCGAGTTGGGTATGAAGCCAGTGATGGAGATCGCTGGCCGGCGGCGTGGGCTGGCACATCATGCGCGAGGTCATCCAGCAGGTGGAGGCAGCGACCAAGGCCACCAGAACGAGAAGGAGAGCAAGTTTGCCGAGGCCGTTCATGGCGTTTGAATCATGCGGGCCAGAGGCGAGGCCTGATGGGAAAAAACCTGAAGCCCCAAGGCCTGCTGTGAGCTTGGCCGGGAAGTTGGCTGGGAACCGAGGGCCGTCCAACTGACGCTGACGAGTAGTGTCACGGCCAAGGCAGGCGCAATCAAGGTGGACATGCGTCCGCGAAACCAGGCAAGAAAGTCATTGGTGTCGAACGTGGATTGAACCGGCATGTCCTGGCTTTGGCGGATTTTCCGCCAAACGTTGGGGCTGAGATTTCCCGGTGATTCCGGAAGAGGGGCCTCCCGGTATTGTTTGAGGAGTTCATCCAATCTTTGGGAATCCATAGGCATACCTAGGATAAACGATCTTTTAGGCGCGATCCCTCATTATTTTTGCCTAATCTAGGAATGGGGTCGCGAGGCGGACCGAGGAGTCAGGTCTTGGCGGCATAGGCCTCATCCAGCGTGCGGAGACGGCGGGCCATGTCGCGGGCGATGTTGAGCAGGATGATCGCGAATTGTTCCGGCATGCGTTGCAGGAGATGATGCAGGGTCGCGGCCTTGATCTCGATCGCCTTCACCGGGGTAATGGCATAGACGGTGGCTACGCGGGGGACGGGATCGATCACGCACATTTCGCCGAAGAAGGTGTGGCTGCGCAGGACAGCGAGGGAGACCGCATTTTCACTCTCAAGGTTCTTGATCACCTCGACATCGCCTTCGACAAGGATGTAGAGCGAGTGGCCCGGTTCACCTTCGCGCACGACAACTTCATCGGCGAAAAAGGAATGGTAGAGACCTTCCTGCGCGAGTAGGGCAAGCGCCTCCTCACTCAACCCGGCCAGGACGGGGGTGATTTCAAGTGCTTCGACGGGCAGGGGATCCTTGGCGATCATCGCGAATTGTTTATCGGCAAGCTGTGCCGAAAAGGCAAGCACGAGCTGGACCAAATGGAATTGCGCGCGCAAGAGAGGCCCCGTATCGTCCGGGATTGATCGCATGAAAGGCATCGCACCGATTGTGGGCTGGGTGATCCTGGGACTGGCCCTCGTGGTGAGTTTTGGCGTCGATTGCTGGAACGTGGCGCAGGGCGGCTCGATTGATCTGCGCAACCGGGTCACGGGGGTGCGATTGCTGGCCAACGGCATCGATCCCTACCACTACAAATGGCACACGGGAGATTCGGAAGAGTACTGCGATCCTTTTAACAATCCGAACCTGGCGGTCAGCAAGACCACGGTCTCGCCGGGACTCCTGGTCCTGAATTGGCCGCTGGCGCAAATGCCATACCGGACGGCGCAATGGTGCTGGCTCGTCGCGCAATGGCTCCTGCTCTTGGGGACATTGTTTCTTTGGCTGCGCCAGTGTACGACCTCCCGGCAGCAAGGGCTGGTGGCGGCGTTTGTCACTGGCCTCACTTATACGGCGGCATGGCGGTTGCACGCGGAACGCGGACAAACATATGTCGTGCTGCTGTTTCTTTTCGCCTGCTGGTTGATTCTGACCATGAGCGCCAAGCGGGGGAATGGATTCATGACGGGTTTCCTGGCCGGACTTCTCGTCGCCTTTCGTCCACCTCTCCTGGCTCTTTTGCCTTTTATGGCGTTGCATCGTCGCGGGCAACTTCTTGGCGCGACGGCAGGACTTCTCATCGGGGTGGGGCTGCCGATCCTGGCCGAGGCCAATTGCTGGACTGCCTATAACGCCGCGATGCAAACCTACGCTGAGGTCTATCGCACCGATTTCAATCCGCACTACCATCAGGCCTATCCGGCCGAGGTGGAACATATTCCTCTCGATACCCTGGCGGGGTTCGTGACGATCTCGTATGCCGATTTCTCGGCGCATGGATTGCTGAAATCCTTGGATGCTGAGCCCTTTCCCGTACTGCTGGTTCTGCTTGCGGTGTTGGCGCCGTTTGGACTTTGGCTCTGGTTGTCGCGAGCATTGCCGGCGGAGCATTTGTTGGTGGGACTCGCAGCCTGGATGTTCCTGATCGATCTCTTTCTGCCGTCATATCGCAACAACTACAACGATGTGCTCATCATCAATATTTTCGCGCTGGCGGTGATTGGCGGCACCCGGATTCCCTGGGGCGTTTGGCCTTGCCTGGCGGCGTTGCCGTTAGGATGGTTTGTCTACGCCGCTATGCCGGAGCAGGCGGCGGTGATCAATCTGCCGACGGTTTGTTTCACGGTCGGTGCGATCCTTTTCCTTTGCCAGACGGGGCTGCAAGCGCAGAGGGCGCGGTGATCCGTTGCCGGAAGGCGCGCGGACTTTCCCCCGTCGCTTTCTTGAAGCGGAGGGTGAAGTAGAAAGGATTGGAAAATCCCAATTCGAGCGCGATTTCGCTGATGGTCTGCCGGGACATTGCAAGGAGGTCCCGCGCGCGGAGTAAACGCTGCTGTTCCTGGAAATGACGGGGAGACTCGCCGGTTTCCTGTCGGAAGAGATGGCGTAGCCGCGAGGGCGAAAGAGCGGCCGCCTCCGCGAGGCGTTCCTCGGAAAAAGGCTCGGCGGCATGTATGGTCAGATATTCGAGGGCCCGGGCGATGCGCGAATCGGGTTGGGTCGAGGCCTGGCGGGGATTGATCGAATCGCACCAGAGCAGCGCTTCCTCCAATGCATTGAGACTAAATGCCTGGCGGCGCGGTATCGAGCCGTTGCTGAACCGGACCATGTCCTGCAGACAGGCGATGATGCGGGTGTGATGCGGAGAATCCTTCAGCGAAAGCACCATCAGCCCGGGTGACTTCTCGGGCCAGCTCAGCCAGGGGAGCCATTCGGGGCGTGGAAGGAAATGGGCATAGAACAGGTCCCACTTTCGGGCGGGGGGAAAGACCTGGTAGTCCTGAAAAAATCCAGGCCGGTAGAGGCTCAGGTCACCGGTGCGGCTGACATACTCGCCACCGGGAAAGCGATAGAGTCCCGAACCAGAGCGGGTGTAAATTAGGAGCCAGTCGCGCGTGCCCTGCGGACGGAAGGTATGCCGGATCGATGCACCGGTGAAGGTGCCAGCATGCATGGGAGTGACGGGAGGAGAATAGGAAGTTGCTCCCTTGGGAATTTTCATGCAGTCGTAGATTATAGGTTTATAGTCATGGAGCCAATTCCATTTTTTGGCCATGGGGTTATGCTCGGCCCCATGATACAGACCCTGCCGCGCATTGACCTGGAGGAACTCAAGGCGAACTACGAACGGGACGGTTATGCCCTGGCCCGCGGACTCTTTTCGCTCGAGGAAGTTGAAGAAATCAAAACAACATTCGAACAAATTCACCAAAATGAACGATCCAAGGCTTTCGATGACGGCATCCGCGATCCCAATGATCCCCTTTTCCAGTTTCCGCGCATAGTGCACCCACATCGGTTTAACGCGGTGGCTCGCCGATATATGCTTCACTCCGGCGTGCAAGAATGCCTGAAGGTCATTTTTGAGGAAGAGCCGGTGGCGACGCAAACGATGTACTACTTCAAGCCGCCCGGTGCACGTGGCCAGGCGATGCACCAGGACAATCTTTATCTGCTGGTCGACCCGGGCACTTGTATCGGCGCATGGACGGCAATTGACCGGGTTGATCGCGAGAACGGCTGCATGATGGTGGTGCCGGGCACGCATCGCGGAAACATCCTTTGCCAGGAAGCCGGTGGCCCGGACTTGAAGAAGGAATCCTTCTCCGGCGCGATCACCCGGATTCCCAACGGAATGAAGGCTGTGGAAGTGCCGATGGATCCGGGTGATACGCTTTTCTTCGGTGGCTCGGTGATCCACGGCTCGGGGCCCAACCGGTCGAAGGACCGTTTCCGGCGTTCGTTCATCGGTCATTACGCAGCGGGGTCGCTTGAAAAGATTTCGAAGTTTTATCTACCGCTCGTCCGCATGGACGGGAGCGATTACGAAGTCGTAGGCCAGACCGGTGGGGGGGCGTGCGGTCAGGATTGGCTCGGCGGGGTGCATTAGGCCGGAGTGCTGACCACGCCCTTACAACAAGGCTGCGGGTTCGGCTGGCGTTTTGGCGCAAAGGGTGCAAAAGAGTGGCAATGCATTTCGCGTTGTCACCCGGAGCCGTGCGCTAGCCCATGCTGAATTACATTTGGCTTGGACTGATTGGATTAGGCGTCCTGATCGGCGGTTTTACTGGTAAAATCGCCGACGTCAGCCAAGTCGCCATCGATAAGGCTATCTACGCGGTCTACCCGCTCGGTCTCACGCTTTTGGCCACGATGACATTGTGGCTTGGCTTAATGCGCCTGGCAGAGAAAGCCGGACTGGTACATCGGCTGGGATTAGCGTTGAAGCCGATCATGGTCTGGCTTTTCCCGGAAGTTCCACCGGACCATCCGGCAATGGGCGCCATCATAGTGAACATGGCCGCGAACATCCTCGGCCTGAACAATGCGGCCACGCCCCTGGGCCTACGCGCGATGAGCGAATTGGAAAGCCTTAATAAGAACCCGGGCGTCGCGACGAACGCGATGTGTATGTTGCTCGCGATCAATACCAGTTCGATTACCTTGATACCTGTAACTGTCATCGCGGTATTGGTGGCCGCAGGGTCAAAGAATCCGACCGTAATCATTGGCACTTCCCTCGCCGCGACGCTCGTGGCGCATGCGGCGGCCATTGCGGCGTGCAAGATTCTCGAAAAGACCCCGTGGTATCGATTACCCGCCAAAGCGGAAGCGGGAATCGCCGCTGCGGAAAAGCGGTCCGACGGAGCCGCCGAAGGACAAAAAGTCCAGGAGCAGGCAGCGCGTACCGACGAATCGTTGCCTTGGGTGCCCTATTCGGCGGTGATCCTCGGCGCGGTCGGGCTGCTTTTTATCCTCATGCTGGCTGTCACGGCGTTTCCCCACTTGATTGGACGTTTCCCTGCGCCCGGTGATGCGCAGCATCCGATTCTGGTGCGCCTGGTTAATGCACTTTCGGTCTTGGCTATTCCCTGGTTGATTTTCTTTTTCCCTCTCTATGCCGCATTGCGACGTATTCCCGTCTACGAAGAGTTTGTCGAAGGCGGCAAGGAAGCTTTTCAGGTCTTTCTCCGCATCCTGCCGTATATCGTAGGCATGCTGGTGGCCGTGGGGATGTTCCAGGCGGCGGGCGGAATGGACTTGATCACATGGATCTTGAGGCCGATGACGAGCCTTGTTCATTTTCCACCTGAACTCGTACCACTTGCTGTCATCCGCCCATTCAGTAGCGCCGCTTCATTGGGCTTACTGACTGACTTGATCAAGAATCACGGTGCTGACAGCATGCTCGCCCTGACCGCGGGGACTCTCTATGGGTGCTCGGAAACGACGTTCTATGTCATCGCGGTATACTTCGGCTCGGTAGGCATTCGCAAGACACGCCACGCCATTCCGGCGGGTTTAGTGGCGGATGTGGTCGGGCCGGTGGCCTCGGTGATCATTTGCCGCATGGTGTTCGCAGGATGAAACACCTTCATGCCTATGCCTGAGATGATCAATCCTCCACGTGTAATTGTCGTTGGCAGCGCCAATGTCGATTTGGTCATGAACCTGGCGGCGCTACCTGCTCCCGGGGAAACGCTCGGCGGCGGAAAATTCCGGCAGACCTTCGGCGGAAAAGGCGCCAATGCGGCGGTTGCGGCGGCGCAGGTGGGGGGCGATGTCGCACTCATCGGTTGCGTCGGACGCGACTCCAACGGTGCGGATATGCTCGCCAATTTACGCGTGAAAAAGGTGGAGACGACTTTCATTGAGGAACATCCTTCAGCCCCTACCGGTGTCGCCTTCATCTTCATCGACGACCACGCGCAAAACATGATTGGGGTGGCGGCAGGAGCGAATGATGAAGTTGCGGCTGCACGACTGGACGTTCTGTGCGAGTACCTGCAGGGCGCGGATATTGTCGTCGTTCAAAATGAAGTTCCCGCCGAAACGGTGGAACACCTGCTGGAATTGGCCGGTGAACTGGGTTTCCGGGTCCTCTACAATTGTGCACCGGCGCGCCCGGTTCCGGCACGGCTGCTGGGCGCGGTCGAGTGGCTCGTGCTGAACGAGTCAGAGGCTGCGGTCATTTCAGGGCTTTCCGTGACCACGCAGATCGAGGCCGAAGTGGCGGCTTGCGCTTTAGTTGGTCGCGGGGTCAAAAACGTTCTCATCACGCTCGGTGCGGAAGGGGTCGTTTGTGCCACACAGAAGGAAGAAGAAATTTTTCACGTTCCCGCTTTTAAGGTGAAGGCGATCGATACCGTGGGCGCGGGCGACACATTTTGCGGAGTCCTGGCCGTGGGTTGCGGCGAGGGTCTTCCGCTGGCCAAGGCGGTGCGGTTTGCCTCGGCGGCAGCGGCGATTGCGGTCACCCGGGTAGGCGCCCAGAACGCGGCGCCATCGCGCGAGGAAATCCAGTCGTTTCTGGACAAAGCGCGGTCAACTTGAACGCGCCTCGATCAAGGCGGAAGCATCAGGTCCTTATCGAAACGGATCAACAGGTATCCGACAACATTCATGCCGAGTTGCTGTACGGCGAGGCAGCTTTTCAGGTTGAAATTGCGATAAAAGATGGATGATTTTTCGAGGAAGTACATCGGAGTGAAGAGAGTTCCCGGAGGAATGGGCCGGTAGGTGTGAAAATCCTTGGTGTCGTCCGGAGGCAAGATGCGCATCTCCATCATGTCGCTATAATCGTTCAGCGTGTAGAGAATGGCCAGCTTGCCGTCGATGTCGAGATGCTCGATTGGCTCCGAATAATAATTCATGCCCGTCGGCATGGTGGTGATCGGGTACCAGCTTTTGGTAAAAATCTCGTCGGTCATGGCGTAGGGAACGAAATTCTTGTCCGCGTCCGGCACCACACGTTTCATTTCGCGGCGGAAGGCGACATCAAAACGTGAGCCGCGTCCTGCCAGGGCATTGTCTCCCCAGATGGCCCCGCCGACCTGGAGGTACTCGCGGAGGTTTTGGATCTCGGTATCGGTCAGCTTGAAATCCTTGTGGCCGGTAAAGAAGACAAACGGGGGCTTCTTGGCGAGGAGATCCGGTCCACCGATGCTCAGGGGCTCGGGGACCACCTTGCCGGTGATCTTGCCATGGCTCCAGTCATTGATCTTGGCCACGAGATTCGGCAGGCTGCCCGAATCGATCTTGCCATCGACCAGCTTCACATTGCAGGCCCAGTCGCCGTCGGCGTAGGAGGCTAGAAACACCGGGAAGGTCGCCTTGATGTTGCGGGGATCTCCGCCGGACTGAAGGATGTCGTTCTGGCTCCGGCCCCAGCCCTGCACGGTCTTGCTGATGCTGGAAAGGCGCATCTGCAGATTGTTCGGGGTCACCGGTGCGGGAGCGGTCATTTTCTGTTGCACCGTGTCCGGAGTGGCCGTGTGGGTGAAGTCGGGCAGCGGAATGCTGAAGGTGGGCGTCGGGCTGCTCGTGGTGATCGTCGGGGTAGGCGGAGCCACCGTATGCGTTGGGACCGTCACGCTTTGCGGTGGCGGTGGCGGTGGGGGCGGCGCGGATGCGGGCACATAGGTCTGGGCGAATTCATCCTGCGGCGCGTGATAGGCGGGGAAGATGATCCAGGTGGCGACCATCAAGAACAGGATCAGATGGAAAAGGAGGGCGGCGAGGAAGAAACCGGAATGGAAAAAACGATCAGACCAATGCTTCTTGTCCTCTTCGGATAACTTCGGCTTGGTTTTCGCTGGGGGTGGTTCGATGGTCGCTGTAGCCATAGGTTCAGTCTCCAGGCGAGCCGAAAGCGAGGTTCTTCACTCCGGCCGAAGCGCAGGCGTTGAGGACGTCGATGACGCGCTGGTGCCGTGTGCTGCGCGTCGGGGTGATGACAAAAGGTTTGGTGGGCTCCGATTTGATCATGGCCTTGATGCGGTCGACTGTTTCGGGCAGCGCATGGTTGTCGGGCGAGTCGGCGGACACGCTGTTGATGCTGACCTGACCGTCAGAATCGATGTTGATCGTGGCCGGGACTTGAGAGCCCGGCTGCCCGCCCGGCAACTGGGTGGTGAGATTCGTCTCATGCTTCTGGGCACCGGCCGAGACCATAAAAAAGAGCAGGAGCACGAACAAAATGTCGAGCATCGGTGCTATCTGAAAACCATGATCGCCATCTACACTGCCAGCCATAATCGTCCTTTAATTGGAAGCTGCCGCCGCACCATCAGCGGCCCCATGCTTGTTGGGATTGTTAATAACGGAAAAAGTGACGGTGCCGATGCCTGCCGCGGCGCACGCAGTCATTAAATCCGCCACGTTACTATACTGGACATCCTGGTCGGCGCGAATGAGGACTTCCATCTTCGCATCTTTCGCGTGCCGGTCGGTCAGGGGACCCGTCAGGGCATCCGCTGTCGGGTAAAGGGCGCCGTCCATGATGAAGCTGGCCGTTGTCGAGGGCTTGTCCCATTTCACGTTGACGGTGACGGTATGCTGTTGCTTGCCCTCCGGCTTCTTGCCATGGTCCGCCTCGGCGAGCACGAGATTGGGGTCCTTCTTCAACACTTCGGTGGAGGTGATGGCCATGAAGAAAAGCATCAGCACGAGCAAGACATCAACCATGGGCGCGACCTGGAATTCCGGGTCGGGATCCTGTTCGTTGCGCCTGCGTTTGCGCTGACGTTTGATGCTCGCTGAGGCCATGTCGATGGAAACAGATGTTGCTTAGCTGCCCCAATCCAGGACCGTGCCGCAATTGGGACACGGCGTCGTGCCGACCGTGATCGGCGCGTTGCAGGACGGGCAATTGGTCGTGATGGTGCGGGAAACCTTCTGCGAGACGCCGGCACGGGCCGAGCGGGTCTTGCCACTCTGGTCGGTCGAGAAGTTCTCGCCGATCTTCACGCCGGAAAGCTGGTCGTAGGGAATTTCGTCCAGCAGACGGTAGACTTGGGATTCGGCGTAGAGGATCGCGTTCTGAGCGCGCGAGCGCAAAATATAATAGAAGACGAAGGCCGGGACGGCGACGACGAGACCCGACATCGTGGCGACGAGCACCTCACCGATGTTTTCGGCCAGCTTCGACGGATCAGTGATACCCTGCGAACCGAGGGTCTTGAAGGCCTGGATCATGCCCCAGACCGTACCGGTCAACCCGACCATCGGCGCGACCACCCCGATTACGGAGAGGTAGGTGGTATTGGTCTTGAGCTCGGTCGATTCACGGACAGCGGTTTCTTCAACAGCGAACTCGACGGCATCCTTGTTGCGACCGATCCGTTCCAGGCCAGCAGCAAGGACGGAGCTGAGGAAGCAGCGGTTCGTTTTGCAAATGTTCCAACCTTCCTGGTAATTACCGGTGCCGAAGGCCTCGCGCAACCGGGCGATCAACGCGGGCGGGGCGAGCTTGGCGGCGCGCAGAATGTAAAATCCCTCCGCGGTGAACCAGACGAGACAGACCGACGCCGCGCCGAGAATCCACATGACGAAACCGCCCTGAGCGAGAAAGTCCGCCGTGGTCGTGGCCTTGGTGACCTTGGGAGGAGTTGCTCCCGTGTCGGCTGCCGCGCCGGCCGCGGCAGGGGCAGCAGCAGGTGCCGTGGCGGGAGCAGCGTCCTGGGCCGGCAATGGGGTGAGAACAAGAGAGACGGCCCAAAGCGCAAAAACGACTAAGCCGGTCCGGAGGATATGGTGGGTGGATTGCATGAATGATGATTTATCGAGGGTCAGACTAACGTCGGGGTGAAGAAAATAATCAGGGAACTCCCACGCCGGGATTGGCTTCACGGAGTTTTTTGGCCAACTGGCCCGCTTTATCGGCGAGGGCCGGGTTTTGGTAATAAAGGGTGGTGACGGTCAAATAGGCTTCCAAGGCATGCTCGAAGTCCTTCTTCGCTTCTAAGGCTTGGCCGTAGACGAGAAACACATTGGCGTAAAGCGCGCCATCGGAGGGCGAGGGAGCGACATCCTGGTTGGCCTTGTCCACGATCGGCTTCACGCCCGCGAGGGCCTCGTCGACCTTTCCCTGCTGCAGGCTCATGTCGGCTTTGCCCGCGATCACGTAAGCATCATAGGCGCCCCCGGGATAGAGCGTTCCGATCTGCGTGTAGATGGCGAGTGACTTGTCCGCCTGGCCAAGCGCACCGTACGCTCCGGCAAGTTGCACCATCGCCCCGGGAACCCAATCGGCAGGGAGACCCGCATACTGTTTCACGACCGGCTCAAGAGCTGCGACGACATCGGCGGGAGCGGCGGTCGCTGACTTCACCTTCGTGACACCCTCGGGTGTCGGCATCTTGATCGACTGGATGTCTGTAATATAAATGGGGCGGGTGACGCTGCCTCCCGATGCAGTGCGGCCCTGTACCATGATTTGTCCGCCGGACACACTCACGATCTGGCCGGTGACTGTGGAGCCATCCTTTTTCGTAATCTCGTCATCCGCAACGGAGCGAAGACTCACGACCAACAACACCAACGCGGTTAACCCGGTCAGCTTGAAAAGTGCTCGATTTGATAAAACGCCAATCGCCATCAATGTTATTTAGTACTCTTTGAGGCCGCGCCGTCAATTGAAACGCAACTTTTTTACAAAATAGTTGTTAAAAACGTTTCGCAGGAAGCCCCGTCCGTGCATTAATCCGGGGTTGCGCCAGGCGCTGGTGCAGGGGCTAAATATACCGTTTATGATACTCGTTACGGGGGGAACCGGTTTCGTGGGGCACGAAGTGGTGGGCGAATTACTTGCCTTGGGCCACCGGGTCCGGCTTTTGGTGCGCGATCCCAAGCGCGCGCAATGGTATGCAGGCCATCCGCGGGTTGAATTGATCCAGGGCGACGTGTTACGCCCGGAAACGCTGGCGGCAGCCATGGTGGGTGTGCAGGCGGTGATCCATCTGGTGGGAATAATTGTCGAGACGCCGCGCATTTCCTACGAACAGGCGCACGTCGAGGCGACACGCAATCTCTTGGCGGCGGCGAAGGCGGCGGGAGTGACGCGCTGGCTCCAGATGAGCGCGGCGGGAACGCGGTCCCATGCGAGTTCGGAGTACCACCTCACGAAGTGGAAATCCGAGGAGTTAGTCCGACAGAGCGGGTTTGATTGGACCATTTTCCGGCCCTCGCTGATTTATGGCTACGACGAGAAGGACCGGTTGTTCAATCTGTTGCGGACGATGCTTTCATGGCCAACCGGTTTTTTGCTGCTCCATTCGTTTCCGTTGCTGGACGGTGGCCGGCCTCTCATCCAACCGGTCAGCGTGCGCGAAGTGGCCCGCTGTTTTGCCCACGGCCTGTCGAAGCCGGAAAGTATCGGAAAGACTTACGATCTCGTTGGGCCTGTGCCGATTTCCTGGCGCGAGATGGTCAGCAAGATTGCTACGACTTTGGGGTTGAGGGCGGTTTACGAAGAAATTCCGCTTTTGTTACTCTTGCGCAATCTACTGTGGCTTTCGATTATTTTTGTTCCCTGTCTCGTCGTCGCGGCAATGGCGATGGACAAGTTGAGTTTGCTGGGAGCGGAAATCATCGCGGGCTTATGGGCCGTGCTGGCGGTCATGGCCAACCGCTGGACGGACGTTATTTTATTCAACGTACCGGGCGAGCCGATCCGGATGGTCAGCGAAGGCTTCGATGTCTTTGCCCCCCAAGGCTTGCGGTTTAGTGGTCTGCTCAAAATGTCCGCAGAGGACAACGTCGGCGATCCTCGCCCTGCCGCAGATGACTTTGCTTACCAGCCGGAAAGCTTTGAGCAGGGCCTGGCCCGAGTCTGCGGAGCCAAACCGGGATTGTAACAAAGATGTGATACTTGGTAAGTTGCCAGAGACGGACCTCGGGCTATGCTTTTCGGTTCACCCGAAGTGGTTTTCCCTTCCAGAATGTTTCGTTTACTCCTTCTTTGCCTGGCCCTGCTTTGCGGTGGAATGAACTCCCATGGCGGCGTTGCCTCCTACACCGAACGGGGGAAAATCGATTTTGACCAGGCGTTGCAACTGCTCAATCCTTACGGCACTTGGGCCAGAGTCGACGGGCAGTGGGTCTACACGCCGCTGGACCACGAGGCTCCCTACACCAACGGTCGCTGGCTTTACACCGAGTATGGCTGGTACTGGAAGGGGAATCATCCTCATAGCTGGCTGACGGAGCATTACGGCTACTGGAGGCGCGGCGCAGACAAAGTATGGGTTTGGTATCCGGGGCCTGACTGGCTGTCGGAGATTGTCGAGTTTCGCGCCACGGCGACCCACATCGGATGGCGCAGTGGAGCCGTCGACCGGAACGGTGAGTACATCGAATCGCCGGACGACCGCTACGCCAAGGGTGACGAATGGACATTCGTCACCAAGGAACAGTTCGCCGGACCTATTACGCCCGGGATGGTAGCCAAACCGGATGCGGCTACACGGCTTCTGATCGACTCGACCGACTGCGTGCACGCGTACCTGACTTATCGGCCCATTGATCGTCCGGGTCCTCATCCAGCCGATTTCATCGCGCTCAACAAGGACGGCGGGATGTTTTCTCCGCAACAAAACCAGGAAATACCTGCGAGTCCGTTCCGTCCGGGACTAGCACCCAGCGTAGTGACGACGAATGCCCCGGCTGCCAGGACGGCGGCCACCAATGCACCGGCCCTGGCCGGGACAGGAGCGGATGCTGATACGCAGGTCGACAAACGGCAGGTGAAGTATTGGGTCACGATGAGCCTGCCCACCTACTGGACGCCTCGTCCCGCGGATGCGAAGCCCGAGGAAATTTACATGTACCGGCCTGACTTCTTTCAGGATAGTGACGGCATCTCGCGCCGTATAACCGTCTGGTTTAACCCGAGTGCCAAGGCTTCCCTGAAGGATATCTTTGCCGGACGCGCCGAGGATACCAAGACATCCCCGGTGTCTCCCGCCCTACCGGCCACTCCCGCAGCTCCAGCCAAGGCGCAGGATCCTTTTCGGAGTCCACTCGATGCTCCTTATCACGGTACGCACGCACAAAACGTATCGAACGAGTCCAAACCCGGCGCAACAAACGCCCCCAGCGGTTTGGTTTCCCCTCCGAAGGGTAAGTAACAATCCGTTGGGCGAGCGCGCCGCTGCGAGGTGCATTTCATGCTTTTTCTTGGTTGCCGTATAGCAACATCCAGATGAAATAATTGACCCCTTAAACACATGCAACAATTCAAAATCTAATCAATTAACGAGATTCTACATTGACGAGAGGCAGGGGTTTCGCAAGATGCGTACTCCGACGCAGTTTTGTTGCAAAAATGTCAATGAAATGAGATGAAACCTGAGAAGCCGTTGGTCATCCCACCCTCGTTTATCGTTATTGGGGCCCAGAAATGCGGCACGTCAGCTCTTTTCAAGTACCTGACCTTCCATCCGCAACTGCGGCCGCCCTTGATAAAGGAAATCGATTTCTTCTGCTGCAATTCCAAGTATTGCCGGGGAACAGAATATTATCATTCCCACTTTCCGCCCGCCTCACGTGCGAACGAGGGAAAACGATCCTTCGATGTGACACCCGGATACTTTGGGGGCGCGGCCCTGGCGGCTTCGCGAATCCATCGGTATGACCCCAACATCAAACTGATCCTTCTCTTGCGGGAACCCAACGCGCGGGCCTTTTCCGCCTGGCAGATGTACCGCAAATATTATCGGGCCAATCAGGATTGGTTTTTTGATTGGGTCAAAATGTGTGACGAAACCGTGCCCAGGGAATTCTTCGTCGCAAGGCCTGAGAGCTTCGGCAACTCTTTTGAGAATGATCTGAAGGACGAAATCAAGGCACTGGAGGAAGGCAGAACCATCGAAATGCCCATTCTACTCTTGGGCCAATATCACGATCTGCTCTCGTATTTTTTGAAATACTTTTCGAGGGAACAGCTTCTCGTCATCGCGACAGAGCACATGCGGAAGGACACGATCGGCATGCTCAAAAAAATCGAAGCTTTCACCGGTCTTGAATCCTGTCTGTGGAGCAAAAATGAAACGCAACCTCACTTTACCGGAAATTACCGTGAAACCATGTCCGGTGAAGCCGGGGCAATCCTCACCGAATTTTATCGGGACCAGGTCAACCAACTTCGAACGATTCCGGGATTGGATCTTCCCTGGGCATCATCCACTTCTTTGCAGGAAGAGACGGCAGCTGGAGGCAAGCCAGGCGAGGCTCGCCCGGAGCTTCGAAAGGGAAGCCGTGGAATTCCTTCCAAGGAAACCCTGATCCTTTCACTTTTTGGTATTCACAAACTGCTGGAGACCTTTTCGCTCGACGACAGTTTGGCAGGCTGGTGCATGTAACGAGCCATGGGAGATCGTGGCATAACATCCGCAGATTCGGTTTCTCTATCGGGTAATCCAGTAAAAAGCGACGTTGAGGATCGTCATTGCGACTGATAACTTGAGACAGGCTTTGAGAACTATTTCGAGCCTCAACCAAGCACCTCCATTTTGGACACCGCGCCCATTCTCTACGAGTCCCACTCCCATACACCCCTGTGTAAACACGCGAACGGAGAACCAGGGGACTATGCAAAAATGGTGGCACAACGCGGGCTCAAGGGCCTGATTGTGACGTGCCATTGCCCGATGCCGGACGGCTATTCTTCGCATATCCGCATGTCTCCGGGAGAATTCGACACCTACGTCGCGCTGGTGGCCAAGGCGAGGGAGGCATGGCAGGGCAAAGTCGATGTGCTCCTGGGTCTGGAGAGCGATTATATTCCGGGAGCTGAGACTTGGTTAAAGGAATTGCACGAGCGTGCCGAACTGCATTACGTCTTAGGTTCCGTGCATCCGCAGGTGGGCGAGTACCGGGCCATCTATTTCACAGGCGATCCGGTGGAGTATCAACGGACCTATTTTACGCATCTGGCGCAGGCGGCGGAGTCGGGCCTCTACGATTGCCTGGCGCATCCGGACCTCATCAAAAACGAGAGTCCAGCGGATTGGAACCTGGAAGCCATGTTGCCCCATATCGGAAAATGCCTCGACCGGATCGCGGCCACCGGTATGGCGATGGAGCTGAACACCTCAGGCGAGTTGAAAGCCATACCCGAAATGAATCCGGCCCCGGCCATCCTCCGGGAAATCCACCGACGGAAAATTCCCGTGGTCCTGGGAGCGGATGCCCATGTTCCCACCCGCGTGGCCGACCGGTATGAAAAGGCACTTAGCCTGCTGCAGGAGATAGGCTTTACCTCGGTCAGTTGTTTTCGTGAGCGCAAGCGGTGCGAAATTCCCATCGCGCAGGCGATGGCCAGTCTGCGGCCAGTCGCTGCGTAAAGAGGGCGCCTGAACTTATCGACAAAATCGGGGCGTCTGTCTTTTAATGGACAGGACTTTCTCATTTTTCAGATGTCTTACTTTCGTTTTCATCTTCTTTTCAACCTTCCGCCGCTGATTTTGCTGACGGTTCTGAATGCGCAGTCCACTTGGACCCGGGGAGAAATGCTCGCTTTTGGTTGGGTCCTTGTCGCGGTGATGGTTTTTACGACGCCTTGGGACAACTTTGCCGCCAAGTGGGGTATCTGGGGTTTTCCGCGGGAGAAATACAGCCTACGCATCGGTTATCTGCCGGTGGAAGAATATGCCTTTTTCATCCTGCAAAGCGTGAACGTCATGCTAACTGTGCGGGCGCTGTTCCACTACTTTCCCGATTGGCTGACGGGGCAGGAAACGGGCGTCGATACCTGGACGTTGGCGTGCCTGGGAGTCTCGATCATTCCCTGGGTGGTCATCACGTGGCAATTGCGGTTGTTGCGGAAGAAGCAGGGACCGCGCGTGAACTATGCGATCCACCTCGTCTGGTTCCTGCCGGTGGTCTATGCGCAATGGATCCTGGCACCGCCGCTCTTTTTTGGGCACTCGGGACTACTCTCGCTGGTGATGGCGATTTTCGGCATCTACTATTCTCTCGCCGATTTCATTGCGGTGCGCGGAGGGACGTGGTTCTTCGATGAGAAACAAATCACTGGCTTCAAGATCGCGGGCGTATTGCCTTGGGAAGAGGTCGCCTTCTTTTACCTGACGACGCTGCTCGTGGCGCAGAGTTACCTGCTGCTGTTGCCGGGTGACTTGCGCTAAAGAATTCCTCCCTCGACAAGAGAGGGATGCCGAGCAAATTGTTTCCTTATGAAACGAGTAACGATCGTCGGACTGGGAATCATCGGCAACGCCTGGGCAAAGAACCTGCACGCGGACGGTCTGACGGTTCGCGGCTGGAACCGGACGCCGAAGGAGCTTCCCTTTTACGAAGCGGACTTGGGCCGGGCGGTTGCCGACGCGGAAATGATCATCATTGTGGTGGCTGATCCGCCTGCGGTGCAAAGTTTGCTCAACGAGATCGTACCGCGCCTGAAGCCCGGGCAGATGGTGGTGCAATCGAGTACGATCTCAGCACAGTGGTCGCAGCAATTTGCTCAACAAGTAGAGGCCACAGGGGCGATTTTCCTGGAGGCACCCTTCACTGGAAGCAAGCCGGCGGCGGAGGCGCGGAAAACCGTCTTTTATCTCGGCGGGACGTCCGAAGCGGTGGAGAAGGCCCGGCCCACGCTCGCTCGGTTGAGCGCGCATATCCTGCATATTGGCGCGCTGGGTACGGCCTCCTCGCTGAAACTGGCGATGAACCTCAACATCGCTGTCATGGCGGAGGCGCTGAGCGAAAGCCTCACCTTGGCCCGTGCCGAAGGGATCTCCGATGATACTTTTTTTGAGGCGCTTCACATCAATGTCGGACGCTCGGGCTTTTCTGACCTCAAAGAGCCCAAATTCCGCGAAAAGGACTACGCGCCCCAATTTTCATTGAAGCACATGGACAAGGATTTGCGCTTGGCTCTGGAGACCGCCGGGAAGCTGGATTTGCCTATCACCAAGGCCCTTAAGTCATTTTATAACAAAGGCATAGAGAGCAGGTTTGGTGACGATGACTTTGTCGGAATGATCCGCGGGTTGGCCAAAGCATAAAAAATGTAAAATAATCGCTAATATTTTGAACATTGGCTCCTCTATAGGGTCTTACCCTATGTAAGTTTCATTCATTCTCCTCCTAGATCAGGCGGTTACCCTTTCAGGGTAACCGCCTGATCGCTTTTAGGGGCGGCTTATTCCCCGCGGTAAACGCAGCGGGCACGAGGGGTCTCATGGAGAGTAATTTCGTAGAGACCGGGCAACTTGTCGGCGAGTTTTTCCCAGAACCAGCGGGACATGAGCTCGATGGTGGGATTTTCCAAGCCGACGATGTCATTGAGGTAGGCGTGGTCGAGTTGCTCGATGATGGGGCGCATCGCGTCGGAAATGACGGCGTGGTCGTAGAAGATTCCGGTCGCTTCATCGACGGGACCGCGCACTGAGATGGTAATCTTGAAGCTGTGGCCGTGGACGTTGCGGCACTTGTGCCCGGCGGGAAATTGCGGCAGCGCCTGGGCCGCCTCGAACTCGAAATCTTTGGAGAGAATGATGGTCATAGGTTCCATGAGGATAAAACTCCGCCCATGAGGGATTGTCGAGGATTTGCTGGAGGCGGGCCCATTGCAGACTGGAATTCCGGGCCGAACTTTGCCTTAATGCCGCATCATGCCCTGCCTCGACAAACCACTCCATGAACTCCGCGAGTACCGCGGAATCAATCCCCGCCCTCACGATTTCGATGCCTTCTGGGACAAGTCCCTCAAGGAACTCGACGGTACCAAACCCAACATCGAGATGAAGCCGGTCGATGTCCTGGGCAACTGCAACGCGGAACTCTTTGATCTCTATTTCACCGGGGCTGGCGGTGCACGGGTTTATGCAAAATATCTCCGGCCCAAGGGCGCGAAGAAGCCGGCTCCGGCCGTGATCATGTTTCATGGTTACAGCGGCAGTAGCGGCGACTGGGCGGACAAGCTCAACTACGTCAACGAGGGTTTTGTGGTGGCCGCGCTTGATTGTCGCGGGCAGGGCGGGTTGAGCGAGGATAATTCACAAGTTGTCGGCAACACAAAGGAAGGACACGTCATTCGTGGTCTCGATGGTCCGCCGGAAAAGATGCTCTATCGCCAGATCTTCCTCGATACAGCGCAACTGGCGCGCATTGTCATGGCGCAGCCGGAAGTTGATCCCAAGCGGATCGGTTCGATGGGCGGCTCACAGGGCGGGGCGCTGGCGGTGGTCTGTGCGGCACTTGAACCGCGCATTGCCCGGACGGCATCGGTCTTTCCGTTTCTATCGGACTATCAACGTGTCTGGGAGATGGATCTCGCGAAGGACGCCTATCAGGACATCAAGCAATACTTTCGCCGGTTCGATCCGTTACACGAGCGCTTCGAGGAAACCTTCACGAAGCTGGGTTACATCGACATCCAGCATCTCGCGCAAAGAATCCAGTCGGAGGTGCTGATGGGCATCACCCTCATGGATAACATCTGTCCGCCCTCGACCCAGTTTGCGGTCTACAATAAGATCACGGCCAAGAAGGACTCCGTCATCTACCGGGACTTCGGACATGAAGGACTGCCGCTTTTCAACGACCGCATCTTCCGCTTTATGATGGGACTGAAGGACTAGGTCAGGACGATCCGTGGCGCAGGTGATCTTGTCTCTGATGAGGCAGACGCTTGGTTAGGGCCTGAGTCGCGCGACGCGTGATGTAGACCGTGAGAATAATCGTCGCGATCAGGCCCGTACCTTGGAGGAACCACATCATCCGGTGATGATGCTGGGCTTCCTCCGTCATCGCTCCCATCGAGGCAAGATTACCGACCATCGTGCCCAGATAGGCGTACACGCAACTGGCGGGCAGACCTCCCAAAAGCGTCGCTGGCAGAAATTCCCGGGCGGGAATCCGGGTCAAGCCGAAGGCATAATTGACCAGGCTAAAAGGCATGATGGGGGAGAGGTGTGTCAGGCAAACGATTCGCCAGCCGTCCTGTTCGACGGCGATGCCCAAGTCATTCATGGTCGGATAGCGCGCGAAGAAGCGCGTGGCCCAGTCGCGCAGGAGATAGCGGGTGATCAGCAGGCTTAACAGCGCGCTCAAGCCATTGCCAACCAAGGCGAGCAGGAGGCCGCCCCAGAAGCCATAGATTGCGCCTGCGCCAAACGAGAGGACAGAGCCGGGAATGAAAAAGAGACAAGCCACTGCATAAACGACAACAAAAACAAGCCAGCCGCTTTCCCCCGCGGCTTGAATCGCGAGCATCCAGGCAGAAACATGCTGGTGCCAATTCGGACTCATATCTTGAAACAAAAGCGGGAAACGGCCTTTCTGTCATGATTTAGTTGCAGAAGTTTTCTGCGGGAACTAAAGATACGCGGACGGATGGGAACAGGGGAAATCTACCTGATCAGTAGTTCCATTAAATGGAAGGGGCAAAAGAGTTTTGACGGGCGATTAAAGTAACTCCGTAGAGATTATAGAATTAATGAAGGTTGCTCATGGCGTTGGGCTAAGGCATGCCGAGACTTGCCAGAAGAGCTCCGGACAGTCTAAATTCGGAGTTACTTTATGAGTCGGATGATTCCTGTTTTTTCATCGACGTCGGACGGCGGCATGAGGAAGACTTTCCTCGGGGCATTCCATGCGCTATCGCAGGGACGGGACAGCCTAACTTTAAGGGGGCTATCGCCATGGGACGGATTTGCTGCTATGATGGAGGGCAACCGTGTAACCTGGGGGGAGGGCCCGCAATATTGCATTCGTGCAAACTTGACCCACTGTTTTTGTCTTCGCTGAAATGTACATTAACCTCAAACTGTTTTTTAGAGCGCAATACCTGACGCTGTTCAAGATGCCGTTCCGGTTGCGGCGTTGGGCGTTTGTGTTCTTTTTCACGGCGCTTTACTGGGTGATGTGGTTTCTTGTGGCCTTCGGCCGGATGCTCGACTACGTCCTCTATCCCGGGATTCGAAAGCAAGAGGTTATTGAGCCGGTTTTCATCATTGCGCCGCCACGGAGTGGAACGACGCTGACGCAGAAGTTGATGGCCCTCGACGAGGAGCGGCTCGTTCATGCCAAGCTTTACCAGACCATCTTTCCCGCCGTTTGTTACCAGCGTCTCTTTGATTGTTTTGCCTCGCTGGACCAGCGAATCGGGCATCCCATGGGCAAAGTGTTGAGTTGGGCCGAAAAGAAATTCTTCGGAGGTTGGGATGACATGCACAAGCTGCGCCTGGATCAGCCGGAAGAAGACGACGGCTTTTTCGTCTACAGCTTCGTGACCGAGGCCATCTATCTCCTCTTCCCGCATGTGGATGAACTTTGGGAAGCCGGTTTTCCCGATGCGCTGGCACCGGAAGATCGTCGCAAATTGATGGCCTATTACCGCAGCTGCCTCCAACGCCAGCTCTACGCCAATGGTCCGGACAAGACCGTGCTTTCGAAGGCGACCCAGTCCTCCGGCGCGGTCGAGTCACTGCTGGAAGAATTCCCGGATGCCAAGTTCATCACGATCATCCGGCATCCATACCAGTCGGTGGCCTCGCACGTCAGTGTGTTCTATCCGGTCTGGTGCGCTCATTCGCCGGATATCGCCAAAGACGGTCCGGTCTCGAAATCTTACGCACGTCTGGCGGTGAAATGGTTCCAGCATCTTTACGAGTTCCGCTCGAAGGTGAATCCGAGCCAGTATTATTGCATCGACTACCGTGACCTGACGCGCGACCCGAAGGAAACGCTGGAGCGGCTCTATCAACATTTCGGCTGGACGATGAGCAACGCCTATCGCGCCAAGCTGGAAGAGGCCACGAAGCGGGAAGCCCGGTACGAAAGCAAGCACCAGTACACACTGGAGGAATTCGGGCTTTCCAAGGAATGGATCGAGGAAGAGCTGGGGCCACTTCTGGATCATTACTCGCTGGCGCGCTGATGCTGTCCAGGGCCGAAGCGCCAGTAGCCGACGTGCAGCAGCCCGATAAAAATCAGCAACAAGCCATTGGCCACGATCGCGGCGAGGACGGGAGTATCCCCAAAGCTTTCAATTGCGACCAATAAGGCGAGCGCGATATTGCGGTTGCCTGTTCCCAGTCCAATGACGCGCCGTACATTGGGGTCCGGCCCTCCCAGGGACTGGCCGAGCAGGATAGAAATTTCGCACAGGATCGCCATGACGAGGAGAGGCACCCAGCCGGTGGTCAGGATGAGACGCCACTCGGTCATCGTCACATAGGCGAGGGAGAGGGCGCCGGTAAATTCGGCTACCATCTCGACCGGACGCAGGCCGCGGCGGCTGAGATGGGGCGAGAAATGTTTGAGTGCCATACCGATACCGAGGGGCAGCACGATGGTAGCGAGCAAGGTCAGGAGAATCTCAAGGGTGTTGAAGCGGATCGCGGCAGATTGGGGCATTCCCCACAACGCCAGCCCAACGACCAGAGGAGTGAAGAATACGCAGAGGAGCGGGAACAACGTCGATAGCCCGGCGGCGAGCGCGAGATCCGCACGTCCCATCCTTGCGAAGACCGGGACAACGGGGGCGAAGGGCGCTGCGGACAACAGGATCATACCCAGTGCGAGATCAGTACCAAAGCCGAACAGTCGGGTTGCGGTCACGACAAGCGCTGGCACGACCATAAAATTGAGGACGATGATGAGTGCCAGTCGGCATTTTCGTACGGAAGCAACGACCTGCGTAACCGTCAGCCGGAGTCCGACTCCCAGCAGCAGACCGGCGAGGGAGCAGATGGTCAGTCCGCGAATGATTGTTTCAGCTTTCATCGGGATAATCGGGCCCCAATTATCAGCCGGGACCTCGCTGGCCTTCACGATAGATTTGACGCCATGGCTGTAAACAGAAATGCGAACGCCTTCTCTACCGGGATTTGGTCGAAGCGCAATTTGCAACGATGAAGTCACTTCAATACGGCACTTCGCAAAGGCTCAAGGATTGCCTCAATCTCTAAGTCACTTTACATTAGGAAATAACGACTTCACTTCCAAATGGCATGAAGGGTGCAACCAGAGCGCATCACCAAACAGACGCCTGACGAAAAGCAGGCAGTTAGGGTCAATAAAAGAGGACATTATGGCTGCACAGATTCTCATCACCGGAGCGACGGGATTTATCGGACGTCAGTTAACGCGGGACCTTCTCGACCGGGGAGAAAATATTCGGATTCTGGCCCGCAGCGGCGCCAAGGCCCGGCAGCTTTTCGGCAAAGATGTGGAAACCACGGTGGGTGACTTGGCCGATCCCGCGGCGATCGAGAAAGCCTGCCGGGGAATCGACGTTGTCTATCATGTCGGCGGAATCTACCGCTTTGGTCTGCGGCATCGCCGGGAACTTTGGCGGATCAATGTCGAGGGCACCGAGCATCTTCTCCGCTGCGCAGCGGCCGCCCGAGTGGGCAAGGTCGTCCATCTCAGTTCCGGCGGCCTGATGCACAAAACTCGCGGTGAGGCGAGCTACTCGGGTGAGCTGGACGAAAACGATTATCCACTCAAGGCGCCGGTTTTTTCCTCCTACAAATATTCGAAATGGCATGCGGAGCAACGAGCGCTGGCTTGGGCGCAACGGGGATTGCCAGTGGTCATCGTCAGCACCACCTGCCCCATCGGCAGCGGCGACGAGGCCCCCACCCCCACCGGGCAGATTGTGCGCGATTTTCTCCAGCAGCGCTTTCCTTTCTACTGCCACACGGCACTTAATTTCATCGATGTCCGGGACTTGAGCCAGGGACTTCAGGCGGCGGCGCGCAGCGGCCAGAAGGGACGGCGTTATCTGCTTTCCCACGAAAACATGTGGCTCAAGGAATTCCTCGATCTCCTCTCGCAACAAACCGGCCTGCCTGCGCCACAGTGGTGTCTGCCCAACTGGGCGATTCGTTTCGCCGGGATGGGCGGCGACCTGCTGGAATTCCTGAACCCTCATTGCACTGGTGCGCGCGTTTGCCTGGAAACCGCCTCCCAGGCGAAGCAGGCGAGGTTCTTCAACAACGCGCGGACGCGGGAGGAACTGGATTGGCGGCCACAACGCCCCGTGCAGGAGAGTATCCGCCAAGCTGTGGCGTGGTTCCGCGAGGAAGCCGAAGTCGAAATACCCGAGGCGACCCCGACGCCTCTCGGCTCACCCGTCCGCTAGGACTACTTCCGCGGACAGGAAGGCAAAGGATTGGGCTTCGAATGCCACATGAGTGCCCCTGCCGGAGCAGGAGGAACTTGGGGCGTGGAAAAGTCCTTATAGGTAAAAGGGACAGGATCGTAGTAAGTCGGCGTTCCCGGAGCGATGGACGTCGTACCATGAGGTGCCGGATAGTCCTTGAAATGGAAGTAGGCCGGGGGCTCATCATCACAGGCGAAAAGGCCCAATGAAGAGACCATCAACACCGTTGCGATCAGGAATAGGCAGGACTTGGTCATGAGCACCTCCGAAAACGAAGTTAAAAGACGTCAAATCCATACTCGTCCATAAAGCGGACACGTCAATAATTTCCTTGTTCATCGAACGGCTCCTGGTCCGGGAGTTAATTTGCTTGCCCCTCCGTCAGACCGGGGCAAAATGCCCGGTACGCAATCGCCGTCCAATAAGCATTGGAAGTCACTCAGGTATTCAGGAGCTGTGGCCGAGTGGCTGAAGGCGATGGTTTGCTAAACCGTTGTACGACCTTAAAATCGTACCGAGGGTTCGAATCCCTCCGGCTCCGCTTTGCCTCTACCGCTTATCAACGGCTATTCGGCGCTGTCCCGCTGACGACCACGTCCTTCGAGACGGGGCGTTGCCATTGTTTGGCTTCGCCGAAGAGGTTGCCGACGTACCAACTGACGGCTTTCGCGCCGAGGGCGATCAGGGCGGCGGGATGTTTTACCAGTTGTGAAACAACTTGGCCGGTGAAATCCTGGCCGGGTTTCTTGACTGTGCCGGAGAGTTTGACTTGGGCCCAGACGAGGCCGTCTTCCTTGCGCTTGAAGATGGTGTTTTCGGCATCGGGGAGCCACGTGAGGTAGTTGGGTTTCGCACCGATCCACAAAGTGCCCGAAAGGGCCGAGGAGTCGCTGATGGCGATATTGCCCTTTACGGCGAGGTCGTTTCCACCGCGGATATCGATGTCTTTGGCCGTCATCGCGCCTTGGTCCCACGTCCAGGAAAGGTCGGTCCGGGTCAGGGGGAGGACGAGCAATGGGCGCTGACTGAGGAACCGTGCCAGGAGTGATTGAGGTGATGTATAACTCAACTGGCCGTCGAGCAAGTGAAGGCTTCCGCCATAAGTGCCGTCACCGAATTGCCATTTTTTCACCGCCAAGGAAAGGTGACCGTTCAGCGCGCCGGAAAGGTAGGGCACATATTTTTCCGGCAGGAAATTGCCGAGGACCAGGCCCTGCCAATCCATTTGCGCTTTCAGGTCGTTGCCGGGGGCGAGACTCCCCGAGAGTTGCGCGCTGATGAGTCCCGGCGCCACCAAATTGGCCCCGGCGAGATTGAACACCTCGTTCTGATAGACGAAAGTGAACCGCGCCTTGTCGATTTGAATTTCATCGGGAGAGCGAAATCCCTTCGAGCCCAAGAATTTCCTCAACAGTACCGGATTGGAAATATGTGTTCCGTCCATGTTGAGCGTGACAGTGGCGACGGAGTCCTTTTTGGTATCGAGTTGTCCATGCCACTTGAGCGTCGCCTGAGCTACGCCTGAATAGCGGGGCTTGAATTCCGGCGGCATCCAGACTTTCAACGGCAACTGGTCGAAGACCAGGTCGAGATCGGTCTCTTTTGTCTTAACGTCGTAGACGACCCAGCCCGACAGATTGAATTTGCCCGTTACTTGCGCCTTGAGTTCGAGGGCCAGCTTCCCGCCCGCCAATTTGTAGTGGCAGGAGGCCTCATCGAAGGTGAAGTCCTGCAGATCCGGATTGTTGTGCAGATCCTTAAGTTCCTTGAAGACGGAAAGATTATTGATGCCGGCGTGGGTCAGGCTCAGGTCGCCTTCACTTGTGATATCGTCGCCCGCGGTGTTGCGATGCCAGGTAATGTTACCGGAGACATTTCCGCGGATGAGCGGACGTAGGTTTTCCGGGAGGATTTTTTCGATCGAGATCTCAGTCATCGCGAGTGTCGCGTCGATTGACTTGTCTGCATGTTGGCCGATGCGTCCGCTCAGGGTAATCCGCGAGAAGTTATCAGGGGCGATCCCTGCCAGTTGCGCGGTATCGATGGTAATGGCGTCCCGCGTTACGAACAGGTCGAGCAATTGGATTTGCAGCGGTTGCAGGTAGGGGAACTCGAGCAGGCCCGAGGTGACATGATATTTCAGGTTTTTCCCGATGAGGTCGGCCTGGACGTGCGCGTCATGGATTCCGGCGTCGACTCCCTGGAAACTGAAGAGCAGCTCCGTCTTGGGGCAAATAATCGGGCCGCATTCAAAGTGATTTGGGAGGAAAATCGCGTACCAGGGCGGGGGCTTCTTTTCGGGGTGCAGCTTGATCGCATCGTCGGGCTTCAGGAGGCGGATGGTCGCGTGATCGAGCTGGATTTCGCTGAACCGCCAAGCGCGATGTGTCACGGCGGAGAGATCGAATTTGGCCCGGACGTCGTAGGCGTCGAGCTCGCCGATCACCTCGCCCGGCCAACCTTTGCTGGTGAAGGAATCGGTCAGAATGGTCCAGCCATCGAGTTTCATCGGCGCAAAAGTCCCATAGACTTTGATCGCTTTGCCAAGTTCCTTTCCCGCCACGCGCGGGCCAGCAGGACTCTCGAGCCAGTTCTTCGCCAGGTCGTAGCCGTAGAGGCGTAGGAAAAGAGCGAGCCCTGCCACCAGCACAATAACCAGGGCAACAAGGACCAGTAGACGCCGCGTCCAACGCAGGCCAATCTTCTTTTCGGTTATTGTCGATTCTTGATTCATTCCCTGAAAGGCAGTGTGCGGGGGCGCAATCATCTGCGACAAGCTGCAATTTTAGAAGTTCCGTTGGGCAGGCTCCGGCATGTCTTGCCTTCCACAGGTGGATTTTGGCATGGGCACTAATTCCTTTTCATCGGGTGGCGTCTGCGCTTCGCTAGGGCGCGATGGCCCCGAACCTCCAAGCCTTCGAAAACCTCCCTCTGCAAAACGTGGCGGCGGGAGAATGTGTCTTGGAACAAGGAACCCGGACGGGGCGCCTGTTTGTTCTGATGGAAGGCAAAGTGGAAATTGTCAAAGACGACAAGACAGTCGCAACGAGTGCGCAGGCGGGGGATATTTTTGGCGACATCTCGGCATTGCTCGATATTCCACACACGACTTCTGTTCGGGCGGTGAGCGATTGCAAATTTCGAGTCGTGACCGATGCCCGGCTTTTCCTGGAGCAACAACCCGCCGTTTGCGTGCATCTTTGCGAATTGCTTGCACGCCGTCTGGTTTCCGTCACGCAATACCTAGTTACTTTGAAGGAACAGTATGCCGGACACGATCATATCGGCATGGTTGATGAGGTGCTGGACAAGCTGATCCATCGGCATCCGCGGACACGCATTGCGCCGCGCAGTTCAACCATCAACAGCGCTGAGGTCACGGACTGAGCGGTCCCACGCCGAGTTCCACTCGGCGGTCATGGCCTCGAGATCGATGGTGAGGGTCGTGGGCTGGGATCCGGTCTGTCTCCCGGTGTTAAAGACCCAGGTGCGGCCAATGCGATCAATCCATGAGCCGGGCTCGGCGAAGGGGGCGTTGTGAATGTGCCCGCTGAGGACCATATCAGGCTGAAAACGATCAATCCATTTCCGCAGATGAGGATCGCCGATGGATTTGCGGCCAGTCCAGGAGGTGCGCGAACCTTCCGGGGGCGCGTGATGAATCCAGATCCAGCGTTCGGGCTTGGCAGCGGCCTCGCATTCCAGTTGCTGCTCGAGTTCGCCGCGCGAGAGATCGCCATCCCACCAGGGACAGACGGTGACGCGAGTGTTTTGGAGATCGAAGCTGTCGCCATCGACATAGAGGCCGTCCATGCGGGAGTCCTGGAGCCACTGTGCAATTGATTCGTCGCCGGCGTTGCGGCTGTCACCGTCATGGTTTCCCGAGCTGACGACCAATTTCGAATTTTTCGTGATCAGGCCAAAATATTTTTCGATCACCGGGATCTGCGTATCAATATCCAAGGCCGCACTGATGTCGAGCAAGTCACCGCCAATCACGGTCAGGTCGTAATCGCTGGAGCGGGCGAGGAGCCAGTCGTATTGCTTCAAGGAAAAGTGAAGATCAGCCAGAAAAATCAGTTTCATATGCGGATCTGATGACCTCCCCAGCAGGTTGCCTCTTTTGAGAGACTATTCAAGGAACTGTCGGAACTATTTCAATGTTCGACAGGAATCGTGGCGATTAAAGGTCGGACTTGAGGAGTCTGAGACAGAAAAGCACGGCAAAAAGTCCGAGATAAACGACAGCGGTCACAGCAGCTTCGGTGGGCGAAAGCGGCCTGGTGAAAGGATTTGAACTGATATAGTGGTTGACCGTTTCGGGGACGGGTAAAGGAGTCAATGCGCCGAGCACCTGATTGGGGAGAAAGAGAAGCAGACGAGACTTCGCGATGCTGAAGTAGAAGATCCAGCGGCAGGCTGTTTCCAGAAAGAGCACGTAAGCGAGATAGCCGAGGACAGCCAGGGCGGTCTGGCGGACGATGAGCCCGACGAGAGTGCCAAGCAAAAGATAGCCCAGAGCCTGGATGAAAAAGAAGAGGACATCCTGCGCGGGTGGGAGGCCGGGGCTTCCGTCGAGGAGTTCACCGCCAAAACCGAGAAGGAGGTAAATTACAGTTGCGCCCATGGCCAGTGCCGCGGCCCAGACTAATTTTGCTAAGCCCACTTCCAGTCGCGTCAGGCCGAAAATCACGTTTTGCCGGAGGGTTCGATTGCTGAATTCCATTGTGATCATAAAGACCCCAAGGGTGCCGAGCACGAAGACGTTCATCCAACTGCCGATGCAGGCGAGGAGTCCCCAATTGTTCGGATAGTCAAACATGCCGGCGAGGGGGTGGCTGGTTGTGCCGTTGGAATCAAAGGTCATATTGTGACCGACCGATCGCGCCAGGAATACGACCAGGGCAAAGGAGCCCGCATAGAGGCCGACAAAGAAACGGAAGCTGCCGTTCGGGAAATATTTGCTCCACTCGAGCTTTAATAAATGGAGAGGGTTCATGCCCGGGTGATCTCCAGGAATTCAACTTCCAAGCTTTGCTTCTTCATGACCAAGTGATTGAGAACGATGCCGGCCTCAAAGGCCAGTTGGTTCAATTCTCCGGCATTCCGTCCCGGGGCAAGTTCCAAGATGAAGCGTGCGTCTTGCCGGGTGATTTTCTTGACGAGGAAGCAACCCGAGAGGAATTGAAAGAGTTTTTCGTGGTCAGGCGCCTCGATCTCGACCGTGGGCTGGTCACTGAGGATCGAGCCGATGGCACCGGTGGCGAGCAGCTTTCCATTTTTGATGATGGCGACATGGGAACAGATTTTTTCCACTTCATCGAGAATATGGCTGGCAAGGATGATCGTCTTTCCCTGGGCGGCGATTTTCTGGATGATCAACCGCATCTCGACCATGCCTTGAGGGTCCAGACCGTTGGTGGGTTCATCCAAGACCAGCACATCGGGGTCGCCCACGAGACAGGCCGCTAGCGCCAGGCGTTGTTTCATGCCGAGGGAGTAGGTCTTGAAGGGGGAACGGCGACGATCCTTTAATTGCACCAACTCGAGCAGGGAGTCGAGGGGTGGATTGGAGGCTCGCTTGATTGAGGCGACGAGAGAAAGATTCTGATCGGCGTTGAGATAGGGATAAAAATTCGGTGTTTCCAAAAGAGCGCCGATCCGATTCCGGGCATGGTCACCTTCCGTGTCATCAAACCAGGAAAAGTTGCCGCCGGAGGGATGAATGACATTGAGGAGGATGGCGAGCAGGGTGGTCTTACCACTGCCATTAGGGCCGAGCAGGCCGAAGATCTGGCCTTTCTCGACCGTAAGGTCCAAACCATTCAATGCCGCCAGTGAACCATAGTTCTTGGCCAGGCTTTTGACGGAGAGGACAGGCATCGGGAAACAGTATGGCAGGCCGCAAACCGATCAATCCTTTTGCGTGGCCAAAAAAGGACCACAGGCAGTGTTACCAGGTTTTCGCGAAGAACATCTCCAGTGAACGGGCCACGGCGGTGCCGGGATCACCAGGGGGGCTGATTTTCTTGGCGGCGCGCCGGGCTGTTTCGCGGCCATGGGCCATGGCGACCGACATGCCTGCCCATTCCAAAAGCGGGACATCGTTGTTGCCGTCGCCGAAAGCGATGACCTGGTCTTGAGGAATGTTGAGCCGGTTGGCCAGCGCCTGCACGGCGAGCGCCTTGTTTACCTTGGGGCTGAGAAACTCGAGCATCTCATGCTCGGTGTTTACGACGTAAAGGCGGCCGCGGAATTCCTCCTGCATTTGCGGAGTCAGTTGGGCAATGCGTTCCGCCGCAGTAATCCAGATGAGTTTCTGGAGGCCGGTGCTGATGAGCTCGGGGACGTTCGCGACAGGAACCTGGCCGGTACGGCGCAGGTAGTAGGCAGTCCATTCGGTCTGGGCATCGCAGAAGATACCACTCCGATGGTAGCCGATGAGGCTGATACCGGCCTCGCGACCGCGATGGAACAAATCCAACGCCAGTTCGTGGGGAACGGTGATTTCGTAAACGATTTCGCCGGTGGTGGGATGTCCGACGACGGCACCGCCGGACGAAATGATCCACCCTTGAAAACCGAGAGCCTCTTCGAATCGAGCCAGATTGCCCTGGAAACGGCCTGAGGCGATGACCACTTCCACACCGTCGTTGCGCAGGTGGTCAAGGGACTGGCGATTCTCGGTGCTGATCTTCTTGTCGGGACCGAGGAGGGTGTCATCCATGTCGAAAACGGCCAGACGGTAGGGAAAAGAGGCGTCCATGGAAGGACTCTATCTGGAAAAAGATTCGCGCAAAGCTTGAGAATGTAGAGTCTCATTCCCGAGCTGCCTCGGGTTAAGGTTGAACAAGCGTCGGTAATGGGCACAGAATCAGATCTTGGGAAAGCTTGCGGGGAGGGGAATGACATGAGCTTGCGCTATAAATTATTTGGGGCTTTTTTGCTGGTGGCACTCGTTTCCATTTTTTCTGCCAGCTACCTGGGTTATACCGACGCCAAGGCGAGCTTGGAAACCGCGATTCGAAATCATCTGATCGGCCTTCGTGAAGCCAAGGCCCAGCAAATCGAAAATTATTTCCGCGATATCAACAATCAGGTGAAGTTGCTGGGATTGTGTCCGGCCACGGTACAGGCGGCGCGGGAATTTTGCACGGCTGAGCGACAGCTCGACGGCCCCAAGCCCAATCCTGAAGCGGTGGCGAGTGTGACGAAATACTACAACGAGGTCTATATGCCCGAGCTTCGAGCATGGCTCGAAACAGAACCGGTTCTCGCGGATTACCTGCCTGTCGGGGCGCTACCTTACACCTTGCAGAAGCGTTATATTGTCGAGAATCCGCATCCGGCGGGGGAAAAGAAGTTGCTCGACAGTTCGGGGGTGAACGATGCCTACGATGTGGTGCACAAGACATGGCATCCCCTTTTTCGCCGCTTCGCAGAGACGACGGGATTTCACGACCTTATCCTGGTTGATGCGGAAACCGGGCGGATCATCTATACGGTCAAAAAAGAGCCGGACTTTGGTACGAGCCTGAACGTTGGTCCCTACCGCAAGACCTGCCTGGCACAGGTGGTGGCGGCATGCATCGGAAGCAGCGAAGGACCTGGCTTCACGAGTTTCAAGGACTTTACGCCCGATCCGGCCGGTGGGGGAGTGCCTACCGCCTACATTGCGACTCCCATCTATGACCAGAACAAGATGATTGCGGTCCTGGCCATGGAAATCTCAGGCGACGAGATCGACCGGATCATGACCAACAGCTGCCATTGGCAACAAGACGGACTGGGCCTGACAGGAGAGACCTATCTCGTCGGGCCGCATAATCTTCTGCGATCTTCGTCCCGCTTTTTCCTTGAGGACCCTGATGCCTATTACGAGTCGCTCCGCAGCACGGGTGTAGCGTCCGACCGGATCGAAGCGATCAAACGCAATGGGAGCCCGGTCCTGCAACAGGAAGTCCGCTCCAAGGCGGTGGCGGCCGCGCTAGGGGGAGTTGAGGGGATCGATTCGGTCATCGGCTATCGGGGATTGCCGGCATTGACGTCGTATCAGCCGCTGAATGTTCTCGGAGTGACCTGGGCATTGATTGCCAAGATCGATGAAAGCGAGGCTTTTGCGCCGGTCAAGGAGTTGCGGAACAAACTCCTGCTCCTGAGCGCAGCCATCCTGCTTGCCGTATTGCTGTTGAGCGGTTGGATGGTGGGTCGCCTGATGCGCCCCATTTATGCGTTGACCGACGGGGCCCGCAAAATGAGCCTCGGCGACCATTCCGTCCGGGTTCCGGTGGAATCACGCGATGAATTGGGCAAGCTCTCCGAGGCGTTCAACGAGATGGCCGGGCGGATCGAGGAAAAAAGCGCGGCCATCGAACGCAAGAACAAGGAAAATGAGTCATTGTTGCTGAACATCCTGCCCGGGCCGATCGCCGACCGGCTGCGGGGAGGAGAGCAGGGAATCGCGGACCAATTCGCAGAGGTTTCCGTTTTGTTTGCGGATATTGTCGGGTTCACGACCCTGGCGGGCACGATCCCGGCAGGCGAGGTGGTTGATTTTCTCAATGGTCTTTTCACCAAATTCGATGCCGCCGCGCAGCATCTGGGCATCGAAAAAATCAAGACCATCGGTGATGCGTACATGGCGGTGTGTGGTCTGCCCGCGGCCAATAAGAACCATGCGCAGCGGATGGTGCAAATGGCTGTAAGCATGATCCACATCGCGCGGGAATACGGCAAAGACCGCGGCATCAAACTGCAACTACGCATCGGCGTGAATAGCGGGCCCGTCGTGGCGGGCGTGATCGGCCAGAACAAATTCATCTACGATCTCTGGGGTGACACCGTGAACCTGGCCAGCCGGATGGAGTCGCTCGGTGCCCCCGATGCGGTCCAAGTCACCCGTGCGGTTCACGATGCGGTGAAAGACCAATTCCCTTTCAAACCGCGCGGAGAAATCGAAGTCCGTGGGAAGGGCAAAACCGAGACCTGGATTCTGGAGTGCTAGCCGGTATCGCGTGATCGAGTTGTCCCCAGACGAGACAAAATCGGGCAAGTTTTGACCAAGGGGGGTGGGGAAGTGATGGTTAGGAAGGGACTATTGTTCCCTGCGCATGGACGTCCTTTTACTCTCCCGAATACAATTCGCTTTCACCATCGCGTTTCATTACATCTATCCGCCTCTTAGCATTGGTTTGGGTCTGGTGTTGGTCATCATGGAGGGGCTCTGGCTTCGTACGGGCAGGAAGCTCTACCACGAGATGGCCAGGTTTTGGACGAAGATTTTTGCCCTGACTTTTGCGATCGGGGTGGCGACGGGCATCGTCATGGAATTCGAATTTGGCACTAACTGGGCGACCTATTCCCGGTATGTTGGGGACGTCTTCGGGAGCGCCCTTGCGGCGGAGGGGATTTTCGCTTTCTTCCTGGAATCGGGTTTTCTGGCGGTGTTGTTATTTGGTTGGAACAAAGTCGGCCCCAAGCTGCATTTTTTTTCCACGTGCATGGTCTGCCTCGGGGCTCACTTCAGCGCGGTCTGGATCGTCGTCGCGAATTCCTGGCAACAGACACCTTCGGGTTATCACATTGTCGGTGAAGGCGTACATGCCCGGGCGGAAATCACCGATTTCTGGGCAATGGTATTCAGTCCCTCGTCCATGGATCGACTGAGCCATACGGTTGTGGGTGCATGGCAGGCGGGGGCGTTCCTTGTCATCAGTGTCAGTGCTTACTATTTATTGAGACGCCGACATCTTGAGTTCGCCCGGCAATCGATGAAAGTAGGGTTATGCGTGGCGCTGGCTGGTTCGCTGCTGCAACTGATCACGGGTGATATCAGCGCCAAACACGTGGCGATCAATCAGCCGCCCAAGCTGGCCGCCTTTGAGGGCCTCTATCAGACGGAGCCGAAGGCGCCGCTCTATCTATTCGGATGGGTCAATGAGAAGCAGCAGAAAATCCAGTTCGGCGTCGCGATTCCGCAGATGTTGAGTTACCTCACCTACGGCGACGTGAACAAACCGGTCACAGGACTGGAGGCCTTTGCTCCGACGGATCGCCCGCCAGTCAATTTCGTCTTCCAGACCTACCATGGCATGGTGGCCATCGGTTTTGCCCTGATCGGCTTGAGTCTCCTCGGTGTCTTTCTCTGGTGGCGGAACATGCTCTTCGGCGAAGTGGCATGGGTGCGGCGCCTGGTGCTTCCGCTGATGGTCTTCTCGGTGCTGGGACCGCAAATCGCCAATCAACTCGGCTGGTTCTCCGCCGAGGTGGGACGGCAGCCGTGGATTGTCTACGGGTTACTGCGAACATCCGATGCCTTGTCAAAAGCCGTGAAGGCCGATGCAGTCCTGACATCGTTGATTCTCTTCACGATTATCTATCTCCTGCTTTTCATTCTCTTTATCTTTTTGCTCAACGAAAAAATTCAACGCGGTCCGGACACAGAAGCGCGTCCGGGTGAGCCACAACCTTTCACCCCGCCCCAAGTCCTGGATCAACCACGCGCATGAACCTATATTTTGCCCATTTGCCTTTCACAGGGGAGTTTCCCGTCCTCAATGAAATCTGGTTTATACTCGTGGGAGTTCTCTTTACTGGTTACGTCATGCTCGATGGCTTCGACTTGGGCGTCGGGGCCTTGCACTTGTTCGCCAAATCGGACGAAGAGCGCCGTTATATGCTGAACGCCATCGGACCGGTCTGGGACGGAAACGAAGTCTGGTTGGTGACGGGCGGCGGAGCGCTCTTCGCGGCATTTCCCGAAGTATATGCGACCGTCTTTTCGGGATTTTACCTCGCGTTTGTGTTGTTGCTCTTCTCGTTGATTTTCCGGGCGGTGGCGATCGAGTTCAGAAGCAAGCGCCCGGAGGCGTGGTGGCGGCAGACATGGGATGTCCTCTTTAGTGTGGGCAGCGTTCTTTCCAGTTTCCTGATCGGTGTGGCCATCGGGAACATCGTCTGGGGTATCCCGCTTGATCAGGATCACGAGTTTATTGGGTCGTTCCTGGGCCTGTTGGGACCCTTCCCGATCCTATTGGGCATTACGACTGTGGCGCTCTTCGCGATGCACGGTGCCATTTATATTGTAATGAAAACAGAGGGCGAGCTGCAGGTCAGGGCCCGGGGCTGGATCCAGAATTCGATCATCTTTTTTGTGCTGACTTACGCGGCAACCTCACTGGCCACCCTGCTCTATATTCCGAGGATGGCGATTCCCCTGCAAAACCATCCCTGGCTGTTTATTATCCCGCTCCTGAATGTCTTGGCCATTGCCAATGTGCCGCGTGAGATCCATCTTGGAAACGAATTCAAGGCCTTCCTTTCCTCCTGTGCGGCGATGGCGGCGCTCATGGCCCTTTTTGGCGTGGGTATGTTTCCTCAACTGGTTTTCTGTCACACGGAGCCGGGCAACAGTCTTGATATCGTCAATGCGGCATCATCGCAGAAGACACTGGGGATCATGTTGATCATCGCCTGTATCGGCGTGCCGATCGTATTGGCCTACACGGCCTGTATCTATTGGATCTTCCGGGGCAAAGTAAAACTGGAATCGATGAGTTATTAGAACCTGGCTTTCCGACGTGAAAGCTGACGGTTGGCTAGGGGGACAAGAGGAATCAGACCTCATGGCCAATTGGGGGGCCGGGGTTATTCCCGGTCCCGAGACAACCAAGAGCGATCAAGTCGTGTGAGAATGATGCATGCGGCTGCCCAACGACACGATCGGCGAGAAAAGATAATTGAGGCCGAGCAATGCCGTACAAAAGACGAGCATCAGTGAAGCAGATACCAGAACGAACACGAAAAAGATTCCGTCAAAAAGGAGTCCGATCGGACCGCCGATATCTCTCCACGTGTGATAGTGAAGGTGAGGATAGTGGGAGGTTGTTTGCATACCCTACGCTAGTCCCGCAGCCATTTGGCTGCTCACCAGATATTGGTCAAGAATTGGCACTTTTTGTCGCCAAGGCGGCGAAACCTTCAAAAGCAAGAAACAGCCGGTCTTGGACAAGGCAGGGTGAGAACCAAAAAGGCCTCCGGGTTAACTTGTCTTTCAGAAACCTCACCCAATGGACCGACCTATGAGCCCACTAATTTCCGTCAAGACTGAGAATAGTTACGATATTGTCTGGAGGCGTCGTCCCGTTCTCGACACGATGCTGGCCCCGAAAAGCGTCGCCTTGATCGGCGCGACCGAGTCGCCCGGCAGTGTCGGCAGAACCCTGCTCGAAAACCTGAAAGACGAAGCCTTCCAAGGGGACGTCTACCCGGTAAACCCGAAGCGACTTCGCGTCCTAGGCACCCCGGCTTTTCCCAAGATCGGTGACGTGCCCGGTCCCGTTGACTTGGCGGTCATTTGTACGCCCGCCACGACGGTGCCTGGGGTGATTGAGGAATGCATCGAAGCCGGAGTGCAGGGAGCCATCATCATCTCCGCCGGTTTCAAGGAAATCGGCGCCCAAGGGGCCGCGCTGGAACAACAAATCCTGGAGCGGGCCCGTCGTGCCAAGATGCGCATCATCGGACCCAATTGCCTCGGCGCGATGGTTCCGCGCGTCGGTTTGAATGCGACCTTCGCGAAACCGATGGCGCGTCCGGGCAGTGTTGGGTTTATCAGTCAAAGCGGCGCATTGTGCGCGGCAGTGCTCGATTGGAGCCTGAGTCACGACGTTGGATTTAGTGCCTTCATTTCGATTGGCTCCATGCTGGACGTTGGCTGGGGCGATCTTATCTATCACTTGGGTGACGATCCGCATACGCGCAGCATAGTCGTTTACATGGAGACGATCGGCGACGCGCGGACGTTTCTTTCTGCTGCACGGGAGGTATCCCTTACCAAGCCAATTATCGTCCTGAAAGTCGGCCGCACGATGGCGGCCTCGAAGGCAGCGGCCTCACATACCGGGTCCCTGACCGGAAGCGACGAAGTTTTGGATGCGGCCTTTCGCCGCGTAGGCGTATTGCGGGTCAATGCCATTGCCGATCTTTTCAATATGGCGCAAGTCCTGGGTAAACAGCCCCGGCCCCGCGGGCCACGTCTGGCTATTGTGACGAATGCGGGAGGTCCGGCGGCGTTGTCGACGGATGCCTTGATCATAGACGGCGGGCAGATTGCCCAACTTTCACAAGGGACCTACGAGGCCTTCGATAAATCCCTGCCTCCTTTTTGGAGTCATAACAATCCGATCGATATCCTGGGAGATGCGGATCCGAAGCGTTACGCCCAAGCGGTCGAAACGGCGGTGAAGGATCCGGAAAACGACGGTGTCCTGGTAATTCTCACCCCACAGGCGATGACCAAATCGATCGAGACAGCGGAAAGATTGGTCGAGATGTCGCAGCCGAAGGACAAGCCAATCCTGGCCAGTTGGATGGGGGGAGCCCAGGTCAGCGAAGGGGCGGAGATTCTGAGCCGGGCGAATATTCCCACCTACCCTTATCCAGACACGGCGGCCCGCGCCTTTGCGGCGATGTGGCGTTACAACGAAAATCTCCGTTCACTTTACGAGACACCCTGGCCGGCAATGGAGTCGATCGGCTACGAAGCGAACAAGCCGTATGTCGCTGATATTATCGTGAGGGCGCGTAAGGCCGGTCGAACCATCCTGACTGAATTTGAATCGAAACAAATTCTCGCGGCTTACGGCATTCCCGTGACGGTGACCAGCATTGCCCGAAGCGAAGATGAAGCAGTCGAGATCGCGGGGCGCCTCGAGGGTCCGGTCGTTTTGAAACTTTATTCAGAAACGATTACACACAAAACTGATGTTGGTGGCGTGAAGCTGAACCTTGCCGGTGAGCAGGCGGTGCGGATGGCCTGGAGAGAAATCGAGCAAGCCGTCGTGGAGAAAGCCAACCGGTCGGATTTCCTCGGCGTCACGGTGCAGCCGATGATCAAACTCGAGGGCTATGAACTCATCCTTGGCAGCAGTATCGATCCGCAATTCGGTCCGGTACTTCTCTTTGGAACAGGTGGTCAACTCGTCGAGGTATTCAAGGACAGGGCTTTGGGCCTGCCGCCACTGAATGCCACCCTGGCGCGCCGGATGATGGAACAGACACGCATCTACTCCGCTCTGAAAGGGGTGAGAGGCCGCAAGGCGGTGGATTTTGCGGAACTCGAGGAAATTCTGGTGAGATTCAGCTACCTGGTGGCCGAACAACGATGGATCAAGGAAATCGACATCAATCCGCTTCTCGCCGGCACCGGACGAATTCTGGCCCTCGATGCCCGGATTGTTCTCCATGATCCTGCGACGAAGGAGAACGATTTGCCAAAACTGGCCATCCGGCCTTGCCCTGCCCAGTACAGCAGCGAGTGGCAGACCAAAGATGGCACGGTCGTGACCATCCGCCCGATCCACCCCGAAGATGAGCCGTTGATGGTGGAGTTCCACCGCACCCTTTCCGAGTCGACCGTGAACCAACGCTACTTTGCCTTGCTGCAGCTCGAGAAAAGAATAGCGCACGAACGGCTGACGCGAATCTGTTTCAATGACTATGATTGCGAGATTCCGCTGGTGGTCGATCTCAAGAGATCGGATGGTGAACGCGAGATTCTGGCCGTGGGCCGCCTGAACAAGACGCACGGCCTTGATGAGGCGCGGTTTGCCATCGTGGTCAGTGACGCGTGGCAGGGCAGGGGGTTCGGGACGAGGCTTCTCGAATTATTGGTTGATGTCGGTCGCCAGGAAGGGCTGACCCGCATCACTGGATCAATGCTGCCGGAAAACGCCAGAATGCGCCATATCTGCGAGCTTGCGGGCTTTCAAGTCAGTTTCGATGAATTGAAGAACGAATGGACAGCAGAGAAGGCGCTGTGAATCGGCCGGTCATCCAGTTGAGACAAGCGACTGGGGAGGCCAAAATCGGTGATGTTTCAGACAAGGGACGCGCAGCACGGGAAGTGATGAAAGCTTAGCTTAAGGCAAAGAAACCCCCACGAAAGAGTCCTGCTTGTTCCAAAACCTCTCCACTCCTCTTACTTCGAGAAATTCCATGAATTCCAATCAAGACCGAGTCCTGTCGAACCAGAACGAGACTGCCAAACATGCCGAGTATGTCGTCGAGATGGCCAAACGCCTCGCTGATGGCCGTCGCCCCGGTATCCTTGCGACCGTGGACGAAAACGGCATGCCCCACCTGCGCTGGATGGCCACGCTTTCGCTGCATGACTGGCCTTTGCTCTACACGATCACCTCGCCGGCAAGCGCGAAGGTCCAGCATATTCTCCATCACCCCAACGTGAGCTGGATGTTCTCCAATGAAGAAATGAACATCATCGTTAATATTCGTGGCAAAGCCCGGATTGTCAACGACTTCGGAAAAATGCAAAGGGTCTGGAAACTTCTTGAGGACAAATCGAAAGCCTATTTCCTCAGTCTCAAGACGGATGGTCCGGGCTTCACCGTGATCGAAACGGAGATCGAGGACATCGATTGTGTTGTGCCGAAATATGATTTTCGATTCAAGGCGCACGGACATGACCTTGTCTCGTTGCATGAGATTACCGAATGAAATCGATCCTGACTCTTACCATGAATCCCACGATCGACGTGGGCGCGTCAGTCATGCACGTCTATTCGGAGCACAAGCTCCGCTGCCAGAGCGTGCGCAACGACCCGGGCGGTGGGGGCATCAATGTTTCGCGGGCGATCAAAAAACTCGGAGGAGAATCGAAAGCCGTTTACTTTTGCGGCGGCCCGACGGGCCAGATGTTGCGCACCCTCCTCGACAAGGAAGAACTGGACCATCATCCCATCGTCACCGAGGGATGGACGCGCCAGGATGTGACCATCTCGGAAATAGCGACCGGTCAGCAGTACCGTTTCATTATGCCGGGGCCGTGCCTGAGTGAAGGTGACTGTAAATTTGTGTTGGAGATGCTGGCTGCCCAGGAACCGTTTCCTGATTTCCTTGTGGCCAGTGGAAGTTTGCCGCCCGGTGCTCCGATCGATTTTTACGGTCGGCTCGCACACTTGGTGGAGGAAAATGGTGGACGCATGATCGTTGACACCTCGGGGCACGCTCTCGTTGAGGCGGTGCAGGCAGGTGTCTACCTCATCAAGCCGAGCCTCAGTGAATTGCATCTTTTCAGCAAGCTTTCACTTGAACATGAATCGGACCAGGAAGAGGTGGCCTTGCGGATCGTACATGAATACGGTTGTCAGGCCGTGGTCGCTTCCCTGGGGCCGTCCGGGATCCTGCTTGCGACGGAAGAGGGTTGTGTGCGCATGCGCTCGCCACATGTGCCGGTGCGCAGCAAGGTTGGGGCGGGGGACAGCATGGTCGCTGGAATTACACTCGCCTTGGCCCGTGATTATTCCGTGGAAGAAGCGGTTCGTTTCGGTGTGGCTGCCGGCGCGGCCGCCGTTATGAATGCCGGCACGGATCTTTGTCGCCGTGAAGATACCGAACGGCATTACGACCGCATGGCGAAGACTGCCGCCAAGACGGAATTGGCTTCGACAGCTTTTGGCGCCTGAAAAGGCACCCGCATCGAAGAATGGTGCAGATAAAAGACGGTTTTTGTCCGGATGGCTGTGCATCAGAAGTGATGCACAGCGAAACAAAACCTGTCAGGATCGACTGACAAGACTGAGACCAAGGTGGGACTCGGTCTGGACCGGGACTTCGTCGTGCCAGGAGGGCACATCGATCCGGGCATAGCCCTGCAGAGCCTTGCGGTATTCTTCCCGTTCGATCTGTCCGGGATTCTCCATGCAGCGATAGCTGAGCATACCCCGGGCTTCCCGGAGCGAGGTGATCCGGCACGTGTCCATCCAGCGATGCAGCTCGATTTCGATTTGTTTGAGCCAGGGAATGCCCCGTTGCAGCAGGATCGAGCAGACCTGGGTTGCGCTGGCACCACTCAGGATCATCTTGAGAACATCGGCTCCAGTCCGTATGCCCGTGCTGGCGGCCAGATAACCAATCTCCTGTTGATAAAGCAGGGAAACCCAGCGCAAGGGCAGACGGTTTTCCGCGCTGTTACTGAGCCGAAGTGTATAGCCGGGGCCCATGGCCAACAGGTCAACGTCGGGTTGGTAAAACCGGTTGAAGAGGACAAGTCCCTTGGCCCCGGCCTGATTGAGTCGTTTGCCCAGATAGGACAAATTGGTGAAGAATGGCGGCAGCTTGACAGCCACCGGAATTTTCACCAGTTCGGTAACAGTTTTGACTACGTCGATATAGCCCTGCTCCACTTGGGCTGAGGGCACATCTGGCGAGAGGCTGAGGTGGTAGATGTTCAACTCCAGTGCATCAGCACCGGCTTTTTCAATTTGGGTGGCCAGAGTCGACCAGCCATCGGTAGTCGTGGCGCTTAGGCTGGCAATCACTGGAATGCGGAGGGCCGATTTTGCCTTAACGATTTCCTCAAAATAAAAGCCAGGATGGTCAGGACTGCGTTCATAGGGATCTTCGAAAAGGGAGGGAAGAACGACCGCGCCTGCACCGTGGTGTTCCATCTCCAGAAGCGCATCGACATGCTCGCCCAAGGGTGAAGCGGAAGGAATGATGGGCGAACACAATTCCAAGCCGAGGTAATTGACCGAGATGTCGTGGTTTGAGGTATTCATAGATCGAGGGAGACGAGCACGAGGCCGTCCCGGGTAAGGGTCTGGACAGAAAATCCGAGCGCGCGGCAAATATTCAGACCATCGTGGTCAGCCACGAGCAATTCGGAAACCAGAACGCGGAATCCGAAAGCCTGGGCCAGTTTGGCCAAACGGGTGACAAGCCGCTTTCCCAGTTTCGTGGTCTGAGCTCCATCCACCATCAGGGTGTCGAACGTGGCCACCCCTGCCTCATCCGTTTTGGTGAGACGACCGACGGCCAGGATAGCGGCGGGTCGATGCGAGAAGGCAGGCTTTTCCACCACAATCGCATACGATTCGGCCGTGTTGGTGCAGATACGCATCAGGCGCTCGTGGGCCGTGCGCCGGTCGAGCCCGAGATATTCGAAATAGCGCATGTAGATGCTTTCCTCGGAAATGGATTCGTGGAACCGGACCATTTCCTGTTCATCGTCGAGGCGGATGGGACGAATGATCAGTTTGCCATGGCCTTTGACGGCGACGGTTTGTTCAAGGCTGATGCGCCGTGGGCGACCGCTGAAATCGGGGGAGCGAATCACTTTGGGGGCCGGGGCTGTAATAGAGGAGGAGGTTTTCATGGGGGTTTGATTCACACCATAAATTAAGCAAGGACGGGAATTCGCTCTACGCCTCGCTTGGTCACTTCTATCCATATGTTGTCATTTCCTGGGAGGTGAAGGACGAATATAACTTGCTCAGAGCTTAAAACGGATTAACCATTGGTTATGCCAAGACGTGCCGAGATAGTGCGGCAGCTCTCGAAATCGCAGATTTATGTCGATTACGAGAAGGCGTTTAATCAGGCCACGAGCCTGCCACTGGCTTTCCGACCGCATGAAATCTGGCAACAGGCGTTGCATGGCAAGAAGCATGAGAATCCGTTCTGTGCCTTGATGGCCAAATCGAGCCGAAGTTGTGCCGCATGCCTGCAAGTCCAGCAGGAATTGGTGGAAGGCGAACCGGGCGAGTCTGCATCGGCGATGTGCTTCGCTGGCTTATGTGACACCGCGGTCCCGGTCAACGTCGGCAATAGCATTGTGGGCTTCCTGCAGACGGGGCAGGTGGCGCTTCGTAAGCCCACGGAAGCGGGTTTTACCAAAGTTGCCCAGCAGCTTCTGACTTGGGGCGTGAAGGTTGATCTCAACGAACTTCAGGACGCTTATTTTCACAGCAAAGTCCTGCCCAAGCAGCAATACGAAGCCATGGTGCGATTGCTCGAGATTTTTGCAAAGCACCTCTCTGTCATGGCCAATCAGATTTTGGTTGAGCAACAAAATGCCGAACCTCCCATGATTACCAAGGCCAAGAGTTACATGGGCGAACACCAGGCTGAGTCGATTTCCCTGGAGCAGATCGCGAAGACCCTGAACGTCAGCACGTTTTATTTCTGCAAGATGTTCAAAAAGGCCACGGGACTGACGTTCACGGATTATCTGGCCCGCACGCGGGTTGAGCGCGCGAAGAACCTTTTGCTCAATCCCAACGTCCGTGTCAGCGAGGTGGCATACGATTGTGGGTTCATTTCCCTGACGCACTTCAATCGCGTTTTCAAGAAGGTCGTGGGCAAGTCTCCCACCGTATATCGCCGGACCCTTCGGAATTAGAACACGACTGCTCAGAAGTGGACGGTGAGTCCACCGTGAAACACCACCAGGTTCCGCTCCCGACTCTTGGCAGCACCATCGAATTGGTTTCCATCCAATAGTCCCGGGTTGTTGAGATAATCATATTGAACGCCTGCATAGGCACTCCACTTGCCATAGGCAGGAGGAATGAAACGAAGCGGTACAGTTGCCTTTAATGTCGTGCTAAAAAGACCGAGGCCGCTGCCGCCGCCCGTACCGTTTTTGCGTTGATAGAAGTCCTGCCCCGGGATGATGCAATAAGTCGGCAATTCCAGTTTCAGGGGTATCTGCTGGAAGGCATAGGTGGGATCCATGCCGAGAACTCCATAGTAGCTCGTCTTTGAAGTTGCCCGATTGAAGACCACCGTGACTTTGTTCTGCAGATCGTCAAAAAATTCGACGTAGGGGTTGAATGAGAAGTCCTTGATGAAATGGTCGTGATAGGTCAAACGAGGTATCCAGGCCACGCAGGTGGGAAAGCTGCCTGTTTCGCTGATGTAAGCGGTGAAGGGTGACTCAAACGTCCAGTCCTTCAGGAACCGGATATTTGGGCCGATGGTCGGATCGATTTCATTCCAGTGTCCCGGCACGGCACCCGATTTCACCGTGTCGACATCATTCCACACCGCTGTCGTAAAGGTCACCTCATCGACGGCTGAATCACTTTTGGGTTTGGCCTGGTACAGGGTCCAGTCCAGACGCAAGTAAGGTTGGATGATGAGCCCTTGGTTTTGCAGGTTCAGGCCCCGTGATGTCAGATGGTAATTCGAGAATTCGAGATTGATGAGACCATGGACGATTTCCTTGCTGTTCGAATTCATGGCCGCCAGGTCATCCGGATGGGAGATCGATCCCTCCGACGAAGGCTGCGTCGTAAGTGCGTTCAGCAAGGAGACAGAGGAGGATGCAAAGAGGAGCAGCGCGAGGACCGCCGCGTATTGTCTCCTCCTGCCCGGATTAGAGGCGGGAGATGAGTAGTTCACGTTGGAAGAGGATCTCCTTGGGAAGATCGGAGTACATTTTGAGGAAGAGTTCATCTTGCAGGAGGACTTCGCGTTTCCATTCCGCGACATCGATGGAGAGGGCTTCGGTGAGCTGTGCATCGGAACATCCGGTCAACTCTTTGGTATCGATATCGCGCGGTTCCGGCATCCAGCCAACCGGGGTTTCGTAGGCAGGAACCCGGCCCTTGCAGCGGTCGACGATCCACTTGAGGACGCGCATGTTCTCGCCGTAACCGGGCCAGAGGAACTTGCCGTCGGCTCCTTTCCGGAACCAGTTCACCTGAAAAATTTTCGGCGGGTACTTCAGGAGTTTCCGCATCTCAAGCCAATGGGCGAAGTAATCGCCCATGTTGTAGCCGCAGAAAGGAAGCATCGCCATGGGGTCCCGGCGGACCTGTCCCATCACGCCAGCGGCTGCCGCCGTTGTTTCGGACCCCATGGTGGCCCCCACATAGACGCCGTGAATCCAGTTGAAGGCCTGAAAAACAAGAGGCATCGTGCTGGCCCGGCGTCCCCCAAAAATCAAGGCACTAATTGGTACTCCGTTTGGATCATTCGCCTCGTTGGCCAAGGCGGGATTATTCGCCATGGGCGCGGCGAACCGGCTATTGGGATGCGCGGCCTTTTCCTTGGAGTCGGGCGTCCAGCGGTTGCCTTTCCAGTCGAGGCATTCTTTCGGTGCCGGACCGTCCTTGCCTTCCCACCAGACATCTCCATCGGGCGTCAGGGCGACATTGGTATAGATCGTGTCCTTCGCCATGGAGATCATGGCGTTGGGATTAGATTGATGATTGGTCCCGGGAACGACCCCGAAGTAGCCGGCTTCGGGATTAATGGCGTACAGCCGTCCGTCGGGGCCGGGCTTCATCCAGGCGATGTCATCTCCGATGGTCGTGATCTTCCAACCCTTGAATTGGGCGGGTGGAATAAGCATGGCGAAGTTGGTCTTGCCGCAGGCACTCGGAAACGCGGCAGCCGCGTAGGTTTTTTCTCCATCCGGCGATTCGACGCAGAGAATCAACATATGCTCCGCCATCCAGCCTTCATCCCGACCGAGGTAGGAACCGAGACGCAAGGCGAGGCACTTTTTGCCAAGCAGGACATTGCCGCCGTAGTTGGAGCCGACCGAGATGATCGTGTTGTCCTGCGGGAAATGGGCGATGAAACGGCGTTCCGGGTTGACGTCGAGCATGCTGTGCAGGCCCTTGGTGAAGACGCCGCTGGTTCCCAATTCATTCCAGGCGACCTGGCCCATGCGCGTCATGATCCGCATGCTGAGGACCACGTAGATGGAGTCGGTGATTTCCACGCCGATCTTCGTCAAAGGCGAGCCGGGAGGGCCCATCAAATACGGAATGACATACATCGTGCGATCTTTCATCGCGCCGCGACACATCGAGTAGAGCTTCTGGTACATGTCGGCTGGCGCCATCCAGTGGTTGGTCGGACCGGCATCGGAGGCGGTGCGGGTGCAGATGAAGGTGCATTCCTCGACCCGCGCTACGTCATTTGGATTGGAGCGATGGTAATAACAGCCAGGCAATTTTTCCTGGTTGAGTTCGATCAAGATGCCTGTAGCGACTGCCTCTTTAGTGAGGCGGTCCTTCTCTTCTTCACTGCCATCGCACCAATAGACTTCCTTGGGGCCGCAGAGCTGGACCATCTCAAAGACCCAGTTCCGCACGCCGGAATGAGTGGTCGGACAGGGGTTCGTGGCTTTGACATTCGAAGACATGGGGGGTTCAAGCAGGTTATTCATGAGGGATTAGGGATGGGGATGGTGGGTAAGAGCGGTAATGAGTCCGATCAGGAGCAAAAGAACGAAGAAAACAAAAACGGTTTCGGCCGGAAAAAGATGCAGGGCAAAGCTGGCCGCGACAGCCACAAACACGGCAAAGGCAAAACAGGCAATATCGCTTGCTTCTGGTTTTCCGGGAGCCTTCCGGCTGTTTGAAGTCTTTGCTTTCACGAGGTCAACTTATCTCTTCAAAAGGATCCTCGCTGCACGTGGATTGGCGCAACCTTACCCGATCTTGTGTTTTGATGGATGTCTGACCAAACGGCGATCGGTGGCCAGCGGGCCGTCGCTAATGGAAGAAAAGGACAATGGCCTGCGCCGCGAGAATCCGCAGCAGCATGGTCAAGGGATAAACGGTTGCATAACCGACCGAAGGCGCATCTGAACCGCTGATGTTGTTGGCAAACGCCAAGGCCGGTGGATCGGTCATCGTTCCAGCGAGCAGACCGCAGACGGTCATGAAGTTTTCCCGGAAGAAGCGCCGCGCAACGAAGCCGACGATCAATAACGGGATGAGCGTAACCGCCGAGGCGATGGCCATCCAGAGTAGACCGTCGCCATGGAGCAGGATTTCAAGAAAACGGCTGCCAGCCTTGAGGCCGACACAGGCGAGGAAGAGGACAATTCCCAATTCCCGCAAGGCGAGGTTGGCTTCCAGCGGCATATGCCAGACGAGCGGGCCGATGCGTCCGGCCCGGCTTAGCAAAATAGAGACGACGAGAGGGCCTCCTGCCAGTCCCAAGGTGACCGGCGCAGGCATGCCGAAGAGCTGGACCGGGATGGAACCAAGGACCACGCCCAGCGCGATGCCGATAAAGACCGGAATGAAATGCGTATGGTTGAGGGCGTTCCTGGAATCGCCCAATATCGAGGTGACTTGGGCGATGTGGGTGGACTCGCCCACGACCCGCACGCGGTCGCCGAACTGGAGCCGGACTTCAGGTAGGGCTGTCATCTCCACATCGCCACGCAAAACACGGCTTACGGCCACTTGATAGAGATGTTCCAAGTCCAAGTCCCGGAGTGACTGTCCGAGGGCCTCCTTGCGGGTGACGAGCAAATCGCGGAAGTGAACTTGTCCCGGCGCTTTCATGAGATCGATCCGAGCCGGCTTTCCCAGCAAATGACAGAGTTGTTCGACGTGTTCTTGCTCGCCGACCACGAGGACGACATCGCCGAGTTGCAGGGGAAGATTGGAGGATGCGGTATGCACGGTACCGTCGACATTGCGGAGGACGCGGGTGGCGACGACTTTCAACGTTTGAAAAAAGTGCACATCGCCAAGGAGGACTCCAGCATAGTCGGGCTTATCAATCAGGATGCTCATCCGGTGCAACGGACCTTCCTTGCTGCCTTGCTCAGCCTGAAAGGCAGCAGCCTCCTTCCGAGGATCGATCTGGAAACCCCAGCGAAGAAACAGCATTGTCGCAATGATACCAACGATGCCGAACGGATAGGCTGCCGCGTAAGCGAGGGCGGGCAACGCGGTATCGACTGGAGTCACTCCCGGCAGGCTCTTCATCGCCTCTTGGGCGGCCCCCAAGGCTGGCGTATTCGTTGTGGCGCCGCTGAAAAGGCCCGCGATTGCGCCGATGGGCAGTTGAAAAAATCGGCCCAGTGCCAGTGCCAGTGCCATGCCCAAGGCAACCGTCGCCACGGCCATAAGGTTCAGCGACAGTCCCTTCTTCTGCAACGAACTGAAAAATCCGGGACCAACCTGCATCCCGATTGTATAGACGAAGAGGATGAGGCCAAACTCCCTCGTATAATTGAGAATGGTATGGTCGATCTCGAAACCAAAATGGCCGAAGCCGATGCCGGCAAACAGTACGCCAGCGATACCGAGGCCGATGCCTTTCACATTCAGTTTACCGATAGCCAGACCTATTGCAGCGACCAGAGAGAGAATGAGAAGGGCATAGGCGACCGGATGGTCGATCGCCAGATTTTTTAAGAAAGACATAGGCTCCGTCCGATCGGCAAACACTTCTTGATGATTGTGGTCACGCAATCAACATGGCAAATCGCATTCCGTGATGCTACGCGCTGGTTGGCATAAAGCAGATGAAATTTGGCATGAAGCGATAAATCCTTCAGATGATCAAAGGACTTTAGGTTTCGCCACTTTGGGCTTTTGCCGCCATATAAAAGGGCGTGAAGCGTTTTCTGGAATTCACCGGACCAAGAACTTGGGATCTCTTACTCGCGTGGGCATGCGCAGTCGGGTTGATCCTCGTGCAACAGGTGTCGATTTTTCAGCGCGCAGAGTGGTTGGTTTTCGACAAGCTGACGCAATGGACGGCGAAGACGCGCCCCCTTGATGCATCTTTGGCGCTCGTGGTCATCGATGACAATGCGATTAACGAATTGGGTTCCAACCAGACCAAGAGTTGGGCCTGGCCATGGCCGCGTGGGGCCTATGCGGATTTGATCGCGTACCTGAAAGCGTGTGGGGCGCGGGAAATCTGGATTGATCTGGTTTTTTATACGCCGGATGCCGATGGTTTTCAGGATGATGAGTTGCGGGCTGTGGCGGCAGCGGCGGGCAATGTTCACTTTGGACAGGGGGAAGCAGCCGTATCGATTTTCCAGCCAACATTCCGCGTCGCGTTGCCAACGACAAATGAGAAGGAGCCGGTGATTCATGGGGATATAGAGGGAAGGCGGCTGCTGGCATGGCCGGTTCCGTTCAACCAATTGACAAGGAAAGGTGGGCCGGTGACCTCCGCGGCTCCGCTGGTAATCGACGGGGAAAAATTGCTAAAAAAACTTTCGCCGGAGGAGCGGGTACAGACAGACAAAATCAGCGCAGTTTGGACGAACGTGGTTCCGCCGAAACTCGCGGAACAATTTCGCGACAGAATTGTGTATGTGGGCGTGAGTGCCCAGTCAGGTTACGACAACAAGCTTTTCCCGGTGGGTAGCCAGGAGCCCAGCGTAATGATTCATGTTGTCGCGCGTTCCAATGAATTGCAGGGAGGATTCTTTCGCGAAATTCCGGATTGGCTGCGGGATGTATTGGTGGTCCTGTGCGCGTTGCTCGCGGGCGAGTTGTTCCGGCGCATGCCGAATTTCTTGCGCTATGCGGTTTGTGTAATAGTTGTGGGGATTTTGATCGCAGGCATGACCTATGTCTTATTCCTGAATCGCATCTGGATTCGCCCTGTCCTGATGGAGGCATCGCTGCTGACAACGTTTGTCGCAGTCACTTCAGTAAATTATGTGCGGGAAGGGCGTAAGCGGCGGATGACGGAGGAACTCTTCGGCAAGTTTGTTTCGCGCAAAATTGTCGACCGACTCGTGGCGCGGCCCGAGCAACTGAAGCTGGGCGGAGAGAAGGCGGAGCTTTCCGTGATGTTTTCCGACTTGAGCGGCTTCACCACTTTGTCGGAATCGATGCCTTCTGATGTTTTACTCCAGGTCTTGAACTCGTACCTCAACGAGATGAGCGAGCTGATCCACGAACAGGAAGGCACACTCGATAAATATATCGGCGATGCGATCATGGCTTTCTGGGGAGCACCCGATGCATCGCCGGACCATGCCTGGCGGGCCTGTTTTGCCGCGCTGGCCTGTCAACGACGACTGGCGGAACTGGCTCCGGTCTGGGAAAAAACCTACGGAGTGAAACTTATGGCACGAATCGGTATCAATACCGACGAAATGACGGTGGGAATGGTCGGCTCGGAACGGTTGCACAATTACTCGGTCATCGGTGATGCAGTGAATCTGGCCAGCCGGATGGAGGGCGCGAACAAGCCATTCGGTACTTCAATCATGATTTCCCAGCGCACGGTCGACCTGGCGCAGGGGAAAATTGAAGTGCGACCAATTGCGAACTTGCAGGTGAAAGGAAAGACGAAGCCGGTGGCGGTCTATGAGCTTCTCGCGAGGAAGGGAGAATTAAATGAGAAGCAGAAAATTCTCCAACAGACATTTACAGGTGCTGTCGCCGCCTTTTTGAAACAGGAGTGGTCTATGGCTGAGAAACTGCTGCAGGAGGTGCTGCAACTGGATCCAAATGATGTACTCGCGAAGCGATATCTCAAGGAAACGCGCCAATACGCCATTGTTCCGCCGGGAATGGATTGGAACGGTGTTTTCAAGCTCGACGAAAAATGACAAACCCAGTTAGGTAATCAAGCGATGCGAAAACTTATTTTCATCTTTGGCATCCTCGCCCTTGTCTCGCTGGCAACTGCGGCGGAGATCGAGGCCGGCCACTCCGTTTATGTCATCCATGACGGGCAACCGTTGCTGGCCGACAAGGATCCTGACGCGAGTACGGTGGCAAAATTGAAGACCCATCACGAATACGAAGTGGTTGCCCTCAGTGGCAAATGGATCCAGTTAAAGGCGGGCTCCAATACCGGTTGGGTCTACTCCGGCAATGTTTCGCGGGACGAGCCTCCGGAGGTCAATACCAGCACATTGAAGACGGAGGCTTCCTCAACGACGCTGAATGCAGCGGCGCGCGGTCTCGACAACGATGCGAAAAGCTATGCCAACCGGCAGGGCAACGCGGCGAGCGCCAGCGACGTGATCTGGATGGAGCAACAGAACGATGCCATCAGCAAGGCTGACGTGAAAGCCTACCTGAAAGACCACAAGCTGGGAGAATATCAATGAAACGCAGCTTCATTCTTGTGACGGCAGGTGTACTTCTTATTTCGATGGCGACAGTGCGTGCACAGTTCAACATTCCCGGCGTCCCCAGCAATCTGAATCCATTTCATCCGAGTGCGCCTTCGACGCCCACCGCGCCAACGCCTTCCTCACTGAACAACTCAACAGTAAACGGCGTGATGGAAATGGCGAAAGGCGCCACCGGCGTTTCACTGGCAGACGAGCAAAAAATCGGCGGAGCCGTGGCGGTCGATATCGTTGCCAACAATGGGGGCTTGGTTAAGGATGAGGAGATCACGCGACGGGTGGCTCTCATCGGCAAAGCATTGGCCGCCTATTGCGCGCGACCGGAATTGAATTTTCGCTTTGGTGTCCTGAACTCCAACAGCGTCAACGCCTACTCGGCGCCGGGCGGTTACGTGTTCATCACCCGCGGGCTTTATGACAGCGTCAAGAATGACCAGGAGCTGGCAGCGGTGCTCGCCCACGAGATCGAGCATATCGTGAAACGGCACGCGCTGAAGGTGATTTCGCGGAGCCAGTTCATGAAGGGCCTGTTCGATGCGGGTGGATCGATCACCAATACTTCGGCTTTTGACAGCGGTGTTCAGTCGATTACCCAGACGCTCTTCACCAAGGGCTTCGATCCAAGTGCGGAGTTTGATGCGGACAAGGAAGGGCGCAGCCTTGCGGCGAAGGTTGGTTATGAACGCAACGCCCTACTCGAATTCCTGGAACAGCTTTTCAAGACGCATGGCGATTCGAAAGAAGCGTTCCCGACGCATCCGCCACTTTCGCACCGGATCGAACGGCTCGAAAAGTAGCGGACGTCATGCTCAGGAAGGGCGCTCACGGGGTGTGATCCAAAGATGCACGAGCTCGTGCTTCCGCAACACGGTCAGGCGCGACTTGCGGTTCGGCTCACGCAAGACGAGAAGCCGGTGCAATTCGTGGACGGAACGCAGTTCCTCATGGTCGAGCCAGATGAGCACATCGTTCACCTCGACGCCAGCCTCCGCGGCGGCGGAACCCTTCTCAAGGGTATGCACCATGATGCCGGAACGTTGGCGCAGTTGGTGGAAGCGTGCGACTCGTTCATGAATGGGGACGTCTTGTCCCCCCACGCCGATGTACCCGCGCCGAATGCGGCCTTCCTTCATCAACCAGCTCGTGACAAACTCAGCCGTCTTGCTGCCGATCGCAAAGCTGATGCCTTGGGCTGCGGGGATGATCGCCGTGTTGACGCCGATAACGTGTCCCTGAGTATTCAGCAGGGGGCCGCCGGAATTGCCAGGATTCAGAGCGGCATCGGTTTGCAGTACATTGTCGATGAGCCGGCCCGTCCGGGCGGGAAAAGTGCGTCCCAAGGCGCTGACGATTCCCGCGGTCACGGTATTGTCGAGGCCGAGGGGATTGCCAATCGCGACCGCAATCTGGCCGACGGCGATCCTGGCCGAGTCGGCGAATTGCAGATGATGCAGGTCCGGCAAATCAATACGCAGGATGGCCAAATCGGTATCGGGATCGTCGCCTATAAGGTAGGCACGTGATTCGCGCCCGTCGGGTGTCTGCGCCCGCAGATTGTCGGCCCCATGGACGACATGGCTGTTGGTCATCACAAAGCCGTCGGGAGAAATGAGAAATCCTGAGCCGGTTCCGCCGCCGCGGCTTTTCTCGGATCGCGCCTGGATATGGACCACGGCCGGTCCGGCCTGCCTGACGGTTGTGGAGACTGACTGGGAATAGGCATCGAGGAGCTCCGCGTCCGACGCCGGGACGGCTGACTTCGGTAAAGACTCGGTCAGGGAGTCGCTAAGCAACTGGACTTTCATAAGGTAGACTACACCGTTGCAAGCTATTTGCAAATGAGTGGGCCTATGACTCGAAGCGGAAGGTTTACGGACGAGTCTGCCGTGCGGGCGGAGGCAAATCGCGGCGGATGTAGAGACGCATCCCATTGATTTCCTGCTCGAGGCGATATTCTTCGGCCAGCCATTTGGCTACCTCGGGAAAATTCTCAATGCCATAGACCTTGGCATCCCTGAAGGAGAAATTAGCGGGACCATTGGCTTCAAGGAAAAGCTCGGGACGGTTAGAATGCAAATCATGGAGATAACGCTGCCGAAAATAATCGTCGAGCGTAGTTTTGGGCAGACTGCATGGAGCAACGGCATCGCGGGTCCCCAGCGGAGTTTGTGTCTCGGCGGCGAACTCCGGTGCCCAACCCCAGATGGCGAGTCTGCCTTCGGCGGGTTTCACGCGAAGGATGGCTTCGTCCATGGCGGAGCGGTGATGTGCGAGATAGGAGGAAACCTCTCCCCGGAATTCGTTGGGTCGACTGGAGAGAATTTGTTCGGGAATCAGAAAAAAGGGGAACAGGAATGCCAGCGGAACGAAACGATGCCAGCGATTGGCGAAAGAAAAAGAGGGCAGATGTTCCGTGAAGACCTTACGTACCGAGAGCGAGCCGAAGGTCAGTAAAACCGATACGCTCGTGAGCCAAAGTAAAAGTTCCAACAACAGGAAGGGCGTGCGGTTGTTCCATTCCACAAAAAGACGACATCGGGGAAAAAGATAATTTGCGGTGATGAAGGGCGAACTGATAATGGACGCGAGGAAGAAGGGCAGCAAAGCTTCAGGAGTCGGAAGCCGAAATCGACTGACCCGCATCAGGCGGAAATTAACAGTCATCAAAAAGGTGATAGCGGGTAACAAGAAAAATTCGTAGTGAGGATAAGGATTCCCGCTGTAGAAAACGGTGAACAGGGAGACGAAGGCAAAGAGAACTGCCCAGACAAATAGATTCCGACTTGCCGAGGTCGTTTTCTGAAGGCCGAAGATCAGGTGCAGGGCAAGGACGAGCGTGGGAACGCCAGCCAACAAAAGGAGGACCGCAATATCAGACCCAGGATCAAGAAGCCACGCAACGAGATCAATCTTTCCTGTTAATTTGTCGGAAAATGAAACGTACTGGGCACCATAGGCGGCGTTCGCATGGATGTAGGAAAGCCAAAAATCGCGAAGGGCTCCTGTTCCGGCAACGACTCCCAAAATGACGACGCTCGGTATCGCAGTTGCGACGATAAGCAGAAGTGTTTCAAGGAAAAACGTGCGACGACTGGCGAAGAACATCCAGAGAGCGGACAAGCCAAGAAAGCCGCCAAGCATCACACTTTGAATCTTCGCAAACGGTAGCAGCCCCAAGACAAAGCCGAGTTGGACAATGAGAAAGCGAGCGCCGGGTTGGCGTGACAGTCGGATGAGAAGGTAAAGCGCCCAACTAAGAAGAAAAATGGAAACTTCTTCGCTGGAATAATGGACGAAATCATGGGCAACCGTCCAAGAGATAAAGAGAAAAGCCGGCAGTAGCGCAATCCGCGCGGCAACATCCCCGGCCACGCGACGCCCGGTCAGGTAGAGAAGGATAAAAGTCGCCAGAAGACAGAGAGTTTGAAAGACACGTCCGGTCAGATAGGTGGGTTGAATGCCGAACGGTAGACACCAAAGCAAGGCGTAGCTGTTCAGGGGACCACCCGATCCTCCATCGACGTCACGCCATGGGACCGGATGGGTTTCATAAGTAATTGCCTGCGCGAGCATCTGGGGTTCATCGGGATCGAAATAACGCGGACAAAAGAAAGCGGGATAACGGCAGGCAAACATGGTGAGGGCCATGACGAGAAAAAACAGCCACGGCTGCCGAAAAAGGGGGGCAAGGAATCTACGTGGTAGGAGAGGTGCGACTGCCAGGAGGCCTGTGGCCACCATACCGCCTTCAATGATCGCACTCGCCAGAATGGGATGCGAATCAACGTAAACAAGAAAGTCGACCAAGTGCATAAGGAACTACTCGTCCTTTGAAGCCTGCCTGGCCGCGACGGCGAAATCTCGGGCGAGCTTTGGCGCTTTTTCCATCAATGCGGCACCGACCAAAAAAGGAGGGAGTTTGGGTTTGGTCGGCAAGAGCTTGAGGCGCTGACCACTCATACAGGCGAGGGATGCGGGCACGATGGCGATGCCTTGCCCGGCTTCCACGGCGGCGATCAACCCGGTGACGCCGTCATACTCTTCGCCCACTTGGGGTTCGAAACCGAAGGGGCGAAAGAGTTTTTTGAGCGAATCGTAATATTCCGGGTAATCCTCACGTGAATAGACGATAAACCGCTCGGTTTTTAACTCGCGGATAGACACGTTTTTTTTCCGTGCAAGAGGATGCGAGACAGCCACCGCGCAGCAGAGCGGGTGGGAGGCGATATTTTCAAAAATCAGTCCACGCATTCGGGAAGCAGACGGGCGCACGGTCAGGGCGAGATCGATCTTGCCCACAGCGAGGCGCTGGATGCATTCCTCGCTGGAGAGATCGTGCAAGGAGACGCGGACCCCGGGATGGGCACGCTCGAAAAGCATCAACGCTTTAGGTAGAAGCCGGACGGTGAGGGAGGGTGCATAGCCGACGTGCAATGTGCCGCGTGAGGTATTGGCCACGGTGCGGACGGTGTCAACCGCCTGATCAACGCGCAGAAGAATTGCCCGGGCCTCATTCAGAAAAATCTTGCCCGCTTCCGTCAGTGCGAGCGACTTGGCGGTGCGTCGAAACAGCTCGACACCGAGCTCCTCTTCGAGATCGCGAATTTGACGGCTGAGCGGTGGCTGGGAAACGTGTAGCCTCGCCGCCGCGCGCGTGGCGTTTTGTTCTTCCGCCACGACGACGAAGTAGCGCAGGTGCCGGAGTTCCATGGATCGAGCATACCTAAAAGGACTTCTAAGCCAACAAACATAGTCTTTCGAGAATTGCCCGGGATGGAGTTAGTTGGAGGCAACGAAAGAAATCATATGATCCAGATTAGAAAATCCAATGAACGGGGCCACGCCAACCACGGCTGGCTCGATGCCCGCCACACCTTCAGCTTTGCGGACTACTATGATCCTGAACACACGCACTTCCGCTCCCTGCGCGTGATCAACGAGGACCGGGTCGCGCCCAAGATGGGCTTCGGCATGCATCCGCACCGGGACATGGAAATTGTCACTTACGTGATCGGCGGCGCATTGCGGCATCGCGATTCGATGGGCAACACCGCCGTTATGCGCGGTGGAGATGTCCAGCGCATCAGCGCGGGGACCGGCATCATGCACAGTGAAGTGAACGAATCGGAGACCGATCCGGTACATCTTCTCCAAATTTGGATCATGCCCGATCATAAGAACGCGAAGCCGGCATATGCCGAAAAATCGTTCGCCAAGGTCGAAACGGGACAATTACACCTTATCACCTCCAAGACCGGGCGGGACGGCTCCATTCCGATTAATCAGGACGCGGACCTTTACGTTGCCAAGCTCAACCAGGGCGAAAACCTGAAACATACGTTCACTGCCGGGCGAAGTGGCTGGCTGCAGGTAATCGACGGTGAATTGAAAGTAAATGGCGAGTCGATCTCGAATGGAGACGCCGTTGCCGTCAGCAAAACGGAAACGGTGACCATCTCGGCCGTGAAGCCCGCGCACTTTCTTTTCTTCGATCTCAACTGACATCAACCGAAACTTTCAACCTACTCAAAAGCATCATGAAAAAACTACTCCATCTCCTCACTGTTACATCGGCTGCCTATAGCCCGATCTTCCTACGTCTCTTCCTGGCCCTGGTCGTCTTTCCGCACGGAGCCCAGAAAGTCCTCGGTTGGTTCGGTGGCTACGGGTTCACGGGAACGATGGCCTTCTTCACCGGTACGATGGGGCTGCCTTATGCCATTGCGCTTCTGCCTGTGCTGACGGAATTCCTCGCGCCGGTGGCCCTATTTTTCGGGGCCTTTACACGGGTTGCCGCACTGGCCTTGGGGGTAAACTTCGTCGTTGCGGTGCTGATGGTTCAGCTGCCCAACGGCTTTTTCATGAACTGGTTCGGCACTCAAAAGGGGGAAGGCATCGAGTACTCATTGCTTATCTTCGGCATGGTCCTGTCATTGATCGTAAGCGGAGCGGGTCGGTTCTCGGTTGATCGGGTGATTGCGGAAAAGACGGAGTAAGTTAGATTGCGAGGATATGGCCATGGCTCCGCAATTTCCCGATGAGCAATCAGCCGACGGCGCCTTCGTGCGTCAGGCCGATGAGTTTCGCGATTGGGTTTCCACGGACGGTTCCACTCCGTACGCGATGGAACCGGGCCGGTATCATCTCTACGTCTGTCTGGCCTGTCCGTGGGCCAGTCGGACGCTGATCGTGCGTAATCTTCTCGGTCTCGACCAAGCTGTCAGCGTGAGCATGGTCGACCCGATCCGCGACGAGAGGGGCTGGGCCTTTCGCGAAGGTCCCGATTATACGAAAGACCCGATCAATGGTTTTTCCTTTTTGAGTGAGGCCTATGAAGCGACGCAACCCGGTTTCAAGGGACGTATTACGGTGCCGGTGCTGTGGGACAAACGCACACGCCGGATCGTCAATAATTCAGAGGATGATATCTGCCGCATGTTCAACGACGCCTTCAGGTCACTGGGCAATGGAAAGGTCGATCTCTTTCCCAAGGACATCAAGGCTGAGCAGGCAAAACTCTCCGCATTCATCTACGAGAAGGTGAACAATGGTGTTTACGAGGCCGGATTTGCCACGGCCCAGAAAGCTTATGAGAAAGCCTGTCGCGAACTTTTTGCGGCCCTGGATGAACTCGAAGCGCGCCTGGGCCAACAGCGGTATCTTTTCGGCAATCGGATTGTCGAAACCGACTGGCGGCTCTTTTGCACCCTGATTCGTTTCGATGCGGTTTATCACGGTCACTTCAAATGCAATGTGCGACGCATCATCGATTACCTGAATCTCCAAGGCTATCTGCTCGATCTCTATCAGCACCCCGGCATCGAGGCGACAGTCAACTTCGACCACATAAAGCGTCACTACTATTTCACTCACGATGACATCAACCCCACCCGCATTGTTCCGATCGGCCCTGCGATGGACTTGTCCAAGGCGCATGGACGGGAACGATTCGGCTCCCCCTGACTATGCATCCAGACGCGCATGCATGGTGGAATTTTGGCTACACCGGGGTTTTCGTTTGTGTCTTCCTTGAACAAATTGGCGTGCCCATCCCCGCCTTTCCCGCTTTGCTGGGGGCGGGCGCTTTGGTCGCCTCGGGCGAGATGAGTCTACCGGCCTGTGTGGCGGTGGCCGTAGCGGCAGCGCTTCTGGCCGATGGAATCTGGTACAGCGTTGGCCGGGCAAGAGGCAGCAAAGTGCTGAACCTGATGTGCAGGCTCTCCTGGCGGCCGGACACCTGCGTTAGCAAAACGAAAAACGCTTTCTCTGTTCTCGGGCCCAACGCGCTTCTTTTCGCCAAGTTCGTTCCCGGCTTAAGTACGCTGGCACCGCCGCTGGCGGGGATCACCCAGGTCGCCATTCCCCGTTTCGTCCTTTATGATGGTGCGGGCACGGTAATCTGGGCGTTGATTCCGCTCGTCGCCGGCACTTACCTGCAGGATTTGTTTGCGGCATGGGAAACGAAGGCCTATTCGCTGATTCCTTACCTGCCGTGGATTTGCGGCTCGCTGATTGTCGGCGTCTTGATCTGGCGATACGTCAATCGGACGAAATACATGCAAGCGCTTCGGATCAGCCTTCTTCATGGAGGCATTCAACCGGAAGAACTCAAGAGCCTGATTGACGCCAAACAGGATCTCGTCGTCCTCGATATCCGCGATGAAATTAGCGCCAAGGCTTTGCCGGTGACCCTGCCCCAGGCGCGCTGGATTCCGTACCGTGCCTTGACCGAGCGGCTGGGGGAGCTTCCCTTGGACAAGCCCATCGTTGTGTATTGCGATTGTCCCGAGGACCAGGGAGCGATTGCGATGGTCGATCTCTTGCGCGAGCAGGGGATTACCCGTGCGCGCGTGCTGCGCGGTGGTTTGGAGGCTTGGATCGCGAAAGGTTTCGCGACATCGGAACTAAATTTAGTTGCCTAGGCGGACACGGTCTCGAACTGGCATTGGCCTGATTTCCGGGTAAGCTTGCGCATGATCTGTTTATGGAAAGGGCGACGTGGTTAAGCCGAAGCCCGATCCTTATGCCGTTCTCCGGTACGCCAATTATCGCTACTTCGTCCTGGGCCGCAGCTTCTTCACGCTGGCCATGCAGATGCAGACCGTTGCGGTGAGCTGGGAGATTTACCAGCGGCTCCACATGAACACGGCCGATGCCGCACTGGCCCTGGGTTTCATCGGTCTTGTGCAGGTCCTTCCGATGATGGTTTTCGCCCTGCCGGGCGGACAGGCCGCGGACCGCTTTAACCGGAAGACCATCGCCCGGGCCACGCAATTGCTCTTTGCGACTTGCGCGCTGGCGATGCTGCTCCTCTCGCGCCTGGAAGCCCCAGTCGGATGGTATTATCTCGTCCTGGGAGTCGCCGCCTGCGGCCGGGCCTTTACCGTGCCGGCCATCAGTTCGCTTTTTCCGACCCTTGTGCCTCGTGAGCTTTTGCCCAATGCGATGACATGGAACAGCTCCATTTTTCAGGTCACGGCCATGATTGGGCCAGCGCTCGGTGGATTGATTGTAGCGCAGTGGGGTGCGGCGACTTCCTATACGATCAACATCGTGTGCGCGAGCCTAGCCTTTCTTACCTTTTCGCTGACCGTGCCCTCCACCACGCGAGCCGACAAGCCGCCAATCACATGGAATTCGTTGGTTAGTGGAGTCCGCTTCGTTTTCGGTACCCGGCTCTTGCTCGGGCTTTTTTGCCTCGATATGTTCGCCGTCCTTTTGGGCGGCGCCACCGCCTTGCTGCCGATTTATGCGAACGAAATTCTCAAGGCCGGACCCGAAGGCTATGGCCTTCTGCGTGCCGCGCCTTCCCTGGGTGCTGTCGTAATGGCGTTGATCACCGCTCATTTGCGTCCATGGCAGAGGGCCGGGCAGGTCATGCTTTGGGGGGTGGCCGGGTTTGGCCTGGCCACCATCCTGTTCGGCGTCTCGACGGTCTTCTGGTTTTCATTGATCGCGCTGGCGTTGACGGGCATGTGCGATAACATCAGCGTAGTCGTACGCCAGACCGTCATGCAGATGATCACGCCTGACGCCATGCGCGGCCGCGTTTCATCGATCACCTTTCTTTTCATTAGTTGCTCCAATGAACTGGGTGAATTGGAATCCGGCCTTACCGCGCGTTGGTTTGGTGCTGTCAATTCGGTGATTCTCGGCGGCCTTGGGACCGTTCTCGTGGTTCTCGGATCGACAGTGATTTTCCCGGAAATCGGCAAACTCGGACGTCTCCACGAACTCAAACCAGTTGAGTTAGCCCGTGCGACCGAGGAAGAGTTGGAAGAAAAATCCAACGCCTAGTCCAGGCATACAGCCTGATAAATTTCCGCAAAAAAATATCGCGCGGATTTGAAATTCATTGCGTCTATGTGGTAGATGACGTGCCTAGTTCCGTATTGCCGCCTTCGTTCGTCCGGGTGCACACTCGGGCCGTGCCGTCGCCCTTGCGACCACTCTTCAAGGAACCTTCTCCTCTCATGAAAAAAACATCCCTCACACTTGTGGCCTTGGTCCTTGGAGCAGCAACGGGTTGGGCCGCTCCAGCACTCACTATTTACAACCAGAACTTCGCTGTCGTCCGTGACGCCGTGCCGCTTGATCTCAAGGCGGGAGTGAATCCAGTCAGTTTCTCTGACACCACGGCGCATCTTGAGCCGGATTCGGTTATCCTGCGCGATCCGAGTGGGAAAATGAATCTGCAGATTCTCGAACAGAATTACCGGAACGATCCGGTGTCGCAGGAATTGCTTCTATCCCTTTTTGAGGGCAAAACGCTCGACTTCGTCATCAAGCAGTCGAACAAGCCAGACGAGATCGTCCAAGGAAAAATCATCCGCAGCGGCTATGCCGGGCATTCGCAAATAGCGATGCAGCGCTATGGTCAGCAATACTACCAGCAGCAGGTTGGAATCGCAACAGGCCAACCGATCATCGAAGTGAATGGCAAAATTCAATTCGGCCTGCCCGGCCAGCCCATCTTTCCATCGCTCGGCGATGACACCATCCTTAAGCCGATGATTACCTGGAAGCTCAACGCCGATACGCCCGGTAAGCTGGATGCAGAACTCGCCTACATCACCGGAGGCATGAGCTGGGAGGCCAGTTATAATATTGTTGCCCCGGAGGAGAGCGATTTGATCGACGTTATCGGCTGGATCACGATGGACAACCAGAGCGGCAAGACTTTCACTGATGCTAAGATCAAGTTGATGGCCGGTGATGTGAACAAGATCCAGGACCAGAATGGCAATCGGGATATCGCATTTGCCGCGGCCCGGATGGATATGCAAAAATCGGCAGCGCCTGTGACCGAAAAGGCCTTTGAAGACTTTCACCTCTATTCCCTGCCGCGCGCAACGACATTGCATGATGGTGAGACCAAGCAGGTGGAGTTTATCCACGCCACCGGGGTGAAATCACAAAAGGTCTACGTCTACGATGGCGTCAAAGTCGACTGGAACCAATGGCGCTACAACCCACAAGGCCTGCGCCAGAGCGAGGAATTCGGCAGCCAGAGCGACACCAAGGTCGCCATCATGCGAGAGTTTAAAAACTCGGAAACGAACCATCTCGGCATGCCCCTGCCGAAAGGCCGTCTCCGGTTTTATAAGCAGGATGACAAACAACTCGAATTTACCGGGGAAAATCTGATTGACCACACGCCGACGGACGAATTGGTGAAAGTTTACACCGGCAATGCCTTCGATCTCGTCGGCGAAAGACGCCGCACTAACTTCAAGATCGATAACGCCAATAACTGGGCTGACGAATCATTCGAGATCAAATTGCGCAACCACAAGAAGACCCCGGTGGAAATCCGTGTGGTCGAGCATCTCTACCGCTGGACCAACTGGGAAATCACCGCGAAGTCGAACGATTACACCAAGACGAACGCCCAAGAGATCGTATGCAACATCCCCCTCAAGCCGGATGAAGAAAAGATCATTACCTATACAGTCCACTATTCATGGTGAAGCAGGGCGTCACGCGCGCTTAGAGACAAGGCCTTGCTTTGCCTTTTGGCGATAGGCCCGAGGAGTGAGACCCTTGATCTGCAGGAACTGTTCGTTGAAGTTGGAAAGGTTATGGAAGCCGGACTCCAGCGCGTCCTCGTCGTAGACGACCGCCACTATGGCCGGACGGAGGATGCCACATGACAATGGCCCACATGATCTGTTACGCCTTTATCGAACAGGGCGAAATGCACTAGAGAAGGCTGTTATCAGGTCGCGGGGGAGGAATCTCCCGGTCGGTAACGCCAACGCCGGCATCGGCACGTTCCCGGGTGTGCCCGGCAGGACGCACATCGTCATGGTCGAAAGGAGGCAGGGCTTTTTCCTTCACGTAAATGCCCGGTTTCGATCCTTCACTGACATCGATCAGCACAGTAAAGACCTCGCCTGTCGCCAGGACCATGATCTTGTCGTTTTCTTGATAAAGTCTCATCACCACGGGCGGAGAATAGCCATTCCGGCTGACGCATCGCAACCATCGATTTACCGCAATTTGTGGAATGGCGGGTAGGCGATCAGTTATTACCGCGCGCAATGATCACGACACCGGCGAGAATCAACAGGCCGCCCACAAGAGTGGCAAGATTCAGCGTGTTTTGGCGGAAAAGAATCCACGCAAAGAATGCGGTAAAGAATGGATAAGTCACCTCGATCAGTGAAGCGACGGTCGCGTTCTTCGCCTGAATTGACATGAAGATCAATAAAGCCGCAACCATCGCGGTAATCACGGCGACCATCAGGCAAAGGATTTCCGTCCTCGCAAGTTGTAGTTCCGAAAAAGTCGCCTGCCATTTGCCCGTGCCGCTCAACAATAAAGCCATTGCCAGGGCGCCGAAGATCATGTCGATGAAAAACAACGTTTGGGGCGACATTCCCCGCTCCAACAACCGTCCGGCCACGGCATAATTGATGCCCCAGATGACCGCGGCTCCCAACGCGTAAAAGAACCAAGGCATGGCTTCAAAGCGTGCTTGGGACGGTTTTGCCTGTAAAGGTGAAACTCACATCGCCCCGCATGTTTACTGCGGCTTGAGATACTGTGGCCCGGCTTCGAGCGTCAGGACGATCACGCCGCCGGTTGCCGCCACTTCCGTTTGCTTTTTTCCATCATAGTTAGTGGTTGCGTAAATGCCGTCTGCTGCGGGAATTTTTACAGCGTGGGAATTCGGTGCAGCCGTCCAGGCGACCAAACAGAGTTTTCCATCCCTGACGAAGGAAAGAACGTAGTCATTCTCAGAAGCCAGTGCGACACGTTCCTTGAAGCGGTAGCCCTCCAAGGCGTGAAAGTAAGTTTGCGCGGCATCGTAAGCAGGTTTGCGATCGTAGACTTCGCTCCGACCGGGATGATAGTTGAAGTGAACGATCCCATAGCTGTTTTCCTGGTTCACGGGATCGGCGCCATCATCATGCCAGTCATACCAGATGGTCAGCGGGACGCCTGACAGCACATCGAATAAAAAGAGCCGGGGCAGAAATTGCGCCTCCTTGGCTTCATTGAGGCCTGGCCACGTAGAGCAGAAGCCTGATTCGCCGCAGATGAGATCAATCCGCTGCCCTGGCTTGGCATATTTTTTAAGCAGGTCACGCGCCCGGACATACGTGGGGCCGTAAGTTTCGGGACCGCCATGAAGATAAGGATGAATGGTCAGGGCTGCCCAGTCGGCAAGGACTCCTGTTCGTCCCAGAACGTCGACAAAGTAGAGCTGGACACCGCTGAGGGCGGGACCGACGATCAACTCGTCCGGCGCTGCTTCATGGATGGCCTGGTTCACGGCGAGGGCCAGTTTGGCGTAATCTTCCGGATTGGCCTTGGGAGCCCAGAACCAGTCGCCATTCGGTTCGTTCCAAATTTCCCAAAGAATGCCCCGGCCCTTGAAGTGGGTTACCGCTGCAACGGCCCAACGGGAAAAGGCTGCGCGGGCTTCGTCCGAGTGAGGAGCGGCAGCATTTTTCTCATAAAGGCCATTTCCGTAATCGAGAATGAGCAATGCCCGCAGATGAAATTTGTCGAGGCTGGCCAGAAGCCGGTCATAGGCGGAAAAATCGTAAACGCCCGCTTTCTTTTCCGTCGACATCCACGTTAGGTCCATTCGCACCCATCGGAAACCTGCTTGGGTCAACATTTCCAGTTCACCGGGGCGGGGATCGGTGAAGTGGATGTTCACTCCCATCCCAGCCAATGGATCGGATGCATCGGGCAATCCGAATTTTTCCCCATACGCAATTGTATCACTCAATCCAAAGACTGCGCACAACACGATGAGCAATCGAAGCCAAGGCCAGGTTTCCATTTCTCGAAAAGAACGGTGAACTAGTGCGTCAGTGCGTAGACAGCGATGTTCAGTGCTATCTGTCGGCCATCCTCCGGAGCGAGACCGCGACCGGAATTGCATTCATTGCCCATGGCGAAGGAACAGCAGAGGCCGTCCTCGCACATGACTGCGACCAATTCGTCACCGTTGAAGAGACCATCGAGTTGGACGTCCTCATTTTTGTCGAGCGCGCGCAACCGGTCCATCTTATAGAACGTGCGGTAGATAATATGATCGTAGGGAATTTTTCTCACCGGGTTGCCGGGAAAAACCCGGCTCATTTCCCGTCGCCATGCAATTGGGAATCCCGGCGCATTGCAACAACCCGAACCGAGGAGAAACCCGCCATGAGTGAAGTACTTCCGTAAATTTGCCAGCTCAGCCTCAGAGAGGACGAAATCGTTGTGTCCATTCATGAACAGGAACGGCGTTTCAAACATGCTGTCATCAGCCAAGCGGATTTTCTTTTCGTCCTGCACTTCAATCGTTGAGGCGCGTCCGAGGAGATGTCCCAACTCCTGGGCCACAGTGCCGCAATCGTCACCGTCGTTCTGGCTGAACTTGAGCCGCCCGACAAAAAACGTCGTGAACTTGTCCGTTGACTGCGCCGCGGAAGACATTGGCAGTGCGATAAGACAAAGCGCTCCCAGCACGAGAAGGAAACGCGCCCGGTGCATGAATTTCACTATAAGAGGTTCCATCGCTTCCTCAAGAGCCATTCCAGCGCAATGCAGCCGAGGAGCAGTGACAACATCCAACCGTTGAGGCCCCAAGGCAGTCGCGTGGCGTCTGCTTTTTCCATCAGTTGAACCTGTTTTTGCATCGACTCGACGAGCTCAGCGGCGTCCTGCGCATCTTCGATGGCCAGTGCCTTTCCGCCTGTCAACGAGGCCCATTGCTTGAGATTTTCCATGTCGCGACCCGTGTGTTCGAGTTCGACGCGGTTGTTCACCAGTTGCAGATTGCGTTCGGCCACTTCGCGCTGCTCGGCATCCTTGATGACAATGGAATAGAGTCCCTCCGTTTCCGCGTGCACCGTGATCGGAACGGGTTGGTTCGGCGGCAGTTCGACGGAATTATGATAGAGCTCTTTCTGGTCCGGACCATGAACGCTGACGGTGAAAATGTTCAACAGCTTCGGGGTCGATGTCCCCGTGTTCGCGACATCGGCAGCAGACATTTGCCGGTCCAGCAGGATGTGAAGATCGGTAGGTGGAGTGAGTTCCTGGTTGGCAAAGTCGATCAACACCGTTTGTTTGCCTGCTTCACCCAGCCAGCGGAAAAGCTGGCGCCAAAAACGATCGAACTGAGCCGGGTCACTCTCCTTGGCCAATCGCCAGCGCCAAAAATTTTGCACGCAAATAATCGCCGAGCGTCCGGCGCCGTAGTTTTGCGAAGCCATCAGGATACGCTTTCCCTGAGGACCGACATCCTCTTCATGCTCGGCCCAGATGGTCGCCCCCGATTTCGCTTTCTCCACACGACCATACTGGGTGAAGGATGGAAGCGACTGCCAGGCGCTGGCATTGTCGGTTCCGTCAGAAATTTGGAAAATCGGATTGCGCATTGCTTCGTCGGTCAACTTCAGGTGGAAAGGTTTGTCGAGAGCTGTTAGTCCCGGATTCGCATCGAAAGTGACCGGCATCAGTTTCTCCAAGCCACTCCCCTGCCAGGAAGTGTCGAATGTCTCCGCGCCGCCAAGGAGCAGTAAACCACCGCCGAGTTCACCGCAATACCGGGCCAGCACATTTTGTTGCGCCGGGGTGAGATCGGTGGCCTTGAGATTGGAAATCACCACGACCTGATAAGGAGATATCTGTTCAAGACTGGTGGGAAATCCGTCGATAAGTTCACCCGCCTTTTCGACATTCTGGCGATAAGTTGAATGGTCGGAGGTGCGACTCAGTCCTGTGACGCGGACAGCCGGATCGCTGTGCAGTGCGCGCAGGATAAATTTGTAGTCCCACGTCAACGTTCCCTGTACGAAAAGAATACGCAGGTCCTTTTCATTGGAGATGTTTACCTGGGCGGTGCCGGTCTTCTGTCCGATCACCAGTGGATCGACATTCGGCGGCATGAGTTGGACGGTGTAATTGTGACGGCCCTCCTCGTTCTCCGTGACCGGAAAAGTCTCGGCCCACGAACGTGAACCTGAAAAAGCGGTGACCGTCTTGGTCTGGGTGAGTTGGCCATCGCGCAGGAGCATCAATTCAAAGCTGGGCAGATCGGAAGAACCGCTGACGGAGAGTTCCGCGGCGACTCGGAACTGTTGCTTGGCCGGAACGACGGAGGGGGCAGTGACTTTCTCGAGGGCCAGCGTGGGAGGCCCGGCATCCGAACCGATGCCGATGCCATAGACCGGAATTCCGCGCTCAAGCAAAGCGGAACTGGCCTTGTAATTGTCGGTGGCATCGTTGGCATTGCCGTCGGTCAAGGCGACAATGGCCACGGGCGGTTCTGCGCTGGAGGTTGCCGCTTGAAGGAGAGCGCCGGCCAAGTTGGTTCGCTTGCCGTCGACGGTGGTCATCGCGGCGGTCACTTCGTCGCCGCTCGCGGTTTTGGACGATTCGGCAAAAAGCCACGGGTGAATCTTCCAATGCTGCTTGAGCAGCGCCGGGGCCAATTTGTCCTTCAAATAATCATAGGCATCGCCAAAGCGTGATTGATGTCCATCGCGCAGCGACATGCTCAGGCTGCGGTCCATTAGCACGGCAACGTAAGGTTCATGGTGCTGGCCTACGCTTTGCACTGAAACCGGACGCGCCGCCAGCAGGAGAATTTCCAGTAAAACAATGCCCCGTAAAATCACCAACCCCGCAGTCTCCGGCCACGCCAGACCGCGTCGCGCGAGTTGCCAACCGGTCAATCCAAGCATCGCCAGGATCAGGACTGCTCCGGGCGCAAGCACCCATGCCGCGTCGAACGCAAATGTTGAATTGGCCGGCATGAAGTTGAGCGGGAGATCGACAGGGAACGTCGGTCAGGTACGACGGAAAACGTTCATGGGCTGTGGTTGGAAAGTTGTTCGTAGTAGGTCCTGATCCGGTCCCGGTAGTTGGGTGGAAACGTCGAAGAATCAATCACCGTGATCGGGACGTCCTGGGGTTTGTCTTTGTTGGGATCATTGGCCTCGGCACTCATCGCCTGGATCTGGTCGAGCAGTTTTTTCAAGGCTTCAGGATCGACGGGCTTGCCGTTGGTGCCCTTCTTCAAGTTTCGGGCTTGCATCAGGACATCGGCGCCCTGCGGCGTATCATCCTTGGCCAATCCTTCTTCAAGCTCACCAACGATATCGCCAAGTTCCTTGCCTTGTTCCTCTGGAGAAGGAGGATTCTTCCTTTGCTGTGCGAGAAGAAGACCTTGCAGCTGTTGGGCGGCCTGACCAAGGGCATCGGCGGGTGGGGCTGGCATCTGCATATGGTTGTGAATTTGTTTGGTCAATGCTGGCTGGCCCTGTTCAAAAGCCTGACTGATCTTCGACAAATTGGCCTGGGCAGCACCGGCGGCTCCCTGGCTCCCCGTTCCCGGTTGTGCTTGCGCCAATTGATCGAGCGCTTGTTGCAGGGCCTTCTGATTGTCCGCGGAAAGAGCCTGTCCTAGTTCAGGTCCCAGTCCCGCGCCGCCCGGGCTATCGGCAATTTCTTTCAAGGTCCCGGTGGAACGTTGCGCTGAATCGGAAAGCGCCTTGATGTCGTCCGGAGACAGGGAGCCCGCCTTGTTCTTTTCCTGGCCGAGTTGCTGGATGTTCTGGTCGACGATTTTCTTGAGTTTGTGGGCCTCGGCCAGTTGCTGGAGTTGCCTGTTTTTCTGCACCGCCTTTTGCAGGTCATCCATGTCATCTGCCGCGTGATTGAGATAGTGCTGACTCTCGTATCCTCCGGAACTGAGATTGTCGATGGCCTGCGACATGTCTTCGGCGAGGGCCGTCTTCTCCGCGTCTGTCGCACGGAAAAGATCCGGATTCTTTTCCATGAGATGATCGACTTTATCCTTCAACGTTCGTTCAGCCTGGGCGGTGGCTGGATTGCTTGCGTTATTGTTCCCTGTTGCTTTGACGGCCAGCGCACGCTGTTGTTGGTCGAGCTGAAAAAGCTCTTTCAGGGCCTCCTGCTGGTGGTCGTGCATTTCGGTCACCTGCGACATTGCCTTGAGCGAATCCTGGGCGGTGGCAATGGGAGGATGATTGTCCGAATCAGCAGCGGTGTCGTCACCGAAAGCTCCCGGATGCTCGCTGATGCACTTCTGAAAAGCCTTGCGACAGGCCACCAACTCCGCGAGGGCACCTTGTTCATGGCGCATCGCTTCCGGGATGACTTCCAAGCCGAGGTTCTCCGTGGCTTTGTCCATATGCTGCTCGGCCAGCGCGAGATGATCGAGAATTTGGCCAATGGGAGCATTTTCGTTTTTCGCGACGATCTCTCCGTAAAACTGGTTGGCCGCCGCCGCCCGCGCTGCTTCCCCATCCGTCAACTTCTTGAGGTCCTGCTTCCGGAACGCATCGGTGGGGTAAGTCTCCTGCTGGAACTGGTGGGTTTGCTGAATCATGTCCATCTGCAATTTGATCTGCTCCATGAGTTCCTGCTGAAGCGCGCGCGCATTGCCCCCTTTTCCGTCTTTGCCTCCGCCTCCTGATTTGTTGAGATCTTCGCGGAAGGGTCGGATTTCGATGAAATAAATTTTGGAGACATACTCTGCTGGCACCGCCGTCCGTACCTTGGAGTAGTAGCTGATCACGTCCCAATCCGAGACTTTGAGCTCATCGAGATAAACGAGGGGTTGATAGACCGCATATTGTGGTTCTGTGGCCGGAGCCAACGGATGGCTGACTTCGGGACCGCCATTGATCGAGGTGACCCACATCGGATCCTTCAAGTTCGCACTCGCTGTCATCTCGATCTGCAAAGGCAACACATCAATCTTGGTCAGCTTGACGTCATGGCCAGGACTGACAATCCGCACCATACCCCACGGTTTTCCAGCCGATTTCGTCTCGGTGACATTGTTGGGAACAAGCTCGAAAGGCGTATCGCTCTTGGGCGCGAGTGATGCTGGCGGTGGATGGAATATCCGATCGAAGGGATTATAGCGATAATCGAACGCGATGACACCGGCCAGGATCAGCGCAAAAAGACCCAGTCGCTCTAGCGCCGGGCGGGGCGAAAACGGAATGACGACCGGCTGCTTCTCAAAGACCTGCGCCGCCTGTGCCTCGATCTTTCTTTTCAGGAGAAATTGCTGCGGGTGGCGTGATTTCTCCAAAAAGACAAGGGTGTTGATCCGGTCGAGAAGACCGGGGCATCCCGTTTCCAATTTGTCTGCCAACCACACCCGTCGTTGTTCCTTGATCAATAAAAACATGACCATGCCCAGGAACGTTACAAACGCGCCCACGACATACAACCCGACCAGGGTGTAGAAGAGCCATGGCGCGGTCAGGATCTTGTGCCACGCGAGAAGTTCGAGCCCGAACCAGGCGAGCCCGAAAGCGCAGCCCGCATTGCCGAGCCAACGCCAAAAAGTCAGCCATCGCCACCGCCGGTCGATGACGTCGAGCTTTTGCTGAATTAGGGCGATTGGATTGGTACTCATGCGTGCCCCCGCCTGGCTAGGATCATCATTTCAAGAAACAAGGCGGCAAAGCCAGCCAGAACCAGCATCCACCACAGATTTTCACTCGCCGATCGAACCGAAGGTTGTGTTGCTGCAGCTGTCTTGACCGGATCGGCCGGCTTGTCGAGTGTCCAGGCCGTCAGGATGTCCGGCTTGGCCTGGAGGTAGGTCAGTTCAGATTCCTTGGCGGGTGGATTGACCGCCACGACCTGCTGGATCGCCGGGTCATTGTCATATGACAATGTATAGAGGCCTGGTTGATCCGGTGTCCGCACCATCGCCCGGCGATCTGGCCCCACTTCTGTTTCTCCGACTTTCTTGCCATCGGCGGAAAGGATGACTTTTTTGACGCCGCGATTGACTGGGACCTGTACCAACCAGACTTCCCCCGGCTCCAGCACGGCATTGAGCGTCGATTGCGGACGCAGATATTGCAGTGCCGAATCAAGGAAGGGAACAAAACTCGGATGAATCACCCAGTCGGTCTGGCGTCGGTCGAAGGCGAAAGTGGACAATAGATAACGCCCGCCCTCTTTTGAACCATCGAAAAGAAGTGGATCGCCGCTCTGCGAAAAGAGAATCGGTTTCGCCTCGCGCGCGGCCAGATGGATCGTCTCGCCGACCCGCACTTCGAGCAGATTGCTGAAATCGGGCATGGTAAAGGGCTTGAAAATTGGCGAAGTGGGCGAAAAATACCGAATCGGCGTCAATGGCGCTGAGGCATTTGGAGCGAGTCGCGTTTGCGGATCAAAACTCAGGTCCTGGAGAAAGCCTGTTAGCAGCGTGGAGAGTTCACTCACCATGATAAAGACCCCGCGACCCGATTTTAGATAGCGATGGACCAACTGACGTGCCTGTTCAGACTGCAGATAGTTGCCGTCGATCATCAGGATATCAGCGTCCGCTTCCGGTGCATCCAACGTCTGCTGCAATTGTGCCGGTTGCAATTCCTGCACGGTCCAATGACCGCGCGATACGGCGCTCGAAAGAGCAGCGTGAAGATAGAGACTTTGGCTGAGCAATGCGACTTTCCCTTCGGTGACCGGCGGAACCGAAAAATAAGCAACGTTATCCTGGGGCAGATCATCGGGCTGCGCCGTCACGCTGATCGAGCCCTGCAGCCACGTCGTAGGGTCGATCTCCCATTGGGTGACAACGCTGATCTTGTCGGTTTTCGAGTCAAGGTTGGCCGCGCGGTGCAGGATTTCCCGGCCATTGGCTGTCAGGGAAACCGTGGCGGACTTGACGTCTTCGGTCCGGCCAATCAGTGCGGTGAACTGAACAAAGGCCCGGTCACCCATGAAGACCGATTGCACTTTGGGATCCGCTACATAAAAGTTGGGACGCGTCGCCACATCGGAAAAGGACGGGAAAGTCACCAGCCCCGGTTCGAGAAAAGGCGGCGCGCTGGAATTTTCCTCCCATTGGTTTTTTTGGTCATCTGAAAGCACGACGATCTGCTTTTGTTCACCCAACGATTGCTTGAGGAGAAAGGTCGCCTGGCGCAACGCAGAGAGTATGTTTCCGCGCTGGGAAGTCGGTTGCAACGCCCGCACTCTCTCTTCTGCCTGAGCGGGGCTATCGCCGAAATTCACCACCACACGCGACTGACTGGCCAATTCGACTACCGCGATTTGCTGGCGTGAACTCGCTTGATGAATCTGCCCCAGCAAATAATTCCTGTCCCGTTCCCAGTCTTTCCCGGCCTGACGGCTCAAGGTATTGTCGAACACGTAGACAATACTGCTCGTTGTCACCCCGCCACTCTTGACCAGATACGGTTGGGCAAACGCTGTGACCAGGAGGAGCACCGCCAGCAGTCGCAGCAAAAACAGCGGCAGATTCTTCAACGACAACGGTGGCGCTTTTACAATCGGCTGGTCTTCCAGAAAGCGTAGCGCGGCAAAATGGACGACCTTTTCCCGATCCTTCCGTCGCAGGTGCAGCCAGATCGGCGCGCCTACGGCAATAATCCCCAGCCAAAGCCATGGATTGAGAAAACTGATCATGCGGTTCGGTTAGATGAACATTTTCCGTTGCGCCAAAAAGAAGGCCAGCGCCCGGCCCGGATCGGCATCGGTCGGAAGGACGAGGTGCTGAATCTCCAGAGTCCGCAGCAGACTCCGGTACTGTTCCTGAAAGGCCTCGAAGCGCGCGAGATAGCCTTTTCGCGCCTGGTCCGGATGGATCCGCCGTCGGACGCCGCTCTCGAGGTCCTCGAAAATGTTGCTCTGGTCGAAGGGGAATTCGAGTTCATCGCGGTCCAGTACCTGAAAAACAAGGATCTCATGTCCGAGATAATGAAGCTGCTTGAGTTGCTCCTGGACCTCCCCGGCGGGATCAAGCAAATCGCTCAGCAAAAGAATGACGCTACGGCGACGAATCAACCGCGGCGCGTTGTCCAGCAGCGTTGCCAGGCAGGGCCCCCCAGCGGGCGGCACATTCTCAAGCTGTCCCAGGATTTGTCCGAATTGGCTCGGCTTCTGGGACGGCTTGAGAAAGCGTAATTGCGGCCCACGCACAGCGCGACTGGCTTCACCCGCTTTGGCCTTGGCGGATTCGCCATCGGCTTCCTGTGTCAATAAACCGGTGGCGTCCTTTTGTTTGAGCAATAGCCAACTGATAGAAGCCGCCAGCACCTTGGCGTAGTCGAACTTGCTGCACCATGCCTTGCTTCCCTGGTACGCCATCGATTTGCTCGTGTCGAAAATGACGTGGAACTGGAGATTGGTCTCCTGTTCAAAACGCTTGATGCACAATTTGTCTGCCCGCGCATAGTAACGCCAATCGAGGTGTCGCAGGTCGTCGCCCGGTTGGTAGTTGCGATATTCGTTGAATTCCACACTGTAGCCGTGAAAAGGACTTTCATGCATGCCGCTAAGAAAACCCTCCACGATATACCGGGCGCGAAATTGCAGTCCTGCCAGCGCCTTGAGCGTTTCAGGATCAAAACGATACCGGGGAGACGTAACGGTCGTACTCATCCGTTGCTCGTTTTGATATCCCCGATGAGTTGCTGGACAATCTGATCGGTCGATTTATTGTCCGCGTCCGCGTGGAAGCTGCGGATCAACCGATGTCGGAGGACCAACACCGCCAGGGCCGCGATGTCTTCGCACGAGACATTGAAGCGGCCCTGCAGTGCGGCGCGTGCCCGACCGGCGATAATCAGGTTTTGGCTGGCTCGCGGACTGGCGCCGCAACGGATCCAGCGCTTGATATACTCGGGAGCTGTCGAATCGTCCGGGCGTGTGGCGCGGACCAGCCGGACTGCGTAATCGACGACATTGGGTGGCGCGGGGATTTGCGTGACGGCTTCACGCAACGCAATGATTTGGTCTTCCGAAATCAACGACGTGAGATTGTCCGTCGGCGTGAACGAGTGACGTTCCACCAGCAGCACTTCATCCTGGTACGATGGATATGTGATCGGCAACTCAAAAAGGAACCGGTCGAGTTGCGCCTCAGGCAGCGGATAAGTCCCTTCCTGCTCGATCGGATTTTGCGTGGCGAGCACCAGAAACGGTTCATGCATCGCATAGAGTTTACCTGCCAGCGTCACCGTTTTTTCCTGCATTGCCTCCAGAAGAGCCGCTTGTGTCTTGGGTGGTGTCCGGTTGATTTCATCCGCCAGCAGGACTTGGGTGAAAATCGGACCGGGCACAAAAATAAAACGGCGATGTCCCGTCGTCGCATCCTCTTCCAGGATCTCGGTTCCGGTGATATCCGAGGGCATGAGATCGGGCGTAAACTGCACCCGCGAAAAATGAAGCCCAAGCAAATGCGAAACAACTTTCACCAATAATGTCTTGGCCAGTCCCGGCACGCCGGTTAGCAGGCAATGCCCGCGAGTGAGGAGCGCAATCAGGATTGCCTCCACCGTGGCGGATTGCCCCACGACGACTTGGTCGACAGCTTTCTGCAATTGCGTCATCAGTGCGGGCAACTGCTCAATTTGAGTGACCGGTTCCGGGGTGGAAGGAGCTAGGGTGGGAATGGGTGGGAGGGGCGGCGTGGAGGACATGATGATATTTGGAGTGTGACGGGGATTAGGGAATCTGAAAGCTCAGGCCGTCCTGAAGCGCATCTTGCAGGTGACTGCAACTGGCTTGAAATATTTTCGTTGAAACCGGATCCAATTCTGCTTTGAGCAGGGAAAGTTCCAGTTTCGCGGTAATTTCCGTCGCTGAGGCCTGCGACCAGGAAAGTTTCCACGACATGACTGCATTATCTTCATTTTGAGCCGTAGGGAGTTTGACCTCACGAACGCCCGCTGGAAGGTGAAACGCGCAACTCTCCGAGATTTCCATCGGATACCCCTCGTTGAGTTGAAGTTCACTCGCGCGCGGAAGCAGCGCGGAAGGCCATTCCTTGGGCAACCAGCAAGGCAACCGAAGCATCCGGACCGGGGATTGGGGGAGGTGGCTCACCAGCCCATTCCAGGTTCCGTCAGCCTTCCACGAAAAATCCTTGTCGAGATCGGAGATCGCTGTTGCCTCCTGTTCTTTGGTCTCGAACTGCCCACTTGCTGGATGAAATGCCCCCGTCAGGAGAGGTGCTATTTTAGACCCTTCGCTCCACGATTTCGCCACCGCGCGCAACAGATAATCGCCATATCCGACTGTTTGGGCTGAGATTTTCACTTCGGCGACGCGGCTGGACACTTCCGGAATCCGTGCCGTCATTTCAATTACTATGCGATGATCATGCGCCACCGCCTTCGGTAATTCGGTCAGCGCATTAGTAGAGTCGTTGATGACGAGAACTTTTCGCCCCGGATCGCCGGGAGGCAACAACCCGATCCGGCAGACATCGTCCGTTGAGTCGATCCACAGAGTCTTGCCATTCAGTTGCACTTGGGAGATCGCATGATTAAAGGCGAACCCGGGAAGGTCCTCGTAGGCCTGTGTAAACCGGGGCACCAGCACCAGGCTGGTTTTGTAACCGAGCGATTTCAGCAATGTATTCAACAGATTGGCCTTGTCCTTGCAATCGCCGTAGCGGTTCTTCAGGACGTTGGCGGCGGCATGAGGCCGGTACGAATTCACGCCCAGCGGAATCGAGACATAGCGAAAATTAGTGACGAACTGCGTCACGGCGGCGATCTTGTCCTGGTCGGTCTTGGCGTCCTTCACCAGTTCGCGGGCCTGCGCTTCCAATTCCGGTGTCATGGTGTCACTTTCCCGGATCAAGCGCCGATACCAGTCCGCAAAGGCCGCCCAATCCGGAAACGTCGAAACCGCCAGACGAGGTTCATCGCCTCCTGCGCCCAGGGCCTCCTGCGCGGCAGCGGGGATGTTTTGCCATTGCCATGAGTAGGTCGAACCATAGTTCGTCCGCGCGATGACGGGGTCGCTGGAGGCATGGTGGATGAACTTGAAATGAAAGGCCGACTTTTCCGGCACGCTGATGTCCACCTTCAAGGCTACGATGGGAATATCGGCATTCAGCGCGACCTCCTCGAACATATGGGGTAGCGGAAAATGCTTCTGCGTCCGTTGCATCCTCACATGCAGAATCGAGCCGGGTTCGGCATGCGGTAACTGGAAGATTTTTTGACTCGGGACACTGTAGCCTTCCGGTGCCTTGCCTGTGGTCTCGTGGATGTTATCCGGGTCCAGTTGCTCAATCTGTCCGTCGGGTCGCCGGACTTCACAGGCGGAGATCGTCAGGTCCTCGTCGGGTGAAAACGAAAAATCAAAACCGCCAAACCGCTTGCCTTCCTTGGTCAGGATTTGCAGAAACGTATCTTCCTCTTCCGTGAGTTGCTCGGAATCATCCACCAGCAACGATACACGCCGCGAAAGAATGACCGCATCACTCTGTGGAAATTCGCGTGCCTCGACCGGCTGAATCGCCTTCCATGCGCCATCCGCGGAAACAGGACCACCGGACGATGTCGTGCCGGAGGTTCCCGGATTCGTCGCAACACTGGTACCGACCAGTTTGCGTGGCGGCTGGCCATTCACCCACAAGGCCGGTTCTTCTGTCCGCGCCAGTGAACGACTCGTGTACCAATGATCGGTGGCCGCGCCGAGTTTGGGGCCGAGTACATTCAAGTCCGAATCGTTTTTCATGAGATCAAGCAGCAACCCGAAGGAAATCGGATCTCCTGTGAAAATCTGATCAGCTTCCGTCGCCAGCACCGTCCGCTGTGGTCCTTGGACTTCCGTCGCAAAAGCCTTGCTTCCCGGAAAAAACAGCAACCAGGTCGAGGCCGGACTGGCATTCGCCAGCCCCACCAAATCCGTGGGCAGGATCCGCGGGCCCGGGACATGAAAGACCGGCGTGCTGCCCTGCGTCCCGCCGTGGCCAAAAAGAAAATAAACCGGCGACGCAGCAGCATCGGTCTTGATCTTCTCCGCGAGTCCCAAAAAAGTTGCCCGGTCGTTCGGCAATTTTTCCAGCGGATAGTTCGGCTTAAAATCAGGCAGCGCACTCAGGTTGGAAAGCAGCACCACCTTTTTCGGTAATAGCGACGCGTTGTTCAACAGCACCAGCAACCGGCCCGTTTCATCGGTAAAAGTTCTCTCCGACTCCATGTCGCCCGGCAACCCGGCGACAATGATCACCGTCTGGTCTTTGGTGAACGAGTTGGCGGGATTGGCCGCCCAGGAAAACGAACACGCCCAAGCCAACAACAGGCCGATGCGCGCAAGGGGAAGGACATTCACCTGGGTGAAGCCTAGTGGGGAAAGTCCCGGGAAGCAATCGACTTGCTTTCCGGTTCCTCTTATGAACATGAAGCCCCTCTTTCTCGTCCTCGACACCGTCCGCGCCGATTATCTGGGCTGTTACGGAAACAAGTGGATTCAGACGCCCAGTCTCGACTGTCTCGCGGGCACTAGCTTCGTTTTCGATAATCATTAGGTCGGCTCTCTCCCTTGCATGCCCGACCGGCGTGAATTCATGACCGGGCGGCACAACTTTCTCGGTCTCGGTTGGGGGCCAATTGAACCTTTCGACGATGTCCTTCCGATGCCGACGATCCTGGATTTTTCCGATTCTCCGCTCCCGCCATATCTCGGGCACGTCCCTCCGCCCATTGATGGAAGAGAACTTCAACGACGCGCGAGGACATCATCTTCGGTTATTTCGGCATGCGCAATCCCGCCCGTAACGTAGAGACTGTCCCCATGGCTTGATCCCGTTTTGTCTGGAATTTGAAAGAGCCAGTGTGACAATCGGTTCTTAAGCGGCAAGAGCATGGAAATCAAAGAAAATTTCAAACGAGCTGACGGCCTGGTGCTCGCCATTATCTGGAGCTGGCTGATTTTCCAGACGATTCTTCTTGGGGGCGGGATCATGGCGGGAGATGAGTTCTTCTCCTTTATCCTGATTCACGATCCATCTGTGAGCCATACCCTCCATGCCTTGGGCGATCAAGCCGATGGCGGGCCTCCCGCCTATTATTTGACGGCAAAAATCTGGAGCAGTATTTTTTCAGATGGTCCCTTGTCCCTGAGGCTTTTTTCTACAACAGGTTTTTGCGTGGGGCTGACCACGCTTTGGCTATTGCTTCGGCAAAGATTCAACCTTTGGCCAACCGCCTTTGCCTTCGCGGCGGTCTTGGGAGGGAGCCGGGTCATGGCCTCGGAAAGTTTGGAGATTCGCTTTTATGGAATGTTGTTTGCGCTGATATCGTGCGCGGCCTTTCTCGGGGTTCAATTTTGTCGATCTGATTCTCCCGGACGTGGACTTTTGGTGGCTAATCTTCTCACCCAGGCTGTGCTGGTATTATGCCATCCCCTCGGCGGCTTTTATGGGTTTGCCATTATGATTGGGGTGGCTTGCTCGGATCTATTGCACAAACCTGTGCGCATTCGCCCGTTTGTCATCGGCAGCTATTTCTTCGGCTGGCTGGCGATTCTGCTCTGGATCAAGCAATTTTTCAGGCAGGCAGACATCAATAATCCCCATAGCTGGGTTCCCCAGCCAACTTTTGGAGATTTGTTGGCCGAATTCAAAACGGAAAGTAATCTTTACCCCCTTTTTCTTTTCTATATTTGTCTCTACCTGCTTTTTCTTTTCATCTCCCGTTTTTATCCTTTCAGGGCTGTGGCTCCTGCGGATCAGCCATCCCCGTTTCCTCGGGAATATTTATTCATAGGACTCGCTCTAATTTCGATTAATCCGCTCTTTTGGATGATCTCGCGTCTCAATCCCGATAATTCCATTTTTCTTGGCCGATATTTGATTGGAACTTCGATTGGTTGGACGATTTTACTGGTTCCTTTTGCGGACTTTGTGTTTCAGCGAATCAACTTGCGATCGTCGATCGTTTTGATTGCCTTCTGCGCGCTATTCACGCTTTTCGTATCGAGGCCGATTTGGATTCAACCCATTAAAAGGCTCGTGAAAGGATCAGTGGAGGACCCACGACAATATCTCATGGGCGGATCCGATCGTGCTTTCGGGTACAAGGAATTGCCCATCGTTTGTCCGGATGCTTTTGAATTTATGCCGAGGCAATATTATTCACCCGATTCCGACCGCTATTACTTGCTCGTGGATTGGAAGGCAACCATGGCGGCAAAAACGCCCTTCCCGGGCTGTTATAAAATTCCTTCCGCCCTCAAACGCAACTACCCCAATCTCCATATCGAGGAGGCGTCGGACTTTTTGCGCGATCACCCGAAATTTTTACTTTTAGACATTCCATACTATGATTGGCCCTCCCTGTTCCTAAAACCGGGTGCCTACATGATCACCCGACTGGAGCCCGTTTATCCCTTGGATTATGCGCACGACGGTGATGGTCCGTTATTACTGGTCGAGAAGCGTCAACCCTGAGAACAGACTCAGCCCCATATTTGGCGATCCAAGGTGCGGTATTGGATGGCCTCGCTGATATGTGTGGAATCGACTTTCTCGGCCCCCGCAAGATCAGCGATGGTGCGCGAAACCTTGAGGATGCGGTCATAGGCACGGGCACTGAGATTGAGCTCGCTAAGTGCCATGCGAAGCAGGCTTTCGCTGTCCGTATCCAGTGGTACAAATGATTTCAGGTCCTTCGCGCTCATTTGCGCGTTGCAACGGACTTTCCGCTTCGAAGCAAACCGCTCATGCTGAAGCTGCCGCGCCTTGATCACGCGCGCACGAATATCCGCTGACGATTCGGCCGCGCCGGGGCGCAAAAGCGTCTCGTGCTTCACCGCAGGCACCTCGACATGAATATCGATGCGGTCCAGCAAGGGCCCGGAAATTTTATTAAGATATTTGCGGATCGCGGCCGCTGAAGCGCGCCCCCGTTCCGCATCACCAAAACCGCCGCTGCCGGGACTCGGGTTCATCGCCGCCACGAGCATGAATTGCGCGGGAAACGTCATTGATCCTACCGCGCGCGAAATGGTGACCGTTCCGTCCTCCAGAGGCTGGCGCAGCACCTCCAGCGCACTGCGGCGAAACTCCGGCAATTCATCGAGAAAAAGGACGCCATTATGTGCCAAACTTACTTCGCCGGGACTTGGATTGGCCGTGCCCCCGACCAGTCCGGCATCGGAAATGGTATGATGCGGTGAACGAAACGGTCTTCGCGTCACCATGGCCTGATCCGGCGCCAACAGGCCCGCCACACTGTGCACCTTTGTTGTTTCGAGCGCCTCGTCCAGAGTCAACGGCGGACAGATACCCGGAATCCGTTTTGCCAGCATGGATTTGCCACTGCCGGGTGGGCCGATCATCAGCACATTATGCCCTCCTGCCACTGCCACCTCAATTGCCCGCTTCACATGTTCCTGCCCTTTCACATCGGCGAAGTCGTGCTCAATGGAGTCGAAATGGCTGAGTATATCGTTTGGATCGCTGTGAACCGGAAGAATACCCGACCGACCCGCCAAAAATTCTGCCGCCTGGCGCAGGTGCGTAACCGGAAAAACTTCGAGCCCTGTCACAACCGCCGCCTCGGCTGCATTCGCCGCCGGTAGAATGAGCCCCTTCTTGCGATGCTTTCGCGCCGAAAGAGCAATCGCCAAAGCTCCCTTGACGCCCCGCACTTCGCCGGTGAGGGCAAGTTCTCCTACGACCCAATAGTCTTCCAGATGACGCGCAGCCAATTGTTCGGACGCGGCCAGGATGCCGAGCGCGATTGGCAGGTCGAAGCTCGGTCCTTCCTTTTTCACATCCGCAGGGGCGAGATTGATCGTGGTTCGGCCGTAAGGATGCTTGAACGCGCTATTCTCCAAGGCGGTCTTCACCCGGTCACGGCTCTCTTTCACAGCTGTGTCCGGCAATCCCACCACGACGACGACCGGCGAACCATAGGCACAGTTCACTTCCACTTCCACGGCAAAGGCGTCCACTCCCCACACCGCAGCGGAAAACACCTTGGCCAACATGCGGTCAGAAAACCAAGTTCATCGCGTCCTGACGAGGAGAAAAGCGTCAGGACATGTAACACACTTTAATGCTGGGGACTGGGCGCCCTAGGGCCGGCTCCCGGTGCTGGAGGCAGATTGTCCCAGTCCGCATTGGCTGCGGCTTTGCTGAGACGATTCCGGAACTTCTCAATGTTCTGGCGAAAGAGCTCCCGTTGGTCCGGATGGAGAGTAGTGGCGATTTGTTGAAAGGTTTGTTGATTAAGCATCTGGGCTTGGGGCCGGATTTGCAGGTTCAATTCTCTCCGCCGCTGCAGATTTTCCATGAAATAACCGTGAATTTCTTGCTGCTGGTTTGGATCAAGGTTCAGGTTTTGAGTTAGTTGCTTTTCCAGGGCTGCCGCGGCCACGGCGCCGGGTTGCTTGAGATAAGCGTTTAGCTTGCGGTGGACAACGATGGAGGAGCAGACAATCCCGGACGCGAATCCAAGAACAAAAATTAAAATGACGCCGAGTACGGCTTTCCATTTACTGGTCATAAATCGATAGGGGCCCCTGCCTCGAGAGTGCTGGGGTTGTCCATATAGGCGGCTTGGGCGTCCTCAGCGGTCTCGCTAATTACTTGCTCGCGCCAGACCGTCAACGCCAGGACACAGGCGACGAAGAAGGGCATCATCCGCCACGAAACCATGGCCCAGATCGGGCTTGGTTCCTTTTCGGCCCGCAATCGCGCCAGCAGCCGCGTTTCAAAAGCATATTCCATCGGGGAAGTGTCGGCACGTTCCGCCCGTGCCAGGGCGAAAAGTGCGTCCAGATCAGCGTCAGTCTTGGGTTTGGGATCGTTCATTGACGGGTTCTCTCCATTAATTTCCGTAGCGCAGCCCGGGCGCGGAAGGCCCGGACTTTGACATTGCCTGCGCTCCAGCCAGTGAGCTCGGCGATTTCCTGGACGGAGCGCTCTTCCAGTTCCAGCAGCGTGATGACGAGCCGCTCCTTGGGCGACAATTCGGCCAGCGCGGCATGAAGGTATTCGAGTTCCGGATGAGGTGCGACCGGTTCCACAGCGACAGGCTCGTAGCCCGATTCGAGCATGACGTCCACCGAGACCGCGTGGCCACTCCGTTTTCGCTTCCGCAGGTAATCATAACACTTGAAGGTTGTGATACGCAGGAGCCAATGTTCGAACGGCGAATCGCCCCGAAACTGACGCAACTTGAAGTAAGCCTGGACGAAAACTTCCTGGCAGATGTCCTCGATTTCCGCGGCATTGTGGGCGAAGCGGGCTGCCACGCTGAAAACCCGGCTTTTGTGGCGGCGAGTGAGCTCGGCAAAGGCCTGGTCGTCTCCGGTGAGGGTAGCAGCGACAAGCTCCCCATCCGGGAGTGAGCTTTCCAAAGGGACCATACCTTTAGTGTATCCCGGCAGAAAATTGGCGCGATCATCTTATCAACCGGGTGAGACCAGTCATGGGCCGGAGTCGGGAGATCAGGGTAAAAGCGATTGGCAAAAGGGTGCTCACATCTATCCAGACGCAGTGGCGGTCAAAAGGTTACAGCCAATGGAAGTCCTACGGATTCAGGTGTTTCTCCCGAAGAGTGCCATCTTCGGCAGAAAGCGTTACTTCGCCCAGCTTACGGTCGTCGTCCCCCTCCTTGCTCCAGAGCCTCACTTTCCAGACAGGTTCGGAGTTCTTCGGCTCCATGAGGATGAACTCGGAACTGCTGATTTTTACGTCCGGGATCAGACTCTGCGCGATCTGTAGCGCCAGCGTCGAGTCGATCAGTACTTTTCCTTCGGGCAGCACATTCTGTTCGCTATATGGTGCCGCAAAATGCTCGAGGTCGCCGCCGTTTTTGATGATCTTGCCGCTGTTCACCGTGATGATGCGGGCGTGGCCCGGTGCCGTCTTATCGAAGAAGTAAAAGGTCCAGGTCGTGGGGGTAATTTCCTTCTCGTCGCGCTTGCCGACGACTTTCAACAATTCCGCCTGACCGGTCGGTTGCAAGCTGCCCACGTTCGGACTGGTTTCCGCGATTCCCCGGGCGACAAAAGCGCTGTCCGGTGTGACAGGTGCAGCTGGCGTGGCGGGAATCGGTCCCGGAACAAGTTCCCCCGGCTGGACTGGGATGGCGGGCAGCGCTTTCGTTACGTCGGGTGATGTGGTTTGGGAATTTTCTGAATGAGGCGTCGTCGAAACAACCGGATGTGCTGGAGCCGCATGCTTCGAAGTGTCTTCGTGGGGAACCGGCGTGGGATGCTCAATGGGTGGATTTTCCACGGCGGCCACCTGAGTCGGACGCTCCGGTTCCGGGGTTGGCGTGATCAGTTCAGGTGGGATTGGGCTTTCCGTTACAGGTGGCGTGGCCACTGCAGAAATCTGCGCCACTTCGCTTTTCAGGGAAGAAAACGAAATTTGCGGCCCTCCCCAAATGATCAGGAGTGTCGCCAGAGTGACTAAAAGTAAAAGCAGGGCAGCGACGCCGAAAACATTCTGCTCGGCTCTGCTCGGTTCGATCAACACCGACGCTGGCTTGCCCTCTTCCGAGAGTTCAGGCGCGGCATAAACGCCGTCGACAGAGGTCTCCACCCCGTAGTTGATCGCCTGCTGGCGTGCCATCAGCGAGTCGAGGTCAAAATTCGAGGCTTCCAGCCGGTCGAGTGCCGAATCGCCGAACGTCTGGCAAATCTGCAAATCATCCAGCAGGGCGCGGGCGTTCGCGTAGCGCAGGGAACGGTCTTTTGCCATCATTTTGCGGCAGATCAGGTCCACCGCCCGGGAAATCTCGGGGCGAAACGTGCGCGGCTTGGGCGACGGCTTGGTCAGCAGCTCGCTCATGATGTTGTACGGCGTTTCTCCCTGGAACGGCGCTTCACCCGTCAGGCATTCAAAGAAACTCGCCCCGAGGCTATAGATATCGTCCCGCGTATCGGCGATCTTCGCATCACGCGCTTGCTCGGGACTCATGTACGCCGGCGTGCCCATGAATGAACCGCCCAATGTCAGGCTGGTGTGCGGATCAATGGCATTCTTCGCCAGCCCCAAGTCGGCCAGCTTCGCCGTTCCGCGCAGGTCGAGGATGATATTGTCCGGCTTGATGTCACGATGGACGATCGAATTTTCCTCCGCAATCAGCAGCGCGTGCGCGATTCCGGTGACGATCGATAACGCCTTCGCCTCGGGCAGGGGACCATGGCGCAGGTGCCAGGAGAGCGAGCCACCTCCAACATATTCCATCACGATATAGTAGAGACCGGTCACCTCGTCATGGGCCGCATCCATCACCGCGATCACGTTGGGATGCCGGATACGCGCCGCAAGTTGCGCCTCGCGGATGAAGCGTTCCGCCAGTGCCGGGTTGTCCATCGACAGGGACGGGGAAAGGACCTTGAGCGCCACCTCAATCTGTAGCGTCTGGTGTGTCGCCAGGTAAACCGTGCCCACGCCGCCGCGGCCGAGTTCACGGATGGTCTGGCAACGTCCGATGACATCGCCTGGCTCGATTTTTCGGATCAACTCAGGCATGGCTTTTTACCCTAGCGGAAGATGGAGACGGGAACAATCCGTGAAGACACGGCACCGTTCCATTTGCCTTGATCGCTATTTATCAGGTACTTCTGACAAATTTTTGATACTGACATCCCTTCTTGGACGCAGCCCGTCGAACCGCGTTCAATCTTTGGCAGGCTCGTCCGGAATGGGTGTACGGGGACGGGAAAGGACGGCGCCTTTGATCTTTTGCTTGAGCTTCTTGTTTCGATACCAGCTCCAGACCGCCATGACACCGAGAAAGAAGAACAAAAACACCACGGAAGAAATGACCTTCCCGGCCAGTTGAGTGCGGGGAGTCTCCCATTTGCTCAGCCAAATGGTGGTCAAGCCAAGGAGAAACGCGAGGGTATAGAAAATTTTCATCGGCCCGATGGTTAGCGAAAGAACCTTGTCCCAAGTTAAAGCCTACTTCGGTGGGAAAGCAATCGCCAAAGCCTCATTAAGGGCATCGATGTCTTTGGAGAGATGGCTGGCACTCAGAGTCACGCGGAGCCGGGAGGCCTTTCGCGGCACGGTCGGATAGCGGATCGCAGGGATGAGGAAACCCTTCTCCCGCAGAGCCGTCGCCATTTGTAAGGCTCCGGATGCCTCACCACAAATCAGGGGCTGGATCGCGCTGGAGGAAAGGCTTTCTGATTTCCATTCCGCAGGAAGTCCCGAATGAAAATGGGTTATGTTATCGCTCAAGCGCGCTCGTAACGCCGCGCCTTCAGGCCCGCGCGCGACTTCAACGGCGGTCCGACTGGCGGCAATCACGCCCGGCGGCAGCGCCGTCGAATAAACGAAACTCCGCGCGCGATTGATCAACCATTGGATCAAAGGCGATGAGCCCGTAATGTAACCACCCACGCTGCCAAGCGCCTTACTCAGGGTGCCCATGATGATTTCCACCCGGGCGCTTAGCCCAAGTTCCGACAGCAGGCCTGCGCCGGTTGCTCCATAGAGACCCGTTGCATGTGCCTCATCGACCATCAACCACGCTCCGTAACGGTCCTTTAGCTCGACCAGCTCGCGCAATAGCGCCGCATCTCCGTCCATCGAGAAAATCGACTCGGTTATCACGAGAATCCGCCCGCGATCAGGTGCGGCGGAAAGTTTCTGCAAAAGGGACTCCAACTGGGGCATCTGGTTATGCGGAAAAACCCTCACGGTCGCACCGCTCAACCGCGCTCCATCAATCAGGCTCGCATGCGCCAGCTTGTCCAGCACCACCGTGTCCCCTTTCCCGACTAGCGCCGGAATGGTGCCAAGCGCCGCGGCAAACCCGCTACTAAAGACCAATGCCGCTTCTTTTTCCTTCCACACCGCCAATTCCTCCTCGAGCGTGAGAACGTCGGCGCTGGTGCCTGTCACCAACCGGGCCGCACCTGCTCCCGTTCCCATTTTCGCCGTGGCTTGTTGCGCCGCTTCGATCAATGCCGGATGCCGGCTCAATCCGAGATAGTCGTTCGCTGCGAAATTGAGCCCTTCATCCAAGACTCGCAACGTCCGACGCAGATGAGCCTGCTCAAGCGAATGAAGTTCTGAGTCAAGTGTAGCGTCGAGATTCATGTCCACTTATCAATCCTCGAGTCCAGCGTGAAGACCTGCCCCGACACATGATCAAGCCGCGCCAGGAACGCGATAAATCGAGCGGCATTTTCCGGCGTATTGAAACGTCCCAGCGCATGCTCCCCCCGCACCGATTCCAGCCGGTCCGCGGAAAGACCCGCCGTCATCCGGGTCTCCATAAAACCCGGCAGCACGATATTGCAGCGGATATTCCGCAGCCCATATTCGCGTGCGACGCTTTGCCCGAAACCGACCAATCCTGCCTTCGCCGCCGCATAGGCGCTTTGTCCCCGCGTGCCATAACGAGCGGCGCGCGATCCAATCAGGATGATGTGCCCGCTGCGTTGCTTGATCATCAATTTGAGGGCGGCGCGCACGCAAAGAAACGCCCCGCGCAAATTGGTCTTCACTGTTTCATCGAAATCTTCGGGCGCGAGTCCCGTCACCGCACCGTCTCGCGTCAGCCCCGCATTCACAATCAGCACATCGAGCTGCTGTAGGCGCGAGAAATAATCTCCAACTTGAGTTTCATCCCGGACATCCATGGCCTTGTGCCCCGGCGCATATATCGTGTCGGTAGGAAACTCCTTCTGCAACGCCTTCGCCAATCCGCCTTCTCCGCCGGAGATCAGGACATGGAACTGGGAAGGCGTGTCGGACATCCTGTCACGCTAACCGGAGAGACTTTCGGCGACAACACCGGGATGTCATTCAATGACTGGTAACGTGACCGTCTAGGAAGACAATGTTGGGTTTGTTGTGATGGAGCGGGCTGAAATCCATGGCGAGGCGAACCCTGCTGGGGGTAACGGGCCGGGCCACCGTGGTGCCTGTGCCTGGTTTGATATAGACAACGGTCGCGCTGAGCGGTTCGTCGTCAAAGACGGGATCCCATTCATAGCTGGAGCCTGGATTCGGGTACGAGGTATTATTGCAATCGGCGGCACTTCCCCGGGCTGCATCAATTGGGCACACCGTAAGGTTGGAGGTAACACCATACGGCCCGAGCACGGTCGCCAAACCCTGACCCGTCGGCGTGTAAATCGGCGCAGCCGCCTGGTCGATTTGCGGTAACGAGTTATCGTTGTCCGCTGCATAAAGATTAACGGCCGATCCAATTGAACGAAGATTCGTCACGCACTTGATACCCTGCGCCTTGATAATGGAAGATTGGAGCGCAGGCTGCAACAGGCTGGCCAGGAGCGCAATGATGGCGAGCACCACGAGGAGCTCGACCAAAGTGAAGGAATTGGGGCGGGGCTTACGCAAAAAAGAATGTTTCATCACTTACCTCTGACCGCCTGGCGTGCCGAGACTGCCCGCGCATAACGCTGGGCCCGCTTTTCCGGGGAGAATCTCGAATTGGCATTGGCCATTTTCGCCATCATATGGTCCTGTACCATCTTCATTTTGTCCGCATCCGGCGCGGCTTGGACAGTCTTGAAGAAATCGACTTCCTGCTGGAGCTGGGCTCGCGCGCTTTCCCGGGCATCTTCCGGCAGACCATTGATCGCATTGTTGGCGCGGGCCGCCATTGAGTCCATGTTGAAGCCAAAGGGGCCGCCGCCTCCACCTCCCCCGCGATTATTGACAAAATTGCCGCCGCCGCGTGCGCCTCGTCCGGAGCGCAGGATGATCGCCTGCGTCACGGCACCATGTGAATTGCCGACAAAATTCTTAACGGCTTTAATGATGGAGGAATTGGCTGGCGGAGGGGTGGCCACTTCTGTGGCCCAGCTTCCCGGAGTCATGATCCAAATGTTGGATGATTCCGCAAAAGCCTGAAGATAAGTCTGCACCGTTGGTTTGGCGTCGACGGGCGGCGTTGCCGAAGCGGCTTGACCGTCAGCTGCAGGAGGAGCCGGGGGCGCTGCTGAAAGGTCAGGAGCTTTGTAGCCGGGCCATGTCTGCAAGCGGGGATCGGACGCCGGCATTTCCGTGTCCGTAGCCAAAAAATTGAGATTGGTCGGATAGGTATAGACCCGGGTGTCGTCATCCGGGGTTCCGGCTTCGAAAGCTTGGATCTCTGCCTTCACTTGCGCCGCGGTTGAAGCGACAAAAAAGCCGAGATTCCAAGAGGCTCCGCCACCAAAACCACCACCGCCCCGTCCACCTCTCCCGCCGCCGGGAGGACCTCCTGCACCGGGACCACCGGCTGCCGCAGTCGGCTGTCCAGCGGGAGCTCCGGGGGGATTACCTGCCGCTCCGCCCTCGACTGGAGGAGGCGCACCGCCAGCAACAGGGGGAGCTCCACCGGAAGGACCGCCATTATTGTCCCGGGGAGGCCGGTCGATATTCGCCGCGAGCGTTTCCATTGCCTCAGCCAGCGGCACGTGATCGACGTACATCGTGACCTTCGAATCAGGTGGAAAGTTGGTGTAAATCTTCACCCAACCCTGCCACTCGATACTTTTGAGAACTTTGCTTAATGGCGCATTCGTGACCTTCACCGTGATCAGGCCCCAGTTCCAATAAATGTGGCAGACCACATTGGCGAAAATCAAAAAGAGGATGGTAGCTCCTCCCCACTTTAGTGTGCGATTGCTCGGCATACGTCTATAGACACCGCCCAGCCGCAAAAGGCTTCATGTGAATCGATTTATTACAGGATTGTAATATCGATGCTTTTCTCACAACGCCAACAACTTCTGATGAATTCCGCCAAATCCGCCATTGCTGAAGACGATGACCACGTCGCCCGGTTTCAGCAACGGATTGAGTTTGGCCAGAATGGCGTCTGCGTCCGGCTCATAATAAGCGGGAACACCGGCTTTATTAATGTCGGCAACGACCTGTTCAGGATGCAGTCGTTCATTGACCGGAATCTGCTCCAGTGCCGCGACTTGCGCGACGAAGACGCCATCCGCGAGGGCCAGCGCCGCCGGAAGCTCATGTTGAAAAACCGCTCGCCGGGTCGTATTGCTCCGTGGTTCGAAGAGTGCCCAGAGACGCCGATGCGGAAAGCGATGGCGCAGTCCCTGCAACGTCTCGCGCATGGCCGTGGGGTGATGTCCGAAATCGTCGATGATCGTCACGCCGCGCACCTCGCCTCGGATTTCCTGCCGCCGCCGTACACCCTCGAAGGCCGCGACCGCCTTGACGATTTCCGGTAGTGGAATCTGGTAGAAATGCGCCGCCGCAATCGCCATGGCTGCGTTGCGTACGTTGAACGTCCCCGACATCGCCAGCGTGAATTCGGTATTGAGCAACTTAAAGACCTGGGTCTCGCCTTTCACATGTACATCAGAGATCCGCACGGCGGCATTCTCGGAAAAACCGACTTCAAGGATTGGCGCGGGGCTGTCTTTCACCACGGCGAGCGCATTGGTGTCATCCGCATTGACCAGCACCATCCCATTGCGTGGCACAATCCGCACGAGGTGCGAGAACGACTTCTGGATCGCGGCCAGGTTCTCGAAAATATCAGCATGGTCGAACTCAAGATTGTTGATGATGACCAGCTCGGGCAAGTAATGGATAAACTTGCTCCGCTTGTCAAAAAAAGCCGTGTCGTATTCGTCCCCCTCGATGATCCAGTAGGGGCCCGATTGCTTCGTGCAGCCTTGCGGCAGGTTTTTCGGCAGTCCGCCGATCAGATAGGAAGGCTTCTTGCCGGCATGCTCGAAGATCCACGCCAACAGCGAGGTTGTCGTCGTTTTGCCATGCGTCCCGGTCACCACAAGATTATGGGTCTTGCGCAGAAAGTAAGACTTCATCGTTTCGGGCAGCGAAAGATAGAACCGCTTTCCTTCCATCGCCGCCTCGAGTTCCGGATTGCCCCGCTTGACCGTGTTCCCCACGACCAGGATCGTGTCGTCCGTCGGCAAATTCTCCGGCTTGTAGCCGGACTGGATGGCAATGCCCTTGTCCGCGAGGAAGGTCGACATCGGCGGATAGACGTTGTCGTCGGAGCCGGTCACCTTGTAGCCCTCGTCGTGCAGCATGGCGGCGACTGCTCCCATCGCCGTCCCGCAAATACCTAGGAAGTGAAACGCGCGCGGTGGCGCCTGAACAGACGAAGATGTAGAAGCCATGAATTAGCCGATTACCTTGTGACGCAGCCTTTCTTGTCGCAACTTTTTTCGTCATGACCCGAGAGTTGGCGCAGGTTGTGCACCAGATGGCACGATGCCCTGCCGGAAGGCGGTTGGGACGGGAATGCGCTCTAATGGGCGCAGTTTCATGGCCGGATTCCCCGCGTCATCGTTTCAGACATGCTTGCCGAAATTTAATCGATTCTTTCCTCGCCGATAATGCCTCAGTCGCTACTTTAGCCGAACAGGTTCCTCTATGTTGTATCTTGCGGATGTTGTCCTGCCCATGTCGTCTCCTCCCATCCCGCGTGGCGCGGTCCGGGTGGAGGGTTCGAAAATTGTTGCCGTCGGTCCTGCTTCCGAGTTGACGGTCCAGTCCGGCGAAACGGTCACTGATCTTGGCGCGAGCACACTTCTCCCCGGTCTGATCAATGCCCACTGCCACCTCGACTACACCCGCTTCAAGGGCACCATCGCCCCCAAGCAAAGCTTCACCGAGTGGATCAAGAACATCAACGCCCTCCGACGTTCCTTTACCACCGAAGACTACATCGAATCGATCGCTGAGGGTTTCACCCTCCTCCAACAAAGCGGTGTCACCACGGTGGCCAACATTGAGGCCTTCCCGGAGCTTCTGCCGCACCTTCCCGTGCCGCCCCTGCGCACCTGGTGGTTCCTGGAGCTGATCGATGTCCGCGTCCGCAACGACCAGGACGAGACACTCCGCGGCGCGATGAGCTTTTTCGAGCACCACAAGGACTGGCTCGGAGGCTTTGGCCTTTCTCCTCATGCTCCTTATACTGCCTCGGTCGACCTCTACCGCCTCGCCCGGGCTTGTGGTGAAAAATACGGGATGCTTTCCACCACACACATCGCCGAGTCGGTCGAGGAGCACGAGATGTTCTCCCACGCCCGCGGTGCGCTCCATGATTTTCTCGCCGGTCTCGGTCGGGACAACTCGGACTGCGGCCACGGTTCCGCCCTCTCTCATCTCGTCGAACATGGCGTCATCGGTGGGAACTGCATCATCGCCCATCTCAATTATCTCCAGGACTACGATTACGAACTCGTCGCCAGTACCGGCGCTTCCGTCGTTCACTGCCCCAAGTGTCACACTTATTTCGGCCACGCCCCGTTTCCGCTCAAGGCACTACGCGATCACGGAGTCAATATTTGCCTTGGCACGGATAGCCTTGCCAGCAACAACTCCTTGGACATGCGCTCCGAAATGCGCGAGGTGCAGGAGTTCCACGACCTCAACGACAAGGAAGTTCTCGAGATGGTCCTGCTCAACGGCGCCCGCGCTCTCGGCCAGACTGGCAAACTCGGCCAGCTCTCCCCCGGCGCCATTGCCGACCTCGTCGCCTTCGCCCACGAAGGTGATCTCGCCAAGCCCGACGTCGACCCCTACCATCGCATCGTCGCCTCCCGCAAGGAACCGGCGCTTCTTGTGATCAACGGGGATGAGGTGAAGATCGAATCGTAGACCACATCTCGCTTTCCCTTGAACGTTTGAATACGGCGAGAAAATGGTCTTCACCTGAATCGGAAAGGACATAACCTCGCCTCGTCCATGGCAAAACGGTCCAAGAACAGGAAAAGGACTCCTCTTAAAGGCTCGTCGGCAGCTTCCGAGACTAAAAGGCCGGACGTTCCCCCGGACTTCAAGTTGATAGCAATGGACCGATGGCTCCTCGTCCTGCTCATGGTCATTACTTTTCTCGTTTATTGGCCCTCCCTTTCCTCCGACTTTGTTTATGACAGTCGTGAAGAAATCCTGGAGGAAGGATTCATCACTTCTCTGGCCAATCTGCCGACTGTTCTTTCGGGCAAAGTCCTGGAGATGCATCTCATGCTGGGAGGCCGGCCGGGCCAAATCCTTTACTTGATGCTGAATGCCGCCTTTTGGGGCCGGGATCCATTTGGCTATCATCTGGGCAGCAATCTTCTCCACGTCGCGAATGTTGCACTTCTCTATCTCCTGCTTCGTCGCTTGTGTGCTTCCGAACTGGCGGAACTCACGGGCAAGGAGATCCTCAAGGTCCAGTTCGCCCTGGCCACAGTCGCGCTGATTTTCGCCATGCATCCCATTGGGGTGGAAACTGTCTCCGCCATTAATTACAGCTCCGATCTCCTGGTCACATTTTTTACGTTGCTCGCCTTGCTTGCCGCCACTTGTTTTCGCGCCAACCATTCATGCGCGGCGCTGGGGGTGGGCATCGTCGTGACGATCGGCGTCTTCGCGGCGGTGGCGTGCAAGGAATCGGGCGTGGCGGCGGTGCCACTATTGCTGGCCTACTGGTTTTTCTTTCGACAGAGCGAAGCCAAAGGCCCGTGGCTCGTGCTCATCGTGGCTGCGGCGACGGCGACCGCTGTGTTCCTGGCCGCACGATTCCGCCTTGCCCCGCCCGGCGATGTGCATCCGACCTGGCTCGGCGGATCTTTTTTCGGCGTTCTTCAGGTCCAGCCAACACTCTGGGTCTTCATGCTGGGCCAGTTGATTTGGCCGGTCCATCTCTCCGCTGATTACACGGTGCAGAATGTCACCGGGCTCACGACGCCAATCGCGGTGTCCATCCTCATGATCGTTCTATTGCTGCAAGGATGGCTGGCGGTTAAAAGTCGGCTCGGAGCAATGGGCGTCGCGATTTACTGGTTGGGCCTCGCGACGGTCTCCAATTTCATCCCGCTTTATCGTATTCTGGCGGACCGCTTTTATTATTTGCCGATGGTCGGTATCGCCCTCCAGGTCGCTGCCCTGCTTCTCATGGCCCGGCGCTGGTCCGCTGGCTTCTGGGCCGCGACCGTCATCCTGCTCGTCATGCTCATCCCGTTGACCGTGCTTACCGTGCGACGGGAGGCGGTGTTTGCCGGCGAGATTCCCCTGTGGACCGATACCCTGCAGGCCAGCCCTTTTTCCGCCACCGCGCACAACGGACTCGGGCTCGGCTTCTACCGGGACGGTCGTATGGACGAGGCGCTGGCCCAGTTCCAAATGGCCCTGAAAATCGATCCGAATCTTTTGGATGCACGGGACAATCTTGGTGTCGCCCTCGGACAAAGAGGGCGGCTTAATGAGGCCATTTCCGAACTGCAAAAAACCGTGCAGGCCTCCCCCAACTTCGCCAAGGCCCATTCCAACCTGGGTATCGCCCTTTTTGAAGCGGGACAAACGGATATGGGCATGGCCGAATTCCAGAAGGCCCTGGCGATTAACCCCTGCTTTGCCCAAGCCCACTTTAATCTCGGCCAAGCTTTGATTATGCAGGGACAATTCGACCAAGGCATCGCCCAGCTTCAGGACGCTCTCCGCTTCAATCCCACGGACGGCTCTGCGCAAAAACTTCTTCTTACCGCCGAAAACATGACCCGGCAAAAGAGGGCACATCCCTGACCGAGCCTTCTGCCAGGCTGTCCTGAGGTCATTGCCATCGAATTGTCGCACCGAAAAGGATTGGCTCCCTGAAACAATCTTTTATGCTGACAGGATGTCGTTACAGCGCGCTCGTGAGACTCTTGAACTGATGCTGGGCCATCTTGGACTTGTTTTTGAAGTCGAAGAGATGGAACCGGCAGGCCGGCACGTGCTCAATATCCATACCCGCGAGGCGGGCCGGCTGATTGGTCGCGACGGCCACGCCTTGGAAGATTTGCAGTATCTTCTCAATCGCATTCTCAACCGCAACGAGGAAGGCGTGGCGAACGTCATTGTCGACGTTGAGGGCTACCGCCAAAAGGAGAAGCAGGATTTTCTCGGTCGCGTGAGGGAACTGGCTGACCAAGTGCGCCGGACCGGACAACCATTTGCCCTCGCGCCCATGAACTCCTTTGACCGCCGTCTCGTGCATCAGGCTTTCGCCGAGGACCCGGAAATCGCCACCGAAAGTGAGCAGGGCTCGGCCCGCCTCAAGCAGATCACCCTGGTCCCTCGAAAGACCGTTGCCGATTCCTCTGAATCAAAATTACCATGAGCCAAAAAGCATTGATTTCCGGGATCACCGGCCAGGACGGATCCTATCTCGCGGAACTGCTGCTCTCCAAGGGTTACGAAGTCCACGGTCTCATCCGCCGGTCGAGCTCGTTTAACACCGAGCGGATCGATCATCTTTACCAGGATCCTCACGTCAATGGCGTGAAACTCTTCCTGCATTACGCCGATCTTAGCGATTCAGCCTCCCTTACGCGGCTGGTGCACGAAGTCCAGCCGGATGAGGTCTATCATCTCGGCGCACAGAGCCATGTTCGTGTCAGCTTCGATATTCCCGAATACACCGGCGATGTTACCGCGATCGGGACCACCCGCTTGCTGGAGGCGATTCGCGAGACCGCCCCCAAGGCCCGCTTCTATCAGGCGTCGAGCAGTGAAATGTACGGCTTGGTGCAGGCCGTTCCGCAGCGCGAAGACACACCGTTCTATCCCCGTAGCCCCTACGGCGCGGCCAAGGTCTATTCCTACTGGATGACGGTCAACTATCGTGAAAGTTACAAGATGCATGCCAGCAACGGCATTCTTTTCAACCACGAATCTCCACGGCGCGGCGAGACGTTCGTCACTCGCAAGATCACCCGCGCCCTCGCCCGGATCAAGGCCGGTTTGCAAAAGGAGTTGTATCTGGGGAATCTCGATGCCAAACGCGATTGGGGCTATGCGCCCGAGTTTGTCGAGGCGATGTGGCTCATGCTCCAGCAGGACCAGGGCGACGATTACGTGATCGCAACCGGAGAGACCCATTCAGTCCGCGAATTTCTCGAGGTCGCTTTTACCTGCGCGAATCTCGATTGGAACCAATACGTAAAGATCGATCCGCGTTACTATCGCCCGGCCGAGGTCGATCTGCTCATCGGCGATTCCTCAAAAGCAAAAAAAATTCTCGGTTGGCAGGCGAAAACACCTTTTGCCGAATTGGTCCGCATCATGGTCAAGGCAGACGACGATCTGCTGGCTGAACAATTGAGTGGAAAACATATCCGGGGATAGGATGAAGCCGGACGACCTCATTTATGTCGCCGGCCATCGCGGGATGGTTGGGTCTGCGCTCGTCCGGTTATTGCGCGCCAGGGGTTTTACGAACCTGCTCCTGCGCACCCGGGCCGAGCTTGATCTTTGCGACACCCATGCCACCCGCGCCTTTTACGAAAAGAACCGTCCGTCCTACGTCTTCCTCGCCGCCGCCAAGGTCGGGGGAATCTGGGCGAATAACTCCCAGCCCGTGGAGTTTCTCAGCGAAAATCTCCAGATCGAACTCAACCTCATCAACAGTGCACATGCTTTCGGCGTCAAGAAGCTCCTCTTTCTGGGCAGTTCCTGCATCTATCCCAAATTAGCGCCACAGCCAATGACCGAGGACGCGCTCCTGACTGGCAGCCTCGAGCCGACGAATGAAGCCTACGCCCTCGCGAAAATCTGCGGCATCCGCCTCTGTCAGGCCTATGCCCGCCAGCACGGCGCCAATTTCATCTCCGCCCAACCTACCAACCTCTACGGTCCCGAGGACAATTTTGACCTCCAGACCTCGCACGTGCTCCCGGCGTTGATCCGTCGTTTTCACGAAGCGAAAGAAACCTCGCAAAAGAACATTACTCTCTGGGGTTCCGGCACGGCCTATCGCGAATTTCTGTATGTCAATGATCTAGCTGAGGCCTGTCTGTTTTTGATGGAAAACTACGATTCCTCCGTGCTGGTTAACGTCGGCTGCGGACGCGACTGCACGATTCGCGAACTGGCTGAATTGATCAGTAGGGTGATCGGGTTTACTGGCGAAATAGAATGGGATACGACTAAGCCGGATGGCACGCCGCGCAAGCTGCTTGATGTTTCCAAACTGAACAAGCTCGGCTGGAACGCCAAAATTCCTCTCGAAACGGGAATCCGCTCGACATACAAGTGGTGGCTGGAGCACAGGAATCCGTAGGATTGATCTTCGGAGCAAATTCTAAGTTGGGCCAGCGGTCTTTATTACTCGGAATAGCGTAAATATCCTTTTAATAAGTGCTTTAAACCCATGATTCATTAGTATCGATACCAGTATTACCAACTTTCCTCATGTTGTCCCGCCAGCACAGCTTTTATAAAGAGATTCTTCAGCTGGTCGATGCCTGTTTGATCGGCATCGCCATCTGGGCTGCGCACGCTTTACGAGCATATTTGGCTACTGAGTTCAGTTCATTGGAAAATTATCCGACCGAGACCAAGTTCGAAAATTTCTACTGGATGATTGCCCTGTCGCTGCCCTTGGGACCACTGGTGCTCGAATATATGGGCTTTTATCAAACGCATCCTCCGGTGGGTTGGTTAAAGTCGCTTGGACAAATCATGTGGTCCCTCGTGTTGATCCTCCTGGTCTTCTTTGCCTGTGTCATTGTCTTTCATATTTCGCAGGCAACGATCAGCCGTGTGGCACTTGGTCTTTTCTTCGGTACTGCGACCATCGTGCTTTCCGTCCGTTCAGCTCTCTTTCTTTTCTGGTTGAGACTTCGAGGTGCCCGCGTGCACCTGCGGCAGTATGTCCTGTTATGCGGTCTGCCTGCCGATCGCCTGCGCTGGAAAAATCGATTCCTGACACAGTCGGGCAAGGGCTTTGAAATCAAGGCGGAATTTGATCTCCGTCAGGAAGGTTTGCCTCGCTTCATCGAAATAGTTCATGAACACACCGTCGACATCGTCGTCTTCAGCCTCAACGAAAGCATCATTCCCCAAGTGAGGGAAGCTCTGCTCGCCTGCGAAACGGAAGGAATTGAAGCCTGGGTTTCCGCAGATTTTATGCAGACGGTTTCCACCCATGTGCAATTCGACCAGTTCGCCGGCCATCCTCTCCTGATTTATCGGACCACGCCGACCATATCCTATGGCCTGTTCGCCAAGCGGGCCCTCGACATTGTCGGGGCCTCCCTGCTGCTCATCCTGACCTCGCCGATCATGCTGGCTATTTCCATTCTCATCCGCGCGTCCTCTCCTGGTCCCGCCATTTTTTCGCAAAATCGCAGCGGACTGCACGGACGTCCTTTCCGGATGTATAAATTCCGCAGCATGGTCACCAACGCGGAACAAGCCCGCGCTGAGTTGGAAGCCCGCAACGAAATGTCCGGTCCCGTCTTCAAGGTCAAAGATGACCCGCGCATCACGCCACTCGGTTACTGGCTGCGGCGTAGCAGCCTTGATGAACTGCCTCAGCTTTGGAATGTCATTCGGGGTGAGATGAGCCTGGTGGGGCCGCGTCCGCTACCTCTTTACGAGACGGCCAATTTTAACGATGTCAGCCAGCGCCGTCGCATGAGCATGCGCCCGGGACTGACTTGCCTTTGGCAGGTGCGGGGCCGCAGCAAGATCAGTGATTTCAGGGACTGGGTTCGTCTCGATCTGGAATACATCGACCGGTGGTCTCTTTGGTTGGACCTTGAGATCCTGCTCCGTACCGTGCCCGTCGTCCTCTTTGGCTGGGGCGCGAAATAATCAACCAGGAAGGATGTCCTTCGCTGTGCGCACCAATTCCATGGTGCGTAGTACGCCGCGAACTTTGGCGACTTCATGCGTTCGCAGTAGACTGGTCTGCCCCAGCAATGCCATGACCGCAAAAAACGGTTCAGCCACGCGGACTTCCTCCTCAAAGCACTCGAAGGCATGCGGCAACGCCTGACAAATCGGCCAGCCCAGACTACGCAGGCGAAAGCTATTGAGGAAAATTTGCATCTGGTGCCGGATGCGGTCGCCGCTGTCCTGCAGGTTCCGATAATAAAAACCGAGCCCCGGATCGATCCAGATACGCGACACACCCGCACGGGTTGCAGCTTCAATCTGTCGCGCAAAAAAATCGTGGAGAGTCGTTATTGGATCGGGCCCCAGATCAAGGTCGCCAACCTCGCGTACATTGTCGCCCTGGACGTAACAGATGATCACTCCTGCATCGAAATCGGCTGCTTCCCGGAAGATTTCCTCAACCTTTGTTGTGCCCGTCAGATTCAGTACTTTCGCTCCTGCTTTCAGGCAGGCGGTCGTGACTTCCGGATGATACGTTTCAACCGAAACGCAAAGACCTTCCGACGCCAGTTCCTGCACCACGGGTACCAGCGCGCTCTTCTGGGTTGCGCCATCGACCCGAGCAGCATGGGCCAGGGAAGATTCCGCGCCCACGTCAATAATCGCTGCGCCCTGTTCGTGTAGCACGCGCCCACGCCGGATGGCAGCTTCAGCGGTCAGCGCCACGCTTTCGCGGTACCATGAATCCGCTGATAAGTTCACCACACCCATGAGGTACGATTCCTTTTGGAAATCGAACCGGTGGGGTCCTAAGGCAAAATCGGCGACAGCGAGCGTCGCACCTTCGCGATGGGCCTCATGCAGGGCTGCCAGAGTGGCGAGATCAAGCATGCGTGGAGCGTAGGCCTAACTAACGCTTTGTGCAACGGTCCGGCTGCATCAGAGGGGAAACCGCAATCTCATGCAGTTAAATTGGAATATCGCGCCCCGGCGTGCATCTTATAGGTATGCAAACTCGACGTTCCCTCGTTCCGCTTTTCGTGGCCCTGGTCAGTGGGCTTGGATTTTTCATCTCCTCCTGTGAGGCCCGCTCGGAAACCGCGCCCGACTGGTCGCTTAAGGACCTCGACGGCAAGACGGTCAAGCTTTCAGACTTCAAAGGAAAGGTGATCGTGCTGAATTTCTGGGCCACCTGGTGCCCGCCTTGCCGGGCGGAAATTCCGGATTTTATCGATTTGGAAAAGGAATATGCTTCGAAAGGTGTTGCGGTCATCGGCCTTTCTCTTGATTCAATCCAGCCTTCGGAAGTCGCTGCCTTTGCGAAAAACAACGGCATCAATTATCCCATTGTGATGAGCACGGATGAAGTCGCGCAGAAGTACGGTGTTTCCGAGGGGATTCCCGTCACTTGCATTATCGGCCCGGATGGCAAGATCGCCGACACCCACCTCGGTATGGTCAAAAAGAGCTATCTTGAGGACTGGATCAAAAAATTTCTCCCGGCTGTTGCGAAATAGTAGGTGCTAGGTCAAAGCCTTAAGTTTTGGGATGGTCGCTGTTTACGGGCATCCCTCCGGTCGCGCCCAACACATCCCAGTGACACTCGGTTCTCGGCGCTTGGCGGAACGCGAGAGGCACGCTCGCGTGGAAGGAGTAACGCCTACGCGAGGTAGGCGTCCAAGGCCCCGTCCCATGCTTGATGGAGCGACGCCACGTCCCACGCAAACTCATGCTGGGTTGAGCCGCCGACTTGCACCTTGAGTTCGTTTCCTCCGACCGTACCGATCCGGCGTGCCGGGACGCCGCGAAGCTCCAGTAGCGAAACCAACGCCGAGGCATTCTCCGGACGGGTCGTGACGACGGCGCGGCTCTGGCTTTCGCCGAAGAGAAGGGCATCGAGGCGGGAATAGGAAACATCGAGCTTGATCGTTGCGCCCAGCTTTTTGACGCTGCCCACGCTGCATTCAGCCAGCGCGACAAGTAGGCCGCCCTCGGCGAGATCGTGCGCGCTACGGATTTCTCCTAGTCTGATGAAGGCCCGTACCGCTTCGTGCAGTTTCTTTTCGCGCGCCATGTCGAGCTCGGGAGGCTTGCCCCGTTTCAGATTATGGATTTCGCGCAGGTAGAGACTGCCACCTAGTTCTTCGCCGACTTGGCCGACGAGGATGATGGCGTCGCCCGCATTCTGGAAATGCGAGGGCGTGATGTGTTTCGCGTCGCGGATAATTCCCACGATGCCGACGGTCGGCGTTGGATCGATCGGTCCTGCCGGCGATTGATTATAGAGGCTGACGTTGCCACCGGTGACGGGAATATCGAACGCGCGACATCCTTCGGCGAGGCCATCAACTGCCTGCTGGAGCATATAGAAATTCTCTGGATTGTGCGGATTGCCGAAATTGAGGTTATCCGTCAGGGCGAGCGGCTCCGCGCCGGTCATTGCCAAGTTGCGTGCGCATTCAGCGACCGCAATGAGCGCGCCCAGCTTCGGCTCCAATGCGACGTAGTGGGCGTTGCAATCGACCGAGGCAGCGAGATATTTCCATAAACTTTCACCCGTAGGCACACGTACGACGGCGGCATCGCTGCCGGGTGCGGTCACCGTGCCGACGCGGACCATGTGATCGTATTGGCGGTAGACCCAGCGCTTCGAGGCGAGGTCGGGGGTCGAGAGAAGCTTGCTCAGGATATCCTGAGGATTGGCTTCAGAAATCGTATTGAGATCGAGGTTTTGACGCGCATCAAGATCGCCCGGACGTTTCGCCTCGCGCTTGTAGAGAGGAGCCTCGTCGGCGAGTTGCTTCGCGGGAATTTCCGCCACGGTCACGCCATGATTTTTCACGCGCATGAAGCCATCCTCGGTCACGCGACCGATTAATGCGCAGGGCAGGTCCCACTTCTCGAAAATCTTCGTGATCGTCGCCTCATGTCCGGCCTTGACGATGACCAGCATCCGTTCCTGCGATTCGGAGAGCATCGTCTCGTAAGGAGTCATACCCGGTTCGCGTTGCGGTACGAGCGCGAGATCGATTTCGATGCCGCTGTTGCCACGGCTTGCCGTTTCGCAGGTCGAGCAGGTCAGTCCCGCCGCGCCCATGTCCTGGACGCCAACGATGGCTTCGGGATGCTGGAAAAGTTCGAGGCATGCTTCAAGGAGCAGTTTCTCGATGAAGGGATCGCCCACCTGTACAGCAGGGCGATCGGCTTTCGAGTCTTCCGTCAAATCGCGCGAGGCAAATGCTGCGCCCGCGAGGCCATCACGGCCCGTGCGCGCGCCAATATAGAAAACGGGATTGCCTGCGCCGGTTGCTGCCCCGCGCTGGATTTCGCTGGTCTTCAATGTGCCTAGGCAAAACACATTCACCAGCGGATTGCCGTCATAAGACGCATCGAAATAAATCTCTCCACCAACTGTCGGCACGCCGATGCAATTGCCGTAGTGGGCGATGCCAGATACGACACCGGAGAGCAGGCGGCGGTTGGTAGCGGCATTGGGCTTGTCGGGACGGATGTCGCCGAAGCGAAGCGAGTTCATCAAGAACACCGGACGCGCACCCATGGTGAAGATGTCCCGCAGGATCCCGCCGACTCCGGTGGCCGCACCCTGAAACGGCTCGACCGCGCTCGGGTGATTGTGCGATTCCATCTTGAACGCGATGCCCCAGCCATCGCCGATATCGATCACGCCGGCATTTTCCTCTCCGGCTTTCACCAGTACGCGCGGGCCGGTCGTGGGAAATTTGCGCAGCTCCAGCCGTGAATTTTTGTAGGAACAATGTTCACTCCACATCACGGAGAAGATACCCAGTTCGGTGAAGTTCGGTTCGCGCTTGAGGATGTCCTTGATGCGCTGATATTCCTCGGTCGTGAGGCCGTGTTTGGCGATGAGTTCGGGGGTAATGACGGGATCGGGCATGGGAGGAGAAGATTAGGCTGCCTGGGCGACCGGAGTGCCGATGCTGGCGAGGATGGAAGTGAACAATCCGAGGCCGTCGGTGCTGCCGAGGATTTTTTCCGAGGCGCGCTCTGGGTGGGGCATCAGGCCCAGGACGTTGCCCGCACGATTGGTGATGCCCGCGATGTGACGCTGCGAACCGTTCGGATTGGCTCCGGGCGTGTTGCGGCCCTGGAGATCGCTGTAGGTAAAGAGCACCTGCTTGTGCAGGAAGAGCGAATCGAGCGTAGCTTCGTCGGCGACATAGTGGCCTTCACCGTGGGCGATGGGCAGACGCAGGATCTGACCGGTCAGATAGTCCGTCGTAAACCGGCTGGCCGGATGTTCCACGCGCACGGGGACCGTTTCGCAGCGGAAATGAAGGCTCGTGTTGCGCACCAGCACGCCGGGAAGAAGACCCGCTTCGCAAAGAATCTGAAAGCCGTTACAGATGCCCAGCACCGTCTTGCCCTCCGCTGCCGCTGTTTTCACCGCGGCCATGATCGGGGAAAAACGGGCGATCGCGCCGCAACGGAGGTAATCGCCGTAGGAAAATCCGCCGGGAACCACGACAGCCTCGGCACCGTTCAGCGACGAGTCCTTGTGCCAGACATAATTGACCTCCTGCGCGAGCACGTTTTTCAGGACGTGGAAGACGTCCTGGTCGCAGTTGGAACCGGGAAATTGAATGACTGCCCAGCGCATTGTCAGGCCTTTGCTTTCTTCGCCTTGGGAGCGCTTTTTTTGGCCAGTTTCGCCGCCGAGGCCGCCAGGCCCTTCAAGTCTTCGTGGCCATTGATGGTCAGCGTGTAGTCTTCAATCACCGGATTGGAGAGAAGATCCTGGCAGATGGTCTCCAGCTTGCCGCGCACCGCTTCAACATCGTCGCCATCGAGTTCCAGCTCAATGAACTTGCCGACATGCGCCTGTTTCAGGTTGGAAACGCCGAGGTGCTGGATGGCGCGTCCAACCGCGTCTCCCTGAGGATCAAAAATGCTGGCGCGGGGCCGGACGATGACTTGGGCTCGTATCATGATGCTTCAGTTTTACCGGCTTTGGGCAACCCTTGTCGAGTTTTGCGAAAAGCGGCTGGGAAACTCTCCCTATTGCACTTGGCGCGAATCTGGTAGAAGGTCAGGCATGTTGCCGGAAAATCGGGCTTTTTTGATTCGTGGAGACGATGGGCAGGAATATGGACCTGTCGATCTCGCTGAACTGCGCGAATGGGTGCAGGAAAACCGCGCTGGCTTGGGTACAGCGGTGCGTCTGGACGAGCCCGGTTCGATCTGGAATCCGTGGCAAACTTATCCCGAGTTGGTCGCCTTGTTGGCGGAGGTGCAGGGCACTGGTTTTGTGATGGGGCCTCCCGGGATGGTCATCGCGCCGCTCACCCGCCGTACGCTCGCCTCTATCCTCGATTTTATCCTAAGTAGTTTTCTCGCTTCACCCATTTTATGCGTGGTGATGACTTTGTATGTCCCGGATTGGGAAACTCTTTTTACGCAGATGCTGGTGCAGCCGCAGAATCCTCCGCCTCCGCAGATGCTGCATTACATCGTGTTGGGCAATGCCATCGTCTATCTGGTCCTGATGTTTTACATGGCCGGTTTTCATGCGGCGCATGGCCAGACTCCCGCCAAGGCAATTCTTCGCCTTCGGGTTGTCGACCAAAACGGCCAGAAGCCTAGTTTTTTCAAGGCACTTCTTCGGGGAGCTGGGTTCGTCGTTTCCTTTTACCTCTACGGCCTCCTCTTCTTCTACGTCTTTTTCAACCCGCAACGGCGGGCTTTCCATGACTTCGTCGCCGGGACCTACGTGGTAAACGCATGAAGAAAAAGGCGAAGGCCTCCCGCAGCGCCGGACATCTGCGCCTCGGCATCTTCGGCGGTACATTCGATCCGGTGCACCACGGACACCTCATTTTTGCCCGCGATGTCTTGGAGCAACTCAAGCTCGATGCCGTTCTCTTCGTCCCCTGTGGGCAGTCTCCTCTTAAGACTCGCAAACCGCTGGCCAGCGACACCCGGCGTCTGGCCATGTTGAAGCAGGCGCTGAAGAACGAGCCTCGCTTCTGGCTCACACGCTGCGAACTTGACCGTCCCGCGCCTTCGTACGCCTATGACACCGCCCTCGAAATCCGAGAGGCCTTTCCCCGCGCGGAACTTTTCTGGATGATCGGCGCCGATCAATTGAGGGATTTCGACAAATGGCACCGCCCGGACGATTTGCGAAAAATGGTCCAATTCGTCCTGCTGCCGCGCGGGAAAGCCGTCTCGAAAGCGCAGGGGAAAATGGTTCTAAGCTTGCCGCAGCCCCGCCGGATCGATATATCTGCTACTGAAATTCGTCACCGCGTGAAATCCCGTCAGCCGATCGATCATCTCGTCCCCGCCCCGGTCGCGGCTTATATTCAACGTCACGGCCTTTATCTTTCCTAGAACCCACTCATGCCCGAAACCCCTTCGCTGACCGGCCTCGAACTCGCGCACCGCTGTGTGCAGGCCGCTCAGGATAAAAAAGCGTTGGATCCGATCATCCTCGATCTGCAGTCGATTTCCTCCGTGTGCGATTATATGGTGATCTGCTCGGCCCAATCCGAGCCCCAGATCAAGGCGATCGTTAATGGCATCGAAAAGACCATCAAGGACGAGGCTGCCCGGCATGCGCTCGCGGTGGACGGCTTTCCGACCAGCCAGTGGGTCGTGATCGATTACGGTGACGTGATGGTCCATATTTTCCACGACGAAAAGCGCGGGGTCTATGCCCTCGAAGACCTCTGGAGCGATGCCACGCAAATCCCTGTCCTTCAGGCGAGTTAGAAGTTACGCGACGTAGTCGCCCGAGTTTTTTCTTTTTGAAAGGCATTGGGTCTGGCAAAAGGATCGTTCGCCATGCGTCTTCTCCTCGTTCTCATCACCACACTTGTCGTGGGTACCCTCGGTGCCTCCGCGCAGACGAGTGAGGCGATTGTGCTGACCGGTGGCCCGGCGCTCCGGTTCATGGAGCACGGCAAGGGCGATGTTTCGCATGACGTCTACTGGTTCAACTTTGTCGATGCGAGCGTGATTCGCTGCCGCGAACTCAAGAGCAAGGCCACACCCGGGGAACAGGTCACCTGGATGATTTATCGCCCGGCTTACGCGGCGCGCGGGAAGGAAATGGGCGTCGATCTGGTTGGGCAGCTGGTGGCCAAGGCCAAGCAGTTGGGTGTGGTCCTCAAGTGGTTCGATACCAAGGAAGAACTGATTGCGTATCTCAACAAGGGTTTCGACCGGAGCAAGGTCAAGATTGTGGACTTCGATTATTTCGGGCATTCCAACAAGGCGTGTTTTCTTTTCGACTACAGCAACGCCATCGACACGATGTCGATTGTCTGGCTGCACGTGAAGGACCTGCGGCTGATCGACAGCGGCATTTTCGCGAAGGACGCGACCTGCAAGAGTTGGGGTTGTCACTCCGGCGAGCTCTACAGCCGGGAGTGGAAGAGTCATTTCGATGTCCCTATGACCGGCGCGAAGGGCAAGACCGATTTTGCCCACGGCGGTCTGCCTGAACTGTCCAACTCCGACGGAAAGTGGGTCCAATGAAGTTGCCCTGTTTTGTCTTCCTCACGGCTCTTGTCCTGACGATGGGTACGATGGCTTGCACCCGGCTTTCCGCTGAGGATGATCCGGTCGATGACGGTAAATACAAGGCGCCGGATGGCGGGCCGCCACCAGTCGCTCCTCCGCTGAGGAAGGGTTCGCCGCTGGACCATCTCGCGAACGACCCGAAGAGCGTGACGCCTTCTGTTGGTTACAAAGAAGGCAACACCGGTGGCGCGACCTATTATATGGCGCATCGTCTCCCCGATCCGCAGGGTGGTTTGGGTTGGGGCTGGATCAAGAAGAGCGATGGCGGCAGCTCGTGGAATTCCGCCACCTGGGTCACCGTGCAGGAGACGCTGGGCGTGGCCGTGGCGCCGCACCGCAAGCTGACCAAGCAGGATGGGGACACGAATTGGGAGTACAAGTTCTGGGGGCACTTCGCCACCTACAAAGCCTATGATCCCCACCTCGACGAGCAGTTGCCGGTCTTTGTCCTGGATGGGTACGAGGTGATTGGCGAGGGGAAGGCCCTGAACAACAAGATCGGGCCTCCGGGCCGGATCCAGCATCGTCCGAGTGGGGCTTCGTCCCGCTCGGGCAGTCCGATCCTCAGCGATCCCGGCGTGGATTAGTGGGCGGCGCGCTCGAGGCGCTCGTTGATGGCCAGGCCGAGGCCGTGGGGCGGCAAAGGAATGGCGTAAATAGTTGTCACTGCAATATCGTTGTCCAAGGCCCTGAGAGAGCGGAAGAGGTTCACGGCGGCTTCGCGCAGATCGCCGGATATGGACAAAAGCATCACTTTGCCGGGAAAAAGTGTTGGTTTTTCGCCAAAAACGAGCCAGCCGACGTCGGGGTGTGAGGGGATTTTCGATGCATCGCGTACGAGTTTCAATGGCTTACGAGGGGCGTAGTGGTGCTTGAGCTGGCCGGGGCCGAGCGGGCGGTCGTCGACGGGAGTGGCGCGCAGGACGGGGCCGATGAGGGCCTCCATATGTTCGAGGGGGACGCCGCCGGCGCGCAAGAGGACCGGGTGTTCGCCGGAGAGATCGAGGACGGTGGATTCGAGACCGACGGCGCAGGGGCCGCCGTCGAGGACGAGGGGGACGGCATCGCCGAGTTCGAGATGAACGGCCTGGGCGTCGGTGGGGCTGATGCGACCGAAGCGGTTCGCGCTCGGGGCGGCGAGGGGGCCGCCGAAGGCGCGGAGCAACGCTTGGGCGACGGGATGGGCGGGGACGCGGAGCGCGGCGTTGGGCAGGCCGCTGGTGGCGAGGTCGGGGACGATGGCTTTTTTCGGGAGGACGAGGGTGAGGGGGCCGGGCCAGAATTTGGCGGCGAGGAGGTGGGCGGTCTCGGGCACGCGCTCCGCGACGGCGAAGGCGGCCTCGGTGTCGGCGAAGTGGAGGATAAGGGGATCGAAGAGGGGGCGCTGCTTCACCTCGAAGATGCGAGCGAGCGCGGCGGGGTTGAGCCCATCGGCGGCGAGGCCATAGACGGTCTCGGTGGGCAGACCGACGACATGGCCCTCGCGAAGAAGCGCGGCGGCGCGCGAAATCGACTCGGCAGAAGCGGGGACAACGTTATTGCCGGAGGCGGAAAGAGAGGGGACAGATTTCATCGTGAAGGCGAGCAGGGCACCGTCCGAGCGGGCCAAGCGTCGCCACTTTAGGGCGGAAAGGGTGTGAAGTCGATGCCGGTGGGGAAACGGCGGTAATCGATTCCGCCGGACCGAGCCCTATCCCAAATGAAACGGAAAGCATGCTTTTCCCTTTTTCCTTCGACAGGAAAAATAATTCCGTCTTAAGTGGCTCAAATTTAAGTCGAATCAACAAGTATGTTGAAAGCATTCCGCCAGAAATTTGGTCGGAACCGGATTGAGGTCTTTGCCGCCTCGTTCTGGTGCGGTTCTTTTGATCCCGTTCATTTTCCCGACGCCCTGCCCACAACCCAATCGTAGGAATCCATCATGAAAAAACTCCACTTGCAGATCAGCGTCTGGCTGATCGCCACCGCTTGCACTTTCCTTTTGCCCGCACTCCAGGCGCAGGACCTGACAGTCTCCGGCACGCTGGACGTAACCGGGACCATTATCAGCATGGGCACGGTGACCGGCACGGCTACCCTTCCCGGCTGGCAAATGAGCTACTCCGATGGCACGTCTTCCACGCTGAATTTTCAAGCAACGCGGAGCACCAACGTCTGGAAGTGGTGGCAAAACGGCAGTGCCACCCCCCAACTGCAAATGACCCTGGATGGCACCAATACCCTGACGCTCTACGATTCGACACCGACCGCCAAAGTCACCCTCAATCCCTTCGGAACAAGCACCTTTGCCAATTCCTTGGCCGTGACCGGCACCTTGATCGTCAATGGCACGGACAACAAGTTGCCCAACCAGACGTTGACCGGAACTTCCAGCATCTTGACGGAGGGGCTCGCCGACGCCCGGTATTTATCCAACGGACTCACCACACTCTCGTCACTCAATCTTTTTACCGGTTCCAGTGCAGGATCGGGCTCTGTGGCGCTTGGATCCTGGACTTTGGCGAACGGCCTTGGTTCGGTGGCCATCGGAAATAATCTGACAGCCTCTGGAACCTGTGCGGTTGCTTTAGGAAGTCAAAACACAGCCAGTGGTGACAATTCGTTTGTGACCGGAAATCATAGTTTAGCTAGTGGCTTTGATTCCATAGCCATGGGAGATTCAGGTCATGCCACCGGGCCCACTTCATTCGCCGAATCAGCAACGGCAAGTGGAACCTATTCCGTCGCTATGGCGGGTGGTAATGCGAGTGGTAACACCGCGATTGCGTTAGGTAACAATAGCCATGCCACGAACACCGGCGCGATAGCGATGGGCTGGTGGCCAACTGCCAGCGGCTATACCTCTTTTGCGGGAGGCTATTACACCGTTGCCTCCGGATCACAAAGTACCGCCTTCGGAAATGCAACGACCGCCTCGAACGGCAGCAGCACGGCCTTGGGCTACAGCACGCTCGCGCAAGGAGGGGCATCCACCGCGATGGGGGCGAGTACCGTGGCTTACGGTGGGAATACCACCGCCACTGGAACGAGTACCGTTGCCTACGGCAACAACTCCTTTTCCATGGGACTCTCCACGACCGCCGGAGCCTACACCTCCGTGGCCATGGGACGCTATAACGTCGGCGGCGGAGATCCCTACAATTGGATCACCACCGAACCCCTCTTTGAAATCGGCAATGGCACCGACGCCACCTACAAAGCCGACGCGCTCGTTGTTTACAAGAATGGCAATACGACCATTTCGGGTACGATCACGACTGCCGGCCTTACCTCGACGGGCAGTATCACCTCTACCGGCACTGTCACCGCCACCACCTTCGTCACCACCGTCACCGGAACAGCCACCGGCGACATCCCCATGTTCGGTCACTAAGCGCACCGCGCATCAGCCACTCTGTGTAAAGTGGTCAGTCCTTAGTATTGGCCGGATGAATAAAGAGGAAAGATGGCGCGCGCGTTGCGGATCGAATACCCCGGTGCCATCTACCATCTGATGAGCCGGGGCGACCGTCGCGAGCCCATCTTTGTCGATGACACCGACCGTCATCGCTTCCTTGCCACTCTCGGCGAAGCCTGCACGAAGACGGACTGGCAGGTGCATGCCTATTGCCTGATGGGAAATCACTTTCATCTCGTCGTCGAGACGCCCAACGGCAATCTCGTCGCCGGGATGCGCTGGTTCCTCGGCACCTACACGGCACGCTTCAATCGCCGGCACAAACTCTTCGGTCACCTCTTTAGCGGGCGCTACAAGTCGCTCCTTGTGGATGGGAGCAGCAATCATTACCTGCCCACGGTCTGCGACTACGTCCACCTCAACCCTGCGCGGGCCCGGTTGCTGCGGGCCGGGCAGTGCTTGCGCGAATATCCCTGGAGCAGTGGGCCCTTTTACCTGCGCGCGCCTTCCCAACGCCCACGGTGGCTGCGCGTGGACCGTCTGCTCGGCGAGCATCACATCGCGCGGGATACCGTGGCCGGACGGCGGAGATTGGAACGGCATGTGGAGGAGCGGCGCGCCGCGGAAGGCGGGGACGATTTCAACGCGATCCGCCGCGGTTGGTGCCTGGGAGATGAAACGTTTCGGCGGGAGTTGCTCAAACAGTCGCACGATCGGGCCGGGGAAAACCACCACTCTGACCTTCGCCGCGAAACCGCCGAGGAAAAAGCGTGGCGCATCCTGGGCGAAGAACTCGACAAGCTGGGCTGGTCGGGAGCAGAGTTGGCGCGGCGGCTGAAGGGCGATGCCCAAAAAGTCCGGATCGCGCGCCGGCTGCGGGCCGAAACAGCCGTGACCCTCAAATGGATCGCGCAGTACCTCCACATGGGCACCTGGACTCATGTCTCCAATCGACTGTATCACCTCAAAAAAGCGAGAAACCGCCAACCCAAGTAGGTCTTCTTGTGTCAATACTAAGGACTGACCCCTTTACACCTCTAAGGACTGACCCCTTTACACCTCTAAGGACTGACCCCTTTACACCTTTACAGTCACCCTCCCGTAGCCCCGACTGCCATGAAAGTTTTCCTCCACAACCTCCTATTCGCGGGCCTGATTTTATTTTTTATGAATCCAGCAATGGCCGATGATAGTCAGCCTGTTGATAACGGTCGATCGCCGGACGGTCAAATGCAGGTCATCAATATCCGCGATGGCAGGGGCGGCTTTTTTGAAGTTCGCTCCCAAGCTGGAGAGCTGATTTTTTCCGAAAAGGCTGTAAGTGCTCGCTATGTGGTTGCTCCGAAGGGAGCACAGCAGGTTCTCTGGAGTCCTGACTCGCAATGGTTGGCCATCGCCTTCGGAACCACCAAGTTCTCGGTAGAAACTATCGTCCTGCATCGCAAAGGGACAGCCTTGGAACTGGTCGATCTGCCCGCATACGACGCTGACAGCGAGAACACGCATCGCGTGCCCCAAGAATGGAACAAGAACGGCGATTTGGTCTTGGCTATTAGCACCGGATACCACACTAAATCCGACGGTGGCATTGACCAGTACCTTGCCACCATCCATTTCACCGGCACGCCACCCAAAGGCGTGAAGGCTTCACAGACGCAGTCCAAGCCATTGAAGGACGAGAACTAATGAATACGGGATCAATAAGGGGGCAGGACATAAGATAAGAGATAAGGGGTAGTCCTCACTATTGACACTGGAAACGGGGCTGGCACGGCTTCCGTCTCCGATTCCTGAAAAACCCGTTTTTTCCGGCCATCACTGGTAAAAATCCGGACGCTTAGTGCGGCCCCATCTGGAAGTAGAGTCAACTGGTGGGTGCTGGTTTCTGGCTACTTGAGAAGGCACCGTCGCCCGGCGGTTGACGGCTACCTCCGAGAAAGGCACGGCGGTCATAGACTGGCGCTACATTCGGGAGTGAGGCGACTGCCCTCGGAGGGGGACGACGTTATTGGCTTGCGCGGCACGGGTGGAGTCGGGTTTCATGATTGAGGCTTGGATGGAATAAGGCAGATCGTCCAAGGCTCTGACTTTATGGACGCCCGGGCGTGAAGTCGATGCCGGGAAGTTGGCGGGTATTTTTTGGGACTACATCATGCGAATCATTTTCATCGGGACGGGCGAGATCGGGCTTCCATCGCTGGAGGCGCTGACGAAGTCGCCGACCCATCATGTGCTGGCGGTGGTGACGCAGCCGGACCGTCCGGTGGGGCGGCAGCTGAAGCTTTCGGCGAGCCCGATCAAGGAAGCGGCGTTCAAGCTGCACCTGAAGATTTTCCAGCCGGAGAAGATCGGCGCGTCGGCGTCGCTGGCGCAGTTGCGTTATCTCAAGCCGGACCTGATTGTCGTGGCGGCCTACGGGCAGATCCTGACGAAGGAGGTGCTGGATCTGCCGAAGTACGGCTGCCTGAACATCCACACGTCGCTGCTGCCGAAGTACCGCGGGGCATCGCCGATCCATGCGGCGATCGCGGCGGGGGAAAAGCAGTCGGGTGTGACGATCATGTGGATGGACGAGGGGCTGGATACGGGCGACATTCTGCTGCAGGAAGCGGTGACACTGCGTCGGCGCGAAACGGCGGAGACGCTGCACGACCGGCTGGCGAAGATGGCGGCGGACGCGTTGCTGAAGGCGATCACGCAAATTGAGGGCGGAATGGCGCAGCACGTGAAGCAGGACAAGGCGCTGGCGACGATGACGAAGAAGCTGAAGAAGGAGGACGGGCACATCAAGTGGGACCGTCCGCAGAAGGAGATCGACGCGCACATCCGCGCGATGACGCCGTGGCCGTCGGCCTACGCCTGGATCCCGCAGGAAAAGGACCACAAGATGCTGAAGATTTTCACGACGATCATTTCGCACCGCGCGAAGGGGAAGCCGGGGGAGATCATGCGAGTGGACAAGCACGGCGTGCTGGTGGCGGCGAAGGTGGGCGGGCTGCTGCTGCGCGAAGTGCAGCTGGAAGGGAAGAAGCGGATGCACGCGGCGGAGTTTGCGCGCGGGTTTAATCTGCCGGTGGGGTTGGTGTTGGAGTAGGTTTTTAGATCAAACGAAACCACGGAGGGCGGCAACGGAGTCGCGCGGACAGGGGGCGTTCCCAAACACGCATGCGTGAGGAGGTTGGGAACGAGGGGGATAGTTCTTAGGAGGTCGATGCCCGGTTGAGGCGTTTATGGGGCGGTGACTTTTTCGCGGCCTTTGGTGAGGATGAGGTCGACGTGGGTGTCGTGGCTCATTTGCAGGATTTCGCTGTCGGTTTTTTGGCTGAGGTGGCCGGAAAGATCGAGGACCTGGCGGGTGAATCCGAGGGTGTTGAGGTACTGCAAGAATTCCGGTGGGGAGTTGCCGGACAGGGTGAGTTCGGAGGGCGCGAACTCGCAAAAGAGGAGGAGTCGTTCCTGCTGGTGCAGGATTTTTTCCGCGCCGCGGAGGGCCTGGGGTTCGTAACCCTGGATGTCGATTTTGATGACATCGAGGCGGGTGGGATTTTCCCGGAAATAGGAGTCGAGGGTGACGGTGTCGACTTCGATGGACTCGAGTTCATCGTGAAAACTCCGCGCGTAATCGGGAGAGACGGCGCCGAGTGTGGAGCTGCCCTGATATTTGCCGAAGCAATGGAGGACCTGGCGACCGCAGCGGTCGGCGACGGCCTTGTTGACGACGATCGTTCTGTCTCGAAATTTGTTGAGTTCCGCATTTTGAAAAATCAAGGTGGCCAGCTTCGGGTGGGGCTCGAAAGCGATGGCTTTTCCGCGGTCGCCGACCGCAGCGCCGAAGAGGAGGGTGAAGTAGCCCATGTTGGCGCCGAGATCGAGGACGACGTCCCCCGGACGGACCTGTTTTTGGAAGTAAGGCACGATGTAGTCGTGGGCGATGCCCCTGAGCAGGAGGTCGGGGGCGAAGGCCTGATCGCGCGTGTCGACGTAGCAATCGAGGCCGTTGGCCAGGCGGGTGAGCGCGAGGTGATCGCCGAGATAAACGGGCGCGGGACGGGCATGGGGGTCGAGATCGACAAGCTGCTCGAGGAAGGGAACGAAGTGTTCATGCGAAGGGTCCAGGACCTGCCCGGGTGAGGCGGGGTGGCGGTCGTAGAAGACAAAAACTTCGTTGGCATGGACGGGCTTAAATTCGCGAAGGATTTGTTTGAGGTTGGCGCTGCCGATTTCGTCGAGTTGGCCCTTGTGCAGGGCGGCGAAGCGGATGGAGGGATCGAGTTTGCCCTCTGGGTAGGGCACGACGCGGTTCTTGAGGAGGGGCGCGAGAAGCTCGGGGGCGTAGACGGGGGCGGTGGGGCTTTTTTCATGAATCCACTGCACGAGGGAGGCCCAATAGGGATCGGGCGGGATCTCGGTTGGGTTCATGGGGATGGGGGATACTTGCCGTTTGCGGGGGAGGGAGGCAATAGGAAAGGGTGGTGGGAAGGTCTTTGGCACGGGCAATGAGGGCGAAGTGCCACGGATAAACGGCAATGCTTTTGCGGAAGGTGGCGATCCTTCCCATATGTGGACTAGGTCCTTCGACTGCGGCTCGGGAGAGTCTCAGGGAAAGAGTGAATGTAAGGGCTCGCCTTCGCTCAGCAACTGTGATTAAAAAATAAGTTTAAGCAGGGCAAGGGGGAGAGGATTTGAGGAGGCTATTGAGGTGGATGAGGAGTTTGCGCATCACGGCAACGAGGGCGAC